>Ga0268259_10000079_pt1 | contig 66411 bp, 90 predicted proteins | sample AgamicAsMarz_FD_200246 | JGI IMG/M metagenome (GOLD analysis project Ga0268259, IMG submission 200246) | Agave microbial communities from Guanajuato, Mexico - As.Ma.rz (v2) (version 3) | ecosystem: Host-associated > Plants > Phyllosphere > Phylloplane/Leaf | place: Guanajuato, Mexico... | reverse complement strand
GCGGCACAAATCATTACCGTCAGCCGCTTTGAGATCGGTAAAGAGAAGTGGCCGTTTAACCGTGAAGAGGTGATGCTGACCTGCGAGAAAGATGGTGCGATGTTTGCCATCAACCCGAGCACGCTGATGCAATACCCGCTGAACGACATCGCCGACCAGCTGTTTAAAAACAAACAGGTGAAAGCGCAGCCGATTAGCGTGATTCAGGCCGAAGACAAGGCGCATCCGGGCCAGATGATGAGTCTGCAGCCGATTGTTGAGCGCACTCAGGCGCTGTGCGGTAAATAAACCTCTCGGGTGCAGCCTCGCACTGCGCCCAATCAAGGATTTTTGCCGTTGCGATCACAAACTGATCCGGTTTATGGCCCTGATCCCCGCGTTTGCTGGCATTTCTACCGCGCTGTTCTAACCTTAAATTGCAAGGCGATACCGCCTTCATAAATGCCAACTTTTAGCGCACGGCTCCTTGAGAGCCATTTCCCTGGACCGAATATAGGAATCGTATTCGGTCTTTTTTTAGCGCTATGATTTATATGGTATTTTTGATGGTGGTTACGAAATTTCCCGAAAATATCCCGAAATCACTATATCCAATCTATACCATGACATATTCCTGACCGCGCGAATCGAGATACTTTTTAGTCATAGAAAGGTTTTTATGGCCGAGTAATCTTTGCGCAAAATCTTCTCCATTTTCTACTTCATATAGTCGGCTGGCAAGACTTCTGATTTCATGAAATGTCGGAGGGTTAGGGCCAAATTTAATTCCGCTTATTTCACGCGCTTCTGCAAATGCACCTGTGAGCGCATCTGGTGAAACCGGCCCCGGTTTTCTGCCCCCGCGACGGACTGCAGAATAAATCAGGCTATCCGATGGGTTATCCTTCCGGCACTCCTCTACGATCCCCTCCAATGACATTCCCAGTTCTTTCAGCTTTAAATCCAGTGGCATCGCCAGCTTATGGCCAGTCTTGCTTTGTGTCACAAAAAGCCGCCCATCTCTGATCGCGCTGAAGGTCATGCGCGTTACATCCTCCCGGCGCTGTCCGGTGAGCAGGCCGATGTTCATCGCATTTTGCAGCCAACCTCCCATGCTTTCAGCAGCTTTGCGGATAGCCAGAAATTGCTCAAGTGATAAGCGCTCGCGCCTGACTTCAGGTGATGGGGTTCTGGTTGGCTCTACAGGATTCCTGTCAATAATTCCTTCAACAACAGCCTCCCGGAAAACATCCATCAGCAGCGATCGCAATGCAACCGCCATGCTGTGCTTCCCACATTGGACATAGGATTCAAGGAAAACTGCTATATCACGCGTACTGATCCCAGTAATTGGCAGGCGACCAAACTCAGCCTGAATGGTTAGCAGCTGGTTGCTACGTATCTTCATTGTGCTTGGCTTCAAACTGCGCCGCCCCAGGATGACGTCGTACCGTTCAAGCCATTTAATCACTGTGAAATCAGGCGTCTCTTTAAGCCGATCGAGAAGGGCGGATGGTAGGTAGTTTTGCTCAATGTAGCTGTTCGCTTCGATAGCCTGGGCCACCGCATCCTTGCGGGGTATCTTACCCAGTGAAATCTCCTGACCGGTCACAGGATTTCGCCAGGAGTATATCTGCTTCGTTTTACGAAACGTCAGGTTCCTTGGCAGATTAGCGTCGTACCGCTTTGGCCTGTTCGACATGTTTCAGTTTCTCCATCAGCGATCCCTTTTTCGGCGGTGCTACGTATTCCGGTCTGCGCTTCATCATCTTCTTGCGCGGGTCAACGTATACCGAATCCGGTTCGAGTTTGTATTCTTTTCCGTGAAGCTCCGGGCATGGGTAAATCCTGCCCTCCCTGACCCAGCGGCGCAGGGTGGATAAAGAGGGCGGCTGCGAATATGTTGCCGACGCCCACTCCTGAAGGTTCATTAGCTTAGCCATAATTTCTCCTGCACTTTTTAACAGAACTTGATCGCAAACTATCGCAAGTTTTCATTTGGAGCGACTTCTACCCCTTATGCGGCCATTTCCAGACCAGCACGATGAGAATAAAAAAGGCGAGCCACAGAGTGAACTCGCCGGGGGTGATGTTGGGTAGGGTTTTCATTTTGCAAAGGCGCGCTCCTTATGCACCTGCCGCACGTAATAGCTCAGCCATAACTTAGCTGGAAACGTATCGGGCGGCAGGGCGGTGATTGATTTGGCGTGTTTATCGAGAAGTGATGTGATGATGCGGTCGTGTTATTTCTTGGGCCTGCCGTCTATGGCGTTAATGATTTCGCTCCTGCACTTACGCGCCACAGCCCTTAGCGCATTCTCAGCTTGCGGCATCATGCCATCCTTTAATTGCGGAGAACATGTTGGAAGCGCTCATGGTTAGTCCTGCATTCATCGCTACAGTTATAGATTGATTGATATCTCGGGTTAAGAGAATATGATCTCTGACACTGGATTGCGTCGTAATGTGAATATAATTAAGGAATAAATATGTCAAGCGAAGAAAAAATAGAAGTAATAAAATGGCATCAACGTATTCAAGAAGTAGCATATTTAGAAGCTGGCCAGCATATGCGTGCATTGAATCAGCTGATGTGGCAAGTGCCTAGCTTGGTTATCGCCATTAATGGTGGATTATGGTATGGCACTACACTTGTATCTGAAGTTGCAGCGAGATGTATATTTTTCATGGTTTTTATATTCGACATAATGTCAATCATCACTTTGTATAGGTTGCGGTCATTGCTAGAGTTAAAAATTAACTTTCAAAATAAAGTTGAAGATCAATGTGTAGATGGGATTCTAAGCGAGATTTCATTAGCTCATTTTAATTATATTTTCGTACAGCACTCTATCTCTATTAACAAGTTAAAGGAAGAGCAGGCTATAAAAAGAGAAAGGGATTTAAGTAGGTTGTCCAAGATTTTTAAATGGAGTTTTGGATTTATCACAAAGCATACAAACGGTAACTATACCGTTATTGGCTGCTGGTCGACAGTTCTTTTGTGCTGCGCTCTAATCAGTTTTGTTGGAGGCATATCGCCTCAAACATTTCTTGATAAAGCTGATAAAGAAATAAAATATGAGATAAAAAACCTCAAGAACGGTGATATAGTAACAGTTACAAAAAAGTGAGGTGGTTTTATGAATAGTTGGGATCAATACAATGATGAGTCAAAAGGTTTTTTTGAAAGTTATTTAAGTATAAGTTCAGAGCTTATATTTTCTGATGTTATTGACTATATGCCTTCTTCAGGGGCCCGTTGCTTGGATCTTGGTGCTGGGTCTGGCCGTGATTCAGCTTTTTTAGCTAAGCGTGGCTGCAAGGTTAAGGCAGTAGAACCAAGCAAATTATTTAGGCTTAAAGCCACTGCTTTTTTTAAAGATCTTGATATAGAATGGATTGATGATTCTTTGCCAAGCCTGAGAAAGGTAAAGGCTTTAGGCCATTGCTACGACTTTATTTTAATGAGTGCTGTCTGGATGCATCTTGATAGTATTGAAAGACAGGCGGCTTTGGTAAGTGTATATTCCTTACTTAAAAATGGCGGTGTTTTTATATTGACGCTTAGGCTTGGTTCTGCTGAGCCCGATAGAATGATTCATGAAATTACCACCAATGAAGCTATCACTAAAGCTAAGCTAGCCGGGTTTGATATTAAGCATGTTAACCCTGTCAAAGGTGATGGATTTAAGCGTGGCGAAGTTAGTTGGCAAATTATCGTTTTAACTAAGAACTAAAAATCAAGCATGCTTGCGGGCATGCTTTTCTCACTATGTTTGGAATGTGTAAAATAATTATTCTGAATAAAAAATTTTTGGGTTGTAATTAGATGTCTATCCTTGGTTGCTTAATAGTGCGCAGTTTTTACTGAAGTAATAATTAAATTTTTTTGGGCGATGAGCAGTTTCAGATCGAGCATCATTCACAAACTCCTAAGTAAATGCTGCTGCACAGGTTCTTGTCATCCATGGCTCCCAGCATGTCGAACTGACGGCCGCCAAACGTTGTTAATGACCAGTCCCTGTAAGTTTCAATACCGTGTGATTCAAGTGATACCTTGGTGCCATCCTTCTCAGCCCGCATAGGGTCAAGAGTTGAAGGGAAGAACGCCGCGTTACCTCGCTTCGAGCACTGAGCAACAATCCTTTCCCACTCAGCTACCCGGCTTATTTCTTCAGGCCAGCGGGTAAATATTTCGCCCAGCTCTGCTTTGTTGACGTTCACACATGGCATGCATCCAACCCTGCTGCAGCCCTGCTGATAGAGAGGGTTAGGCTTAATTCCATGACGTTTGGCCAGAGCGAAGACCTCATCGTGTTTCCATTGCAGGATAGGGCGGTAAAGCGAAACCCCCGGACCCAAATCAAAACCTTCCTCCCATTCGGGAAGCAATGCCCGGTCAGGCGACTCCTGCGCCCTTACTCCCTGCCAGCTGATGACTTTCTTACCAGATGAGACTATCGGATCAACGACCTGTTGCTGCATAGGGATTTGCTTAAGCTCGAACGTGCAGAACTTTCTCTTCGTTGAAGGGAAGGTGCCCTTCCAGATACACATGTCGAGGAACGGTATGCCGGAGGGTTTCAGTGACTGGAGTGCGCGCTGAATAATTCTTGCCGCCTCCTCATCGCTGTATCCGAGGTCTTCAGTAAGAGACTTCGGCCATTTATCGATGACGAACTGGCGCTTCCCTTCAATCTGCCGGGAGAAATCAGCCTTTACTCGCTTCAGAGGCCCGAGCTTGTTTTCCAGATAATCGAGATATTCCATCGTCTGCGCATGCTCATGGCCTGTATCGGCGAATGCGGCTTCGAATTCAACGCCTGATTCAATAGCCAGCAACCACTGCGCCAGACTGTCTTTGCCGCCAGATACAGTGACAAGGTTTACCAGGTTTCGCTCATAGCAACGCGGGTCAGCCGCGAAGCTGTCCAATTGTTTTGCTGCTCCCATCTCTTACCCCTTATGCCGCTGTCAGGCTCAATGCCGCGGCGAAAATAGTCAGATAGCAGGCAATAAAAAACCGCCCAAAGGCGGCTCTTTATAAGAAATTAAAAGCGATTAAATTCCCATGCGGTACTCTTCGTACGTACGAGGTTCCGAGTCACCTTTTTTGCGGAAGACAAGCATCTCTTCCTTCCGGTTCGAAACATACCCCAGTGTTTCAGTAAGCTGGCGTCGCAAAGTTGGGTGCATCTGAGGAATACTGTTATCTTTGAGTCCAGACTCAATTTTGTTCATGATTTCGAGAGCCAGGCTAATTTGCTCCTCATCAATCAAAATATTGATGCGATAACCCTCACGGGTCTCTTGCTCGCTGTCTAACTGTCTGGTCAGTTTATCGACCTGTTTGGCATAGGCGTCCAGTTGAGCCTGCACATCTGCAGGCACTTCACCCGATTTATCAGCCAGCGCTTTAAGGGCATTGATGTTATCGATCGCCTGTTGCGCCAGGTCTGTTGCAGTAGTCATATTTGGCATCCTTTTAAAAAGTAAAATCAGAAGTTCAGTGAGGTTAAAAGGCCGACTTTCATCGGCCTGGCAAAAGTCAGTTATTGACTAACTGTTATGGGTTCTCATACTGCTGAAAAGTACGTGGCACCGGGTCTCCAGGTTTACGGAACATGGCGTTGTCGTTTTTACGCTCTTTCAGATACATCAGGGTCCGCTTAGCCTGATACTGGTCAGCCGGAGTGAGTGAGCCAGGGTTGCCATCTTCACTTGCCGCAACAACCTTGGTCAGGATTTCGATGGCCAGACCTACAACTTCAGTGGTATCCAGAATTGCACCGCGATACAGCGCGTTTTGGTTTTGCAGTTCTTCCAATTCCTGATCGGTATAATCCATGGTAAATCCTCTTTCAGTTTAGTGAGTTAGGTTGTGAATTCACTCAACCACCTTACTCTCACCACGTAATGATGACCAGTTAAATACTGTTTATATGTACAGTATTTTTGTGTCATAAATTTGGCTTAGTGCCACTAATCGCTTTGTTGCGCTCTTCCAGAAATCTTATCTGGCTACGACTGGCGCGCTGGCGAACGGATTCGTATGAGCGGTTGAGTTGTCGGGCTATAAGTTTGGGTGGGATGGTTGCTGCGAGTTCTTTCAGAAGGCCTATCTCATCGGGGGACCAGCGACGGCCAAGAGTTAACTGATTGCCGCGACGCCGGTATTCAGATGATTCCATGTTGTCTCCTGTTATTTGCTGAGTGCCTCTTCAATTTCTGCCTTACGGAGAAGGTAAACATCAGTGGCTTTTTCCAGCGTTTCAGCCTCGCTTGCCAGCATGCGTGCCGCGTACTTATAGCAACGGTCAAGGCCTGCAACACTCTCAGCTTCAGCAGCTGCAGCGGTGAAATCGGCAAGCAGTTCATCCGGGGTTCGCGCTGCCGCACTGGTATTCGTCGCCGGGTTAATTTCGCGCTCTGGCTGCTGCGTTTCAGGCTTGCTGTTAATCAGGTTGTTCAGGTCAGCACGGCTGCGTGCTGGAGTCACATCACGTTCCGCTCGCTGCGCCGGCTCAAACTCATCCGGCGTGTAGACGCCCAGAATCACGTCAGGGCAATAGAGGCGCGCCCAGTATTTAACAGCCAGGTATGCCAGTTGCTGCTTTGGTGCCGTTTTCCAGAGAGGGGAGTTGCGCGTGGTGACGTATTCCATATAAAGCGGCTCACCCCAGGTGATTTCCGTTTCACCCTTCAGCACTGCACCGACGCGCACAGACAGGCCGCGCTCATTCGATGCATTGGCTGCGCCCGGCTTGAATTTCTCCCAGTCGCCGCCGTATTCGTACTTGAAGCGACCCTGTACGGCTGTAGAGCTGGTAATTACCGCGTTGACCAGCTGAGCCTCATAACCCAGCGTTCCGTTTACCAGATGCGTTTTCTGCGCCACAGCGTAAGGGTTCATTCCCCACTGAGCGGCCTGCAATGCTATGGCCAGACAGTCAGCGGGCTTTCCGGACAGGTGAGCAGGTACCGTTGCTTTACCCTGCGCCATAACTTCCGCAAAAGCCTGTAGCTTCTGCAGGCCGCTCGGGCTGAAGATTGCCGCCTTGGTATCAGCCTCATTGACCGGCGCGGTGATGATGTCGTTGCTCATGCGTAATCCTTTCTTTTTGCCCAGTCCGGGCGTGTTATTTCTTCGATGCCGCCCCAGTTACCGGACAGCATGCATTCGTGATAGGCAGTAAGGTCGCGCCGGAACAGGTCGTAGCCCACGGCAACATCGTCTTCATGTAGCTGGAAGGTGCGCACCGGGTACCGGCCGCAGTCGATCGACTCACTGACAGCGATGAAAACGAAAAGCGGGTACTCGCCGAAGTGCTTACTGAAGCCCTCACGGTAGTAGGCGTCCTGAACGTGATAGCGGAACTCTTCGACGTGGCGGGCGAAGCGGGACATATCCGCCACTTTCTTCACGTCGACGATGACGGGCTGACCTGACAGGAACTTGTCCGGACGGATACGGCAAAGCTCACCGGTCTGCTCGTCGTTCCAGTAGATTGACGCTTCCTGATGACCCTCAGCTTCAAGCAGCCACCGGGCCGCAGGATGGGCGAGGGCGCTTGCCCGCATCAGCTTCAGCTTTCGTCCTTGTTCAGCATCCATAACTGTCATGCCACTGTTTGCACAATCTTTCAGGAACTGCTTTTCATCCTCCTTGCCGGCTGTCGTGCGGCGGTTGAACTCAGGAGCCACAATGAAACGCCTGTCGAACTCTTCAGGCTCCAGCAACAGGCAGTGCAGCGCTGTTCCCATATCGAGTGCGGCTTTCTTCTCATCATCTTCCGGAGATTTCTGGCGCCACTGGAATATGGCCGGATTAATAGCAATGTCATCCAGCTGCGATTTGCTGATGCCCGGTCCGCCGTGATAGTCCTCGTTGCTGATGTCGTAGTAGATGCCAGGCTGCATTACGCCGCCTCCTGATTTCCATGCTTGTTCCGGTAGATTCCGATCGCCATTTCACGGCGTGCAACCCGCCCCATGGCCTCACGCAAAAACTCCTCAGCGGCTTCGTGCTGCTCGTCGTCTTCATCAAACATCTCAATAGCCGGGTAGTCGTAATGCTTCGTCAGGAAGGCGCACAGGGCTGGCATTAATGGGTTTGTTTTGTGCTGGTTCATCCGTGCATCGACTTCGGCAGCGATGCACTCCAGTTCGCTTTCCGGCAGGTTATCGGCGATATCCTGTACCTCATGCCGGGCTGTTCTGTTCAGTCTCATTTCTTCTCTCCCATGCCGAGGCTTTTCAGCATCATGTTGATGAAGGTGAAATCCTTCGTTTTTTCCAGCATCTCGCGCTGGCGTTCTAACTCGCTCTGCTGCTTCTTATACCGCTTTGCTGATGCCGGCGCGTTCATGGCTGGCCTCTTTGATTCAGCGTGTTGATAAGGTTGCGCCAGCTAGTGCGGAGGCGGCGGGTAATAGTGTCGAGCAGTGATTCATCTAACTGAGCAGCGCCCACGATGGCGCCGCCCGCGATGGCATAGTTCATCGTGGGTTCCTTGCTATTGGTTGGGTTGGGGGCAAAAAAATGGCCCGCGATGCGCAGGCCAGAAGGATGAAACGATTCTCTCTAAAGCGTATAGTGCGAAACACCGCCATGGTATGTTGTGACAAGCCTTGGCGGGGCTGGTTTTTAAGTCATCAGCTTTCAGAATGTTGGTATTTTCAACGACTTATTCGCTTTATAAGATCGCCTCTTTACAGGGAGAGACGCTATGAAAAACGTTGTACTGAGCATGCTTGCTAAAATTTCACAAATAGATGCAAGTACGAAACAACTTACAGCACGCGTTGAGGCCCAGTCTCTGCTGATTAGTGCGCTCATTCATGCTACAAGCAAGCAGGGCGGCGTGACCGAAATGATGGAAGGTGCAAACAAAGCCATCAATACAGTAATTGATTCCGCGGATTCAGATGAGATGCTCAAATCCGACGCAGCCCTACTATTAAGCGAACTACAGGAATTGCTTAATATTTCCCGTGCTGTCGACAGCGCAGATAAGGAAATTGACCATGAGGGGCTTAATGAACTCTCGGGTGTCACTTCTCCACCAGTTAAACCTCTGCCTGAAAATATGTAACCCATACCTTCCAGCCCGTAACATGCGGGCTTCCCTTTAAAAATATCTTTTGCGCTGTTAACCGTCCTCGAAATTATGCGTAATAAATGATCGCATCAGGCAGGCTATGATGAAAATATTGGTAGCTAAAACTGAGAAAGGTGCCAGAGTTAGCATTCATTAAAAAAATCATACGGAGTCTCCTTATGGGCCGAGTTAAGTTTCGGTGCCCTGAATGTGGAGCGCGCCGGTTTCAGTTCACTGTTAGAGATGAAATTAAACATACCCGACATGGTGCCATATGCTGTCAATGTGGGTGTCAGGTTAAAGCCAGTAACCTTTACCAGCTTCATCTCAGTTATCAACCTAGAATTAAATGAGTGGAATTGATTTCCCGCGAATTTTCTGTCGAGCGTTAACTACATGTGTTGCGTCAGGCCGGGCGTGATGCCATTTTCGACAACACAGTAAAGGCTGCTCTGCTTCATGTCTGTCACGCAGAGAAGGGGAGGAGCAAGCCTTCTCGATGCGGCTGATGTGCTGCGTTCCTGCAACCTGCTCACGCTCAGCTGCACGTTTTGCCCTGCGGCGATTTCTGGCGTTATCAGAGGCCAGAATGGTCATTACGATTGTCATGTGTACCTCCGGTAATTGGCTTAGGTGGTGTAATGAGGCACCGAGTCGCTAACTCGCTTGTTTCCAGCCGCTCTGTTTTTGTATTGGTCACCAGTTGCTGTGACACAGTCGATTCACTGGTCTTTGCGTCGACCGGCGCTGCATCTCGCTTGAGCACACCTCATTACACCCCAAAGCTAACTTCACTTTGGTTCCCCGCATTTCGGCGGAGACAAACCCCATCAATGTTAAAGAGCAACCCAACATCCTGTTGGTTAGTGCGTCCTGCTGATGGGGTTTAATTTAGCGTTATGCTAAATAAATGGCAATAGCAAAATGCTAAATAATTAGAGTAAGGGATTTAGCTAAATGATTTAGAAAGGGATTTATTTTTTCGAAGTGGGATCTGCAGGCAAAAAAATACCTGCACCCGAGGTGGGTAACAGGCATAACTTGTGGTGGGGTTGAAACTCTTGAACGGCTTCTAAACGTTGTGACCAAGTTGCCAGGCTAGCCAGCGAGACAACTTATCAGCCAGCGGTAGGAGCGCCAGCTGTCTCACAACAGGTTATAGGTTAGACGCGTACAGCTGGATGACAAGCGTGAGCGGGAATAATTTGCATTCTCATGATCGACAGGCACAAAAAAGCCCGCTCAGTGGCGGGCTATCTAAGTAACACCAATAGGTTTTATCAGTGTTAGATCATTTTTTTGAAACATACTGCTTTATGATATCTGCCACTTCTTTCGCTAATGATAGCCAAACGCTAGGTATGTCATCTTTATCTTCTTTTAAGACTTGTTGAAAGCAAAGCGTAGAAGCGCTAAAGCCAATGTTGTCGGAATGGCCGCCAAGACAACAATGCCAGAAGTCCAAAGAATTTTGGTTTGTGAAATGAAGTCAGCATACTTCTTAGGGTCTTCAACACCGCCCGCAAATTTATGCAGGTCAAGTGATGTCATAGGCCATACAACAAGCCAATAAAGTAGAGCAAGTAAGAAGGCGCACACAATTGCGCATGCGCCATAGAAAGCTATAGATCTGAACCTAAGCGCCTGCCTTTGCTCGTTGATCTCATGCGTAGCTTCGCTAGCGGTTATCGATGTGGTTTGCGAGTCGTCCGAAACGTCATCAGCCATTACATAAAGCCTAGCTTTTTAAGCCTGTAGCTCATAGCGTTGACTGAAACATCGAATAAACGGGCCAATTCGGCAACATCAGTAATTTTTCTCTGCTTAAGTAACACTTTTACAGCAACTTCTGGCATCAATACTTCGGCGGCAAACTGGTTAGCATCAACTTCGCGCTGATCATAATAGCTCATAGAAAAATGAGAAGATGGATCACGGAAAGCATGGCCATGGCCCAGCATGTAATGACCCAACTCATGAGCTATGGTAAAACGCTGGCGCTTTGCTGAATCGGAAGGGTTAAACTTAATGATGGCAGTATCGCCATCTGGCACAAGCTCACCAGACAGATTCTTGGAAGCGTGATCAGCAAATGGCTCAACCCGCAATCCTTCTAATCCAGCTATTTTGCTGGGGTCTATTGGTAGCCCACCTTTCCAATATTTATGCAGAAGGTTTCGAGCTGTTTTTACTGGCATGTCAACCTCCTAGATTGAAATGTTCAGATGTAGAGAATCATCTCCGGAGATTCAAACCTCAAGAGCTGACTGTATGGATAACCAGTGGTTACATTACACCGAGTCAACCATAACGTCTATATTAAATGTAATATTGGGTTACGTCACTGCAAAACGAATAGCATTACGTGCTAATGATTCATGAATGACAGCACGATTGGCTAGTTACTTATCCAATCACCTCTTCTTGCTAGATAATCTTAAACCAAACGCATTTTCGTCTCGATCGCCACGCCCAATACCTTACAGTTACCATTTACCGGTACCATAGGCCATTGCGGGTTCAATCCTTTCAGGTACTTCTGGCTGCCGTCGATGATGAGCTTCTTGAAAGTAGCTTCATTATCATCGGTCAGCTTCGCCACAACCAGACTTCCATTCACCGCCTCGCGTCCTGTATCGAACAGAACGTAGGTTCCAGCCGGGATGCTTAGTCCGATCGGCGCCGTCATCGAATCACCTTCCACTTGCAACCAGAAAGCGTCTCCCTGTGTATGTGCGTCAGATTCAAGCCACATATCGACATCCTTTATCGTATAGGGTTCACAGGCTTCATCCCATGCGCCAGCCTGAACCTTGCTTAAAACGGGATAGCGCGCAGTCGGCTTGTAGACCCTAGGGTTTGAAACGTTGGCGTCAACCTGTGGCTGCTCTTCGTGGATAGAGTCAAGCCAGGCATTGGGCAGCTTTAAAGCCACTTCAATTTTCCTCGCCATCTTATCCCCGATGTTCCTAACGCTATTCTCCCCAAGCAGCTGACTAAATTGGGACGCACTGATGCCCAAAAGCTCTGCGAATCCTGCCTTTGTATTGCCATCGTTCTCAAGATGCCTCTTCAGGAGGTTATTGAGATTGGTTTTTCTGACGCTTTTATTTTCCATGGCCTGATTCTCACACTATTTAGCAATGCGATAAATATGCATTTTGCTAAATGCTGCTTGTTAGTTATTTAGCATAACGCTAAACTTAGCTTTGAAGTTAAACAGGAGGCACCAATGGGTAATGAATTGCTCCGCTGGCGCAAGGAATCTTCAGCTGAAGACTGGATCAGCCTTGCTTTACTAGCGAAAACATCTGTTGGCTACCTCGACCAAATTGCATATGGATTCCGCCGAGCATCACCAGGTAAAGCCCAAGCAATTGAGGAAGCCACAAAAAAATTCACCGATTACACGCCGGTGAAGAAGGAAAGCTTAGTCTTTGCACCACAGCGCGCTACGGCAGCTTAAGCAACACCGCTCTTTAAAACTCTGAACCCGCTCCCACCGAAATGTCGGAGCAAAACCGAAGTGACTTGCTCACCGCAATGTCACGTAACTACTTAACACAACGGAATATTACGAAATGGAAAACGCAAAGAAACGCAACGAGGCGCTGAGAATTGAAAGCGCCTTACTCAACAAGATTTCGCTGATTGGCACTGAGAAAACGGCAGCAGCCGTTGGTGTCGATAAGGCGCAGATAAGCCGCTGGAAACGCGACTGGCTCCCTAAGTTCTCAATGCTGCTTGCGGTATTGGAGTGGGGTGTCGTGGATGACGAGATGGCTCATTTAGCCCGGCAGGTGGCGAGCATTCTCACCAAAGAAAAAGCCCCGAGCTGCGCTAACAGCTTCGAGGCCTGATGCGAAATGACTGGATCAATTCACAGGAGTAATAATACATGAAACCTGAGAAACATGAAAGATTTGCCCGCTTTAAAGAGCTGTCCCGGCAGCAATTTTACCGGTCATTCTCACAGCTCGGCGCTAGCCGATTGAGCCAGTGTCTGCAGGAAGCCAAAGCGAAGGAGAAGGGCAAATGAGTAACGTAGCGTATGCAACTTTCGGGGCTGTACAGCAGCCCGTGGAGCGCAGAGTGGCCGATACCGATGATGGATATACCCGCATCGCTAACGAGCTTCTGGAGTCCATTGCCAGCGCCGATTTAACCGCCCGACAGCTGAAGGTTCTGCTGGCAATAACTCGCAAAACCTATGGCTTCGGTAAGAAAACAGATCGCATTGCAGACGAACAGCTTGCAGGCATTACCGGCCTGTCACGGCAGAACGTCAACAAGGCGAAAAAAGAACTGCTTTCAATGAATTGTTTACTCATGGACGGAAGCAAAATCGGCATCAACAAGGAAGTCTCTGCATGGAATTTCAGTAAGAGTCTCCAGGTTAGCAACCTTGTCTCTAAAGCAGAGACAAATAAAGTCTCTAAGTTAGAGACAAATGATGTCTCGAATCTAGAGACACACAAAAGAAACTCTTTAAATAAAAAAGAAACCCCTATATCCCCAGAGGGGAATTTGCCGGTTGCTGAGGAAAAACCAAAGCGCCAGACAGTCAGCAAATACCACTTCGACCGTGACCGACTGAAAGACACATGGAATCGCAAAGCTGAAACATTCGGCCTGCCGAAAATCCTCAGCATCAGCGCCACGACCGAGAAGGGCATCAAGCGCCTGTTTGACTCCCACCTGAAGCACTGCAAAGAGACCGGGCGGCCAGCCCAGCAAATCGACACCTTCGTGAACGGCTACATCGAGTTTGGCTACCAGCCGACTGAGTGGGCCTGCGGAGCTAACCCTGGCGGAAAGCGTTACGGAATCGACACGGCGCTGACCCAGAAGAAAATCGACGAAATCATCAGCCAGGAGGCCTGAAATGGACAGCTTAGACTTCGAGCAGCAGCTGGTTGGCTCGATGATGGTCAAAGGCGATCACATTGATTGCCGTGACATTGCCGCAAAGCTACCGGCTGAGGCGTTCGCCAATCATCACCTGCGCCAGATTTACACGGTCATTTGCCGGTTCATCGACAAGTGCGAACCGATCGACCCGTTCACAGTGGGTGCGGCCGTACCGGAAGAAACGCGCGACCACGTCATGACGGTTGGTTTCAAGTGCAAGACGGCGGCTAACATCAAGGCCTGGGCCAAGCTGGTTCGTCAGTGCTGGATGCTGCGCAAGGGCGCTGCTGAACTTACTAAGGCTGCTGAGACGCTCGCTAACGCCAACACGCAGAACATCAACGAGAGCATTGCTGAAGTGACCGGCATCATCTCAAAACTCCAGTTCGAAACCACCGACCGGCTGCCACGCCGCATCGGCGACATGCTGACGGATTACATGCAGGTGCTGGAAAAGCGCATGGAAGGTCAGGAGTCAGGCCTGTACCTGAAGACCGGTATCGAGGCGATGGATGAAGCCTATGGCGGATTTGACCGCACCGACCTGATTGTCATCGCTGGCCGCCCGGGTATGGGCAAGACAGAGCTGGCAATCAACATCGGTAACTCAATCGGCCGGCAGAAGGGCAAAGGCCTGATGATCTCGATGGAGATGTCAGACATGCAGGTTGTTGAGCGTTTCGTTGCTGACCGTGGCGGCATCTCACTTGGCTCACTGCGCAACCCGCTGGATATGATTGATGAGCAGTACACGCGGCTCACCAATGCCTCTGCGCAGCTTCAGGAAGAAGATAACTACGTGCTGGATGAAACGCTGAGTGTTGACGAAATCATCGCCCATGCAGAGCGCATGAACATGGATGGCGGACTGAGCTTTGTGTCGATCGACTACCTCGGCCTGATGAAGAAACCGAAAGCTGAGCGTAACGACCTGGCGATTGCCGAAATCACCCGCAAGCTGAAGCAGTTCTGCCTGCGCAACAAAGTCCCGGTCATCCTCCTGTCGCAGCTTAACCGTGGCGTTGAAGCCCGTGCAGATAAGCGACCAACGATGTCAGACCTTCGCGAGTCCGGTGCCATCGAGCAGGACGCCGACGTGATTATCTTTCCTTACCGGGATGAGGTGTATCACGACAACAGCGACATGAAAGGCATCGCAGAAATCATCGTCGGAAAGTACCGCTCCGGCCAGCCTCAGACGTTCTACATGGGCTGGAAGAATGGTCACTTCACCAATATCGACCAGGCCGATGTGGCGCAACAGTATTCCGACAACAAAAACAAAGAGCAGCCAGCTAATGACTGGCGCTACGGAGGTCAGTGATGATCCACTATCACGGCGGACCAATAACTCCTGACACATGCTCTATTCGGGCATGGAAAGGGAGGCATGCTTTCATCTCCTTTGCTCATGCCGGTCAGATAAATCTCGCCTCAGAGTTCTGTCAGTCATTCGCTCTGGACAATGGTGCGTTCACAGCCTGGAAGGCAGCGGGCCGAAACAAAATCGACTGGACCGACTATTACGAGTTTGTCGCGCGCTGGAAAAACCATCCCGGATTTGATTTTGCCATCATCCCGGACGTAATCGACGGAGGAGAGGTCGAGAACGAAGCATTGCTTGATGAGTGGCCACATGGTGACTTCTATGGCGTACCGGTCTGGCACATGAACGAGAGTGACGACCGATTCATTCGGTTGTGCAATGAGTATCCGCGTGTGGCGATTGGTAGTTGCGGAGAGTACGACGTTAAGCGGCCAAATCTGGCTGTGGCGCGCATGAAGGACCTTATTCGGCACGTTGTTGACGATTACGGCCAACCTATCGCCAAGCTTCACGGCCTGCGCATGCTTAACCCACTTATTTTCACAAAACTACCGCTGGCGAGCGCAGACAGCACTAACGTAGCCAGAAACATTGGTATCGACAAGGCATGGTCTGGAGCCTACGCCCCGGCATCAAAAGAAACCCGCGCTGCATTGATGGTCGAACGTATCGAGTCACACAATAGCCCCGGTTCACTGCATTACTGTGAGCAGCGGGACCGGTTCAACATGCAGCTGCAACTGGCTGTATAGGAGGAAGCATGAACAACGTAATCCCCTTAAAACGCTCTGAGCACGTCATATCAGACGCCGAACTGGATAAGCTGGTGAATGACCTTGCTGCAATCTCTCAGCGCTATGCAGGCTTTATGTCACTCCCTGCAGCTATCCGTAAAAACCTCAGCGACGCATTAAAGCGAGAGAAACGCGATGGAGAAAGCAACGTTCCTGCTTAGGAGCGACAACATCCGACAGAACTGCATTACCGCCATCCAGCAACTCCCCGCCAATCCCGACAAGCCTCTGCAGGTAACCATTCAGGAAGACACCAGAAGTCTTGCGCAGAATCGCATGCTGTGGGCCTGCCTGCATGACGTATCGAGCCAAGTTGTCTGGTACGGCAAGAAGCTCAACTCAGAATGCTGGAAACATATTTTCAGCGCCAGTCTGAAAGGGCAGGAGACGGTGCCGGGTATCAATGGCGGCTTTGTAGTGCTGGGCCAGTCAACAAGCAAAATGCGCGTCAGTGAGATGCGTGACCTAATCACACTAATCCATGCCTTCTGTGCAGAGCAGAACGTCAGGTTTAGCGACGAGTCAGCGCGTGCAGCTGAGTAGGCTGGAAGATTCGGGAGTACAGCATGACACCACAGGTTACCTCCATTCCTCAGTTGCTCATTGAGACACGAGGAAACCAAACAGCAGTTGGCCGAGCGATCAAATCCACTCGCACTACTGTCAGGAAATATGCCCGAGACTTTAACTGCCGGTATCACGTCGTAGCCAATGGTGTGTTGATGGTCAGTCAGGGCGATCGTGGTCTTCACAAAAGGAAAAGCAATGAAGAAAACATGGTTCACCCATGACCCTGTAGATACAGCCACTGCAAACAAACTCATTTCCCGTTACAACGCCCGCAACATTCATACCCAAAAGACACTCGCCGCTGATCCCCGCTTATGGCTGGTTAGCGCGCTGTTGCCTGAAGGTAATCGCGAACCACGAAGAGACAAAACTTATGAGAACAAATGCTGGGCGTAAGCGTTGTTGTAGCTGCAGTACTGTGCTGACCAGTGAAGATAAACACCGGTTCGGAGTTAGCTGTGAAATCTGCGAAGAGGATATCTGGTATTACGAGCACCTCGACTATCTGCCAATTCATGCCGCATGGCGATATACCTGCTATCAAGTGCGCTGGCTGTGGCATACCGTTGGCTACGGACGAGACATATGCCTGCGTCCGCTGCTGCGCCGGCTGGATGCAAGACGACAACATCAAAATGCACGGAGGGGGCGATGAGGAAAGTCCGGCGAAGATGTAAGAACCCTGATTGCCGCGAATGGTTTCACCCGGGCTTCTCAAATCAAACGTGGTGCTCACCAGAATGCGGAACCGTAATAGCACTGGCAAAAAGAGAGAAGGACCGGCATAAGGCGATACAGGAAGCAGAACGACGACGAAAAGACGAAGCTCAGCAGGAAAAGCGGCACATCAAAATCCGCAAGTTAGCAGTAAAGCCCCTCAGTCACTTCCATAAGCAATCCCAGTCAGCCTTCAACGAATATATCCGTACTCGCGATGCCGCCGATCCCTGCATCAGCTGCGGACGATTCCATGAAGGAAAATATGACGCCGGGCACTATCGAACTCGCGGCGCTTCACCGGCTACACGCTACGAAGAAACCAACTGCCATAAGCAATGTGTACCCTGCAACCAGCACCTTTCCGGCAACATTGAAAACTACACGCCAAACCTCATTAAGAAAATCGGTCAGGCTGCTTTCGATCGCCTTATGGGTCCGCATGAGCAAAAGAAATGGACGCGGGAAGAGCTGCAGGAGCTGGCTGCGCACTACCGGCAGAAAACCAGAGAGCTGATCAAGCAGAGGAGTGAGGCGCAATGAGGATAGAGCGTGACTACCAGCAAATCGTCAGGCTATCAGGCGTCCGCAGCGCGGCAGACATGCGCCGGTTATTTGGCAATGGCTGGAAGACCATCAACAAATCACAGCAGGCATGGGTACGTCATCTGCTGAGCGTATGGGGTGATCACCTGGGCAGAGACGATTACGACCGTGCAGAGGTGAATGTGATTGGCCGGCTGATGATGCGATGCGAATGGAGCGAGCAGAAGGGCAGGCAGATAGAGAAAATCGTGTCACAGCTGCATTGTGAAGGGCTACGTGGTGAAGAGCTATTCCGCAAGGCGCGTGACCTGCTAATCCCTCAGTCATCAACGGCAAACATCATCGCTCTCGCCAAAGAATCAGATGATGCCGCCTTTGTTGAATCAGTCATGGTAAAGACGTTCGGTAAGGATAACCCGCTTCGTAATGTAGCCAGATTACGTTATTGCAAACGCAAGAGCGTGCAAAACATCGGCTCATCGCTGATTTATTACTGCGCCATCTCACACAAGGAGGCCCGGAATAGAATGGAATGGGCTATGGATATACTGGAAGGAGAAATGTTTTACGCAATTAAACGAGAAATGGAGAAGGAGATTCCTAAAAAAGCTGTATGATTATACAAAATAGCACGAAATGACAAAGACAAAGGGCATGTAACCTGGCACATTTACGGCATGATCGGGAAGTGAAGCGAACAGATCGCAGCTTTACCGGTCAGTTGCATAAATGTGGATGCCAAGAAGCCTCGCGAACTCACCAGTCGGCGGGGCTTTTTTATTATCCGCGATAGGGTATAAATAAATAAATATCCCTTCCTTGGGATAGGTGCTCCTAACAGCCGCTAAATAGCCATTAAGATTCATGATTTCGCAGTTAACATCGAAAAGAGCAAAGTTTCGCATCCTCCAGTAAACAAAAATGTTGACTATGTAAGCATAAATGTTTACTATTGTTCCATGTTCAACAGACACGAGGAGTAGTGAAGCAGAGCGAGTTCAGGCGGTGGCTTGAATCTCAGGGAGTCGAAGTTTCAAACGGTACTAACCATCTGAAGCTGAGATACAACGGGAAACGAAGTGTAATGCCGAGGCATCCCGGCGCTGAGTTAAAAGAACCACTGCGAAAGGCCATAATGAAGCAGTTAGGCCTGAAATAATTAACCAGCCCTCCGGGGCTGGTTCTCGCGAAGTTTCACTAACACGATATGCGATACCCGATTAATCTCGAGCCGTGCGACGGCGGATATGTGGTTTCGTTCCCGGATATACCGGAGGCGCATACTCAGGGCGATACGCGTGAGGAAGCGCTGGAGATGGGGCTGGATGCGCTGGTTACTTCATTTGATTTCTACTTTGAAGATAACCAGCCTGTCCCGGCACCAGGTCCGGTTACCGGTGATTTTGTAGAGGTTCCGGCGAGTGTGTCGGCGAAAGTGCTATTGCTGAATGCTTTCCTTGCTTCCGGCTTAACTCAGGTTGAGCTGGCCGCACGCATGGGAGTTAAAAAGCAGGAAGTGACGCGCATCTTTGATCTGCACCACTCGACCAAAATCGATACGGTTCAAAAAGCGCTGAATGCGCTTGGCAAGCGGCTTGAATTAGTCGCTGCCTGACAGCTTTAAGTATCCTATTCAAAGGCTCACTTCGGTGGGCCTTTTTCGTTTTTCGCCCCTGCCAATCAATCTCGACTCTCACTTTTTCCTGTGTGGCAACGAGCGATCTTTTCTTCTGACTACCTGCAGCACCGACCGTAATCACGGAGGTGTTATGAGTATCGATATGAGCAAACTGGCTTCAGGCGCAGCATATGGCGCATCTGCCGGGACAATCGCCAATGGTCTGCTGACCCGGCTTAGTCCCGATGAATGGAGTGCTATAGGCGTGCTGGCCGGTATCCTAGTCGCGCTATTCACGCTCGGCATCAACTGGTACTACAAACGCAAGGCTACCCTGGCGCAAATCAAAGCCCTTCAGCGCTGGCCCACTGCGCCAGACATCAACGAGGATTAATCCATGGCTATGTCAAACAGCCTGCGTAATAAGCTTATTGCTGTCGCGGGTGGCGGAGCTATGGCTATCGCTACGGTATTCCTCGGCGGAAAGGATGGGGTAGAGGGCAGAGTGTACGAGCCTTACAAAGATGTGGCTGGCGTCTGGACTGTCTGCGACGGTCACACTGGCACTGACATCATTAAAGGAAAGAAGTACACCGACCGTGAATGTGATCGTCTGCTGTGGAGTGACCTACAGCCGGTTAAGAAGTCGGTAGACGGCCTTGTCAAAGTACCGCTGGGTGAATATCAGCGTGCCGCGCTCTACAGCTTTACTTACAACGTTGGCTCTGGTGCATTCTCTAAATCGTCACTGCTTAAGAAACTCAACTCAGGCGATGTCGATGGCGCATGCGAAGAGCTGCGCCGCTGGATTTATGCTGGTGGGCAGAAGTGGCGAGGGTTAATGAACCGGCGCGATATGGAGCGCTCGATGTGCCTGGCGGAGAGTGCTGATGACCTTAAAGGCTAAAGTGCTCGCTGTGCTTATCCTGCTGGTTCTGCTGCTCTTAGCCACCTCGCTAGCGCTTGCGCTCTACTACCGCGGCAATGCCATTGACTACAAGGCGCAGCGTGACACTGCAACCGGTAATCTCAGGCTGGCTAAAGACACCATCACCGACATGCAGACACGCCAGCGTAATGTCGCCGCACTCGATGAGAAATATACGAAGGAGCTAGCCGATGCTAAAGCCACTATCGAGCAGCTGCATGATGATGTTGCTACTGGTAAGCGCCGGCTGCAGCTCAACGCAACCTGCACGAAGCAATCCACCGCCGGCACCGCCAGCCTGGATGATGCAGCCAGCGCCCGACTTACTGACGCCGCTCAACGGAATTATTTCATCCTCAGAGAGCGAATCGAAGTCGCCGGAAAGCAGATAGCTGGGCTTGAGCAGTACATCAGAGAGCAGTGCATTAAATGACTACTTAGAAGTAGCGGAAACGGACTTTGAATTGTAGCTATATGAAATGGGCGTCATTTTGACAGTATTCTGCGTATTCCTGCTGCGGGTAATAGGCAAGTTACTAACCATATAAGCAAGGCAGTTCTTAATGACATGAAATACCAATGCCATATATTTGATTCCGATCGGCGTGCTTTTACTATGGAAGGCATAATTTCTTTCTTCCCCTGAGTCGAGTAGCACCCATAGCTTATATTCTTTGTCCAATATTGAAATTGATGACTCTGGTTCAAACTTTTTGCATAAAATGGCGATAGCATTAATTTGGTTGGCATCAGGACCGGCATGGTCATACTTATGAGCATAGTCATTTCTGATGTCGTTGAGTTTGTCTATGGCTCTAAAAGCATCGATAGGCATCCCAAGTTTCTGGCAAAGCCTAGCTTTAGCCCCAAAAGCCATGCCGAACTGAACTTCTTTTTTTGTATCAGTAGGCTTAGAAAAAAGCTTTGGATTCTGGACAGACCCACATATCCATGCCTCAAGAAATCTTTCTAAGGTGAGATGAGAAGCTAACACTGAGGCTAAGTTGTTATCTTTTTGAGCTATTCCAATAATTCGCTCTGCATCGTAAACCTCGCCAATAATTTCCATAACTATATCAATATTCATTGATGACTCCTTGAGAGAAAACTATGGCACTCACCGACAAACAAGAAATGTTCTGTCGCGAGTACCTCATCGATTTGAACGCCACGCAAGCGGCCATTCGGGCGGGGTACAGCGAAGGTTCATCACGCAACCAAGCGCACCGCCTGATGACAAATGACGACATTTTGCAGCGTATCGCAGAATTGAATCAGGATCGACTCAAGCGCACCAATATTGACGCTGACTACGTTCTCAGGCAGGCGGTAAAGCTTCATGAGCGTTGCATGCAGGAAGTCGAGCCGCTGAAAGATCGTCGGGGTGAAGAGATTACCGACGAGCAAGGTCGCACCATTTATGGCTTCGATGCTAAGGGTGCTGTGGCTTCTCTAAAACTGATTGGTGATCACATCACTATTCAGGCATTCAAGCAGCAAACCGCTACCGAAATCACTGGTGCTGATGGTGCGCCGCTTAAGGTAGATGTCACCAGAATGACTCCGCAGGAAGCAGCCGAGCAGTATAAAAAACTGATGGGATAAGGGCTGCTTTTGGCAGCCACTTAAATTATTAATCCTTTCGGCTAACCCGACCTAAGGACTTTGCTGCGGCAATTTTCACTTCATTATTGAAGTCACGTGTTAGCTCCAACAAGCGCGAGGTTATAGCAGGGATTTTACTTCCACCTTCGCCAAGCGCTTCTATTGCTGCAATTTTCACATCAATATTTTGGTCACGCGTTAATTCTAAAAGTCTTGTGCTAACTGCTGGAATCATGAAGCCTCCTTTGGGATTAGTCCGAATACAATATCTGGCTGATTAAGAAATAAATCAAGAGCAGGCTTTTCAATGCCAATTCCATTTCCGTTTGACTTCAAGAACCCGGACTACGCTCAGGTTTTTGAGTGGAGAATGGAGAGGCTGCAGCGTATCCGCGCTAACCCTGAAGTGTTGCCCGCGCTCAAAGCGTTTTATCGTGATAACCCGGCTCAGTTCATTATCGACTGGGGGATGACGACGGACCCGCGAAACCTCGATTACGGCCTGCCTGTGACCATTCCATTTCTGCTCTTCCCAAAACAGGAGGAGTGGATTGACTGGATTATGGATCGCCGTCGCGGCATGGAGAACGGCATCACTGAAAAGAGCCGTGAGATGGGCCTCAGCTGGACGTCAATTGGCCTCGCATGCTCTCTCTGCCTGTTCAATAAAGAAATGGTGATTGGCTTCGGCTCCCGTAAAGAAGAGTACGTAGACAGCACCGGCGACCCAAAGGCTCTGTTCTGGAAGGCACGCAAGTTTGTCGAAACACTGCCGGTTGAGTTCCGGGGCAGTTGGAGCGAAAAGAAGCATGCCCCATACATGCGAGTTGAGTTTCCTGATACCGGGGCCGTGCTGAAGGGTGAGGCAGGCGACAACATTGGTCGCGGTGACAGAACCACTCTGTACTTCGTGGATGAGGCGGCGTTTCTGCAGCGTCCATTACTCATTGATGCTGCACTATCTCAGACAACTCGCTGCCGTATCGACCTGTCATCAGTAAACGGGATGTCGAATCCATTCGCACAAAAGCGCCACGGCGGACGCATCCCGGTATTCACATTCCACTGGCGAAGCGACCCGCGCAAGGATGACGCCTGGTATCAGAAGGAATGCGCAAAAATCGATAACCCGGTAGTCGTTGCTCAGGAGCTTGACCTCAACTACTCCGCATCAGCTGAAGGTGTACTCATCCCTAACGAGTGGGTACAGGCTGCCGTGGATGCTCACATCAAATTGGGCATATCACCTACCGGCAAGCGACTGGGGGCGATGGATGTCGCCGACGAGGGCAGAGATAAAAACGCCTTTGCGCGCCGTTACGGATTTCTGCTTGAAGAGGTTGATGAGTGGTCTGGCGTTGGCAGTGACATCTACAGCTCTGTAATGAAGGTGTTTGGCCTGTGCGATCACAACAACCTCGAAGAGTTCCGGTTTGATGAGGATGGCTTAGGTGCTGGAGTACGTGGGGATGCAAAAGCAATCAACGAACTGCGCCAGCCAGAAGGAAGACCATATATCCTCGCAACCCCATTCCGTGGGAGTGGCTCAGTATTTGACCCTGAAGGCGAGGCCGTTAAAGGTGACAACGGGCAGCCATCTCGACTCAACAAAGACTTCTTCGCCAATTCCAAAGCACAGAGTTGGTGGCACCTCCGCAAGTTATTCAGAAACACTTTCCGCGCTGTTAACGGGATGGAATTCAATCCTGATGAAATTATCTCCCTCAGCAGCGGGATAACCAATAAAGACAAACTGATTATCGAACTATCCCAGCCGACCTACTCAATCAACGGAGTGGGGAAAATCGTCGTGGACAAGCAGCCGGATGGCACCAAGTCACCTAACCTGGCTGACTCGGTGATGATCAGTTATGCACCTATGGAAACCACGCTCGATATCTGGGCGCAACTTGGGAAAGGCTGAATATGTCCGAAACAGAAAGCATGTCGCAGCCTGTACCAACGCGTGACAGCTATGAAAACTTCATTGCCCGGATGGGCGTCAACGAGTCAAACCAGTCTGGTGCTGGCACCTACCGCAACAACTGGACATCCCGCAACCGCCTTCTGATTGAGCAGGCCTACCGCACGTCATGGCTGGTTGGCGCAGGCGTTGATGCTATCCCTGATGACATGACCCGCAAGGGCGTCACTATCACCTCCAAGCTCGAAGATGGCCGCAAGAAGCAGCTCGATCACGCATGGGATGAGATGGGGCTGTGGGAAGCACTCAATGACACGCTGAAGTGGGCGCGGCTCTATGGTGGCGCTGTAGGCGTCATCCTGATTGACGGCCAGAACTATTCAACACCGCTTCGTGTCGAGACCATTGCCAAAGACTCCTTCAAGGGCGTGATGGTGATGGACCGCTGGATGCTCAACGCCATGACGGAGCGCCGGGTAAGCAAGCTGGGGCCGGACTTCGGCATGCCAGAGTTCTACAAGGTTGTGACATCAGCTACCGGCATTCCGCCGTGGCGCATTCACCATTCGCGACTGATTCGATTTGATGGCATCCCTTTACCTTATCAGCAGCGCCTGACAGAAAACGACTGGGGCATGTCGGTGATTGAGCGCTGCTTCGATCGCCTGCTTGCTTTCGACTCCACGACGACCGGTGTTGCGCAGCTGGTCTACAAAGCTCACCTGCGCACCTACAGCATCGAAGGCCTGCGTAAGCTGCTGGCGATGGGTAAAGACAGCCCGATGTTCAAGGGGCTGATGTCGCACATGGATATGATCCGCGAATACCAGAGCAACGAAGGTATGACCATCATGGACGCTGCCGACAAGTTCGAGGCGCACACCTATTCCTATGCCGGGCTCAGCGACGTGCTGGCACAGTTTGGTCAGCAGGTGTCAGGCGCGTTCGGCATCCCACTGGTGCGACTTTTTGGTCAGTCTCCTGCAGGTTTCTCTACCGGTGACACTGACCTGGCTAACTACTACGACAACGTGTCCACCCAGCAGGAACGCAAGTTGCGCCGCCCCATTCGCAAACTGTTTCAGGTCCTGCATATGAGCCTGTTCGCAACGCCTCTGCCTAATGACTTCACATTCGAGTTCAACGAGCTGTGGCAGACACCAGACAGTGAGCGTGCCGACACTGCAACGAAGGTTGTGGCCGCAACCGTTCAGGCTGTTGACGCTGGCCTGATGACAGAGAAAGCCGGGGCAATGCATCTGCAGGAGACCGCACGTGTAACCGGCATCGGCTCAACCATCAGCGACGAGGATATTGATAATGCCAGTGACCTCCCGCCGCCGAGCGAGAAAGACCTCGATAACGTCGAAGCCACCGAACCTGAAGCGCGCCGAGAGGCAACTGGGAACACAGCTACGACAGATAGCGCAGGCAGTGGGCGCGATAGTCGAGGGTTCTTACGATGGTTCAAATGACAGCGTCACCGACATCATGGACAGGCTGGAGCGTTACGCCGACCTGATTGAGCCATGGGCTGAAGCGGTATCAAATCGCCTCATCAGCACGCTGGAGATTGCCGACGATTCGATGTGGCGTGAGCGTTCCTATCAAATCTCTGCCGGTCTGCGTGACCTGATGGCTGGCAGTCAGGGGATGGTAACCCGCAGCATCATTCAGGAGCAGGTGAAGCTGTTCAAGTCACTTCCGCTGGAAGCAGCCGACCGGGTCTACGCCATTCACAATCAGGCTATTGAGGCTGTGGTGTCCGGTAAACGCTCCAGTGAGCTGAAGAAAGAAATCATGCGTACCGGTGAGGTAACGGAATCCCGGGCGAGAACCATTGCCCGTACTGAGGTCGGCCGGGCATCAACTGCTATCACACAGGCTCGCTCAACCGCTATCGGCTCGCGTGGTTACATCTGGCGCACGGTTGATGACAGCGACGTGCGTCACTCTCACAAACAAATGGAAGGCCAGTACATTGACTGGGCAAGGCCGCCCACGCTTGATGGCATGACCGGCCACGCCGGTCAGTTTCCTAACTGCCGCTGCTACTGCGAGGTTGTGGTGCCTGAAGATTGATTGATAAAGTCGCATGCTTTAACGTTGTTAATTAATAGATTTATTCACAACCAATGGACAACGTGATGCATCCGAAAAGTTATCCTGAGAAAGGGCAGATAAACCCTGGTAGTTGCTTAGCTTTCGGCATAAGTCTGGACTCAAGGCACAGTAAGGCCTGGGAGTTGGCTGAGATGCTTTTGTTTACGGATGAGCTGGCAAAGGCTGGTTTACAACAGTACGTTAAATCAGTTTTCTACGATTCCAATGCTGATCTCTGCCAATTTGAATTCACCGATGAGGTTGAGGAGTTCAGCCCCATAGAAGATGAAATTAAAGAAGCCGCTTTGAAAACCATTAGCCAATTCGAATGGCATGGTAGCGTTGATCATGGTGACACCATGCGAAATCGAAATTTCCCAGACTTTTAATGTTCACACCGACCAACCCTGCTTAGGCAGGGTTTTTTTATGCCTGAAAACAGGTGACGCAATGCAATATTTCTACACAACCCGCCTCGGAAACACTCGTTTTGAAATGGCCGACGGCTCCCTGCTATGCAAAGACGTCCCGATCGCCCGAATCGGCGCGCAGGTATACGACGAAAGCGAACTACCCGGCATTGTTGGTGATGAGGACGGTGAGATTGTCGTAACGCGCGATGCTGACGAAGTATTTCGGCCGGAAACGCTCGCCTCATTCGAAGGCATGGCATTCACGCTGGGCCACCCGAAAGACATGGTTAATCCCGGCAACTGGAAGGAACACGCACACGGGCATATCCAGAACGTCCGGCGCGGCACTGGCGAACAGGCAGATTTAATGCTGGGTGACATCCACATCAAGACTGCTGAAGGCATTCAGAAGGTGATGGATGGTCAGGACCAGATATCAATGGGCTATGACGCTGAGTATGAGCAGCAATCCCCCGGACAAGCCCGGCAACACACAATTATCGGTAACCACTGTGCGAGCGTACCCAATGGTCGCGCAGGCATTCGCTGTTCAATTGGAGATAGCACATTCATGACTACCAAAAATCAGGGCTGGTTTAGCCAGCTGAAACGGGCAATTAAAACCAAGGATGCCGATAGCCTGGCTGATTTGGTTGATAACGCGCCATCAGAGCTGATCGAACCAAGCCTTGATTTGGCTCGGGCAGTAAACATCACCATCAACCCGGCGCAGCCACTGCCACAAGAGCGCGAGCTTGGCGGCCTGACTACCGATGAAGAAGGTGGTGAAGGCGGCGGAGCTATGAGTATTGGCGAGCTGGAGAAGAAAGTCGATGCTCTGGCTGTTCTGGTACAGCAGCTGATTAACCCGGCTTCTACCTCTACCACCGACTCCGATCCGGACGAAGAGGATGAGAAGAAGAAGGCCACCACTGACGCTGCATACCATCAAGGCGTCGTTGCTCGTGCTGAGCTGATCATGCCGGGCGTCAAGCTGCCTGAAGGTGGCAAGCTGGCGGCGTTCAAACGCTCCACTATGGACGCAGCATTCAGAACGCCGGAAGGTCAGGCATTGCTTGCGCCGCTGGTTGGTGCAACGCCTGACTTCAGCAAGATGCCAAAAGCGACGCTGGATGCCATTTTCGTGTCTGCGAGTGAAATCGCTAAATCACGTAACGCTGCGCCGGTCACCGCCTCCCGCGCTGCTTTCTACGATTCATCCAACAAAAACTCACCGGCTGCTCTCAATAAAGCCTTCGCCGCTCACTGGAAAAAATAAGGGATAAACCCATGGTTGCATATTTGTACCGGATGCCACTAGGCATCGCCGGGGCTATTTCACGCCCTCAGGACCTGACCACCGAGCCGGTGATTCTCGACTCGACCAATACCTTCAGCGCTTACGGCCTTGTTGGCAAGGACAGCGCAGACGGCAAGTTTATCCCGCTGGCTGCTTCTGATGCTGCCACCGTGATTACCGGCCTGTACGTTCGCCCGTATCCAACTACCTCGACGCCAGACATGGTCCGTCAGGTTGGCACCGGCAAAAACTTCACCGGCGACGTGATGAAGCGCGGCTACATGACCGTGAACATCGGCAGCACCGCTGTTGGGCTGGTCAAAGGTGGCGCGGTCTATGTCCGTAATGCTAACCCGACCGACGCGAGTCCGCTGGGCGCAATCCTTGGCGCAGCAGTAACCGACGAAACTGTCGTGCTGCCTAATGCCTCCTTCACCGGTGCAGGCGATGCCGCTGGCAACGCTGAAGTCGCTTACAACATCTAAGGGAACCGCTAAATATGTTTACTTTTGACCAAGCCACCGTTGACGGTTCTGGCGCTTTCCTGGTTGGCGAGCTTGAGCGCCTCGATCAGAACCTGAATATGCCGTTGGTGGGGTACACCTGGTCGCGCGATATTGAGCTGCGCGAAGATGTGTCCATCGCTGATGACATCAGTTCTTTCACCAACTCTCAGTTTGCAGCAGCGGGCACACCTAACCCGGCTGGTAAAAACTGGATCGGCAAAGACTCCACTGCAATCGCAGGCGTTAACGTCGACATCTCCAAAACCGGCTTCCCGCTGACCCTGTGGGGCATGGAGCTGGGCTGGACTGTTGTCGAACTGGCCGCCGCCGCCAAAGTAGGCCGCCCGCTGGATACGCAGAAGTTCGATGGCATGCAGCTGAAGTGGAACATGGATACCGATGAACAGGTATATCGCGGCGACAGTCAGCTCGGCGTGAAAGGCCTGACTAACTATACCGGTGCCGCGGTGACCAACGCGCCGAAAACATGGGCAACCTCTACTGCCGATGAAATCCGCACCTCGATCAACCTGCTGCTGTCGAATGCATGGGCTGCCACCGGTTACACCATCGTTCCGCGTGACCTGCTGCTGCCGCCAGAGCAGTTCGCTCTGCTGTCGAGCATCATCGTCTCATCTGCCGGTAACCAGTCATTGCTGACCTACCTGCAGAACAACACCATCGCATTCCACCAGAATGGCACGCCACTGAATATCCGTGCTGTGAAGTGGCTGAAAGGCGCGGGCGTTGGCGGCACTGACCGCATGATGGCTTACACCAACGACAAAAAGTTCGTGCGCTTCCCGATGGTTCCGCTGCAGAACATCCCGGTTCAGTATCGCGGCATTTACCAACTGACCACCTACTACGGCAAGCTGGGCGCTGTTGAATCTCCGTACCCGGAAACCATCGCGTATATGGATGGCATCTAACCTATCCGCCCCGAAAGGGGCATTAAGGAGAATGTAATGGCTAAGAAGACCATTCGTGTGCACACCCCGTTTAAGTTCAATAGCGAAGACGGCACGGCTCAGGAGTTCAGCGTCGGCGAGCACACCGTTGATGACAAAGTCGCTGAACACTGGTTTGTTGCTGCGCACTCTGAAGTCACCGGCAAAGTAAAAGCGCCGGCTGACACCAAAGAGTTTCAGGCGCAGATTGATAGCCTGACCGCGCAGCTGGCGGAGAAGGATAAGGCTTACGGCGACCTACAGTTGTCTGTTGCAGACAAAGACCAGGCTATTGCTGACCTGACCGCGCAGCTGGCAGCACTGCAGCAGCCTGTGATTGATCCGGAACCGGAAGGTAACAACGATGGCAAGAAACAAAAACCTGCCGACAGTAAGTGATATCCGCCGCGACTTCCCGCAGTTCTCTGACACCACCAAGTACCCCGACACAGTAATCCAGTTTCGTCTCAATCTCGCCGACATGCTCATTGATGGCTCTGCTATGGGGGACATGTTCCCCTACTTAGTCGAGTTGTTTGTGGCGCATTACATGGTGCTGAATGCGGCTGATACTGCTGCCGGGGTGCTGGGTGGTGCCGGTGGCGCTACGAGTGGTGTAGTTGCTTCCAAGTCAGTAGATAAGGTCAGCGTGAGTTATGACAACAGCTCAACGCTGAACGCTGATGCGGGCTTCTGGAACTTCTCTCGCTACGGTGCGGAGTTCTGGCAGATGCTGCAGTACTTCGGGTATGGCGGGATTCAGCTATGAAATCAGGGCTGACGGTGCGCAGTGACAACGCTCAAAGCATTCTGGATGCCCTTAAAACCCTTGCGAACAAGGATGTTCTGGTGGGCATCCCTGAATCGAAAGATGGGCGTGATGATGGCGATATCGGGAATGCGGCGATCGGCTACATCAACGAGAACGGCTCCCCAGCTCAGAATATCCCGCCGCGCCCGCATCTGAAGCCTGGCGTTCATTCAGTTGAGCAGGATTTCATACCTCATCTGAAAGCCGCTGCTCAGAAGGCGCTTGAGGGGAATGCGGAGGGTGCGGTTACATCTCTCGAACGAGCCGGGACCGTGGCCGCAAATGGGGTGAAACGTTACATCACCATTACCGGGTTTACGCCCCTGGCGGATGCCACGATCAATAATCGTCTTCGTCGTGGGCGTACCGGCAATAAGCCGCTAATCGACACAGGTAAGTATCGCCGCTCAATCACGCACATTGTGAGGGATAAAGATGCCGACTCTTGATGTAACTGACGTGCTGCTCTCACCTGAATTCCTCGACACATCCCTCACCGTTAAACGAAATGTCCAGACTGTCGATGCAGATGGATTTGCCAGCAACACAACCACTGTGACTCAGTTTGGTGGCGTGGTGACGGTTGACCGATCACTTGAAGCGCGGCGCATGCAGGCCGGTCAGGTTATCAACGGGGCAATCCTGATTGTGACTGTTTTTCGCCTGACCAGCGGCAACACTGGTATTGATGCTGACATTGTCACCTATCGAGGGCGAGAGTATCGCGTCACCTTTGTTGACCCATACACGGCTTACGGTGCGGGCTTCGTTCAGGCTCACTGCGAGCTATTGCCATTTGACGGAGGCGCAGGTGAGTAACGACAGCGCAGCGCCTGGCTTTCTGACGCCTTTAGGCTCATCACAGGCCTACGATGAAACGCTTGAGCGAGAGCTTAGCCAGTGGGCCAGAGCGTTATCCAGATTGCCGTCAGGAATGGTCAGGCCGAGATGGACAGCTACGCAGGCGGCTCTTCCTCCGGCTGACACTAATTGGTGTGGATTCGGCATCATCGGCTTTACGGCTGATAACGCTCCGGCGTTCGTCCGGCAGACTGAAGATGACAGCCAGCTCTGGCGACATGAGGTGATTGAAACGCTTGCATCCTTTTATGGTCCGCAAAGCCAGTCAATCGCAACGATGTTCCGCGACGGGCTGACGGTTGAGCAGAACAACGAAACCCTGAAAACAAACGAGCTGTCACTTGCTGATTACAGTGAGCTGACAGCCTTCCCCGAGCTCATCAACAACCAATGGGTTCGCAGGTACGACATCACTGTGCGCCTGCGCCGCAAGGTAATCCGAGACTACGGCATTAAATCACTGGTCGAAGCGCCAGTATCATTCTTTGGAGATTAATCTATGGCACAGGGCTTACCTGTATCCAACGTTGTAAACGTTGATGTGATCATGTCGCCCACTGCGGCGACGGGTCGTAATTTCGGCTCGCTGCTGATTCTCGGCACATCGACTGTAATCCCTGTGTCAGAACGCATCCGGCTCTACACCAGCTCAGAAGATATCGGTGTTGATTTCGGTGAAGACAGCCCGGAATACGAAGCGGCGCTGATTTACTTCTCACAGTCACCGCGACCATCTCAGGTCTACGTCGGCCGCTGGGCCAAGACTCTGGCAACCGGCGAAACTGGCAGCGTTGAAACGCTGGCGCAGGCAATCAGCGCAGTGCTGCAGTTTACCAACTGGTATGGACTGGGTATTGCAGATGAAGACGAGTTGACGCCTGCAGAGATTACGGCCACTGCAGCAGCAATTCAGGCATCCAGCCTTAGCCGCGTGTTTGCTGTCACCTCTTCTGATTCTGGCATCATCGACTCAGCTACCACTTCAGATGTGGCCTCAACCCTGAAGGCTGCCGGTTACAGTCGCACCTTCGTTCAGTATTCGACGAAGAGCAAATATGCAGCACTGTCGGCGTTTGGGCGTGCGTTTACCGTCGATTTCACTGGCAACAACACCACGATCACCCTCAAGTTTAAAACTGAACCGGGCGTGACGTATGAAACTCTGACCAGCGCTCAGGCGGCCGCAGTAGATGCGAAGAATGCCAACGTCTACGTGTACTACGCGAATGACACAGCAATCCTTCAGCAGGGCGTGATGTCCAACGGCGACTTCTTTGATGAGCGACACGGGCTGGACTGGCTGCAGAACTACGTGCAGACAAATCTGTTTAACCTGCTGTACACATCAAGCAGTAAAATTCCGCAGACAGAAGCCGGTATCACACGCCTCCTGACTAACGTTGAGATGTCGCTCGACCAGGCTGTTTCGAATGGTCTGGTCGCGCCGGGCGTCTGGAATGGCGGTGACATCGGACAGATCACTTCTGGTGACACGCTGACCAAGGGCTATTACGTCTATGCGCAGCCTCTGTCATCGCAGGCTCAGTCTGACCGAGAGAAACGTCGCGCGCCGCTGATTCAGGCTGTTATCAAACTGGCCGGTGCAGTTCACTACGCCGATGTTCAGATCAACGTTGTTCGCTAAGGGGATATAGATGAGTACCTACAGCTTTATGGACATCACGGCGTCCATGACCGGACCGACCGGCTCAATTGACCTTGGCTACGGTTCTGCGAACTCCGAAGAAGGGATCACGGTAACGATGACCGAGGCTAAAAACACCATGACGATTGGTGCGGATGGTGAGCCGATGCACAGCCTCCATGCGGGTAAAAGTGGCACCGTTACCATCAACCTCCAGAAAACCTCGCCGGTAAATAAGAAGCTCTCACTGATGTATAACGCACAAAGCCAGTCTTCTGCGCTGTGGGGCAATAACGTGTTTGTTCTGCGCAATAAGGCATCAGGCGACATCGTTACCATCCGTTCTGCGGCCTTCCAGCGCCAGCCTGACTGGAACAACCCAAAGGTTGCCGGAATGGTCGCATGGGTGTTTGACGGCGGGAAAATCGACGAAGTGCTCGGGGAGTTTTAATCGATGGAATTTGAAATCAAAGGCGTTAACTACCGCGCATCAAAGCTCAGCGTTTTCGACCAGCTGAAGGTGTCCCGCAAATTGCTCCCGGTTCTGGCCGGGATGCTTGGCGACTTCCAGTCTATCAAGTCTGCAACCCAAGGCGGTGATGTCTATAAAGCCCTTGAGACGGCATTGCCGAAAATTGCGGACTCTCTGGCAGAGATGAGCGAAGAGGATACGAATGCGATCATCTTTCCCTGCCTGTCCGTGGTAGCCCGTCAGAACGGCAAGGTATGGGCACCGGTAATGTCACAGAACGAATTGATGTTCGATGACATCGACCTGATGGGCATGCTGCAGATTGTTGGTCGGGTGGTGGGCGACAGCCTGGGAAATTTTTTGCCCGCAGCCCCAGACAAAGAGATTGCGGACAACTCAGCGGCCTGACGCTTGAATCCCTACCTGATGGTGAAGACTTCTTGATGCGGCCGGTTGATGCCGGGTACATCAGTTACAGCGCACTGAAAGATGGTTCAGTAGACCTCGCAGACATTGCACGTATGAATGACTGGCTCGACCTGAAGGCAGATAACAACAACCGCATTGAGCGCTGGAGACATGATAATGAACGCTGAGACTATCAAGGATTTTCTGGTAAGCCTCGGCTTTCAGATTGACGATGCTGGCGCTCGCAGGTTTGACTCTGTGGTGCTGGGTACCACGCTGCAGGTAGTAAAGCTCGGTGCCGCAGTGGAAGCTACCGCCCTGTCAGTGGTGGCCTTCACAGCTAAAATCGCCAGCGGACTGGACCAGCTTTACTGGTCATCCCAGCGTACGGGCGCGACTGTGGCAGGCATACAGTCTATTGGTTATGCCGCATCTCAGGCAGGTTCAAGCGCAGAGGCTGCGCGTGGCTCCCTTGAGGGGCTGTCGCGGTTCATGCGCAACAACCCCGGCTCTGAAGGATTCCTGAACCGTCTTGGCGTACAGACCCGCGACGCCAGCGGCAACATGCGGGATATGGCTAGCATCTTTACTGGTGTGGGCCAGAAGCTCAGCAATATGCCGTATTACCGCGCAAACCAGTATGCGCAGATGCTCGGCATTGATGAAAACACATTGATGGCGATGCGTCGCGGACTGGGTCAGTTCAATCAGCAATACACGCAGATGGCTAAGGCTATCGGCTTCAATGCCGACCAGGCTGCAATCAGCTCCAATAAGTTCATGACTTCGCTACGCGCTTTCGGCCAGATGGCTGGAATGGCGCGCGATAAAATTGGCTCCAGCCTGGCTGATGGATTGTCAGGTTCAATCGATACCCTGAGAAAGCAGATTGTCGATAACTTTCCGAAGATTGAGCAGACGATCACCAGTGGCGTGAAAGGTCTGTTATGGCTTGCGGAGACGATAGGAAGGGTTGTTTACCGATTAATTCAGGCTGGCGGCGACATCATGCAGTGGTGGTCATCGCTGGATAAGTCGACTCAGCGCCTGATAGAAGTGTTTGGCGCGCTGGTGCTCACCTGGAAGTTGTTGAATAGCGCATTCCTGACATCACCGATAACTCTTATCGGTTTGTTGGGAGGTGCAATACTTGCTCTCTATGATGACTATAAAGTCTGGAAAGAGGGAGGGAAGTCGTTAATCGACTGGGGCAAGTGGGAGCCGCAAATTAAAGGCGCCATTAAAGGCATCGATGATTTGAAAGATACCGTGATGCGTCTTATTGGCATTGACCCTCAGGCATGGACAGCCAAATGGGACATGAGCAATCTCATGACCAATCTTGACGACTTTTCAAAAATGCTTGATGGCATTGCAAGGCTTTTAAACGCCATAAAGGATGGGCGCTGGAAAGATGCTTACTCGATTGGCCGAGAGTTGGTTAATCAGGGGAAAAGTAATCCTGAAGCATTACCTGCCGTTACATCCAGTGCAGATAGTGCTGCCGAATATATTAAGAGCAAAACAGGGTTCGATCCGCGCAGCTTAGGTTTAGCCATGAAGCGGTGGCTGAGCGATAGCAGCCCTCAGTCGTTGCCTGCTGAAGATTCAGGGCCTGAACAAATCTACCCTGTCGATGGTCCTGCCTCGCAATATGCCCAATCGGTTCGCAGACCGCGAGCAAGCAGAGATGGTGCAGCATTACTGGGCTGGATGAAGCCGACAATGGATAAACTGGAGCAGCTTTACCGGCTTCCTGAAGGATTGCTCAGAAGCGTTGCAATAGCAGAGTCCTCTGGCAATCCTAACGCAGTATCTGGCGCAGGCGCTCAGGGCCTGTTCCAGATTATGCCGGGAACCGGTCGTGATTTAGGTTTGCGTGGCAATGACGCATTTGACCCAATGAAAGCGGCAGGGGCTGCAGCGAAATACCTGAGTCAGCTTTTAAAAGCTAATGGTGGTGATTTGTCTAAAGCTCTCGCCTCATATAATTGGGGGCTTGGTAATGTGCAGAAGCATGGCATGGCTTTGATGCCGCAAGAGACCCGAAACTATGTCCCTAGAGTTCTCAGTAATATGCCGGGTGCTGGCGCCAGCATCAATCAGGAAACAAATATACACATTCACGGGGTGAGCGATCCGGAGCGCGCAGGCAGCAGCGTCGCAGAGCGTCAGATGGGCGTTAACTCCAGACTAACCCAGCAACTCACACCGGCGGTCAGATAATGGATATTCTCTCTACGCTGTTCTCACAGCAAAGCAGGAAGATAGGCCTGATTATCCCGGACGTGGTTATCTCGGAGAAGCACAGTGATGTGCTGGAAATAACAGAGCACCCTACCGAGAATGGCGCGCCGGTTGCTGACCATGCCTACAAGCGCCCATCAGAGCTGACAATGGAGGTGGGCTTTTCTGGTGGCGGTTCATTGCTGGACCTGCTCGATACATCGTCCATTGGCCTTAGTCTTGGCCTGAGCCCAAAGGAGACCTACCAAAGCCTCCTCGACCTTCAGGCCAGCCGCGTTCCTTTCGATGTGGTGACCGGTAAGCGCATCTACAGCAACATGCTGATTCGCGTAATAGACGTCACCACTGACCGCACTTCTGAAAACGTCCTGATGGCATCCCTTACTCTGCGGGAGTTCATCATCACTGAGACTCAGACGATCAGCGTGGCCAATAAGTCAGAAATGACGGATGGAGTGAGTACCTCACCCGTTCAGAACACCGGCATAAAGTCAGTGAAAAGCGCCAATGAGTCTTTGCTTTCGAAACTCTATAGCTACGTGTCGGGGTAATCATGCAGGGATATGAAATCCCGCTATCTCCGGACAATCAGGCATTCAATATCATCCTGAGCAACACCACCTACAAGCTGCAGGTGGAGTGGCGTGACTTCGCATGGGTGTTTGATTTGAAGGACAGCGGCGGCAATGAAATCGTAAGCGGCATTCCCATGGTGACGGGTGGCAATCTGCTTGCTCAGTGGGGCTACCTTAACCTGGGTTTTGCGCTTGAAATAGCCTGTGATGATGCTTCGCAGGATTACCCGACCAAAACCGACCTTGGCATCCGCAGTCACCTTTACGTCATAACGGAGTGAGCATGAGCCAGAACTGGATGCGCCACTTTGAACTTCTCCTTATTGATGAGTCCGACGCAGGCATCAGCCTCTCTGATTTCAAAGTCGTGTTTAACATCGAGTGGACTAATGCGTTATGGCCCCGCGTTGCCACGGTGAAAATCTACAACCTGAAGAAGGATACAGTCAGCCGGATACAGGGGAAGGAGTTTTCGCGCCTGAAGATGATCGCCGGATATGACGGACTAGCTGCGCCGGTTGATGCCAGTCAGGTTGGTATTGCACGCAATGTCGATGCTACTCAGGTCGGACAGACTGACGGTCAGAACTTCGGCCAGATATTCGACGGTGAGATTCGCTTTACGATAACCGGGCGCGATAACCCCACAGACACCTACATCCTGATTCAGGCCATTGATGGTCACCAGGCGTTTGTGGCTGCAAAGGTCAACACCACGCTGGCAGCCGGTTACACGGTGGCAGACTTGCACGCTGCCACAATGCAGAGCTTCCAGCCTTTCGGCGTCACTCAGGGCATCACTGCTCAGATGCCGGATACAGTATTCCCCCGAGGTCGCGTGATGTATGGCATGGCGCGGGATGTGATGAGTAATGTAGCTGACCAGTGCAATGCGAACTGGCAGATTGTGGATGGTCAGGCACAGATGGTCAGCACTGATAAGTACATTCATGAGGCGATCGCGCTGAACAGCCGCACTGGACTCATCGGGATGCCTCAGCAGACTATGAGCGCGGGCGTCAATGTCCGCTGCCTGATTAATCCCAATATCCGGGTGGGCGGACTGATTGAGCTGGACCAGGCTTCTGTGTACCGCTCGGCGCTATCCAGTGACGAGGTGCAACGGTCTGGCGGCCGCATATTTGAGACCGAAAATAACGGGAATCTGAACGTAAACGGAACACTGCAACAGCCCGCAAGTATTGCGACCGATGGCGTGTATATCGTGCAATCCATCAGTTATACTGGTGATACACGCGGACAAGCCTGGTATATGGATTTGATGTGCAGCGCCAGAGGTTCCGCAGACCTTCAGACATCAACTGCTATCACTCGAGGCATTTCCACATGATCAGGTTAGGCACTACAGCATTAATGGCTTTTATGTTTTCAGCGGCGTGCTTAGCAGCGCAAAAACCTATCATGCAGTGTGGACCATTTTCAATATCATCAAGTGATGACGGCTTTGCTCACGTCAACAATATTCGACCTGTGAGCCAGAAGTTTATTTTCCTCGGTGCTAAAGAAGATTATTCATCCGTCCAGTACCAGTGGATGGTACCACGCAAGGATTATCCGGGCTACTACGGCATGGACTATATCAAGCGCAATGGCAAAGCCATCCTGAACGTTGAGGCTATTCGCTCGAACATGAATGAGCCACGAATGTTTGGGACGTATGATTGTATGAAGGTCAATTGATATGGAAGCTTTAGATAAGAATGAGAATCTAGAAAATAAAAAGCTTAAAGAAGAAGAATTAATAAAGAAAGCTGAAGTGGTTTACGAGCATCAGAAAAAACAATATGAATTATCTGTTGACGGACTCAGACGTCTAGAAGATAAAGCTATGAAGATATTCAGCGTCTTAAGTGTTGTCATTACAGTAACACTTCTTATTATTAGATACTGGTGGGCTGATCTTTTCCCTGAGAAAGCTTCCCCCCTACACGTTTTGTGCTGGATAGAGTTGCTGATTTTCATTTTTATGGCAATGGTATCTTGGGGGTTTACGTTCAGTGCAATGCAACCCAAAGACTTTGAAAGGCCGAGTTCAGATGCCGACGAGGTTGAACAATTGTTTATGAACCACCCTAGATACAATAGTTTAACCTCTTATGCTAGAGAGTATGCAAGATTAACAGGTACTGTCGATCGAAATCATATAGAAAAGGTCAAGCTAATTATGCACTGCTCAGAGGCTATGTTGTATGGTGCTTGGGTATTCGTTTCTTTTATCATTTCGTTTTCAATAGTCAAACTAGGTGGGTAATTTTCCATGGTAGATAAAGAAGATAAATATAAAGTGCCTGCTTCGCCTAAAACTCCCGGTGAAGTAAGAAAACAGCAGCATAGAATCGATGATGCTGATAGTGATCCTGACGTAATGTATTCAAGTTCATTACCTGTGCCACCTGGAAAGGTTGTTACAGAAAGCTACAAAGAAGAAAACAAGAAACACAAAAAATAAGTGTAAACCCGCTTCGGCGGGTTTTTTTTGGAGCAAATATGCCAGTTTCACCACAATCACAGGCTGGCGGCGAATCGCAGGCCTATAAAGCTTTGTCAGATTCGATCTTCTCCATGCTCCGCGTTTCCATGCCCGGCATCATCCAGACCTTTGACCCGATTGCATGTACCTGCACTGTTCAGCCTGCCATCAGCGGTCAGGCGGCCGATGAGCTGGGTAACTTCAAATCGGCACCTCTTCCTTTGCTTCTCGATGTCCCGGTTGTGTTCCCACGCGGCGGCGGATGCACGATTACCTTCCCGGTAAAGGAGGGGGATGAGTGCCTGGTCATATTCAGTGACCGCTGTATCGATTTCTGGTGGCAGAACGGTGGCATTCAGGAGCCGGTAGACCCTCGCCAGCATGACCTGTCAGATGCGTTCGCTATCATAGGCCCGCAATCGCAGGCCCAAGTGATCAGCAACATCAGCCCGTCAACACTGCAGATGCGCACAGATGACGGGGCGGCTTATATCGAGCTGGACCCGAACAGCCATACGGTAAATATCGTCGCGCCGGGCGGCCTGAATGTAACGACGCCTCTGGCTAAGTTCAGCCAGGCGGTAACGATAACAGGCCTTCTGACGTGGATGGGCGGAATGGTGGGTAGTCTCGCGACTGGCACAGCAGCCAAAATTACCGGCGCCATCGAATTCATCGGCAGTCTGAAATCCAACGGCAAGGACATCAGCGACCAGCACACACATAAAGGGGTTCAGAGCGGAACAGGTAATTCAGGCGGGGTAAACTGATGCGATACAGACGCGAAGATGAAAACGGGGATTACACCTTCGGTAAAGGGGATGACACGTGGCTGATTAACTCACCTGAGTGCGTGGCGCAGGCGATTAAGACGAGATTCCTGCTCTGGTATGGTCAGTGGTTCCTCGACACTACAGAGGGCACGCCGTGGGTCCAGTCGGTGCTCGGTAAGCAGAAGCCTGAAACCTACAACCTTGCTATCCGAAAACGGATACTTGAGACGTCCGGCGTGAACTCGATTAAATCGTTCGACACCAACCTGAACACCTCATCACGGCGTGTGATTTTCACCGCAACCATCGACACCATCTACGGAACGACGACAGTCACAAGCGAGGCATAATGGCTCTCAATTTAGATACGCTGGGGCTCTCCGCTACGGTGACCGCCTCAGGGATAAGCGCGCCCGATTACCAGACGATACTGAGTAAACTAACCGAATATTTTCAGCAGATTTACGGTACCGACGCTTACTTAGATCCGGACAGTAAAGACGGCCAGATGGTGGCTTTGGTAGCCCTGTCGGTGCATGACGCTAACAACACGGCGATTCAGGTGTACACCTCATTCTCACCATCAACCGCCATGACCGACGCACTTACCCGAAACATCAAAATTAACGGTATCACGCGAAAGCCTTCGACGAATTCAATGGTTGACCTGACGCTTAGCGGCACTGCCGGCACCACAATCACCAACGGCTCCGTTAAGGATGCGAACGGTATTATCTGGAACTTACCCGCCAGCGTTACGATTGGCGTGGGCGGCGTAGTGACTGTGACAGCAACCTGCGCCGTTCCGGGCGCAGTATCAGCTGTGATTGGATCAATCACTCAGATAAACACACCTACCCGAGGCTGGACGGCCGTAACTAACTCAGTTGCGGCCGCAGTGGGCTCAGATGCGGAAAAGGACTCGGCACTTCGCATCAGGCAAGGCCAGAGCGTTGCTATCCCGTCCCTGACACCATTCGAAGCTGTCGATGGTGCACTGGCTAATGTTGCTGGCGTGACCCGGCATAAGCTCTATGAGAACGATACCGGCGCGACTGATGCCAATGGCATTCCCGGACATTCTATCGCTGCCATTGTTGAGGGCGGGGATGTCACCCTGATTGCACAAACCATCCGGGGAAAAAAAGGTCAGGGCGTGGGTACTTTCGGCAGCACAACTACCCAGGTGCCTGACAAATACGGCAACCCGCACAACATCAGCTTTTCACGGCCGAGTAATGTCCCGATTTATGTGGTTCTGTTGCTGAAGGTATTCACCGGATACACCACGCAAATCGGTGAGCAGATAAAGCAGGCGATAGCGGACTACATCAACTCTCTGATGATCGGGGATGACGTCTTGCTCAGTCGCCTCTATTCACCTGCAAACCTCGGAGTGGTCAGTGGCGGCAATTCTCGTTATTACGACATCAACAGCCTGCAGATAGGCAAGTCAGCCGGTGCCGCTTCAGCCTCAAACATCGTCATCGCCTATAACGAATCGGCCACCTGCAGCACATCAAACATCTCTATCACGGCATCGTCATGAGCAAATACACCGACCGTATAACCAACTACCACAGGGGGAAGCCTCTGTTTGTTGAGCACCTTGATTTATCCACCCGGCCACTTAGCGATGTGGCGGACGCAATGCATGGCCTGATTTCAGCGTTTGATATTGATGAGGCAATCGGTGTGCAGCTTGATGCGCTGGGTGAATGGATCGGCAGGAGCCGGATTGTCAGCCAGCCCATATCGGGGGTTTATTTCTCATTCGATACGGCTGGGCTGGGGTGGGACCAGGGTGTGTGGCAGGGGCCATATGACCCTGATGCAGGTTACACCAGCCTCAGTGACGACACCTACCGCATCATCCTGAAAGCAAAAATAGCCATCAATAACTGGGACGGACAAAACGACTCACTTCCTTCGATTCTTGAAACCGCCCTGGATGGCTCCGGCCTGAAGATGCAGATTGTCGACAATCAGGACATGACTATTTCTGTATGGGTATTTCCTGAAGTAGATATATCTCAGGTCTCGCTCGAATTACTGGCCGCAATCAGGCAAGGCTATCTAACAGTAAAAGCCGCTGGCGTTTGGGCTGGCGACATACAAACCCCCTCAATAGAAACCCCATCAGTGGGAACCAGATTTTTTGGTTTCGACATGGATAACGAATACATCGCCGGATTTGATGATGGCGCATGGGAGACAACACTTTAATGGCTACGAATAACTTTAAGGCGTTTGGTATCGGCGCTGGCGCCAATGTTACAAGCCAGGTGGATTATGAAGCGCTGGCTGCTCTGCTTACTGGCTTCCAATCAGGTAAGGCGTCATCTGCGCAAATCAACAAGGCTCTACGCCAATCATCAACGATGGCGTATGTGCTGGCACAGTTCATTTCCGACTCTGCTTCTGTTGATGTTCTCGATAACGGTACTCCTGCCACAATACTCGCAAACCTCAAATCCTCAATGACTGCCCTCACTCCCGGCAGGCTTCTTAATGTCCAGGTGTTTACATCCAGCGGAACCTACACAAAGACAACTGGAACAAAAAAAGTAAGAGTAAAGGCCCTCGGCGGAGGAGGTGCCGGAGGAGGAACGGAAGTTACATCTTCATCTCAGATTGCTGCTGCTTGGGGGGGGAACTCTGGAGCTTATGCAGAAAGCACCATGATTGATGTATCTGCTATAGCTTCGGTGGCAGTGACAATAGGATCGGCCGGAGCACCAGTTTCCGGGGCTGCCGGTGGTGCGGGTGGGCAAAGCACGTTCGGAACGTATTTGATAGCGCCTGGGGGAGCTGGCGGCTTTATTGGTCAGGCTGGTGCAGGGATCAGCGCTGGGGTTGATATGGATGCAGGTAGCGTCCCATCAGGAAGCGGCCTTGCTTTTGGCACTCCAGCCTCTGCAGGAGTAGGGCCTCTTTCATTAAGTGCTACAGTAGGACAAAGTACGCTTAAGTCGGGAAGGGGTGCAGACAGTAAGCTTGGAGTTGGCGGCGGAGGAATTCGTGAGTCAAACGTGGCTAAATCTGCCTTTGGATATGGTGCGGGTGGTGGCGGTTCTGCTGTTGGCCCATCAGCTTCCGTAACCACTGCAGGCGGAAATGGGACCAGTGGGATAATTATCGTAGAGGAATACGCATAATGAGCAATTACGCTTTGATCAAAGATGGATTGGTAGAGAATGTTGCGGTCTGGGATGGCGAGGGTGATATATTTTCTGAATATACAACTTATGAACTGTCAGATGGGGAGGTTGCAGCGCCAGGCTTCTCAGCGACTAAAAACAGCAAGGGTAACTGGACATTCAAAGCCCCGGAAGTGAAGTTAACTCCTCAACAACAATCAGAATTGAATATCATTTCCGCACAATCTGAATATGATGGTGCATCTTCGAGAATAAATGCTTATAGGGATCAAATTGAAGATGAAGACTTTACGAACATTTCAGAGGGTGAGTTAAATAAACTCCTCGCTACGTGGACTAATTATAGAAAGTCGCTAAGATCTTACCTTTCATTAGGTGACGGGAGTAAAGACGTTCCACTCCCGCCTGAAGCTTGATTTACCATCTTTATACAACTTCAGGTGAAAAACCTTCTGTAAACACTAAACTTGTTAAATGTCAGGCTAAACAACAAAGAAAGAACAGATACAGCAAGGAAAAGTAAAAGCTGATTTGCTATGTGAGATTTCAAAATCAGATAGAAAAAATAGTGAACAAAATAAATGCTTGATGCCGTGCATGCTATGTTGAACTGGAGGCTAATGTTAACTTTAAGGGTTAACATAAAAGCATAAGCGGCTACTAATGGAGCAAGCAGCAATAAATCATTATCATAGATACCCGAGTTTAGCCTGACAAAACCCTCAATCAAAAGCATAACGGTAAGAAACAAGAGGGCTGCTAAGCTTAAGTAACCGGTCTTGAATGAAAGCCTGTATTTTTTTAAAGTCGCCCCCATGGCTATTAGTGGGAAACCAAATGTTAAAAAGTTCCTATAAAATAAAATGGAGTATTCGCCATGTTCGATTTTTAACTGCACCATAAACCCAATAGCATAAAGTGAAAATGCTATGATGTTAACTTTCTTATTCGAGTGCAATAAATAGTAAACAACCATTCCAATTATTAATGCAGGCATAAACCAAAGGTGTCGCCATCCTTTCACAAAGATATATAAGGACTCCCAGAGATACCCACTAGCAGAAAGGGGTTTTGTTGATATATCTGATATTTCAAAAGGCAAATAAAACACGCACCATGCGATATACAATATCGTGAGCCTGAAAACAGCCTTCTTAATATCTGCTGATTTTGGGTTTGCTGGAAAATAATATCCGGCAGCAATAAAGAAAAATGGTACGGCAACCCTTGCTACGCTCTGTGTCAGAAGGTAATCAAAAACCCCACTAGGAGTTATTGTATGAATTGAGATTACAAGGATGGCCATCAAAATCTTTACTAAATCGATAGCGTTGTTTCTTCCCTGGGTAGCCATAAACAGAACCTGATTAGCGATAAGTTATCTCATTATTATGCACTAATGATGAGTGCCACTGAACGAAAAAAGCCCGGCGACCGAGCAAGACTCAGCCGCGCCTCTCTGTGCAGGCTACGGGGTGGGTAATTTGAGATTAGTTACCCGCAATCGAAGCCGCTAGTCTAAAAATCCAGCACTCTCAGCAGCTTTACAATTTTGCTCCCCGTTTCGCCTTGATCAAATACACTGATCGATATTACTGTTTATCCATACAGTATTAATCAGAGGGCAGGATTTATCATGGCGAGACAGAGTGACATAAAGGAGGCGTTCATGGCTGCCATGAGGCGAGAGCCGGGCTTGGGCGTCATCGTCACGACTCAGGAGTTTGTGCGACAGCTGGAGTTGGTTAACTGGCATTTCAGCCTGCGAGAGGCTAACCAGTGGATAAAGGCCAACACGGTGACGTTCCGGGATGCATCGAAGCAGGAGGGTGAGGCTAAGACATACAAGCAATTCAACCCGAATGGGGGACTCTGATATGGGATTCCCATCACCAGCATCGGACTATGTAGAAACACGCATCGACCTGAACAAAATCCTGATGCCTCACCCGACCCATATGTTCATGATCGAGACGCCAGTGGGCTTTGCTATCGTCGACAGGACGGTTCAGGGTAAATCAGACGACAAAGTGGCATTTCAGTTAGGGGATTATTCTCAGCTTGGAAGATTGTTCAGGACAGGGATTATCACTTCGGACGGTGAGACGATCGACGGAGATGGCATGGACGGGATTATCGTACTGGGGAAAGTGACGGCAGAGGTAGTGTCTGTGCATGAGCCAAGCAGGCCGACGATTTAGCGATACCGAAAATTTCCCGAACCGGAAACGAATTTACTTGCAAGTGTTTGATCTTGAACGAGTGCATTGGTAAGCATTGCAACCATAAAAAGGGATGTTTCTTTTATTCAACCTACTGTTAAATAAAAGAAAAACCCCTATATATCGCAAACAGGAATCGTATTCGGTCTTTTTTTGTGCGTATGATTTATAAAGAATTTTATTTTTTGGTCATTAAACCTCACGAAATCACAATATTAAATCCATACCATCACATATTTCTTTCCGCTCATTGCACGCACTTCGGCAAATACATCCCATTAATGTATCCGGGGCATTACGTTGGTTAAAATCTTCATGGCAAGCACGCCATTATTTATTTTGATGTTCCCTTAGGGTTGACCTGATGGGCATCTTATGCGTATTTTATCTTCTGAATAGATATTCATTTAGATATTCTTTTTCCTTACAAAATATTGGTATCAAAATGACAGTCACATCCTGTCAGGAAGATGCTATGGATAATAATGAGGGGAAAGTCGAAGTTGCACTTTATGGGGAATAGATGAAATGAAAAAAGTCATACTTTGGCTGATAAAATCTTTTTCTGATTGTGTGTTTTTAGCAATCATGGTGTCAGGGTTATACTTAATTGCACGATTTATTCCTGACCATGCAGCGGTTCCTTGCTTAGTATGGGTAGTCGCTGTTTCTTATGCATATGTGAAATCTTATTCAAGATGTTAGTTAAACAGATGTTTCGACAAATGTACTTTAATTTATCCTGATAAAACCGAGTTTAAATAATGCGCTTAAAAATGGTTTCTGGTTACCATCTGGTGATCATGTAAACGGATTTCCTCTGGTTGGAGCTAGTAAAACCTATTCGTTAATAAAATTCACTGTCAGTCTTAAATGTTCATATATCAATCGCATTACTGCCAACGCAACCGTAGAAAATAGCTTTTTATATCCCCAATTCCTCTCCAAAATTGACCTCAATCAACATACTTCCACATCCTTCCCAAACCCCGCCCAACGTTTACCCACCGTATAAAAAACGGGACGTAACCTGCCCCGGTGATATTCAACCAGGGTCAGTTATGTTCTTAAAAAAAGTTATTCCTTGTGTGATTGTAGCGCTGGCAAGTGCCGCAATGTCAGGTTGTGTGATGGCTGAGGGCGGTCATCACCGTGGCCCTTCTTCTGACTGGCATCGTCATCATGAAAACCGGCATAACGATACCAGCTGGAGTCAGCACGCCGGACCGGCTGCGCCAGCAAACAACGCCTCTCAGCATATGGGACCACCGCCAGCGCCGGATAGTGCTGCTCAGCATATGGGGCCGCCACCCGCTGACAGTGGCATCCACCGCTGGCACTCTTAAGAGGCGTTTGAGCAAATAGTTCGAAATCATCTGAAGCGACAGGGGGCTTAATTGCCCCTTTTAACGGACAATCTTTACCTGACTAAAATCGTACCGTCAGTGCGCTTCATCTCTCTCCGGCAGAGAATTCAAGCCTGATTAAGCGTTGCCGCTAAACACCATCCCCCGGCTTCATCTAAAAAACCGACCCCACTCTCAAAAGTCACAACAACTCCCGCAGCAAGCACCCAAAGCTTACCTCTCATCTTGTCATCATCTCCGTTTGGCTTATTCTTAATCTCCAGTCAAAGGAGGAATGTTTATGAAAGCGGCAATTGCTAATAGTGAACACCAGGTTGAAGTGGTTGAGAAGACGCTGCGTCCTCTCAAAACCGGCGAAGCACGGCTCAGGATGGAATGCTGTGGTGTATGCCATACCGATTTGCATGTGAAGAATGGTGATTTCGGCGATAAGACCGGCGTCACGCTGGGTCACGAAGGGATTGGTATCGTTGAGGAGGTCGCACCGGATGTCACCTCGCTCAAGCCGGGCGATCGCGCCAGCGTCGCCTGGTTCTTCAAGGGCTGCGGGCACTGTGAATATTGTAACTCCGGTAACGAAACGCTCTGCAGGGATGTTATCAATGCCGGTTATACCGCCGATGGCGGTATGGCTGAAGAGTGTATTGTTGTTGCTGACTACTCGGTTAAAGTTCCCGACGGACTTGATCCTTTCGCCGCCAGTAGCGTCACCTGCGCCGGTGTCACTACCTACAAAGCGGTTAAAGTGTCAGAGGTCAAACCCGGTCAGTGGCTGGCGATTTATGGTCTTGGCGGACTGGGCAATCTCGCCCTGCAGTATGCGAAAAACGTCTTCAACGCCAAAGTGATTGCGATTGATGTCAGTGACGGACAGCTGGCGCTGGCGAAAGAGATGGGCGCCGATCTGGTCGTTAACTCTGCCAGCGAAGATGCGGCACGCTTTATTCAGGAGAAAACCGGTGGGGCGCATGCGGCTGTGGTCACAGCCGTCGCCAAAGCGGCCTTTAACTCGGCGGTGGATGCGGTCAGAGCCGGAGGTCGGGTCGTAGCAGTCGGATTGCCGCCGGAAGCGATGAGCCTGAATATCCCGCGACTGGTGCTTGATGGCATCCAGGTGGTGGGATCGCTGGTCGGAACGCGCAACGATCTGGCGGAAGCTTTCCAGTTTGCGGCAGAAGGCAAGGTGGTGCCTAAGGTAACTAAAAGGAAGATTGGTGAGGTCAATGCCATCTTCGATGAGATGATTCACGGCAAAATCCGCGGCAGGATGGTGATCGACTTTACCGGTCAGCCAGCCAGTTAGCACTCAAATGAGCGTCACTAAGGCCCGCGCATTGCGGGCTTTTTTATGCCTGCAGCGCCCATTCCTGCCACGTGAAAGCCTTAACGCGTATTCCCCACAAACATTAATAAGCGCGGCTTTATGTTTCATTGTGTGATTTTCACTTGCACTTTACCGGTAACATTATAGTTTATGAGGTGAAGGCAAGATTACACACAACCGAAGGAGGGTTATTTATGGCGAAGCATCACTTACTTAAATCCATTGAAATTGCTGCAATTGTACTGTTTGTCCTGATTCTGGCGTATCTGGCTGTGACCGGTCTGATGTCATCAGCGGGTATGGATCACGCCTGGCCTTATCCCACTAAGTAACTGAAAGCCGCACCAGGGAAACTATAAATAATATAAATAGAAAATGACCCTCATACAGGGCAAAAAAAACCCCGCGAACGCGAGGTTAATCAGAAGTTACACCAGGCTTACCGACAGCAGCGTCAGCTCTTCAGTTTCCAGCGACAGGCTTTTTTTGGTTTCAAACATAAAGGCTTCGAGCGCCTCCTCAACATCATCGCCTTCAATAAAGGCATGCGTCGTAACATGATTTTCACCTTTTGGCTTAATCACGTAGGAAACAAACCACTTCTTCTTTTCCATGATACTTTTCCTCTTCTGAAAATAGTAATGCTGCGTGGCGATAATGCCTTAACAGGCCGTTCTTTCACCGGATCCTTAGCGGAACCTGCCCTTAAACGCAGCATGGCCGAAAAAGGCTAATCAAGCGGGGCAGGATGCAGCAGGTCAATTACGTCATCGATTTCATTACTGGCTGCATGGCGATCCAGTGCAACCGCATAGTAGCGTCCCTTACAGTAATGCTTTGTGACCGCCACCCGATGGCCGGTATCACTGTCAGCTTCATCGCCGCTCAGGGTCTGCAGATGAGGCGGGATAACCAGCTCACTTTCAAGTTGTTCTGCTTCAATGATCACCGCGCCACCGTCACTGGATAGCAGCAGATGCTGAATGCTCATGTTCTCTCCTTTGCGTCAGATTGCTAACCGGGAAAGTGTAGTCCACCTCAGCAGGCATGCTGGTGAGGACGCTTAATCAATGCCTGTGCAGGGCTGATAAACGGCGTCAGAGGCAATAAAAAAGCCCCAGAGAGAGGCTTTTAAGAAATGAGTGGCATGAAACTTAGCTGGTCTGATTGGCCAGCTTCGGCTTCAGCACGCGTTTACCCATCTGAATGCCGGGTTTCTCAACATACTTATAGAGTAAAGAGGCGAGCGCATAGGTCACCGGGATAGCGGAGATACAGACGATCAGGAAGCGTGTCATGTCGCTCTTAAACTCAAAGTCAGTATGAGTGAGCAGCAGGGCGATCAGCGGGATCACAATCAGCAGGTGAAGCAGGTAGACCGAGAATGAGACGTCGCCCAGCCACGTGCTGAGTCGGTTGTTCAGCAGCTTACGCGGCAGGGCAATCAGCTGAGCCATCATGCTGCCCTGCGGGTATTGCCACAGAATCGCCGCCATACCGACGATCATCAGCGCTTCCATTATCACCTGCAGCTTAATCGCGTCCATGCCAATCGCCACGGTGACGACCGGGCCGAGCAGCGCATAGCCGACATAGAGCAGGGATTTACGGCGAATCGCTTCGGCCAGCAGCATTCCTGCCAGGAACATGTTCAGCTTAATCAGAATCATCGAAGGCATTTCAAACGCCTCATAATAATCGGCCAGCACATACCGACCGGCGCAGCAGAGCGCCATGATGCCAATCAGCGAGGCGGCATAACCAAAGCGCAGCGTGACCAGCATGATGAACGGGAACAGCAGATAGAACTGCATCTCCAGCCCGATGCTCCAGTCTGGCAGCACGGTATTAAACCCATATTCGGGCAGCATGCCGAACAGGAAGCTGAAGTGAGTCAGGATGTTTGCCAGTGACTGGTCGTTGTAACGCGACGACTCCGTGGCGGTGCCGGAATAGAAATGCGCAATGGTGTCACGCATCTCACCAAACCACGGGCCATAAATCAGGGCGATGATTAACAGCAGATAGTAGAGTGGAGCGATACGGAAGAAGCGGCGGATCCAGAACTTCTTAATCGTCTCCGCGCTCTGCCATGGCTCCTTCTGCTGGCGCTCGACGTAGTTTTTCGCCATCAGATAACCCGATAACAGAATAAACAGGTCGACCCCGATGCCCGGTGATGAAATCAGCGTGATGTGGCAATGAACCAGTAAGCTGATATGGCCAACCAGAACCCAGAGAGAGGCAATGCCGCGTAATCCTTCCAGCTCCGTTGACCAACCTCGTGTTGCAGACATAACTTTTCCTCGTTTTTATCCGGCTTTTGGCGCTCACTAAGCCTTAAGGCAAAAGATATGTAAACGGGCCTTTACAAAAGTAAGAGGATTCCGAGCATAGAGAGGAGGAAAAAATCAACAACAAAAGGACGGGAAAGCACGCAAAGGTAAGGGCGTACAAGCGCACACCCTTAACCAGAATTACTGATTGAGATAAGCCATCAGGCCAGCTTTAACAGGATCATACCCGCCAGCAGAAGCGTCAGACCGGCCCAGCCTTTGCGGTTCAGTCGCTGGCCAAACAACACCCATCCAGCCGCGACAGTGGCGATAATCCCAAAACCGCCCCAGACCGCATAGGCAATCGACAGATCGATACCTTTAACTGCCTGGGCCAGTGCGCTGAAGGCGAGCAGAACACAGCAGAGCGACAGTACACCCTGCAGCGGTTTCTTAAACCCATCAGAATATTTAAGGAATATGTTGGCGGCAATCTCCAGCACGATAGCCAGTGCCAGCCAGGCGGCATGCACAAAATCAGCGAGGACCATGATTAACCTCCGCTGATGAGTGGGTACCAGTCTTGATCAGCACAATCCCGACGATCAGTGTTACCAGACCGCAGATTTTCAGCGCTGACAGCGCTTCGCCAAACAGCTGTACGCTGAATAAGGTAATCAGCATGATGCCGATTCCCTCCCACAGGGCATAGGCCACGCCCAGGGCGATACGTTTGATGGCGAAACTCAGCAGAATATAGGAACAGGCGATCATGCCCAGCATCATCAGGTAGCCTGAATGGCTGCCATTAAGGCTGGACCACTTCATGAAAAGGATACCAATAATTTCAGTAATAATAGCGAGTGACAGTAAAACCCAGGCGCGCATGGGTGCTCTCCAGCAACGATAAATGACGACCTGCCACAGTAAGGGCAGACTCAGAACAGTGTCGAAGTGGTGAGGGGACTACAGGGCGTTACGCCAGTGCTGATCGGCGACGTTCCAGCCAGAAAGGAAGATGGGGGTAAGATGTGACATGAACATTCTGCTCATAAAATTTACAACGCATCCACATTGTTGCTTCTCATCAGTGGACGAATAGTGCCTCCGGTTAAATACACGCCGGATTTATACCATTCTGCACATCATGAAATCAACAGCAGATGCTGCTATTTTTGATTCGCGTTAAGGTTTGATAGTTTAACAATCAGGTCTTTTTAAAAAGTATGTAGGGTGACGCGAGTTCGTTAAACAGCGCCAAAAAAAACCGGGCAACAGAATGCCCGGCTTTTATTACGTGACACTGTCACTAATCACTCGGCGCGCTGCGGCAGGGTGCGAACCGGCGCATCACCCGCGACATAGTAGGTGGCGGTGCTGCGTGGCAGCGGTTCACGGCCACGAATCTTATCGGCAATCTTCTCACCAATCATGATGGTGGTGGCATTGAGGTTACCGGTGATGATCAGCGGCATAATCGACGCATCGACCACGCGTAATCCTTCCAGACCATGCACACGACCTTCGCCATCCACGACGGCCATCGGATCGTTACCCATCTTACAGGTGCCGCACGGGTGATAGGCGGTTTCGCCGTGGTTACGCACGAACTCGTCCAGCTGCTCATCCGTCTGGCAATCCAGACCCGGACTGATTTCACGTCCACGATATTTATCCAGCGCTGGCTGATTGATAATCTGGCGCGTAATGCGGATAGCATCACGGAACTCATGCCAGTCCTGCTCATGTGACATGTAGTTAAACAGAATAGCCGGATGACGACGCGGATCGCGTGACTTCAGGCGCACATGACCGCGGCTTGGCGAACGCATAGAGCCGACGTGACACTGGAAGCCGTGCGCATCAACGGCGTTAGACCCGTTGTAGTTAATCGCCACCGGCAGGAAGTGATACTGAATGTTTGGCCAGGTGAACTCTTCGCGGCTGCGGATAAAGCCACCTGCTTCAAACTGGTTGCTGGCGCCGATACCAGTGCCGTTAAACATCCACTCTGCGCCGATTTTCGGCTGGTTCCACCACTTCAGGGCCGGATAGATAGAAACCGGCTCTTTGCACTCATACTGGAGATACATCTCCAGATGGTCCTGCAGGTTTTCCCCCACGCCCGGCAAGTCGTGCACCAGCGGGATGTCGAACTGCTTCAGAAGCTCAGGCGAGCCGACGCCAGAACGCTGCAGGATCTGTGGCGAGGCGATAGCACCCGCGCACAGCAGCACTTCACGGCGAGCAGTCACTTTATTGATGGTGTTGCTGTCGCCCTGCAGATACTCGACGCCAACCGCGCGCTTGCCGTCGAAGATGATGCGATCGGTGGTGGCATGTGTAATGATCTTCAGGTTGGGACGGCCCTTGGCCATATCGAGATAGCCACGGGCGGTGCTGGAACGACGACCCTTTGGCGTCACGGTACGATCCATCGGGCCAAAACCTTCCTGCTGGTAACCATTCAGGTCGTCGGTGCGCGGATAACCCGCCTGCACGCCCGCCTCAATCATCGCTTCAAACAGCACGTTATTGCCCGCTTTCGGCGTTGCCACGCACACCGGGCCATCGCCGCCGTGGAAATCGTTCGGGCCGATATCGCGGGTTTCCGCTTTACGGTAGTAGGGCAGGCAATCCAGATAGCTCCAGTTCTCAAGGCCAGGTTCGCTGGCCCAGTTGTCCAGATCCATCGCATTGCCGCGGATGTAACACATACCGTTAATCAGGGATGATCCACCCAGGCCTTTGCCGCGACCACACTCCATGCGGCGGTTGTTCATGTAAGGCTCTGGCTCAGTTTCATACGCCCAGTTATAGCGTTTTCCCTGCAGCGGGAAGGCAAGGGCCGCAGGCATCTGGGTGCGAAAATCAAAACGGTAATCCGGGCCGCCCGCTTCCAGCAACAGAACGCTCACGTTGCTCTCTTCGGTAAGACGGGTCGCCAGAACGTTTCCTGCGGAGCCGGCTCCAATAATAATGTAATCAAATTCCATTCGTCGTTCCTCAGGTTAAGTGATTAAAAGACTGACTGAAAACGCGTCAGCTCAACCTGCACGGACTTCACCTGGGTGTAGCTCTGCAGCGTCATCAGGCCATTCTCGCGGCCAATGCCGGAGTGCTTATAGCCGCCCACCGGCATCTCTGCGGCGGACTCGCCCCAGGTGTTGATCCAGCAGATACCGGCTTCGATCTGATGAATCACGCGGTGTGCTTTATTCAGGTCCTGCGTCACCAGTCCGGCGGCCAGACCAAATTCGGTGTCGTTGGCACGGCGAATCACTTCTTCTTCACTTTCGTAGCTCAGGATCGACATCACCGGCCCGAAGATCTCTTCACGGACAATCTTCATCTCATCACGGCAGTCGGTGAACACGGTTGGTGCCACCCAGGCACCCTGGTCGAAATCACCACCGGTCAGACGTTTGCCGCCACACAGCACGCGTGCGCCTTCAGCAATGCCGGATTCGATGTAGCGCATCACGTTGTCGCGATGGCTGAAACTGACCAGCGGACCAAAGTTGGTAGCCGGATCACGCAGATCGCCTGCTTTAATACGGGCAACACGTTCGCTGATTTTGGTCTCGAACGCCGCCTGCAGTTTTGCAGGGATAAAGACGCGGGTGCCGTTGGTGCAGACCTGACCGGAGCTGTAGAAGTTCGCCATCATGGCGATGTCAGCGGCCAGATCGAGATCGGCATCATCAAAGATGATCAGCGGTGATTTACCGCCAAGTTCCATGGTGACCTCTTTCAGCGTTGACCCTGCTGCATTGGCCATCACTTTTTTGCCGCTGACAACGCCGCCGGTAAAGGAGACTTTGTCGATGCCAGGATGCTCAGTGAGCAACTGACCGGTCACCGAACCGATGCCCGGCAGCACGTTAAACACGCCATCCGGCAGGCCCGCTTCGGTGTAGATTTCTGCCAGCTTCAGGGCAGTAAGCGGAGTCATTTCACTCGGTTTGAAAATCATCGCGTTACCCGCTGCCAGCGCGGGTGCGGATTTCCACAGGGCGATCTGAATCGGGTAGTTCCAGGCACCAATACCGGCAACCACGCCCAGCGGTTCCCGGCGGGTATAGACAAAGGAGGTTTCACGCAGGGGGATCTGCTGACCTTCCAGCGCCGGAACCAGACCCGCGTAGTACTCCAGCACGTCGGCACCGGTAACGATATCGACCGCTGAGGTTTCGCTGTAAGGCTTACCGGTGTCGAGCATTTCCAGCTCTGCCAGCTCATCATTACGCTCGCGCAGGATGTCGACGGCGCGACGCAGGATGCGTGAACGCTCCATGGCGGTCATGGCGGCCCAGACCTTCTGACCTTTTCTGGCGGCAGCAACGGCGCGATTGACATCGTCCTGGCCGGCGGCATGAACCTCTGCCAGGACTTCGCCGTTGACCGGATTAATCGTCTGGAACGTTTCGCCAGACGCTGCGGCAACATAAGCGCCATCGATGTAGAGTTTCTGCTCGGTGAATCGGGACATGTTTTCTCCTTCCGTTATTCGTGCTCGCCAGCCAATTGCTGACGGATGAATTGGGTGGTCAGTGTGAAGGCGATAGCGGGATCAAATGGCTTACCGCTTAGCGCGGCGCGCAGCCACAGACCGTCGATCAGGGCAGCCAGACCGTGTGCGGCCAGGCGTGCTTTGTCCAGCGGCATTTCACGCCGGAATTCAACCACCAGTGTTGAGTAGAGCCGACGGCTGCTGACCCGCTCAAGGCGGTTAAGCTGGGGCTGATGCATGCTACTCGACCAGAAGTCGAGCCAGGCTTTCATCACCGCCGTGTGTACCTGGGTTTCATCAAAATTTCCATCGACAATGGCACACAGCCGCTGTTCTGCAGAGGCATCGGCCAGTGGTTTCAGCCGCGACAGTACTGCCTCGCGTAGCTGACGCGTCACATCACGCATCGTAGCTTCCAGTAAACCGTTCTTGTCCCTGAAGTAGTGACTGATGATGCCGGTTGAGACCCCCGCCCGTCGGGCGATCTGGGCAATGGTGGCATCATTAATCCCCATCTCATTAATCGTGCACAGGGTCGCATCAATCAGTTGCCGACGTCGTATCGGCTGCATCCCTACCTTTGGCATAGCTCCAGCTCCACCCTCAAATCGAGCCCCTATTTAATCTTTTTTTGATTGCACGTTCAATATAAAAAGAAAATTTGTTAGGATGCTGTTTTTTAAATGTAGCGTAAGCGAAACGGCAATGAGTGCTAAAATAGGCTGGATTGTCATAGCGATTAACAGGAAGTGACAGAACGAAACAGAGCCGCACGGCCTGAACACCGTGGGCGGCAAGACGTATCCATTGCGTATTTTCAGGACATTAACCAGAGGTAATCGATGAATAATCCACCTGCCGGTGAAAAAGACAGACTCAATCCCGTTGTATTTTATACCTCTGCCGGATTGATTCTGACGTTTTCACTTGTGACGATTCTCTACAGTGAACTGGCCGCGAGCTGGATCCTTAAGGCGGTTAACTGGGTTTCCGCCACCTTCGGCTGGTACTACATGCTGGCTGCCACCCTCTACATCGTCTTTGTGCTCTATATGGCCTGCTCACGTTTTGGCTCTATTAAGCTCGGGCCGGAGCACTCCAAACCCGAATTCAGCGTACTTAGCTGGTCCGCGATGCTGTTTGCTGCCGGGATCGGCATCGACCTGATGTTTTTCTCGGTCGCCGAACCGGTGACGCAGTATATGCAGCCGCCGGAAGGAGCAGGGCAGACGCTGGAAGCCGCCCGCCAGGCGATGGTCTGGACGCTGTTCCACTACGGACTGACCGGCTGGTCGATGTATGCACTGATGGGCATCGCGCTGGGCTACTTCAGCTACCGTTATAACCTGCCGCTGACTATTCGTTCGGCGCTCTATCCCATTTTCGGTAAACGCATCTATGGCCCGATTGGTCACACGGTAGATATCGCAGCCGTGGTCGGCACCATCTTTGGTATCGCCACCACATTAGGAATTGGGGTCGTACAGCTGAACTACGGCCTGAAAGTGCTGTTTGATATCCCGGAAGGCCTGACTGCGCAGACCGCGCTGATTGTCCTCTCTGTAGTGATCGCTACCATCTCTGTAACGTCGGGTGTTGATAAAGGGATTCGTTTCCTCTCCGAACTGAACGTGATCATGGCGCTGGGCCTGATTCTGTTTGTGCTGTTCTTCGGCAACACCGAGTTCCTGCTGAATGCGCTGGTGCTGAACGTTGGCGATTATATCAACCGCTTCATGGGCATGACGCTCAATACCTTTGCCTTTGATCGTCCAACCCAATGGATGAACAGCTGGACGCTCTTCTTCTGGGCATGGTGGGTGGCCTGGTCGCCGTTTGTCGGCCTGTTCCTGGCGCGTATCTCACGCGGTCGTACCATCCGTGAGTTCGTGCTGGGCACGCTGATTATTCCGTTCACCTTTACGCTGCTGTGGCTGTCCGTGTTCGGTAACGCCGCGCTGTATCAGATCATTCACGGCAATACGGAATTTGCGCAGGAAGTGATGAACCATGCGGAGCGTGGCTTCTACAGCCTGCTGGCACAGTATCCGGCGTTTAAACTCAGCGCATCGGTTGCCACCATCACCGGGATGCTGTTCTACGTCACTTCTGCGGATTCCGGTTCGCTGGTGCTGGGTAACTTCACCTCGCGGCTGAAAGATATCAACAGCGATGCGCCGAACTGGCTGCGCATCTTCTGGTCCGTGGCGATTGGGGTGCTGACGCTGAGTATGCTGATGACCAACGGTATCACTGCCCTGCAGAACACCACGGTGATCATGGGACTGCCGTTCAGCTTTGTGATCTTCTTTGTGATGGCGGGTCTGTTTAAATCGCTGAAGATTGAGGATCACCGCCGGGCCAGCGCCACGCGCGACACCGCGCCCTATCTGGCGCATGCAACCGATCGTCTGACCTGGAAGAAGCGTCTGTCACGCCTGATGAACTACCCGGGCTCGCGTTACACCCAGCAGATGATGGAAAAGACCATTTTCCCGGCGATGCAGGAAGTGGCGAAAGAGCTGGAACTGCGTGATGCCCGCGTCACGCTGGAAAGCGTCGAGGCAGATGAGGCGAACCCGATTGGCTATCTGGATCTGCGTGTCCATCTGGGCGAAGAGCAGGACTTCATTTATCAGGTCTGGCCGCAGCAATATTCGATTCCAGGCTTTACCTATCGCGCCCGCAGCGGTAAGTCGACCTACTACCGGCTGGAAACCTTCCTGATGGAGGGCAGCCAGGGTAACGACCTGATGGATTACAGCAAAGAACAGGTGATCATCGACATACTGGATCAGTATGAGCGACACCTGAACTTCATCCATCTCAACCGTGAAGCGCCGGGCAGCAATATCAGCTTCCCGAGCGTGTAAACCAGGCCCGTCAGCAGAGTGCTGGCGGGTTTTTTTTGCCATCGACGAGCCGTTACACGCCGTCGTCTGACGATATCGTCTATCTTTAGGGCTTTGCTGGCCTGATGCCTGAAAGGTATAGACAGGGAGTCATATGGGAAAAATATTCAGTACGTTTCTGCCGCTCTACACCACCACGCTGCTGATGCTGCTCGGTTCCGGTTTACTGACCACCTATGTCTCACTACGGCTGGCCAGCGAGCAGGTTAACGGCGCGCTGATTGGTGCGATTATCGCGGCAAACTATATCGGGCTGGTCATTGGCGGCAAGGTGGGGCACAACCTGATCGCCCGCGTCGGCCATATCCGTGCCTACGTCGCCTGCGCCGGGATTATTACCGCCTCTGTGGTGGGTCACGGCCTGACTGACTTTATTCCGCTTTGGGTCTTTCTGCGTCTGATTATCGGACTCTGCATGATGTGCCAGTACATGGTGCTGGAGAGCTGGCTCAACGATCAGGCGGAGTCGTCCCAGCGTGGCATGATTTTCGGCTTATATATGGTTGCTACCTATCTTGGTCTGAGTGGCGGGCAGGTGATACTGAGCCTGCAGACCGGATTTGGTGTGAGCACGCTGCTGATTGTCGCACTCTGCTTCGCGCTTTGTCTGGTGCCGATAGCGCTGACCACCCGCACCCATGTCAGGCCCATGACACCCGCACCCATGGAACTGGGCTATTTTATCCGCACCATCCCTAAACTCCTCGGCACCACGCTGGTAACCGGCATGGTAATTGGTGCCTTCTACGGTCTGGCACCGGTTTATGGCAGCAGCAAAGGCTTTACCACCAGCCAGACCGGCTATTTTATGAGTCTCACGATCTTTGCCGGGCTGGTGTCACAGTTTCCACTGAGCTGGCTTTCTGACCGCTACGATCGTCAGCGACTGCTGTTTATTATCGCGATGCTGTTTGCCGTCATCTGCGTGCCACTTATCCTGCTGCCGCATCTGACGTTTGACTGGATGATCGGCATCGCCTTTGCCGCCAGCATGATGCAGTTCGCGCTCTATCCGTTGCAGGTGGCGCTGGCCAACGATCAGGTGGCCGCCGAGCGCCGGGTGTCGTTAACCGCCTGTCTGCTGATGGCGTTTGGTATTGGTGCCAGTATCGGCCCGCTGGTGGTGGGTGCGCTGATGCAGCCGCTGGGCAGCAATATGCTCTATCTCTTCTTTGCGCTCTGTGCGCTGGTGATCGGCGGACTGAGTTTTGTCCGTGCGCCAGGTCCGCTTCCCACAACCGAAGTGCCGCTGCCGCACGTGGTCATGCCTGACAGCCTGGCGACCTCGCCACTGGGTGCTGCGCTGATCCCGACGCTGGAAGAGGAGGTGATTCAGGCGTCAATGGGTGGTCAGGAGCCGGAAGTGGAGAGCGATGAGGATGCTGAAACGGCTGATGAAGAGGCATTGTCCGACGATAATCCCGGGGATGTTTCCGAAGATCAGCGTCATAAATAGCCGCGACAGGGCATCACGTTGTTCGCCCCTATCTGCAGGGTTAAATGCATGATGTCCTGATCTGGCTCACTTCTGTCCGGTCACTGGCTCGACATCCGGGCCAGCAGCGGCGATGCTGGGTCACCCGCTTCTTCAGGAGTCACACCATGCTGGAACTGCGCCCCAACTGTGAACGCTGCGACGTCGATCTGCCGCCATCCTCTCTGGCGGCACGCATCTGCTCATTTGAATGCACCTTCTGCGCTGACTGCGATGAGCATTTCGCGCATGTTTGCCCCAACTGCGGCGGTGAGCTGGTGCGCCGTCCGGTGCGTCCGGCAGAGAAACTACAGAAATATCCGGCTAAAATGCGCAGCCGATCTCAAATGACGACGATTACGTCAGAGGCAGAATAGCCTGCGCGACCCGATGCCGTTATGATGAATCTCGTCCCTGACAGAGCTACCACCTTAACTGAGTGCCGGAGATAAGCGCCGGGAGGGACGCACCTTTCTCCCACCGACTATCTCTCTTCGCCCCACAGCCTTACTGATTCTGCTTCCCCGTTCATCACGCCAGTTCGTGGCCAGCCCTGACTATACTCTGATGATATTTTCAGCAGAGAGGCACATGCACCAATGTATTACGACGTCCTGAATGGCGCAGCATGGCGACGGATCTGGGTGGTGGGCGATATTCATGGCTGCCGCCGGGAACTCGATGCGCTGTTGCAGCAGCATCAGTTTGACCCTCAGCAGGATTTACTGATTTCGGTGGGCGATATTATCGATCGCGGGCCCGACAGCCTGGGCTGTCTGGCGCTGCTGCAGGAGTCCTGGTTTCGCTGCGTGCGCGGCAATCATGAGGAGATGGCGCTTTCGGCGTTACACGGTCAGGACATGGCGCTCTGGCGGATGAACGGCGGCGACTGGTTCTTTCGGCTGCGGGGCGCAGCATTAATCGCGGCCCGCCATGCGTTGCGGCGCTGCCGTGAACTGCCGCTGATACTGCATCTGCAATTGGGGGAGCGCACTGTTGTGATTGCCCATGCGGACTATCCGGCCCGGGAATATGCGCTGAATAAGCCACTCGACTGGCAAAAGGTGGTATGGAGCCGTCAGCGACTGGAGAGCATGGAGTCAGGTGAGCAGGCGGGCATCCGTGGCGCAGATGCCTTTTACTTCGGTCATACACCGTTGCAACAGCCACTAACGATTGCCAATCTGCATTACATCGATACCGGCGCAGTGTTTGGCAATCATCTGACGATGCTGCAACTCAGGTGACTCAGCGGAACAGGCGGCCGTCACGCACCAGTTCGCGTGGATAGCTGTTCTTGATGCGGGTGCCAACTTTCTTCGCCAGCCCCAGCGGCTGCTGCTGATAGGTCACAATCATCTCATTGTTTGCCGGGGTCGTTTCCGGATAGATATCGCGGCCGCGATACCACTCTTCTGCTTCTGCCGCCGTAAGCTCAAAGGTCTGCGTCGCATCAGGTTGCGCCAGTGCAATCACGGCTTCATGCTGCCAGCGATAGCCTTTAGCAAAGGTTTCTGCCAGCTTCAGGCCAATGCGCGAGAAGCGCACTTTGCCCAGCAGCGGGGTGACGGCTTTAGGGAACAGCCAGATCTCTTTATCACGCTGCCAGAGTTCCAGTGATTCATCCCATTTTATAGAGACAGCGGCGGCGGCCTGTACGATCTCACTTTCCAGCTTTCGGCTGAGATGGGAAAAGGGCAGCTTACCCACTTTGTAGCCCGGCAGCGGTAAGGGCTCGACCGACGCGGTTTTACGCAGACGCGCCACGAAAAAGCCTTCGCTGTCGAACATCTGCGGGAAGACATGCAGATAGCCCTCGGGCGTCGCGGCCCGATCGGCACCCTCAAACAGCCCGTCGAGCGATACCACCTCAACCGCGTCCGGATAGCGCTGCAACAGCCAGTCAATCACCTGCTGATTCTCAATCTGATTCAGGGTGCAGGTTGAATAAACCAGCGTGCCACCGGGTTTGAGTGCGTGAAAGGCACTGTCGAGCAGATCGCGCTGGGTCGCGGCGATCTCTTCGGTGCTCGCCAGCGACCAGTTTTTCAGTGCATCCGCATCTTTACGAATCACGCCTTCACCGGAGCAGGGTGCGTCGAGCAGGATAGCGTCGAACTGTTCCGGCAGGGCTGGCCCGAAGACCCGTGCGTCAAAATGTGTCAGGGCACTATTGCTGACGCCGCAGCGGCTGATGTTAGCGTGCAGCACTTTTACCCGGCTGGAGGAGAACTCGTTAGCCAGGATAACGCCCTGATTGCCCATCCGCGCCGCAATCTGGGTGGTTTTGGAACCCGGTGCCGCCGCCATATCCATCACGGCGCTGACCTCTGGCTGGGCATCAAACAGGGCGGTTACCGGCAGCATGGAGCTGGCTTCCTGGATGTAAAACAGGCCGCTGAGATGTTCAGCCACGCTGCCCAGCGGCAGGCTCTCATCTTCCCGGCTGATCCAGAATCCCTCTTCACACCACGGCACCGGCGTCAGCTTCCAGTCATACCCGGCGGTCTGGCTCAGAAAATCGGCCACGCTGATTTTCAGGGTATTGACGCGAATACTGCGGCGCAGCGGTTGCTGACTGTAAGCGATAAACTGTGCGAAGCTCGCCTCATCGGGCAGGCTCTGACGCATTAACGAGAGAAAATCGGCGGGGAAAAACGAAGAAGCATCGGACACGGGCACATTCCAGTCAAGGCAAAGGCAGCAGTGTACCATGAGGAATGAAAACGGGCAGCCAGGCTGCCCGTTTGAGAGAGTGAATAACGTGTTGGCTCATATTGGCCGCTCGGAATCCGCTTTTTCAGACGCCTCAAAACGCAAAGCGATGGGAGCATACGCCTGGAGCAAAGCATCGCGGGCCAGGGACGGGCCGCGCTGAGCCTGCCATGGATGGCGTCTTTTGCGTCTTTGCGGAAGGCGTATGCTCCCTGAGCCAGTGCTGATTTAAACGCTCAACCGGGCAGAACAGTCTGCCCGGTTGAGTTAGCCTTTACCGCGGAGACGGAATCGCCGTTCCCCAGTTGCGCCACTCTTTCGGCGCTTCATCCTGCAGCAGGAAGTGTTTATCCGGGTTGGCCTGCGGTGCCAGCGGTACTGTCGGTGGCGTTGCAAACTGAATGCCACCGCGAATAAACTGCTGGAAGGTCCCGGTTTTCACCACGCCGCCCACCAGACCGAAGTCGAGGTTGTAGCCGGATGCCAGCCAGAACACCGAATTGTTCCGCACCAGATGCTGGTACTTCTTACTGATGCGAAGGGCAATCTGCACGCGGTCGGCCATATTACCCAGTGACGTGCCGGTGACGGTACCCACTTCCACACCCCGGAACAGCACTGGCGTACCCAGCGACAGTGAGCCGGCCTCGGTGGCATCAACATAAATATTCAGGCCATTCAGGTAGCGCGAATCGGTAATGGTGCTCTCCTGCAATTCAAAGGTGCGTGCGGCACCGCCTTTGCCCGGATCAACGTTGACGTACGGCTGCAACAGGGTCTCCAGATGATTCACGCCGGTGGCGGAAATCTCTGGTGAAACCACTGAGAAACGGCTGCCGAGGCGGGCAAAATCATTCACATATTCAGGGTAGAGTACGGCTTTCGCCACGACCTGATTGTTATCCTTGCTTAACGACAGTGACTCCACCTGACCGACGTTGATACCCAGATAACGAATCGGCATTCCGGCAGAGAGCTTGCTGGCGTCATAGGTGTGCAGCGTAATCTGACTGCCCACCGCGCGGGCGGCGGTTTCAGAAGAGTAGAGCATGCGCTTAGCCCCTTTGACCGACTGCGCACCACTCATATTGTCGAAGCTGATTGCGCCTTTCAGCGCACGATTAAGAGGCGATGCCTGCACCGTCAGGCCGCTGCCGTTCAGGCTGACGCGTGCGCCACCTTCAGCCCAGAACACGCTTTCGCTTGTTAGCAGTTTGCGATACTCCGGCTGAATGTGCACCGCAATATCAAAAGCGTCAGCACGCGGCGTCACTTTGACAATCTCGCCTACCTGGAATTTACGGTAAAGCACGACCGAACCGGCCTGTACGTCAGGCAGGCTGTTGGCGGTCAGCATCAGCGTTGTGGACGGGCCATCGCCGGTGATGCCTTCATCTGCTTTTTCAGCATCGGCAAACAGCGGATAGGCCGTTTTCGGCTCGCCTTTTTTGCCCGGCTCCAGCCGGATGCCGCCATCTACCCACTCGCGGGCGCTGGCACCTAATACCTGCATGCCATCAAGACCAAACTTCACATCGAGGCGACTGTTGACGATAAATTTGCTGTCGCCATGCACCAGATTGCGATTTTCAGGATTGACCGCGACGACGAAATTGACGCCATTTTCATCCAGTGAACGCGACATAACCTGACCAATCTGCATACCGTGCAGCATCAGCGGCTGGCCCTGATCGATGCCGTAGCTCTCTGGTGCGCTGAGTTTTACCGTGAGCACGTTGGGTTTCTGCAGCAGGGTCTCATTTGACGCCAGCACGGTGTAGTGCTGCTGCGGTTCGCCTTCACCCGGCACCAGTTCCAGGGTATTGCCGGTCAGCAGTGCGCTGAGGCTGGTATCGGTCAGGCTGATTTTCGGGCTGTGCATCTCGATGCGGGTACCGCTGCGCATCAGGCCAACCACAGAAGGATCAATCGTCAGCTCGCCGGTCACCTTGCCGCCATCCAGCAGGTTCAGTTTGGTCAGCGTACCGACCTCCAGGCCCTGGTACATCAGCGGCGTGCTGCCGGCCTTGAGATTTTTACCGTTGGGCAGGTCAAGCGTGATCTGCACGCCGCGCTGGCTGTGCGCCAGATCGGGATAGAGCCGGTAGTTTTGCTCCGCTTTGGCGGTTTCAGCCCCCTGCGGTGAGTCAAACGCAATGGCACCATTGACTAGCGCCGCCAGACTCTCCAGCTGCACTTTAGCGCCGCTCAGGCTGACGTCCGCATTGACGCCTGACACGTTCCAGAAGCGGCTGTTGGTCTTCACCAGATTAATAAAGCGACGGTCAATCAGCACATCAATCGCCACGCCATCGGCCTTATTATCAATGCTGTAGTCATAGACCCGGCCAACCGGAATTTTGCGGTAGTAGACCAGCGAGCCGGTATTGAGCGAGCCGAGATCGGGCGCATGCAGATGGATCATCAGTTCGCCGGTATTGACCCGATATTTCGGTTGCGTATCCAGTGCGGTAAACGCCTCGCTGGGTTTACCTTTACCCGGCATCATCCCGATATAGTTACCGCCGACCAGCGCATCCAGACCCGAGACGCCCGCCAGTGAAGCTTTGGGTGTCACCAGCCAGAACTGGGTATCCTCACGCAGCGCGTCGCGCATGTCGCTCTTGATGCTGGCTTTAATCTGGATGCTGCGATAATCGTCGCTGAGATTAATGCCCTGCACGGTGCCCACTTCCACGCCCTGATAACGGATCGGGGTACGACCCGGCACGATACCATCCGCCGTCTGAAAATTGATGGTGATGGTGGTGCCACGTTCCTGATAATTGGTCCAGAGCAGCCAGCAGGCGATCAGCATCGCAATGACCGGCAGCAGCCAGAAGGGCGAAATTTTGCGCTTATTACGCAGCGTTGCGTTAGTCGGTGTAGTCGGCGTTTCCTGTTGCATGTGCATCCCAGAGCAGGCGGCTGTCCAGCCACTCAACAGACATAATGGTCAGGATGACGGCCGCGCCAAAAAACAGCGCAGCCGGTCCCATGGTAAAAGCCAGCAGCTGATCACGGTTGACCAGCGACATAGTTAACGAAATGACAAACAGATCGAGCATGGACCAGCGGCCAACCCAGGTCACAAACCGCAGCAACCGGATACGGGTTCTCAGTCCCTGTTCACAGCGGAAATGAATGCTGAGCAGCAGCGTCAGCATGACCAGTACCTTGGTAAAGGGCACCAGAATACTGGCGATAAACACAATCGCTGCCACCGGAATATTGCCTTCACCCAGCCCCAGAATGCCGGAGAAGATGGTGTCCTCGCGCCGTGAACCGTTCAGGTAAACCACGGAAATAGGCAGCAGATTCGCGGGGATCAAGAGCACAATTGAGGCGATCAGCGCAGCCCAGGATTTCTGCAGGCTGTGGCGGCGACGGAAGTCGAGCGGCGTATGGCAGCGCGGGCAGCGGCCCCGCTCATCAGCGATGCCGGTGTTATGACAGTTGAGGCAGACCTGCATGTCGTCACGGGCCATATTGCCGGGGCTTTGCGGGTAGAAATGCTCCCACAGTTGCTCCATATTCAGATGGATCATGGTCAGCACGCTCAGCACCGTCAGGGCAATGTAAGCCGCCAGCCCATAGCCAATTTCCAGCGAAGCATAGTCCTGTACCTTGATGGATGCCACGGCGATGCCGATCAGGTAAATATCGAGCATGACCCACTCTTTGAGCTTCTCCAGCATGATCAATACGGGCCGCAGGTTCATGCCCAGGCGATGACCAATACCGAGATAACAGATGCCGGCGACCAGTGTTACCGGCGCGCCAATAGTGCAGAACGCCACCATTGAGGCCGTCAGCACATCACCCTGCTGGGTCATCTGGATCACGCCTTCCAGCACGCTGGCATTAATGCGCATGCCAAGCAGCCGGATATCCACCAGCGGCAGGGAAAAAGCGAAGGGCATTAGCACGATCATGGTGGCGGCCATGGCCATCAGTCGGGTCATTGGCCAGTCGCGTCCACTGAGAATCTCAGCGTTGCAGCGAGGGCAGTGTGCCGACTGATGCGTTTTCACATCCGGTAAGGAAAAAAGGGTATCGCATTGCGGGCAACGCTGATAACGTGCGTGAGGCAATGTCTGGCTGATAGCGTGAATTTTCATAGGGTGATGCAATTTTCGCTCTTCAGAGGGAACAGATATTGGTCATTAAGACATTGTCTGTGTGCCTGTCTCGGGCATCACGCTTCGATCCACAGAATGCTAAGGGTATAGCAACTAACGCTATGATTCACCTTGTGGCTCTGGATATTTAAAACTTATTTTTAACGAACGGTCTCTATTGCCCCGTTCAGATGTCATTGGTAACGGTTAAATAATGAACAAAACTGCCTTTTACGCCGATTTGAATCGCGATATGCGCGCCTTGCTGGCGGGAGAAACGGCGTTCCTCGCCGCGATGGGAAACTTTAGCGCGCTGCTGTACGAACGTCTCGATGGCGTGAACTGGGCAGGTTTCTACCTGCTGACGGAAGCCGATACGCTGGTGCTTGGCCCGTTCCAGGGGAAAATCGCCTGTGTGCGCATTCCGGTCGGTAAAGGTGTGTGTGGCACGGCGCTGGCAGAAGAAAAAGTGCAACGCGTAGATGATGTGCATGCTTTCCCGGGCCACATCGCCTGTGACGCTGCCAGTAATGCTGAGATTGTGATTCCTCTGAAAGTGAATGGCACTGTGGTTGGGGTGCTGGACATCGACAGCGTGGAGTACAATCGCTTTGACAGCGAAGACGAATCGGGGCTGGTCACACTGACTGATGGGCTTTGTGAAGTGCTTGCGAACAGCGACTTAGAAAAATATCTGCAGCTGACGCGCAGCTAATCGACTGGATCACATGGCATTTAGCGATGTTGTC
>Ga0268259_10000077_pt1 | contig 68248 bp, 66 predicted proteins | sample AgamicAsMarz_FD_200246 | JGI IMG/M metagenome (GOLD analysis project Ga0268259, IMG submission 200246) | Agave microbial communities from Guanajuato, Mexico - As.Ma.rz (v2) (version 3) | ecosystem: Host-associated > Plants > Phyllosphere > Phylloplane/Leaf | place: Guanajuato, Mexico... | reverse complement strand
TGCTCGGCGCGAGCAGGCCAGCGGGCGGCGACGAAGCGGTCCAGGTGCGCGCGGCGCTCGGCCGGTGGGCCCTTGACCAGGGCCAGCCGATCCGGGGAGAAGACGGCGACCGGCGGGCGACAGCGCGCCAGCGTCGTCGGGTCGGCCGGGTTGCCGTCCAGCAGGTGGCGGCGACCTTCGGAGCGGCTGACGGAGGCGAGCAAGCGGCGCTCGCCGGCGTCGCCCCCCCGGACCACCACCTCGGCGCGGGCGAAGCTCTCGCCGAAGGGGATCAGGTCGCGACGATCGGAAGTACGGAAGGAACGGCCGGTGAGGGCGAAGTAGAGCGCCTCGAGCAGGTTGGTCTTGCCAGCCCCGTTGGGCCCCACCAAGCTGACGATGCCGGCGCCGAGCTCGACCCGAGCCTCAGCGAGGCTACGCAGCGGCCTTGCTTCGACAGCCGCGACGAGCATCGCTAGACGTTGAGGCGGATGGGCATCACCAGGTAGCGGAAGTCTTCGTTGTCGACGGGCTGCAGCAAGCCGGGGCGCAGCGGTGAGATCAGCCGCAGCAGTACCTCGTCGCCCTCGACGCTTTCGATTCCCTCCTTGAGGAAGTCGGGGTTGAAGCCGATCTCCAGCGACTCGCCCTCGAACGCGGCGGGCATCGTCTCTTCCGCGTCGCCGACGTCGGGGGTCGAAGCCGCCACGGTCAGCTCCCCGGAGGAGAAAGCGAGGCGCAGCGGCGCATTGCGCTGGGCGAGCTGGCTGACCCGCCGTGCGACTTCGAGGAACTCGCCTCGCGGCAGCCGCACGTCGTGGTCGTAGGACTCCGGCAGCAGCTGCCGGAAGTTGGGGAACTGGCCGTCGATCAGCGTCGTGCTGAGGACGATGTCGCCGACGCTGAAGACGGCTTGGTTGCGCAGCAGGCTGACGGCGACCTCCTCGACCCCGTCGGTCGAGACGATGCGGCCGAGCTCGCGCAGGGCGCGGGCCGGGATGTTTGCCTCCAGCTCGCCGCCGATCCCGCCCTTCAGCTCGGTCCGCTTCACCGCCAGCCGGTAGGAATCGGTCGCCACCATCGTCATCTCCTCCCCGGCGGCGCTGACCAGGACACCGGTGAGGACCGGGCGCATGTCATCTCGAGAGGCCGCGCGCGCAACCAGCTCCACGGTCGAAGCGACCGCCTCCGCAGGTATCCGCAGGGGCTGCTCGCCCTCCTCCGGCAGCTTCGGGAAGTCGGCGGCGGCGAGGGTTCTCAGATGGAAGCTCGACGCGGCGCTGCGGATCTCGACGTCGCGCTCCGCCTCGCGCAGCTCGATCTCGACGGCCTCGCCGCTGAGCGAGCGTGCGATGTCGGCGAGCAGGCGCCCTGGCAGCAGCGCCGAGCCGGACTCAGCCACCTCGGCGCCGAGGTGGGTCCTCAGCCCCATCTCGCCATCGGTTGCGCCCAGGGTCACGCCCTGGTCCGCCGTATCGAGGTGGATTCCCGATAGCGCTTGGGTCGCGGTGCGGGTCGAAAGCGCACGGGAGACGGTGGAGAGCTTGGCGACGAATTCCTCTCTTGGGATTTTCAGCTTCAAAGACCGATTGCCTTCTTGAGTTGGGTTAGGTGCTGTGGAAAGTGGTGGTGAATGCTTCGAGTCCAAGTAGCGGTGCGGGTTTGCGGCTGTGGACTGAGCTGTGGAGGGCGTTGATTCTTGCAGCGCCCTCGGCCGTCTAGGCGTCGCCGGGGGTGGGGTTGTGGATTGCGGTGCGCAACTCGTCGAGCTTGGCGGCGAGCGATTCGTCCTCGGCCAGCCCGGCCTCGATCCGGCGCAGCGAGTTGAGCACGGTGGAGTGATCCCGGCCGCCGTAGATACGGCCGATCTGCGGCAGCGAGAGGTCGGTCATCTCGCGGGTGAGGAAGATCGCGACTTGGCGGGCGCGCAGGGGGGTCGCAGCCCGGCTCGAGCCGACCAGCTCTGCCCGAGAGATGCCGAAGGATCCGGCGACGCGCTGCTGGATCTCCTCCACCGGCAATCGCGCTGGAGGTGTCGACCTCGGGACGACCTCGGCGACCAGATCCGAGCTGAGTGGCTTCGCGGTCAGCGAAGCGTGGGCGAGGAGGCGGGTCAGGCCGCCGTGCAGAAGGCGGACGTTGGCGTCGATGCGACGGGCCAGCTCATCGATCACGCCGCCGTCGGTCTCGATGCCCGCCTCGCGCGTCAGGCGGCGGAGGACGGTGACGCGAGTCGCCAGGTTCGGAGGCTCGACCGCGATCGTCAGGCCCCACTCGAAGCGGTCGCGCAGGCGATCGGCGAGGGTCGAGAGCTCGCGCGGCAGGCGATCGGCGGAGAGAACCAGCTGGCTACCGCCTTCATGGAGGGCGTTGAAGGTGTGGAAGAACTCCTCTTCGGTCTGTCGCTTGCCCTCGAGGAACTGGACGTCATCGACGAGCAGGACGTCGATGTCCCGGTAGCGCCGCTTGAACTCCTCGATGCCACTGGCGCGCAGGGCGCCGACGAACTCGTTGGTGAAGCTCTCGGCCGTCGTGTATCGCACGTCCAGCTCCGGCGCGTGAGCGCGCAGGTAGTTGGCGACCGCGACCAGCAGGTGGGTCTTGCCCAGCCCCGGCGGGCCGTGCAGGAAGAGGGGGTTGTAGGCCTCTGACGGCGCCTCGGCGACGGCGAGCGACGCTGCGTGGGCGAGCCGGTTGCCGTCGCCGATCACGAAGCGCTCGAAGGTGAGGCTGCTGTTGAGGTCGAGGCCCGCACCGCTCTGACCGCCGCCCTCGGGTGTCCCGAACCCGATCTCCGCCGGTCCCCCCACTGCGGCTACCGCGTCGCGGATCAGTGCCGAGTAGCGCCGTTCGGCCCACGCCCGGACATCGTCGGGCGCGGAGAGGTAGAGCGTGTCGCCGCGTACCGCACTCGGCTTCAACGGCGCCAGCCAGAGCGCGAAGGTGGACTCCGGTACCGAGGACCTCAGGCGCCCCTGGGCTTCGCGCCAGAGGGCTTCGAGATCGTGTCGGGGCGGCTCGTCTTCCACAGGCGAGCGACCATAGCGGCGGTCAGGTGGGCGAAAGGAAGGCCAGCCGCAAATCCCGCCAAAAAGATTTCGGTGGTTGCCGCTGATGCCCGGATCGCGTCCGTATACTGCGACGCCCGATGAAGCGCACCTACCAGCCGAAGAAGCGCAAGCGCGCGAAGACGCATGGCTTTCGAGCGCGGATGAGCACCCGCGGTGGCCGCGCGATCCTGAAGCGCCGGCGGCGCAAGGGTCGGAAGCGCCTGACTCCGTAGATGGCCGCGAAGCGCCGCCGCCTCTCGCGGAGTGGAGAGTTCGATCGCGTGTACCGGGACGGCTCTTCCAGCGCGACCCGCCACCTGGTCCTCTACAGCTTCCCCCGCCAACAGGATGAGGAGGCGGGCGTCAGGCTGGGGGTCTCGGCGAGTCGCAAGATCGGCTCCTCGGTTGAGCGGAACCGGGTCAAGCGGGTACTGCGCGAGGCCTTCTGGGATCTCTCGGAGCGGCTTCCCGACGACCACGACTTCGTCCTCGTCGCCAGGCCGGAAATCGCCGGCTTGATCGAGCAGGAAGGTGCTGCCGGAGTGAAAGCCAGCATCGAGGAGGCGCTGACCGGCTCGCCGCAGGGGCGTTCCACGTGAAACGAGCCCTGCTGGCTGCGATCGCGGCCTACCGCCGCCTGCTCTCGCCGTTCCTCGGCCCTCGCTGCCGCTATGAGCCGAGCTGCTCCGCCTACGCCGCCCAGTCGGTCGAGCGCTTCGGCGCCGTTCGCGGCCTGCTGCTCGCCTGCTGGCGCCTGCTGCGCTGCAACCCGTTCAGCCACGGTGGCTTCGATCCCGTGCCTGACCGCTTCACGCTGCGGGTGGGCCCGGTCGACCCGGCCGAGTACCACGGGGAGATGAGGACGGGCCCTTGATCCCCCTCGCCAACATCCTGCAGCCGATCGAGGACGCCGCGGAGGCGATTCTCCAGTTCTTCCACGACGACGTCGGCCTCAGCTGGGGGACATCGATCATCGCTCTGACGATCGTCGTCAGGACGATCCTGATCCCCCTCACCTACAAACAGATCAAGGGGATGCGCGCGCTGCAGGCCCTGCAGCCGCAGATCAAACAGATCCAGGAGAAATACAAAAACGACCGTCAGCGCATGCAGCAGGAGATGATGCGCTTCTACCAGGAGAACAAGGTCAACCCGCTGGCCTCCTGCCTGCCGCTGATCCTGCAGCTGCCGATCTTCTTCGCCCTTTTCCAGCTACTCCGCGGCAGCAGCTTCGAGCAGGACGTCGAATCGAGCGGCGGCGCGGGGTGGTTCTTCGTCGAGTCCGTGGTGGAAAACCCCCAGGGCGCAGAGACGATCATCCTGATGCTGCTCTTCGCCGGCTCGATGGCGCTCTCGATGCTCGTCACCATGCGCTCCTCCCCCAGCACGATGGGGAATCAGCAGTACATCCTGCTCGGTGCCTTCGCCCTCGTCGGCGTCTTCTTCGTTCCCTCCTTCCCGGCGGGCCTCAGCCTCTACTGGATCACGACCAACTTCTGGACCGTGCTGCAGTCCTACGCCGCAGCCAAACTGATCCCCGCTCCCGCGGTGACGACGCCTGAAGAGGTAGCCGCAGCCAAGCCACCTCCCAAACCGCCGAAAAAACGCAAGAAGCGGCGGTAGCGAGACAGGGCGGGGGGTTCCCTCGCTGATGCCCCGCACCCGCCTGCGGCGGGTGCAATAGAGAGCCTCCCTACGGGAGGCCCCGCATCACTCCGCGGTGCCGATTGAAGGCACCATCGAGGGAACCCCCCGCCCTGTCCTGTGAGCGCCTCCGTCCTACGCCAGCTTCCCGGAAGCGAAGGCAGGCCCAGCCAGCTGGTCCGGATTTGGCGCCGGCACCGCGCTCGCTCCCCGGAAGCTTCCGAATCACGGGGCGTGTGGAGAGGGATGTGGGAGAGGCCGCGACGCAGCCTTCAATCGGCACCGCGGAGTGTTTCTTGCCTCGCGAAGCGAGGCACTAGATTGCCCCACCGTAGGTGGGGCGGGGCGGAGACGCGGCCTCTCCCACATCCCTCTGCTCCGCCACCAGACACGTTCTCTTCACCATTCCCTGCGATCCTGGAATAGGGTGGTGGCGTGACTGACGGGGTGGATTGGCCTGCGGAGCCTGCAGAGCGGGTTCGTGAGCTTGTCGAGGTTGTGCTCGACGAGCTCGAGCTCGACGGTGAGGTCGAGGTCGAGGAGGGCGACGAGCGAATCGTCGCCACGGTCGAGGGAGACGACGACTACGGGCTCCTGATCGGCAAACGGGGCCAGACGATCGACGCCCTACAGCTGCTCTGCTACCAGGCTGCCTTCCTCGGCTCGAGAGACCGCAAGCGGGTGATCGTCGACGCCGCGGGCTACCGGGACCGGCGGCGGGAGACGCTTACGGCTCGCGCCGACCGGGCCGCGGAGCAGGCGCTCGGCGGCGATCGCCGGGTGACGATGGACCCGATGAGCGCCCAGGAGCGCCGGGTGGTGCACGAGCACCTGAAGGAGCGCGCCGGCGTGGAGACCTTCAGCGAGGGCGACGAGCCCGGCCGCTGCGTGGTCGTCGCACCGCTGATCGCAGAGTGAGCGGCGAGCGCGCGGACCAGCTCCGTCCCGGCGCTCGCGAAGCCCTGCAAACGGTCCTCTCGCTGCTCGCCGACGAGCGCGCTTCGGTCAGCTCCGTAGTCGACGAGCGAGCCTGGTCGGTGCACGTGCTCGACAGCCTCACCGGCCTCGAGATCCCGCCCCTGAGCGAAGCCAAGACGATCGCCGATATCGGCTCTGGAGCAGGCTTTCCGGGCCTCCCTCTCGCTGTCGCACTGCCTGATGCCCGCGTCGACCTGATCGAGTCGGTGGGCCGCAAGTGCGACTTCATCCGTCGCGCAATTGCGTCCGCGGGGATCGGCAACGCAAACGTTCTCAATGCTCGCTCGGAGGAGGTCGCGAGCGGCGCGAGCCGTGAGGCCTATGAGGCGGTGACGGCGCGCGCGGTGGGTCGGCTCTCGACCCTGGCGGAGCTGGCCTCGCCGCTCCTGAGCGCGGATGGCGTCCTGGTTGCCTGGAAGGGCAGGCGCGATGCGGAGGAAGAGGCCCAGCTGGAGCGCGCGGCCGAGGGCCTGGCGATGCGCCCCGAGCAGATCCTCGATGTCGGCGACCGCGCCGGATCCAGGCACAGGCACCTGCACGTGATTCGCAAGGCCGGCCCGACCCCCGCCGATCTCCCCCGTCGCCCGGGGATCGCCAAGAAGCGCCCCCGCGGTTGACTAGTGTGAGCGCCGATGGGGCTCGTCTACGCGGTCGCGAACCAGAAGGGCGGGGTCGGCAAGACGACCACCGCCGTGAATCTTGCCGCCTGCGTGGCGGCCGCCGGCTCGCAGACGCTTCTCGTCGACCTCGATCCCCAGTGCAACGCCACCGTCGCGCTCGGCGGCGACCGTGACGGCCACCCCTCTTCCTATGACTGCCTGGTCGGCGAGGTCTCGGTGGCCGAGGCCGCCCGTCCCGCCGGGCCCGACAACCTCTGGCTGGTGCCTGCCAACCGCGACCTCGCCGGCGCCGCGGTCGAGCTGCCGCGCATGGAGAAGTCAGAGGTGCGGCTGCGCGAGCGCCTCGGCCCGGTGCGCGAGCGCTTCGCCTTCACCCTGCTCGACTGCCCGCCCTCGCTCGGCCCGGTCAGCGTCAACGCCCTTGCGGCCGCCGATCGCGCGATCGTCCCGGTTCAGGCGGAGTACCTGGCCCTGGAGGGGCTGGTCCAGTTCCTCGACACGCTGGGCATGATCCGCCGCGAGCTGAACCCCGCGCTGAAGGTGTCGGGGCTGTTGATCACCATGCACGATGAGCGCACCCGACTCGCGCAGGACGTGGAGCGGGAACTGCGCGAGCACTTCCCCGAGATGGTCTTCGAGACGGTCATCCCCCGCAGCGTCAGAGTCGCCGAGGCTCCCAGTTATGGTCTGCCCGTGACCGAGCACGCTCCCGCCTCGCGCGGGTCCACCGCCTACCGAACCCTCGCCGAGGAGCTGTCCGCCCGTGGCTAGCGCCACCAAGCGCGGCATGGGCCGCGGCATCGCGGCGATCCTGCCGGAAGCCTCGGCGGACGACCTGGGCGAGCTGCTCGAGCTCCCCGTCGAGCTGATCAAGCCCAATCCGAACCAGCCGCGCACTCGCTTCGAGCCCGAGGCGCTGGCTGGCCTGGCGGCCTCGATCGAGGTCTCGGGCGTGATCCAGCCGCTGCTGGTCCGCCCCCTGCACGACGGCAGCTACGAGCTGATCGCCGGCGAGCGTCGCTGGCGGGCGGCGCAGCAGGCCGGGCTCGAGAAGGTGCCGGCGATCGCCCGCGATTCCGAGCAGGCCGAGCGGCTGCAGGTGGCGCTGATCGAGAACATGGTGCGCGAGAACCTCAACCCGGTCGATGAGGCGCGCGCCTGCGCCGCCCTGGTCGACGAGCTCGGGCTGACGAAGGAGGAGCTCGCCCAGCGCCTCGGCCGCAGCCGGCCCGCGGTCTCCAACCTGATCCGCCTGCTCGAGCTGCCGGACGAGGTCCTCGGCCTGCTCGAGACGGGGAGCCTCAGCGAGGGCCACGGCCGAGCGCTGCTCGGCGCCGATGGCAACGACGTCCGTCGCCGGCTCGCTCGCGACGCGACCAGCGGCGGCTGGTCGGTGCGAGAGACCGAGAGCAGAGTCAAGCTGGCTGGCCAGCCAAAGGCGAGAGCTTCGTCTCGCCAGGTCACTTCGGCCGAGGAGGAGCAGGCGATGCGAGAAGCGGCGGATCGCTTCGAGACGGCGCTCGGCCACGAGGTCAGCGTCCGTCCCAAGCGCGGAGAGATCGCGGTCGAGATCCGCTTCGACGATCTCGACGAGGCGCTCGCCCTGGCAAGCCGGCTGAAGCGCGCTCGCGGCTAGCCCTCCTAGGCCTGCCGCTATCATCGCCACCTCCACGCGGGCGATTAGCTCAGTTGGTTAGAGCGCGTCTCTGATAAGGACGAGGTCCCTGGTTCGAATCCAGGATCGCCCACTGCCGCTTGCGCCATAATGGCTCTCCACCGCGGGTCCGGAGCGATTCTTGTGCAGCAGATGCAAATCTATGGCGTCAGCTTTGACATGGTCGGCAAGCAGCCGATCGTCTTGCTGAAGACGGTCGAGGGGAATCGCTTCCTACCGATCTGGATCGGCCACCCGGAGGCGGCGGCGATCCTGATGAAGCTCCAGGGCGCCTCGACACCGCGGCCGATGACCCACGACCTGCTCTCCGACCTGCTCGAGCAGCTCGACGCCAAATGTGAGCGGGTCTCGGTCACCGAGCTGCGCGACAACACCTTCTACGCATCGATCACCGTTTCGATCAACGGCTCGGAGATGGAGATCGACTCCCGTCCCTCCGACGCGCTTGCACTGGCGGTGCGGGTCTCGGCTCCGATCTTCGCCGCCGAGGACGTGATCGAGGAGTCGGCGATCGAGTTCGAGCAGGACGTCGAGGACACGGAGGAGGTCGTCGACAAGTTCAAGGAGTTCCTCGACGAGGTCTCCCCCGACGACTTCGCCCAGGACTCCTGAGCGCGCTCAGACCGAGGCGCTCGCCTCGTGCCCGTCCATGGCGAGCTCGAGGATTCTCTCCACCAAACGCTCGAAGGACATGCCCGCCGCCTCAGCGGCCTGGGGGAGGAGGCTGGTGTCGGTGAGGCCGGGGATCGCGTTGACCTCGAGCACCTGCGGGCCCTCCGTGCCGAGGATCAGGTCGACGCGGGCGAAGCCCGAGCAGCCCAGCGCCTCATAGGCGCCCAGCGCCGCTTCGGTAACGGCCGCCTCCCCGCCGCCAAGATCGGCGGGGCAGGCGAAGGTGGTGCGACCGATCTCGTAGCGCGCCTCGAAGTCGTAGCGGTCGCCGTCGGCGGGAATCGCCTCGACCACCGGCAGCGCCTCGCCTCCCAGCACGCTGACGGCGAGCTCCCTGCCCTCGACGAAGCGCTCGAGCAGGACCCGGTCGTCGTAGCTGAAGGCGGAGACGAGCGCCTCGGGGACCTCGAACCAGCTGCCGGCGAACTTCACGCCGAGGGCGGAGCCGCCACGGCTCGGCTTAACCACCAGCGGGAAGCCGAGCCGCTGCTCGAGCGCCCCCAGCGCGTCGGCTGCGCCGAGCTCGCGGAAGGCGGTCTCGTTGAAGGCGAACCAGTCCGCCGTCGGCACGCCGTCGGCTCGCATCTCGTGCTTGGCCAGCACCTTGTCGATGCAGCGCACGCAGGCCGCAACGCCGGGGCCGGTGAAGGGGATGCCGAGAATCTCGAGCAGCTCCTGGGCGGTGCCGTCCTCACCACCGCGGCCGTGCATGGCGATGAAGACGACGTCGGGCCGCTCCTCGCCGAGCCTCTTGACCAGCGTCCCCTCCGCCTCCAGCGCCAGCACCTCGTGGCCGAGGCGCTCGAGCGCGTCTTCGACCCGCGCCCCGGAGCGCAGCGAGACGCCTCGCTCCAGCGAGCGCCCGCCCTTCAGCACGCCGACCTTCACCCGCTGCCCTCCGCGGTCTTGCGGAAGGGAACCACGTTCTCGTCCGATGCCTCGTCGAGCTTCCTCCCCGGCGTGGGCTGCTCGCCCGTCAGCGCTCCATAGAGCTCGAGCTGATCGCCGACGACCTTGCCGATGCGCCGGATCCCCTCGCGGATCTCGTCCTCGCCGGCGCCGGAGAAGTTGAGCCGCATCGAGCTCTGCCCGCGCCCGTCGATGTAGGCGGCGCGCCCGGGGACGAAGGCGACGTCCGCGCGCAGCGCCTTGGCCAGCAGGTCCTGGGTGTCGATGTACTCCGGCAGGGTCGCCCAGATGAAGAGGCCGCCTTCGGGTTCGGTCCAGGTCGCGCCGGCCGGGAAGTGCTCGCGCAGCGCCGCGACCATGGCGTCGCGGCGGCTGCGGTAGATCTCGACCAGGCTGGCGATGTACTCGCGCCAGCGGCCTTCCTCGAAGTACTCGCGCACGAAGTACTGGGTCAGGGTCGAGGTGCAGAGGTCGCTCGCCTGCTTGCCGAGCACGACCTTCTCCATCACCGGCGGCGGCGCCACCATCCAGCCCAGCCGGATGCCCGGCGAGAGGATCTTCGAGAAGGTCCCGATGTAGATCACGAAGTCGCCGCCGTCGAGCTGGTAGAGCGGCGGCAGCGCCTCGCCGCCGAAGCGCAGCAGGCCGTAGGGGTTGTCCTCGACGACGAGCAGCTCGCGCTGCTGGGCCAGCTCCACCAGGCGACGCCGGCGCTCCAGGGACATCGTCACGCCGGCGGGGTTCTGGAAGCTCGGCACCGAGTAGACGAGCTTCGGCCGGCGCCCTTCGCCGTCGAGCCGGTCGAGGGCAGCTTCCAGCTCCTCGATCCGCATCCCGTCTTCGTCGCACTCGATCTGGATCGTGTCGGCCTGGTAGCTGCAGAAGACCGGCACCGCGCCCGGGTAGGTCGGGGCCTCGCAGATCACCGCGTCGCCGGGATCGACCAGCGTCTTGCAGATCAGGTCGATCGCCTGCTGGCCGCCGGTGGTGACGATCACGTCCTCGGGATCGGGGAGCATTCCCTCGGCGGCCATCACCTGTGCGATGCAGTCGACGGTCTCCTCGAAGCCCTCGGTCGGGCCGTACTGGAGCGCCTCGGCCGCCGACTCCTGGGCGATCCGCGTCATCTGCGCGGCGAAGGTCTGCGGCGGAAAGGTCGAGGTGTCGGGCAGGCCGCCGGCCAGCGAGATCACCTCGGGGCGCGCGGTGACCGCCATCAGGTCCCGCATCGCGGAGGAGCGCATCACCCGCGTCCGCTCGGCGAACAGGCCCGCGTAGCGCTCCAGGTCCCGGGTACGAGTATGGGCACGGCGCCGCTGGGGCGGTTCAACCATGGCGGATAGTGTGGCGAATCCACGCTTTCTCGCTGGGGCGGCTAGGTTTTCCGCATGGGATCTCTCTCCGACATCTGCTTCGTGCTCGGCATCGGCCTCGCGATCGGGATGCTCGCCGGCACCACCGGCACACACGGTGCGGCGCGCGGACGGATGACCCTTCTCGCCGCCGCGATCGCCCTCGCGATCGGAGCGCTGCTCGCCGGCTCCGCCGACCTCGACCTGATCGTCAGCGCGATCTTCTGCATGCTCGGCGCCGTCGCCGCCTGCGTGGTCGTCAGCGAAGTCGTCGGCGCCGCAGGGCGCCGTGAAGGCAGCGGCACCGTCGCCCTCGCCTTCCTCGTCTCTCTGGCGGCGCTGGTGGTCCTCGCGATCGCGATCCTCTTCTCGCCGCTGGTCCTGCTCGCGCTCGCCGCCCTGATCTGGGTCGGCATCTCGCGCCACCGCCGCGCCCAGCGCAAGCACGCCGGCCTGCGCGTGCTGCGTTAACGGTGGCGCCGAAGAAGCTCGTCCTCACCTACGTCGACTCGCTTCGCACCGACATGCTCCAGCGCGCCGTCGAGGAGGGCCGCGCGCCAACCTTCGCCGCCCTGCTGGAGCGCGGGACGCTCATCCCCGATTGCGTCTCCAGCTTCCCCTCGGTGACCCCCGTCGCCTGCGCCGAGCTGGCCACAGGCTTCGCCGCCGACCGCCACTGGATCAGCGGCATGAACTGGTACCACCGGCTCGAGCGGCGCTACGTGGAGTACGGCACCTCGCTCGAGGCGAGCCGTGCCTTCGGCATCTTCCGTGCCCTCTACGACCTCGTCTACAACATGAACCTCGCCCACCTCAGCCCCGAGGTCGAGACCCTGTTCGAGCGCCTCGACGACGCCGGCGAGCGCACCGCCTGCACGCCGTTCCTGATCTTCCGCGGGCGCCATCGCCACCGGGTCTCCCTCGACGGACTGCTGCGCCGCGCGGTGGATGCCACCAGGCTCAAGTTCCAGCACCACACCTGGGGACCGCGCGAGCTCTTCTACGGCGATCTCTACGCCAGCAGCGAGGTCCCCTGCCGACCCACCTCGATCCCGGGAAGCCGCGATCCCTACTCCGCATGCTGCGCGGCGCAGCTGGTCGCCGCCGACGGCTTCGACTTCCTCCTGCTCTCACTGCCGGACAACGACAACTACTCGCACCGTCACGGCCCCGAGGCGAGCGTCGAGTCGATCGCCAAGGCCGACGGTTGCTTCGGCGAAGTCGCCGAGGCGGCGGGCGGTCTCGATCCCTTCCTCGACGAGCACGCGGTGATCCTGCTCGCCGACCATGCGCAGACGCCGGTCTCGCGCGGCCTCCCCCTGGCCGAGCTGCTCGGCCGCGAGTGGCAGGTGCTGCGCCCCTCCGACGACCGGCCCGAGCGCGCGCAGCTGGCGGTCAGCCCGACCGGCCGTGCCGCCCACGTCTACCTGCTGCCCTCGGAGGAGGAGCGGGCCCGGCCCACCGAGGTGAGGGAGCGTCTGGCGGTGACCGAAGGAATCGAGCTGGTCTGTTGGCTGGAGGACCCGGCCGGCGCACCGCTGGTGCGCGATGAGCCCGGGTTCCCGCTCGCCGGCGCGAGCGCGGTGGTGGAGCGAGGCGGCCGCCAGCTGCGCTTCCGGCCCGGTGGCGAGCTCGCCGACCTGCGCGGCGAGCGCTGGCACGTCGACGGTGAGCTGGCCACGCTGGCGGCGGAGGTGGAGAACGACCGTCTTCGCAGCGAGGAGTACCCGGATCCGCTCGCGCGCGTCTGGACGGCGCTCGCCGCCCCGCACGCCGGCGACTTCATCGTCTCGCTCGCGCCGGGCTACGAGGCGGTCGATTGGGGCGGGGTCAGCCACGCCGGCGGCGGCAGCCACGGCTCGCTGCGCGCGGGCGACTCCCTCGGTCCTCTGCTCTTCGTCGGCTGCGGTCCCGCCGACCCCGCCGTCCGTTCCCAGTGGGCGCTTCGCGACGTGGCGCCGATCGTGCTGGAGCACTTCGGGTTGAGCTGATGCGCGGCGCCCTGTGCGCAGCCCTGGCCGCGACCCTCCTTGCCTGGCCGGCGAGCGCCGCTGGACAGCTCGGCGAAGCCGGAGCCCTTCGCGTCGCCGGTGACGACGCGAAGGTCGTCGACCAGCGCCAGAAGAACGAGCGGTTGAGCCACAGCGCCGCGAAGGTCGACGGCAGCTGGGAGGTCTCCTACTTCGCGGCGGGCGAGCGGGTGGCCCTGGTCATCGTCGACCCGGCCACCGGGCTCGTGCGGGAGTCGTGGACGGGACACCAGGTCGCCTGGAAGATGGCGCGGGGCTACCCGGGCGCCTTCGGCCACAAGCTCAACGCGCCCTACGTCTTCCTACCGCTCTGCGCCCTCTTCCTGCTCGGCCTCGTCGACTGGCGCCGGCCCTGGCGCGTCGCCAACCTCGATCTCCTCGTCCTGCTTGCCTTTGGCGTTTCTCACTTCTTCTTCAACCGGGGCGAGATCGGGGTCTCGGCGCCGCTCCAGTACCCGCCCCTGCTCTACTTCCTCGGCCGGGCGCTGTGGATCGGCTGGCGCGGCCGCGGAGACGGGATCCGCCCGGTCTGGCCCGCGGCCTGGCTGCTGGTCGCGGCGCTCTTCCTGCTCGGCTTCCGCGTCGGGCTCAACGTCGCCGACTCGGGCGCGATCGACGTCGGCTACGCGAGCGTGGTCGGCGCGGATCGGATCACCCACGGCGAGCCTCTCTACGGCAACTTTCCGGACGACGTTTCCCAGGGCGACACCTATGGGCCCGTCAGCTACCTGGCCTACACGCCCTTCGAGCTGGTCTGGCCCTGGTCGGGAAGCTGGGACGACCTGCCCGCCGCCCACGGCGCTGCGGTCGGCTTCGACCTCGCCACCTTCGCCCTGCTGATCCTGCTCGGCTACCGCCTGCGCTCCGGCGCCGCCGCTCACAAGCTCGCGGCGACGCTCGGTTTCGGCTGGGCCGCTTACCCGTATACGGCCTTCGCGCTCGAGTCGAACTCGAACGACGCCCTGGTGGCGGCGCTGCTCGTCGCCACGCTGCTCGTCCTGGCCAAGCCGGCGGCACGGGGAGTCATGGCTGCCCTCGCCGCCCTGGCCAAGTTCGCGCCGCTCCTGCTGGCGCCGATGCTCGCCACCTACGACCGCAACCGCGGACCGACCAAGTTCGCGCTGGCGTTTCTGCTCACCGCCTCGGCCTTGATGCTCTGGCCCGCCATCGACCCCGGCCTGAGCACGTTCTACGACCGCACGATCGCCTACCAAGCAGATCGCGACTCCCCCTTCAGCATATGGGGCCAGGTCCCCGCCCTGGAGCCCCTCCGCATCGCGATCCTGACCGCAGTCGCCGCGATGTCCCTGCTTTTCGCCTTCCGCCCCAAGGACAAGCAGCTCCCCCAAGTCGCAGCCCTGGCCGCCGCCCTCCTCATCGGCATCCAGCTCACAGCCCAACACTGGTTCTACCTCTACATAGTCTGGTTCTACCCCCTGCTTTTCATAGCCCTGGCGACGGTTAATGAAGAGGGCCGGGATATCCCTCGAACGGGCGGATACTCAAAACGGCGACCTGATTAGGTCGCCGTTTGTCCGGGCGAGGGATATCCCGGCCCTCTACCACCCTCGACGAACTCGAAAATCAGGACGTCGGAGCAGGGACCATGATCTGCTCGATCGAGTCGGCCAGCCCCGCGTCGTTGACCTCGACCACGGCGCCCATCACCCAGACGTCCTCTTCCGCCGTCTCGAACTTGACCGGCATCTGGGTGATCATCGTCTCCAGGATCAGCTCCGGCTTGACCCCGAGCACGCTCGTCCTTGAGCCGGTCATGCCGACGTCGGAGATGAAGGCGGTCCCCTGGGGGAGGACCCTGGCGTCCGCTGTCGGCACGTGGGTGTGGGTGCCGAGCACAGCGGCGACTCGGCCGTCCAGGTGCCAGCCCATCGCCACCTTCTCGCTCGAGACTTCGGCGTGGAAGTCGACGATGTTGAAGTCGGACTCGATCTTCTCGAGGACGCTGTCGACCTCGTGGAAGGGCGAGCGCGCCACGGTCAGCCCGATAGCGCCGCTGAGGTTGATCACGCCCACGCGCCGATCGCCGGTCTCGACCACGGTGTAGCCGCGGCCGGGATTGGCGTAGGGGTAGTTGGCCGGCCGCACGACCCGGTCGCTGCCGTTGAGGTACTCGTAGACCTCGCGGTGACGGTAGACGTGGTTGCCGGTGGTGATCGCATCCGCCCCCGCCTCGAACAGGGCGGCCGCGGTCTTCTTGGTGATCCCCATCCCACCGGCGGAGTTCTCGCCGTTGACGACGACGAGATCGGGCGCGTAGCGCTCGCGCAGCTCGGGCATCGCCGCGGCGAACCCCCGCCGACCGGGCCCGCCAACCACGTCCCCGATGAAGAGCACCCGCATGGCCGGTGACACTAGACGGTCCGTGGGCGACGGCTCGCGTTCAGGCGGCGGTGAAACGGCGCAGCGCGAAGCGGGCGAAGAGCGCGTAAGCGGCGGTCAGCGCCGCCAGGTGGAGAAGCGGCCCGCCGATGCCGCCGCCGGAGTCGAGCCCCGCGGTCATCGCCCGCAGGGTCGGCTTGAAGGGGAAGAGGGCGGTCACCACCCCGATCGCGTCATAGAGGCCGCCGCTGACCGCCCCCGAGGGGATCAGCGAGAGGAAGGCGATCGGCAGCGAGACCATGAAGGCGAGCAGCGAGACGGCGCGGACTTCGCGCGCTGCCGCCCCGAGCGCCGCCCCCGCCGCCCCGAGCGCCGCGCCGCCGGCGAAGATCGCCGCCAACCAGAGGCCGAAGCGCTCCCAGGCGAGCGAGACGAAGATCTCCAGTCCGCCCAGCATCAGCAGCGTCACCACCGCCCCCACCGCGAGGCCGAGTCCGATCTTCTCGGTGAGCAAGCCCGAGCGGGAGACGAGGCCGCGGGTGAGGCGGGCGAAGGCGTTCTCTTCGCGCTCGAGCGCGAGCGAGCCGGCAACCAGCAGGACGACGACGAAGGTCAGCGTCAGAGTCGCCGCCACCGCGATCGCGAAGAGCTCGAGCGGCGGCGATGCGCCGCTGACCACCTGCTTGTCGACGGCGATCGGTTGCGAGAGTCGTGAGAGCAGCACCCCGCCGACGTCGAGGTTGCTTCGGGAGAGGTCGGTGAACTGGACCACCCGGTCGAGCTCGTCGCGCAGCTGACCGGCGGGAAGCGCGGGCCGCAGCGTCTCGAGGATCTGGGCGGAGGCCTGTAGGCCGAGGATCTCGATCGTCTGGCCGAGGATTTCGAAATCGCCCCCGTTGACGACGAGATCGAGGAATTTGCCGCCTTCGGTTGCGATCCGTTTGGCGATCAGCAGATTCGCCTGAGCCAGTAGCGAGGTGATGCGGTCGTTGACGAGCTGGGCCTTGACCGGGTCCTCCTCGTTGACGATCACCTCGACCTGTGGAGACCCGGGCCGGGGCGTCGAGAGCGAGTTGATCTGGTCGACGAGATCGGCGGGCAGGATCAGGCCGGCGAGCACGTCCCCATCGCGGACCTTCTCCGCCGCCTCCGCTCGACTCTCGACGTGGACGCACTCGACACGCCGGCAGATGCGCTCATCGACTTCGACCGCGGGGAGTTCGGCCTCGCCGACGCTGACCCTGGAGCCGGGCGGGACTTCGTTGAGGAAGGCGACCCGCGGCTTGTCGGAGTCGCGCGAGATCGCGAGGCCGACGAGCAGCGCGATCAGGATCGGGTAGGCGACCAGCAGCACGGCCTGCAGGGGGGAGCGGCGGAGGATCTGCAGGTCCTTGAGCAGCAGCCAGCGCATCAGTGGCCCCGGTGGTGGAGGAAGGCGACGAAGGCGGTCTCGAAATCCTGGTCGGCGGCCTCCGGCGCCTCGCGCCGCACCACCTCGCGCAGGCCGGACGGCGACCCGTCGAAGAGCGCCTCGCCGTCGGCGAGCACCAGCAGTCGCTCGCCGTAGCGCTCCGCCTCCTGGATGTCGTGGGTGGAGAAGATCACCGTCGCGCCACCCCCCGCCAGGCCGGAGATGAACTCCCATAGCCGCGCTCGCTGGCGCGGGTCGAGGCCGACGCTGGGCTCGTCGAGCAGCAGTACCACCGGTTGCGAGAGCAGGCCGATCGCGATGTTGACCCGCTGTTGGTTGCCGCCCGAGAGCCGCGCCACGATCTCGGCCCGTCGCTCGCCCAGGCCGGTCAGTGCCAGCATCTCCTCGACCGAGGCGTGCGGGTCCTCGTGACCCTCCAAGCGCGCGAAGAGCAGCAGGTTCTCCTCCACCGTCAGCCGCCTGTATAGCGCCGCCTGCTGCGGCACCCAGCCAACGCTTCCGCCTCCATTGGGCAAGCTCACAACGCCCTCGTCCGCTTTTGAGATTCCCGCCAGGATCGAGAGCAACGTCGTCTTCCCTGCCCCATTGGGCCCGATGACAGCCAGTAGCTCACCCGGCCCGGTAGCGAGGTCGATCCCCCGCAACGCTTCGCGTGCTCCGTACCGCTTGACCAGTCCCCGTGCCTCCACCGCCGGGAACCGTACCTCCCCTAAACTCGCCCCTGATGTCGTTCCCCGCCACACGCCTGCGCCGGCTGCGCCGGACCGAGGCTCTGCGCGGTCTCGTGCGCGAGACGAATCTGGCTCCGGAGCACTTGATCCAGCCCCTTTTCGTCGTCGCCGGCGAGGGCGTCCGCGAAGCGGTCGACTCGATGCCCGGCATCGAGCGCTTCTCGATCTCCGAGCTGGTCGCCGAGGCGACCGAGATTGCGACGTCGGGCGTCGGCGCGGTCCTGCTCTTCGGCATCCCGTCCGCAAAGGACGAGTCGGGCACCGGCGCCTACGACGACGAGGGCGTCGTGCAGATGGCGGTGCGGGCTCTCAAGGAGGCCCACCCGGAGCTGACCGTGATCACCGACGTCTGCCTCTGCGAGTACACCTCGCACGGCCATTGCGGCTTCGTCCGCGACGGCGAGGTCGACAACGACATCACCGTCGAGCTGCTCGCCAAGATCGCCATCTCTCACGCCGAGGCCGGCGCCGATGCGGTCGCGCCCAGCGACATGATGGACGGCCGGGTCGGCACGATCCGCCACCAGCTCGACGAGGAGGGTCACCCCAACGTCCCGATCGTCGCCTACAGCGCCAAGTACGCCTCGGCCTTCTACGGGCCCTTCCGCGACGCCGCCGAGTCGACGCCCGAGTTCGGCGATCGACGCGGCTACCAGATGGACCCGGCCAACGCCGCCGAGGCGGTGCGCGAGGCGAAGCTCGACCTCGAAGAGGGCGCCGACATGCTGATGGTGAAGCCGGCGACCCCCTACCTCGACGTCGTGCGCAGGGTCAAGGAGGAGACCGGCGCCCCGCTCGCCGCCTACCACGTCTCCGGCGAGTACTCGATGCTGAAGGCGGCCGCCGCCAACGGCTGGATCGACGAGGAAGCCGCGGTGCGGGAGACCCTGACCGCGATCCGCCGCGCCGGCGCCGACGCGATCGTCACCTACTACGCAAAGGAGGCGGCAGCTTGGCTTCAGTAGGAGTACCGAAGGTGCCGCAGTCGAAGGCGCGCTCGCGCAAGGACGGCGCCGCGATCCCCCTCGACGAGGCCGACAAGCGGCTGATGAACCTGCTGCAGTCGAGCTTCCCACTCGACCCCGAGCCGTTCGCGCTGATCGCCTCCGAGGCGGAGATGGAGCTCGACGACGTGCTCGCCCGCACTCAGCGCCTGCTCGACGGCCGGATCATCCGCGAGATCACGCCGATCTTCGACACCCGGGCGCTCGGCTACGAGTCGATGCTCGTCGCCGCCAAGGTCGACTCCGAGCACCCCCAGCGCGCGGCGACGATCGTCAACTCGCACCCCGGTGTCTCCCACAACTACCTGCGCACCCACGAGTTCAACCTCTGGTTCACGATCGCCACCCCGCCAGACTCGGAGCTCGGTCTCCCCGGCACGCTCGAGGCGCTGATGCGCGAGACCGGCGCCGAGTCGATGCGCGAGCTGCCCACCCTGACCCTGTTCAAGATCAACATGAACCTGGAGATGGAGGGCGGCACCGAGGCCCTCGCCAGCAGCGTCGAGGCGGCGCCGCCGCGCGAGCTCGAGGCGCAGCCCTACGACGACCGCGACGTCGCGACGATCCGCGCCCTGCAGGGGCCGATGGAAGCGGTCGAGCGTCCCTACGATGCCGCCGCGGCGGAGCTGGGGGAGAGCACCGAGGACCTGCTCGACCACCTGCGCGGCATGGTCGACCGCAAGCTGCTGCGCCGCGTCGCCGCGATCCTCTTTCACCGCCGCGCCGGCTTCTCCGCCAACGGGATGGGGGTCTGGAAGGTGCCGGAGGAGGAGATCCTCGAGACCGGGCGCCGCATGGCCGCCTTCCGCGGCATCTCCCACTGCTACCAGCGGCCCACCTATCCCGACTGGCCCTACAGCGTCTTCACCATGGCCCACGGCCGCTCGAAGGAGGAGTGCGACGCGGTCCTCGACTCGATCGCCGCCGAGTGCGACATCGGGCCGGAGGGCCGGGCCACCCTCTACTCCTCGACCGAGTACAAGAAGATTCGCCTCCATTACTTCACCGACGACTACGCTCGGTGGGAAGCGGAGCACTCTTAGGGTGCCGATCCCGGTAGGGGTTCCACTTAACTTTTTCCGAAGGCAGTCTCCGGCTGTCCGCGAACGCCCAAGCGGAAAAAGTACAAGACGTTTCACCCCTACCGGGATCGGCACTTAACCGTCCTGTGCGCTCTCACGAGCTGTACCAGAGGGCGGTGAAGGTACTTCCGGGGGGAGTGAACAGCCCAGTGCGGGCGATGCGGCAGATTGGGCGGGAGCCGATCTTCGTCGAGCGTGGCGAGGGCTGTGAGCTGATTGACGTCGACGGCAACCGGTACGTCGACTGGGTCGGCTCCTGGGGCCCGCTGATCCTCGGCCACGCGAACCCGGAGGTGGTCGCAGCGGTGACCGAGGCCGCCGCTCGCGGGACCAGCTACGGCGCCGCCACCGCGGCCGAGGTGGAGCTGGGCGAAGAGGTCGCCGACCGGGTGCCCTCGGTGGAGATGGTGCGGATGACCAGCTCCGGCACCGAGGCGGCGATGGGCGCCGTCCGCCTCGCCCGTGCCCTCACCGGCCGCGAGGTGGTGGTCAAGTTCGCCGGCGCCTACCACGGCCACTCCGACGGGTTGCTCGCCGACGCCGGCTCGGGCCTGGCGACCCTGGCGATCCCCGCCACCCCCGGGGTCACCGCGGCCCAGGCGGCCGGCACCGTGGTCGTGCCCTGGAACGACCGCGAGGCGGTGGGGGAGGCGCTCGAGGCCCACCCGGTCGCGGCGCTCCTCGCCGAGCCCGTCGCCGCCAACATGGGCGTGGTCCCGCCGGAGGAGGGCTTCCTCGAGTTCCTTCGCGCCGCGACCCAGGACAGCGGCGCCATGCTCGTCTTCGACGAGGTGATCACCGGCTTCCGCCTCGCCCGCGGCGGCGCCCAGGACCTGTACGGGGTCGTGCCCGACCTGACCGTCCTCGGCAAGGTCCTCGGCGGCGGTCTGCCCGCCGCCGCCTTCGCCGGCCCGCGCGAGCTGATGGAGCGGGTGGCGCCGGCCGGCGACGTCTACCAGGCTGGCACCCTCTCCGGCAACCCGCTCGCCGTCGCCGCCGGCCTGGCGACCCTGCGCCAGCTCGACCGCTCCGCCTACGAGCGCCTCGCCGCGCTCACCGAGCGTCTGGCACGCGGCTTCGTGGAGCTCGCGGAAAGCCGTCCGCTGCGGGTCGCGACCGCCTCCGGCCTCGTCACGCTCTTCTTCAGTGCCGAGCCCGTCACGGATTTCGCCGCCGCCTCGGCCTGCGACCTCGACGCCCACGCCCGCTTCTGCCGCGCCATGCTCGACCGCGGCGTCTACCCGCCGCCTTCCCAGTTCGAGGCGTGGTTCGTCTCCCTTGCCCACGACGAGGCGGCGATCGCCCGCACGCTCGAGGCGGCCTCCGACTCGCTCGAGGAGGCGCTGCCGTGAGCGTTCTGCGCGCCCTGGCCGACCTCCTGCGCGAGGCGGACGATCCGGTCGCCTCGCACGTCGTCGAGCCGGCGGAGGCGGCGACCTTCGGACCGCTTGCCGCGAGCGGTCCCCGCGCGGCCGCGGCGCCCGAGGAGTACGCGCTCGTGGTCGAGGCGGTGCGCGAGGGCTACCTGCTCCACTACGGGCAGCCGCGCCTGCTCGCCGACCCCGACCCCGACCTCGCCCTGCTCGCCGGCGACTACCTCTACGCGCTTGGGATCGAGCGGCTTGCCAGGCTCGGCGACCCGGTCGCGGTGCACGAGCTGGGCGAGCTGATCAGCGATTGCGCGCAGCTCCACGTCGAGGGTCGCGAGGGCGAGGCGGCGGAGCGCTGGGAGACCGCCGCGCGGGCGATCGGCGGAGTCAAATAGACTCCGTTCCTCCTAGGCAAGCAGTGGCTGACGAAGCGGACAAGCAGAACGGGGCCGAGACCTCCTCGCGGCCGGAGCGGGCGAAGCCCGACCCTCCCGGCTACTTCGAGGGAGAGTCGATGACGCGCCGCCGTGCCTTCACGGTGGCTGCCCAGGGGCTCGGCGGAATCGCCGGCGCCGCGATCGTGCTGCCTGCCGTCGGCTTCGCCGTCGCGCCGATCTTCCATCGCGGCAAGGAGCGCTGGGAGGTGGTCGGCCCGGTCGACGACTTCGTCGCCGACACCTACCGCCAGGTCGTCTTCACCGAGACCGAGGGCATCGGCGACGCCGGCAAGACGACGGCCTACGTGCGCAAGGGCTCGCGTGAGTTCGGCGAGAGCCCCAAGGAGATCGTCGCCGTCTCCAACCGCTGCGCCCACCTCGGCTGCCCGGTCAGCTACGTCGAGGCCGCCGGCAACTTCATCTGCCCCTGTCACGGCGGTGTCTACGACTTCCAGGGCAAACGGCTCGGTGGCCCTCCGGTACGGCCGCTCGACCAGTTTCAGACCCGGATCCGCAACGGCCAGGTGGAAGTCGGTCCGCGCTACAGCGTCACATCGCAGCTGGAGCCGGTTCGTGCCCGCGACCCCGGCGAGTTCACCGGCGGCATCTGGGAGTATCTCTATCCACCCCGTCCATCGACCTTCCCGCCCCCGAGCGGCTGAGGCTAGCCCGCGATGAAGCTCGACTCGCTCATTCCCGCCCCGCTCCGCAAACCGGCCAAGCCCGGCGCGGGCAACGGCGCCAAAGGGGAGGCTCCCGCCGATCTCAAGACCTCCCCGCCGGAGCGCCCCTCCCACACCGAGAAGCTCGTCGACAAAGCCAAGGAGGCTCCCGTCGACGTCCTCGCCTGGGTCGACCAGCGCACCGCCGCCTCCGGCTTCCTCACCGGGATGCTCTTCCGCAAGGTGCCGAAGGGGACCAACTGGTTCTACACGCTCGGCTCCGCGACCCTCTTCGCCTTCATCGTCCAGGCCGTCACCGGCGTCTTCCTGGCGATGTTCTACACGCCCTCGACGACCCAGGCCTACGCCTCGATCTCCCACATCAACAACGAGGTCTTCCTCGGCGCCTTCGTGCACGGCATGCACAAGTGGGGCTCGAGCGTGATGGTGATCCTGATCTTCCTCCACATGGGCCGCACCTTCTTCTTCGGCGCCTACAAGTACCCGCGCGAGCTCAACTGGGTGATCGGCGTCGTGCTGCTGATCCTGACGATGACGATGGCCTTCACCGGTTACCTGCTGCCCTTCGACCAGCGCTCCTTCTGGGCCTCGGTCGTCGGCATCAACATCAATGGCACCGGCCCGGTCATCGGCCCCTACCTGAGCGACTTCCTGCGCGCCGGGCCGGAGCTGGGGGCGACGACGCTCTCACGCTTCTACGCGATCCACATGCTGCTGCTGCCGGGCGCGATCATCGCCTTGATCGGCGCCCACATGTACCTGGTCGTCAAGCTCGGCACCACCGCGCCGCCCTGGGTCCGGGCCGAGAAGCCCAAGCTCGCGTCGCCGGTCGCCAAGCTCGACGCGGGCGTCAAGGGCAACGGAGCGAGCCCCCCGCGATGAAGCCCCAGGACAAGCAGGCATACCTGGAGGAGTACGAGCTGCTCAAGAAGAAGGGCAAGCCCTTCTTCCCCTACGCGGTGCTGAAGGACTCGGCGATGGCGCTGATCGTCGTCGGCGTGATCATCGCGATGTCGATCATCCTCGGCGCCGAGCAGGGCCCCAAGGCGGACCCGACCTCGACCAGCTACGTGCCGCGCCCCGAGTGGTACTTCTTCTTCCTCTTCGAGCTCCTGCGGGTGATCAAACCGCCGGAGCTGGTTCCGGTCGCGACGATCGGCATCCCGACGATCTGCATGGTCCTGCTGCTTCTGCTGCCCTTCTACGACCGCGGGCCGGAGCGCCATCCCGGCCGCCGCCCGATCGCCACCACCGCCGGCTGCCTGACGATCGCCGCGATGGCGTACCTCACCTACCTCGGCGCGATCGGCGGCTCGCCGACCGAGATCGAGATGGAGGTCGCGCCGCAGTACGAGCTCGGCAAGGAGGTCGTCGCCGGCGCGGGCTGCCTCGCCTGCCACAAGATCGGCGAGAACGGCAACCACGGCCCGGGGCCGGACCTGACCCACATCGCCTCGCACATCCCGCGAGCCGCGATCATCCGCTCGGTCGAAGTCGGGCCCGGCATCATGCCCTCCTTCCGGGACCTGCCCCCGAAAAAGCTGAACGAGCTCGCTGACTTCCTCGCCTCGCTCAACTAGGAGCGCTGCCACACATGGACCCTGACACACGGTCCAAGCCTTCCCGCGACTCCGCCCAGTTCGCGGAGCAGGTCAACCGCATGTTCGACCGGGTGGCGGGCCGCTACGACCTGCTCAACTCGCTGATGAGCGCCGGCCTGCACCACCGCTGGCGCGAGCGGGCGGCGGACCGGGCCGAGCTCAGCGCCGGCGACTCGGTGCTCGACGTCTGCTGCGGCACCGGCGACCTGGCCTTCGAGCTCGCCGGCCGCGTGGCGCCGGGCGGCAAGGTGATCGGCTGCGACTTCTCCGAGCCGATGCTCGACTTGGCCCGCGAGAAGGCCGCGGCCCGCGGCGTCGAGGGCGTCCGTTTCGAGTGGGCCGACGCGCTCGGCCTGCCCTACGACGCGGGCCGCTTCGACGCCGTCACCGTCGGCTTCGGCGTCCGCAACTTCGCCGACAGAGATAGAGGTCTAAGCGAGATGACCCGGGTCCTGCGGCCTGGCGGGCGCCTCGTGGTGCTCGAGTTCACCGAGCCGCGACGACCTCCCTTCTCGACCTTCTACGCGCTCTGGTTCGACCGCATAGCGCCGATCCTGGGCAGGCTCTCCGACGACCCGGAGGCCTACGCGTACCTGGCGGAGTCGGTGCACAGCTTCCCGCGCCCGCATGGCCTCGCGGAGATGATGGACAACGCCGGGCTCGAGCAGATCAGGTACACGGTCCTGGCGGGCGGGATCGTCACGATCCACAGCGGCATCGCAGGGTGACGTGACGCGGCGCTCGGCCGTCCCGCCTCCGGTCACCGCGGTCCTCGACGCGTCGAGCCGCTGGCTGCCGGTGCGGCTGGCCGAGGTCGAGCAGCGCTTGAGCGAGGAGGCCGCCGCGCGGGACGGTGCGCTCGGCGAGGACGCTGCTGCGACCCTGGCTGCGGGAGGGAAGCGGCTGCGGCCGATGCTCGTTTTGCTCTGCGCCGGGCCCGATGGGGGGGAGGCTGCGGTGCGGGCCGCCGCCGCGGTCGAGCTCGTGCACATGGCGAGCCTCGTCCACGACGACGTCCTCGACGCCGCGCCGCTGCGCCGCGGCCAGCCGACCGTCGTTGCCAGCGCCGGCCGCGATCGTGCCGTCGCCGCCGGCGACCTGCTCTTCTCGCGCGCCTTCGCGCTGCTCGCCGCCGCCGGCGACGAGCGGGCGATCGCCCTCCTGGCCGAGGCCTCGGCAGCGCTGGCGCGCGGCGAGCTGGCCCAGCGCGAGGACGCTTACGACACGACGATCGAGGAGCGGCGCTACCTGGAGCGCTGCCGCCTGAAGACGGCGAAGCTGTTCGAGTGCGCCTGCCTGCTCGGCTGCGACAGCCGGGAGATGGCCGAGTTCGGCGCCGCGATCGGCCTCGCCTTCCAGTTGCTCGACGACGTCCTCGACGTCAGCGGCCCCCCCGAGCGCACGGGCAAGGCCCGCGGCACGGACCTGCTCGACGGCACGGTGACGCTGCCGCTGGTCCTCGCGGCCGAGTCCGATCCCGCCCTGCGCGAGACCGACCTACGCGCGCTCGACCCGGCTGGCGCCGAGGCGCTCTGCGATCGCATCGCTGCGACCGGCGCACTCGACCTGGTCCGCGACCGCGCCCTGGAGATGGTCGCCGACGCCAAGCAGGGGCTCGACTCCGGCTCCCTCGGAGGCGAGCAGCGGCACCTGCTCGGTCTCGTCGCCGACGGCGTCGTCCAGCGCTACAGCTGAGTCGGGCGCGCTAGGAGAAGTCGTCGGCGCTGATCAGGTCCGCCTCGAGCGCGGCGGAGAAGGTGGCGCCGAAGTGCTGCATGTTCTTGTGCTCGAGTTCCTTCAGCAGGCCGCTGAGCGCCCGCGTGCCCTGGTCGAGCTCCTCGTCGAAGGCGTCGATCGCGGCCTCGCCGTGAACGGAGTCGCAATGCCACTCGCACTCCGGGCAGCGCCGCCACAGTCGCCAGTGGCCGCGATCACCCGCCTGCTCCCAGCAGGTCGGCTGCACCAGCCGCGACCCGCACGCCGGGCAGACGTGGAGCTCGAGGCTCGGTTGGGTCCGGTTGACGGCCGCGTTTCGCATTGCTCAACTATCGAACCCGCGAGAGAGCAATTCCATCCGCAGTTTTGGTGACTTGCCGAGAAAGTTCCATTACCGGGTAGGCAGGCATCCACAAAAGCGCGCGGCTGTACCATGGGCTCATGCTTGGAAACATCGGCCCGCTGGAGATAGTCGTCGTCCTGATCATCGCCCTGATCGTCTTCGGGCCCAAGCGCCTGCCCGAGCTGGGACGCTCCCTGGGCAAGGGGATCCGCGAGTTCCGCGGCTCGCTTGGCGGCAACGACGACGACGACAAGGACGAGCACGCCCCGCAGCGGGAGATCGAGTCCGGCGAGAACCAGCCGGTCGGCTCGAAGCGCAGCTGAGGCAAGCCCATGGCGCGCCGCGTCAGGGCGGTCTCCCATGAGGATCGCCTCACCCTGGTCGAGCACCTCGACGAGCTGCGCGCACGGCTGATCGTCTGCGCCGCGACGCTCGTCGTCGCCCTGGCGCTCTGCTTCTGGCAGAACCACCTGCTGCTCGAGCTCGCCAACGGGCCGCTGCCGAGCGGTCACGAGAAGCTGCTCACCTTCGGCGTCACCGAGCCCCTGATGACGACCGTGACCGTCGCCGTCTACGGCGCGCTGCTGCTCGCGATGCCGGTGATCGTCTACCAGGCGTACGCCTACGTCCTGCCCGCCTTCAGCGACGCCGAGCGCCGGATCGTGCTGCCAATCCTGCTGCTGGCGCCGCTCCTCTTCCTCGCCGGCGCCGCCTTCGCCTACTTCGTCGTGATGCCGGCCGCGGTCGACTTCCTGCTCAACTTCAACGACACCGAGTTCAACGTCCAGGTTCGCGCCCGCGACTACTACGGCTTCTTCGGGACCACGATGCTCGCCGGCGGCATCGTCTTCCAGCTGCCGCTGGCGGTGATCGCGGTGACCCGCCTCGGCATCGTCGAGATCGACCAGCTGCGCGCCAACCGCCGCTACGCCTACCTGGCGATCGCCGTGGTCGCCGCCGCGCTGCCCGGCGTCGACCCGATCTCGATGCTGATCGAGATGGTCCCGCTGCTCGCTCTGTATGAGTTGAGTATCTTGCTCGCCAGGGCCCTCGGCAGGCCGAGGGCATCGGGAGGCGTGCCAAGACCCTCGACCCAGGAGCGGTGAGCTAGAGATGGCAAAAGACGGCGAGCGACGGATGCTCTTCGACACGCGCGGGCGCCGCCGGCACGTGATCCGGGTCGTCTACGCGGTCCTGGCCCTGCTGATGGGGGCCAGCCTCTTCCTCGTCGTCGGTCCCTTCAACCTGGGGGAACTTGCCGGCGACGGCGGCTCTTCGAGTGCCAACGAGGTGCTCGAAGAGCGGGCGGAAAGGCTCGAAGACCGGCTCAAAGCGACACCGGAGGACGAGGATCTCTGGCTGGCGCTTACCCGGGCGCGGGTCAGTGCCGGCAACGCGCTGATCGAGACCGATCCCCAGACCGGCGCCCCGATCGTCACGCCCGAGGCGCGCACTCAGCTCGAAGCAGGAACAACCGCCTGGCGCCGCTACCTTGAACAGACGAAAGAGCCCAACCCCGTCGCGGCCTCGCTGGTCGCCGGGACCTACTTCAGCCTGGCGGAAAACTCGAGCGGCTTCGAGGAAATCGGCGAATACCTGGAAGGAGCGGCGAAGGCCCAGGCCCTCGCCGCCGAAGCCCGGCCGAGCGTCGGCTCGCTCAGCAGCCTGGCGATCTACGAGTACTTCAACGGCAACTTCGCAGCTGGCGACGAGGCGAGCAGGAAAGCCCAGGCCCAGGTCGGCTCCAAAGCGGAAAGGAAATCCGTGGTGAGCCAGCTCGCCCCCTACCGCAAAAACGCGAAACGCTTCAACAAACAGGCCGAAGAATTCGAGAAAAGCCAGCAGGGCGGCGGCGGCAAAGAAGCCTTCGAAAGCGCCCTCGGCGGCCTCAGCGGCGGCGGAGCCGGCCTCGGCGCCACCAGCCCCTGAGCGACAGCAGCGAGTGGGCCGCGAAGGACTCGAACCTTCAACCTTGAGCTTAAGAGGCTCCTGCTCTAACCAGTTGAGCTAGCGGCCCAGGACGGGCAAGTATAGGAAGCGGTGGACTTCAGGGCACAGTCCGGCAGGGCTTTTCGACGCTGCCGTCGATGATCGTGCCGTCGGCGAAGGTGAAGCGGCCGCGGGTTTCGAGGACGCCGTCGCTGCAGCGCGCCGAGACGTAGCTGCGCTCGCCGCCGCGATAGCGGAAGCGCTTGCCGATGTCCACCTCGACGCGGGTGAGCGCGCCCCTGCCCCCGGCGATCGGCGGCACGTCGGTGGTGGCCCGGTAGGCGTAGTAGCCGTGCCGCCGTTCGATCGGGATGACGACGGCGTAGGTCTGCAGCACGGGCACGGTTGTCTGGGCGTGGAAGATCACGGTCGGCTTGCCTTCCTGGCGAGGGCCGTTGAAGAGGGACAGCGGCGAGCGGACGCGGAACGGAGCCTGGTCCTCGAACGCGATCGCGGCTTCGACCTCGCCGGTCCCGATCATCGCCCCACCGCAGGCCCTTCTTGCCTGCTGCGGGCTCGCGGCGCCGACCTCCGTCGAGGAGCAGGTTGGGAGGCCCGTCGTGAAGAGTCGACCGTCGCGGTCGAAGTTGAGCACGATCTGCTGCAGAGGAGGAGGCGCCCCGCCGCCGACTGCCTTGACGGCGGCCCAGCCCTCGAAGTCGATCGGCGCGAACTCCCGGCGCGGCAGCTCGCGCGGCGTGAAGCCCCCGTCCGCCCGCAGCACCAAGCCGTTTACCTTGACCAGCGCGGCGCTAGCCCCCCCTGCCACGAGCAGTGAGGCGATCACCGCTCCGATCGCCAAACGCTTCTTCACCCAGACCAAAGGTAGCGCGTCGCGGATTTCTTAACACAGTCTTCTGCAATGTTTGCCCTCCTTCGCTGGCTGGATCGCCAAACTGTCGTCCGTGTCCTTGAGAGGGAGCAGGGGGCGGAGCGATTCATCGCGTGGCGACGACGTGGGCGACCGCGGGGTGCCCCTGACGCTGCGGCACCCGCGCCGTGCGCTCGCCATCGCCTCCGTCCTGGTCGCGGTCCTGATCGCTTTCGGCTTCAGCCTCGAGGAGAAGCTCAGCCCGAGCTCGATCGACATCCCCGGCACCTCCTCCTCCCGCGCCAACGATCTGCTCGAGGAGCACTTCGGCCCGGCCTCGCCCTTCGCCATCCTCCTGCAGGGGCCCGAGGCCGTCCTCGACCGCCAGGGCCCCGAGCTGGTTCGCGCTCTGCGCCGGGATCCGCGGGTGACCACGGTCTCCCCCTGGGATCGCGGCTCGGTCGACACGCTCAGGCCGAGCCCGCAGCGAGCACTGCTCATCGTCGACTTCCACGTCGAGATCAACGAGGCCGTGGATCACAAGGTCGACCTTCTCGACCGCGTGCTCGCGGAGGAGATCCACGAGCCGGTCAGCGCCACCCAGACGAGCTTCGCCACCCTCAGTCGCGAGATCGAGGACGAATCGATCCACGCCACCAAGCGGGCCGAGCTGATCGCGCTGCCGATCCTGCTGATCGTCCTACTGCTCGTCTTCCGCTCGCCCGTGGCGGCTGCCGTGCCGCTCGTCTTCGGCGCGATCTCGGTCTTCGCCTCGCAGGGGCTGCTCTCCCTGCTGACGGGCTGGCTGGACGTCACCGCCCTCGCCCTGGTCGTCTGCACGATGATGGGCCTGGCGCTGGGCGTGGACTACGCGCTGCTGCTGGTCTCCCGCTTCCGCGAGGAGCTGGCGCAAGGCGCCGATCCGGTCGCCGCCGCCTGGACGACCCGCCGCACCGCCGGCCGCACCGTGACCTTCGCCGGCAGCACGCTGGTCCTCTCGATGACCGTGGCCTTCTTCATCGCTCCCGGTCCGCTGTTGGCCTCGCTGGCGGCGACCCTGGCGATGGTGGTCGTGCTGACCGTCGTCGTCGCCAACCTCTTCGGGCCCCCGATCCTGGTCCTGCTCGGCGACAACATCAACCGCTGGCAGCTCGGCCCGGCGCCTGGGGAGGGCAGCTCGCGCCTGATGAACCTGGTCGATGCCGCCCTGCGCCGCCCCGCGCCGGTAGCCGTCGCCATCGGGCTGATCGTCCTCGTCCTCGCCGCCCCGGCGCTGGCGCTGAAAACCGGTCCCTTCGACATCGGTCAGCTGCCGGAAGACAACCAGGCTCGGCAGGACGCCGAACTGATCCAGGACATCGGCGCCCCCGGCTTCGAAGCGCCGTTCACGATCGTCGTCGCCGCGGACAGGGGGACGATCACCGAGCCCGACCGCCTTGCCGCTCTCAACCGCTGGCAGCGCCGGATCGCGAACGAGCCGGGGGTGGAGGCGGTGATCGGCCCGGGTCAGATCTCGAGCGCCGTCAAACCGCTGCGCGAGGTCAGCCAGATCTTCGCCTCCGGCGACGACCGGGGGCCGCTGGCGACCCTGAAACGGATCGGCCCAAACCTCGGCCGGGCTTCGGACGGCGTCGCCACTCTGCGCGAGGGCATCTCGCAGGCGTCCTACGGCGCCGCCCTGCTCGCGAAAGGGTCCGGCACCGCAGAGGAGGGGGCCCGGGTCCTGGCGTCGGGGCTTGGCCAAGCTGCCTCCGGCAGCGGTCAGGCCGTCAACGGGATCGAACGGATCGCGAAAGGCGCCGCCCAGCTCGCCGAGGCCCAGGAACAAGCCGCCCTCGGCGCCCTCGCTCTCAAGCTGGGTCTGCCGGAAATCGCCAACAATCTCAACCGCAACGGGCTGCGCCGCTCGCGCATCCTGCAGAAATCGCTCAACCAGGACGCCACGGTCAAGCTCCCCGAGCTGCGCTCTACCTCGCAGGCGGCAAGCGATCAGCTGAACGCGGCGATCTCCCTGCTCGAGGGGATGACGGTGGGCAAATCCGATCCGAACTACGGCCCCGCTCTGGACGCGGTCCGCCAGGCCGCCGGCTCGACCGGCAGCCTCTCGACCGAGCTGGCGGCTCTCGAAGCGCGCCTGCAGCAGGACGTGGCGGAAGCCAGGCAGGTCACCTCCTGGATAGTCACCGCAATCGTCCAGATGAAAGAAGCGTCGAGGGGAGCTGAGCGGCTCGCCGACGGGCTGCGACAGATCGAGAGCGGCGGCAATGCCCTCGCCAAAGGCACCGCCCTGCTCTCGAAAGAAGCTAAGGCCCTGGGCGACGGCCTCGGCCTGCTCGCCAACGGCGCCACCAGGCTCGCCGGCGCCCTCGGTCGCCTGACCGGCGGCACCGCCGCGCTGGAGCGCGGCCTCGCCGAGGGCTACCGCCAGTCCCTGCCGCTGCAGACGAACCTGAGCAGGGCAGCGGTGCGGATCACGGCCGGCAGCGACCGGCTGCAGGGCCAGGTCGACGACCTGCGCCGCACCTCACCGGGCATCTTCGACTCCGGCTACTTCGTCCTCTCGGCGCTCGACGGGGCGCGGCCGGACCTGCGCGAGCTGGCGACCGGCGCCGTCAACGTCGATGGCGGCGGCCAGGCGGCGACCCTGTTCGTGATCTCGCGCTTCCCGTTCAACTCCGACGGCTCGATCGAGCTCGACAAGCGCCTCAAAGCAGATGCGGCCGCGATCGCCCGTGACACCGACTCGACCACGGCCGTCGCCGGAGGCCCGCCGACGCTCAACACCTACAGCAAAGTCACCAGGGACCGGATCCCGATCATCGTCGCCGCGATCACCCTCGCCACCTTCCTCGTCCTCGTCCTCGTCCTGCGCGCCGTGCCACTGGCCGCGATCGCGGTCGGGCTCAACCTGGCTACGGTTGGCGTCGCCTTCGGCATCCTGATGCTGCTCACAGAGGTTCCGGACAGCTGGCCGTTGGGTGGCCGCGAGTACGTCGACGCGGTCGGGACGACGATGATCTTCGGCGTCGTCTTCGGCCTCTCGATCGACTACGCGGTCTTCCTCCTGGTGCGGATGCGGGAGCGCTACGACGAGACCGGCGACCACGCCGCTTCGATCGCCTTCGGCCTCGAAAAGACGGCGCGGGTGATCACCGGCGCGGCGGCGATCATGATGGCCGTCTTCATCGCCTTCGCCGGCGCCTCGATCGCCACCGTGAGTCAGCTCGGCGTCGGTCTCACCGTCGCCGTCATCCTCGACGCCACAGTGGTCCGCATCGTGCTGCTGCCGGCGCTGATGCTGCTGCTCGGCGAGCGAGTCTGGTGGCTACCGCGCTCGCTGGAGCGGGTCTTGCCGCGCCTCAACGTCTGAGCGGCGATTTTTCCCTTCGGTAAGCGCGTTTAATTCCAGTTAAGTCCCTGCTCCGCAGGCGCTTGCCAGCTGGTCGCTCGGATACGATTCTCGCGCGGTTACGCCGGGTCGGAGGCCGGGGGCCGCAAGCGACGATCCGTGGCTGCTGCTAACCCCCTAGGCGAGGATAAGAACGCGGCGCAAGGCCGGGGCACCACCCCTGTCCGCGTCGCGGTCGTCGCTGCTCTCGCCGCCGCCGTGATCGCGCTGGCGATCGTCATCTTCGGCAGCGACGACGGCTACGAATACGAGCTGCTCTTCCAGAACGCGGCCCAGCTCGTCACCGACAACCAGGTCCTGATCGGCGGCCAGCCCGCCGGCTCGGTCGAGAGCATCGAGCTCACCGACGACAACCTGGCCAGCATCCGCATCTCGCTCGACCAGCAGTTGCACGAGGGCTCGACGGCGGTGATCAGGGCAACCTCGCTCTCCGGTGTCGCCAACCACTATGTCTCGATCAGCCCCGGCCCCAACAGCAACAAGGAGCTGGGGGACGGCGACGTGCTCGGCCTCGGCTCGACCACGACCGCGGTCGACCTCGACCAGTTCTTCAACACCTTCCCGCCCTCGGTGCGCCGCGGCCTCTCCCAGTTCATCCGCGGCAACGCGCAGTGGTATGCGGGCAGGGGGGAGGACGGCAATCGCGCCTACAAGTTCTTCGGTCCGGGCCTCAATCGAGCCGCCGCCTTCGCCGGCGAGCTGAACGCCGACCAGCGCCTGTTCGAGCGCTTCGTGGTCAGCTCCAGCAAGCTCGCCACCGTCGTCGCCCGTCGCGGCAACGAGCTCTCCAGCGCGATCTCCAACGCCAGCACCGCCTTCGACGCGATCGCCCGCGAGAACGTCGCCCTCAGCCGCAGCCTCGACCTGGTGCCGCAGGTCTTCCGCCAGGGCAGCACGACCTTCGTCAACCTGCGCGCGGCGCTCGACGACGTCGAACCGCTGATCGACGAGTTCAAGCCAATAACCGACGACTTCGCGCCGTTCCTGCGCGACCTGCGGCCCGTTCTCTCGCGGGCCGTGCCGGTCTTCGAGAACCTCAGCCTTACGGTCCGGCGAAAAGGATTCGCCAACGACACCGCGGAACTGCTGGCCACCCTCCCCGCCGTGGAAAAACGGGCTTCGAGGACCTTCCCGCACGCCGAAGAAGGGATCGCGGCCTTCCAGCCCAACCTCAACTTCGCCCGCGCCTACACGCCGGACATCTTCAACGGGTTCGGCAAGATCGGCCAGGCCAGCGGCTACTACGACGCCAACGGCCACTACGCCCGCATCCAGTTCCCCAACCTCAACATCTTCGATTACGACGAGGAAGACGGCGAACTGGACCCGATCCCGGTGAGCGAGCAGTACAACGTCTTCGGTGGCGACGCGCCGGTCAAGCGGCGCTGCCCCGGCGGCGGCACCCAGTCCGCCCCTGACGGCTCCAATCCCTTCACCGAGCCCCCCTTCGCCGGCTCCGGCGTGACCCCATCCGACTGCAACCCGAACGACGCGCCCCCGGGGCCATGAGCAGGCGACTGATCACTGGACTTCTGCTCGCGGCCGTCGCCGTGCTCGTCGTCATCCTCGCCACTCGCGACGGGGACGACGACGCCTACGTCGTCCGCGCCGTCTTCGACAGCGGCGGCTTCATGGTCAAGGGCGAGCTGGTGCGGATCGCCGGCGCCGACGTCGGCGAAATCGAATCGGTCGGCGTGACCCAGCCCGGCGAGATCAGCAGCTACGAGGACGGCCGCCCGCAGGCGGTCTCGGGCAAGGCCTTGATCGTGATGCGGATCGAAGACCCGAGCTTCCAGGATTTCCGTCGCGACGCCAGCTGCCACATCCGGCCGCAGTCGCTGATCGGGGAGAAGTTCGTCGACTGCCGCCCGACCCTGCCGCGCGCGCCCGGCACGCCTCCGCCTCCGCCCCTGGAGGAGATCGAAGAGGGGCAGCCGGGGGAGGGCCAGTACCTGCTGCCGCTGGAGAACAACAGCACCAGCGTCGACCCCGACCTGATCAACAACATCCAGAGCCTGCCCTACGCGCAGCGCTTCCGCCTCATCCTCAATGAACTGGGGGCGAGCCTCGCCGGGCGGGGAGAAGACATCGAGGAGGCGGTCAAGCGCGCCAACCCGGCGCTGCGCGACGCCGGGCGCCTGATCGGGATCCTCGACGAGCAGCGCGACCAGCTGGCGCAGCTGGCCGCCGACTCCGAGGAGATCCTCGGCCCCTTCTCGCGCGAGCGCGCCAGCGTCGCCGGCTTCTTCGCCAACGCCGGTGCCGCCGGCGAAGCCAGCGGCGAACGGGGCGAGGAACTCGAAGAGTCGCTGCGCAAGTTCCCCGAGTTCCTGCGCCAGTTCCGGGCCACCATGCGCAGCCTCGGCGCCTTCTCGGACGCCGCCTCGCCGGTTTTCGCCGACTTCGATCGCGCCAGCCCTGCCTACGCCGAAGCGACCCGGCTGCTGACCCCCTTCTCGGCCGCCTCGACCGTGGCGCTGAAGTCCCTGGGGGCGACCGGCGAAGTCGCCGGGCCGCTCCTGCGCCAGACCGTCCCCGTCCTGCGCACGACGCGCGACCTGGCTCAGTCTGGCGTCGTCCCGACCCGCGAACTGGCGCGCTTCCTGGTCAGCACGAGGCAGACCAAGGGCTTCGACGGCCTCGCCGACTTGATCTACAACGGCGCCGCGATCAACAACGGCTTCGACCAGTACGGCCACTTCTCCCGCGGCCTCGTCGTGCCCCAGGACTGCTTCGAATACGCGACCGTGCCGTCGACCGTCTGCCCCGCCACCTTTGACTCCGCCGGCAGCTCCAGCGCCGGCAGCTTCGCGGAGCTCTACCGCCTGATCCAGGAGAAACTGGACAGCCGCGCCGGCGGCGTCTCCGCCGGCGAGCGCGAGCAGTCGAACGCCCCGCCGCCGCTGGCGCCGGCCAGGCCCGCGGCGCCAGCGGGCCCCGGCCTCGGCGAAAGCCAGGAACTGGGGGCCAAGGCCGTGCCTTCGCCATCGCAACGTGCCCTCCTCGACTACCTGCTTGGACCATGAGGAATCGCAGCGGCATACAGGGAGTTGCGAGCAGCCCGGCGATCGTCGGGGCGGTGACGGTCCTCGTCGTGATCGTCGCCGTCTTCCTCGCCTACAACGCCAACAACGGGCTGCCTTTCGTCTCCACCTACAACCTCACCGCCCGCGTGCCCAACGCCGATGCGCTGGTCCGCGGCAACGAGGTGAGGATCGGCGGCGCCAGGATCGGCATCGTCAGGTCGGTGGAACCGGTCCAGCTCGGCGACGGCCGGATCGCGGCCGAGCTCGACCTGCGGCTCGACAAGACCGCCGAACCGCTGCCGGTCAACTCGACGATGATGATCAGGCCGAAGTCGCCGCTCGGCCTCAAGTACCTGCAGATCGTCCCCGGCGACTCGACCGAGTACTTCTCCGCCGGCGACACGATCCCGGAGTCCTCGGCGCGACCCGAACCGGTCGACATCGATGAGTTCTTCGACATGTTCGACGAGCCGACCAGGAAGGCGATCCAGCGCAACCAGGCTGGCTACGGCAACGCCTTCGCCGGTCGCGGCCCGCAGATCAACGCGGCTTTCGGGGCGCTGCGACGGCTGGCCGAAAATGGCACCCCGGTGCTGCGCACCCTGGTCGCCCCAGGGACCAACTTCGGCGGCTTCTGGCGCGCACTCGAGGCCCTATCGGCGACCGTGGCCCCGGTCGCCGAACAGCAGGCGAGCCTCTTCGTCGCCCTCGACCGCACCTTCGGCGCCTTCGCCCGGGTCGCCCGTCCCTACATCCAGGAATCGATCTCGAAGGGCGACGACACGCTCGACGCCGCGAACAAGGCGCTGCCGGTGCTGCGTCCCTTCCTCGACGACTCGGCCCGCTTCTTCACCGCGCTGCAGCCGGGCGCCCGCGCGCTCGCCGACACCTCGCCGACGATCGCCGCGGCGCTGCGCGCCGGCATCCCGGCGCTGAACGCCTCGCCAACCCTCAACGCCCAGCTGGTGCCCACCGCGGAGGCGCTGCTCGCCTTCCAGGACGCGCCCGGCGTCTTCAACGGCCTCGAACTGCTGACCGACCTCAACAACCAGCTCAGGCCGGCGATCCGCTTCATCGCCCCGGCGCAGACCGTCTGCAACTACCTGACGCTGGCCTTCACCAACCTGGCCAGCTCGACCAGCGAGGGGAACGGGCTCGGCAACTGGCTCAACACGCTTGGCTTCGATCCGCCGGAAGGCCCCAACTCCGAGGGAACTCCCTCCTCCGCCCCGGCCAGCGGCGGCGGGCCGCGTCGCGACAACTACCTCCACTTCAACCCTTACCCGAACACCGCCTCGCCCGGGCAGACCAAAGAGTGCGAGGCCGGTAACGAGCGCTACACCACCGGCGTCACGGCGATCGGCAACCAACCCGGCAACCAGGGAACGTCCACGGCCGGGCAGATCAAAGGACAGGGGGGCGGCTGATGGGACGCCTGCCGGAGCGCGACACCAGAGCGGGCGCCAAGGAGGGCGGCTTCCGCTGGCGACCCAGCAACGCGATGATCGCGGTGATCTTCCTGATCGTCTTCACCGTCGGCCCCTACCTCGCGTTCACCAAACACATCCCCTTCACCAGCTACGGCTACGAGCTGAAGGCGACCTTCGCCAACAGCGCCAACATCGCCAAGAACTCGCCGGTGCGGATCGCCGGCGTCGACGTCGGCAAAGTGATCTCGGCCGAGCGCAACGGCGATGCCGCCACCGTCACCTTCACCGTCACCGACAAGGGCCGTCCGATTCACGAGGACGCCTTCGCCCAGATCCGCCCGCGGATATTCCTCGAGGGCAACTTCTTCGTCGACCTCTACCCGGGCAGCCCCAGCGCCCCTGAGATGGAGAGCGGCGGCACGATTCCGGTCAGCCACACCTCGACGACGGTCCAGCTCGACGAGATCCTGACCGCGCTGCAAGCCCCCGTGCGGGCCGACTTCAGCCGCACCCTGGAGGGCATCGGCACCGCCCTCAACCATGTGCCCACCAGCGCCGAAGACGCCACCCAGCTGCCCGAGGTGCAGGGCAAGACCGGCGGCCAGGCGCTCAACGGGGCGCTTCGCTACGGCGGCGACGCCGGCCGCTACAGCGCCCAGGTGACCGACGCCCTGCTCGGCACCGAGGCCGGCGACCTCTCCCGCGTGGTGGCCGGCGCCGGTCGAACATTCGGCGCCTTCGCGGCGAACGAGGAGGAACTGGAAGACCTGATCGTCAACTTCGACCGCTTCACCGGCGCCCTCGCCACCCAGTCCTCCAACCTGACCACCACGGTCCACCGCCTGGCTCCGACCCTGAGCGACGCCCGCGCCTCCTTCGCCAGCCTCAACCGGGCGCTGCCGCCGCTGCGCGCCTGGGCAATAGAGATGCAGCCGGCGATCGCCGAGCTGCCGGGACTGATCCGGGCCGCCGAGCCGTGGACCGAACAGGCGTACCCGCTGCTGTCCGGGCGTGAGCTGGGTGGAACGGCGCGGATGCTCGAGGAAGCGACACCGGGGCTGGCCGGGTCGGCGCAGCTCGGCAAGGCCTCGGTCCTGCCGCAGACCAACCGGATCAGCCTCTGCTCCAGCAAGGTGATCGTGCCGACCGGCAACCAGACGATCAACGACCAGTTCAGCACCGGCGGGCCCAACTACCGCGAGTTCTTCTACATGCTCGCCAACTTCTCCGGCTGGGGCCAGAGCTTCGACGGCAACGGCCCCTTCCTGCGCGTTCAGCCGGGCGGCGGCGACGTCCTGGTCGGCGCCTCCAACCCTCTCGGCAACCTGAGCACCGACCGGATGAGCTGGGCGCACACGGCGGCCGCCCCGACCGGCACCCAGCCCCAGCTCGGCGGCCGGCCGCCGAAGAAGCCCGAAGTCCGCTGCGACAGCAACCCGGTCCCCGACGTCAACGGCGCGCTCGGCCAGGTGGGCCCCCCGACCCCCTCCGTGAATCCATGAGCGAGCCCAAGACAAGCCGCTGGCGACACTTCCGCGCCTCGCTCGCGCGCCAGTCGCGCGGTCGCAGCAAGGACACGATCGCGATCTTCCTCCTCGCCATCGCGGGGGTGACGATGATGCTCTGGATCTTTACCCAGCAGAAAGCCTCGCTGCCCTCCTGGATGCCGGGGGTGGGTGAAGACTTCGCCCATCTGACCGGGGAATTCACCGTCGCCCAGGCGGTCACGCCGGGCCAGGGCCAGGGCGTGGTCGTCGCCGGGATCCAGATCGGCAAGGTGACGTCGGTCGACCTCGAGGAAGGCCGCGCCGTGGTCGGCATGGACGTCGAACCCGAATACCTGGACCTGATCCATCCCAACGCGACGCTGCTGCTGCGGCCGAAAACGAACCTCAACGACATGGTCGTCGAGATCGACCCTGGCGCCGGCAAAGGTCACATCGAGGATGGGCACAACTTCCCGCTCTCCCGCACCGAACCGAACGTCAACCTCGACGCCTTCTTCGCCACCCTCGACACGGATACTCGCCAGTACATCCAGCTGCTGGTCGCCGGCGCCGCCGAGGGGATCGGCGGCCGCGGCCGCCAGCTCTCCGGCGCCTTCCGACGCTTCCAGCCCTTCGTCCACTACGTCGCCGACCTCAACCGCGCGGTGGCGCAGCGACGCCGGGCGCTGGCCAACGCGATCCACTACTTCAGCCTGCTGACCACCGAGCTGGGCCGCCGCGACGCCCAGATCGAACGCTTCGTCCGCGGCTCGCGGGCGGGGCTGGAGAGCTTCGCCAACGAGCAGCAGAAGGTCCAGGAGGCCCTGATCGAGCTGCCGGCGACGCTGGCGGCGGCCCAAACCGGCTTCTCGAGCTCGGATCGCTTCTCGAAGATCGCCCGCCCGGCGCTGATCGAGCTGATTCCCCAGGCCCAGGCGCTCGGCCCCGCCCTCGACGCGACCGAGCGCCTCTTCACCGAAACCACGGCGCCGATCCGCGACCAGATCCGGCCCTTCACGCGCCAGATCCGGCCCGTCCTCAACCTCACCGCGCAGAGCGCGACGCCGTTCGAAAAGTCGCTGCGCGGCTTCGGCAACTCGCTGGGCGCCTTCAACAGCTTCCTCAACACCCTCGCCTTCAAGCCGAAAGGCTCCCGCGAGAGCTACCTCTTCTACCTGCCCTGGGTCAACCACAACATCAACGCCACCTACAACCTGTCCGACCCCGCGGGCCCGGTCGCCCGCGGCCTGGTGATGGTCTCCTGCAACGTCGCCTACCTGGCCAAAGGCGCCTCCGCGATCCCGAGCAACGCCTTCCTCAAAACCTTCCTGCAGGCCGCGAACGTGCCGCGACAGGACCAGATGCCTCCGATTCCGGCCGACCCCCAGTTCCCACAAGCGAAATGCGGGCCTGAAGCCAAATGAGCAAGCGCGCACCGAGCACAGGCCAGCTTCTCGCGATCGTCGGGTTCGCGATCTCCTGCTTCGGGATCCTGCTCTTCCTCTGGATCACCTTCGGCGGACCGACCCCGTTCAAGGCGCAGTCCTACGAGCTGAAGATCCCCTTCAACGAGGCGACCCAGCTCGCCGAGCAGTCCGACGTGCGGATCTCCGGCGTCTCGGTTGGCAAGGTGCAGTCGATCGGGCTCACCCCCAACGGCAAACAGGCGCTGGCCACGATCGCGCTCGAGAACCGTTACGCACCGATTCCCGAGGGATCCCGGGCCGTGCTTCGCACCAAGACGCTGCTGGGCGAGACCTACGTCGAGCTGACCCCCAGCGACGGCAGGTCGGAGATGCTCGCCGACGGCGGCACCCTGCCCGCCGCCAACGTCGCCGAGTCGGTTCAGCTCGACGAGATCTTCCGCACCTTCGACCCGGAGACGAGGGCGGCCTTCCAGACCTGGATGCAGGACTCGGCGCTCGCGATCGAGGGTCGCGGCGGGGACCTCTCCTACGCCTTCAGCCAGCTCGAACCGTTCTTCACCGAGTTCGACAAACTCTTCCGCGTCCTCGACACGCAGCGGCGCGCGGTCGCCCAGCTCTTCAGCAACGGCGCGGTCAGCCTGCGGGCGCTGCGCGGTCGCGAAGGCGAGCTGGCCAGCCTGATCGACAGCTCCAACGCGGTCTTCGAGACGACCGCGGCGCGCAACCGCGAGATCGAAGCGCTGTTCCGTGCCTTCCCGACCTTCCTCGACGAGTCGAAACTCACCCTCGAGCGGCTCGAAGGCTTCGCCCGCGACACCGCCCCCGTGATCAGCGACCTGGTGCCGGCGGCAGAAGAGCTCTCGCCGACCCTGATCGCCTTCTCCCGCTTTGCTCCCAACGCCAAGGGCTTCTTCGAAGGGCTCGAGCCGGTGATCGAGCGCGCGCCCACGGGCTTCCCGGCGCTGCGCAGGTTCTTCCGCGACGAGTTCCCGCCCTTCCTGCGGGCGATCGACCCGTTCATCCGCAACCTGAACCCTCTGCTCGCCGGCGCCAACCTGTACAGGCACGAGATCACGGCGGCGATGGCCAACGTCGCGGCGATCACCCAGGGTCGCCTGCCGACCAACGCCAAAGGCGTCCAGGTCCACTACCTGCGAGCCCTGCCGGTGCTCGGGCCCGAATCCCTCTCGACCTATCCCGGCCGCCTCACCACCAACCGGGCCAGCGCCTACAGCCAGCCGCTCGCCACCGAGCGCCTGGTCGAAGGGCTGCTCAGCTTCGAGACCCGCCACTGCGGCTCCGGCGTAGTCGCCTCGCTCAACCCCGAATCCGCCAAAGACCCGGCGATCAAAGAACGGATCGAGGAAAGCCAGAGGTCGGCCGAGGAAAACGAAAAACGGACGACTGAATTCTTCGACCGGCTGAAAAGGTTCGCCTTCGCGGAACAGGGCAGCTCGGCCTCCATCCCGGCTCCTGGCTGTGCCCAGCAGCCGCCCTTCAACCCGCTCGGCAAAGCAGGACCGCCGACCGCCTACCAGCACACCTACGAACAGCAGGGCCAGTAGGCAGAGCTGCAGGATGCCGCTCCTTCTGTGAATGAGGGGGTTTCCCTAAGGACGGATGTTGGTAACTTGGACTTAGGAAGTACTACTTAGTTTTCGAGAGGCCGGGGCTCCAAGGGGCAGGCCGAAAAGGAGAGATATAGGGACATGCGCAAGCGTTTGACATGGACAACTGCCCTGGCTGCGATCGCCGTCGTGGCGTTTGCGGCCGTGGCCATCGCCGCCAAACCGACGGTGATCCGGATGGGGAACCTGATCCTCACCGTCAACGGCGACTTCGCCCCGAAGAAGCTGCCGAAGAACAAACTGGCGCCGGTCAAGCTCAACGTCAGCGGCAACCTCAAAACCGCGGACGGCACGCACCCGCCGGCACTGCGCGAAGTCGTCGTCGACTTCGACAAGAACTCGGGCGTCGACGTCTCGGGCCTGCCGATCTGCACTTCCGGCAAACTCATCGCCACCGACACCGCGACCGCGAAGCGGAGCTGCGCCGGCTCGATCGTCGGCGAAGGCAGCACCAAAGTGGCGGTCGAATTTCCCGAACAGGAGAAATTCTTCGCCAAAGGCCCGCTGGTCTTCTTCAACGGCGGCAAAAAGGGCGGGAAGATCACCCTCTTCATCCACGCCTACGTAGCCGTGCCGGCGCCGACCGCGCTGATCACGACGGTGACGATCACCAAACAGCGCAGCGGCCGTTACGGCATCCACACGGTCTCGAAGGTTCCGGTCATCGCTGGCGGCAGCGGCTCGGTGATCGACTTCGACTTCACCATCAACAAAAAACTGGGCGACTACTCGCTGGCCAAGTGCCCCGATGGTCACCTCAACGCCCGCGTGACCAAAGCCGTATTCGACGACGGCACCAACGGCAGCGGGACCTTCGTCCGGTCCTGCACCCCGAAGGGGTAGCGGCCGGCTTCCACTCAGGACGAAGCAGGGGTGAAGGGGCGGCCGCGAGGCCGCCCCTTCTCTTGCCCGGCTATCCCTGGAGCATCGAGAGTCGCGTGCGCTCGCGCTCTTCTGCGGCCCCGTCGGGCCCGAGGAAGGGAAGCGTGATCCAGAACATCAGGTCCGGCAGGCGGCTCGGCAGGCGAGCGGTGGCGCCGTGGAGGATCTCGCTGTAGAGCAGCTCGTTGATGCCGCCGGCGAGCGAGAGGGCCGTGATCCCCGGCAGCTCCACCGAGGTCTCGGCCCGGCCGGCGTCGAGGAACCCGGTGAACTGGCGCAGGGCGGCGTCTCGCCTGGCCAGCGCTTTCGGGCCCGCCGCGAGCACCTCGACGATCGCGAAGCGAGCCTCGTCGGGGTGCTCGGCGAGGTGTTTCAGCAATTCGCCTAGGCCGCCGGCCACCCGCTCCGCCCAGGGCGATCCCGGTTTCGACTCGAAGCCCCGCGCGGTGTCGCCCAGCAGGTTGCCGAGCAGCACGTCGTAGGCGGCCAGAAAGCAGTCCTCCTTGCTGACGAAGAGCTCGTAGAACGTCTTTCTGGAAACCCCCGCGACCTCGATTACGTCGACCACGCGAGTCTCCGGATAGCCCCGCTCGGAGACCACCTCGATCATCGCCTGCAGGATGCGCTGCCGCTGGGACTCCGTCACAGCCTCGCGCGTCAGCCCGTGCCGGCCCCTCGGCAGCCGCTCGCTCACTTTAGCCGTGCGTCTACCCGAAGCCACGAACAAAATGTAAAGCAGGAGCCGAAAAACCGCGAATCGTGTACTCGCGAGTCTCCGTGCGGGCGCCCGGCCGAGGGGGCTGCATACAATTCCCTGACGTTGAGGGGGGGAATCTTCAGAAACGTCTCCGTGGCAGCGCTCGTCGCCCTGCTCGCGCTCGCGCTCGCCGCATGTGGCGGGGACGGCGACGAGGGGGGCACGACGACCCCGAACCAGGACACCAGCGCTCAGCGAGGGCAGGGCTCCGCGGGGAAAGGCGAAGCAGCACGGTCGGTTGAAGGGGGCGAGGAGAAAGCCGCTGGCGACGACAGTCGCGGCGGTTCGGGTGGCGCGGGCACGGGTTCCGAGGCCGCCGCCGACGTCGAGCCGGCTCCGCTGAAGGTCTCCGGCGGTGGCGGGGAGCAGTTCCAGGTCAAGGGCGGCGACAACAGCATCCAGACCTGGGGCGAGGAGAGCGACGGGACGCAGCTCGAAGCCGCTGCGGAGGCGGTACACGGCTTCTACGTCGCCCGCGCCAACGAAGAATGGGCCGCGGCCTGCGAGTACCTGGGTGAGACGCTGCTCCAGCAGCTGCGGCAGTTCGCGGCGCAGTCGGGCAAAAAGGCCCCCGAGTGCGCGGAGCTGCTGAAGATGCTGACCCGGCGCCCCTTGGCGCCCTCGGTGCGGCGCGAATCGACGATCGTCGACGCCGGCAGCCTGCGGGTCGGCGAGGATAACTCGTTCCTGATCTACCGCGGCGTCGACCGGATCGTGTTCGCGATGCCGGTGGTGGAGGAAGAGGGCGCCTGGAAGCTCACTCTCCTCTCACCCACGACCCTCGGCTGATCGTGAAAGGCGGAATCTCCAAGACGGCGGTCACGGCGGCGCTCGTCGCTCTGCTCACGCTGCTGCTCGTCGCCTGCGGTGGGAACGACGATGACGGCGGCTCGAAGGACGAGTCGACGACCTCCAGCACGCAGGAAGCCGGGTCGCAGTCGCCCGAGTTCGAGCCGGCGCCGCTGCAGGTCTCCGGCGAGGGCGCAGAGCTGCGCGAAGCGGCGGAGGCGGTGCACGCCTTCTTCGTCACGCGGGCCAGGGGCGAATGGAGCGCCACCTGCTCGCAGATCGCCCAGGCGCTGCTCGAGAAACTCGAGGGGCTTGCCAGGCAATCCGAACAGAAGAGCTGTGCGGAATTCCTCGAATCCTTCACGACCCCGATGTCGAGCGAGGAATGGCGGGAGGTGACGGTGATGGACGCCGAAAGCCTGGACGTCAGCGGCGAGCAGGCCACCCTCGCCTACCGGGGCGCCGGCGACGAGAGCTACTCGGTGCCCCTGCGCGAAGAAGACGGGGAGTGGAAGATGGAAGCGCTTCAGGGCGCCACGTCGGGCTGAGGGCTCAGGCGCCCTCGGGAACGACCACCTGGTCCCTGCCCGGCCCGACGCCGATCAGGCGGATCGGGACGCCGACGAAGTCGGCGATGAAGTCGAGATACTCACGCGCCTGGGAAGGCAGCTCGGATAGCTCACGGCAGGCGGTGATGTCGCCGTCGAAGCCGGCCAGCTCCTCGTACTCGGGCACCGCCGAGTGCAGGATCGACTGGTGGTAGGGAAAGCTGTCGAGCACGGCTCCCTCGCTGGAGCGGTAGCGAACCGCCAGGCGCAGCGCCTTCAGCCCGCTCAGCACGTCGAGCTTGGTGATCGCCAGCGCGTTCATCCCGTTGATCCGCACCGCGTAGCGCAGCGCCACCAGGTCGATCCAGCCGCAGCGCCGCGGCCGCCCGGTCGTGGTGCCGAACTCCCGCCCCTGCTCGAGCATATGGCGGCCGGTCTCGTCGTCGAGCTCGGTCGGGAAGGGGCCGGCGCCGACCCGCGTCGCGTAGGCCTTGGCGACCCCCCAGACCTCGCTGATGTCAGTCGGCGCGACCCCGGCGCCGACACAGGCGGCGCCGGCGATCGGGTTCGACGAGGTGACGAAGGGATAGGTGCCGTGGTCGAGGTCGAGCAGCGTCGCCTGGGCGCCCTCGAAGATCACGCTGCCGCCGCGGTCGAGCGTCTCGCAACAGAGCCGCGAGGTATCGGCGATGTGCGGCTCCAGCCGGTGGCCGAAGTTGACGTGTTCCTCGGTCATCGTGTGCAGGTCGAGACGGGGGTCGGGCGCCTCCTCGATCGCCTGCTCCACGGCCTCCTTGTCGCCGCCCTCTCCCGCCTCCTTGCGCAGTTTGCGCCGCTGCACCGAGAGTTCGCGCAGCGCCTGCTGCTTCGAGGCCAGCGCGGCGCGGATCTTGGTCCGCAGGATCTTCTCGTCGAGCAGGTCCTGGACGCGGATGCCGAGGCGCAGCGCCTTGTCCGCGTAGCAGGGCCCGATGCCGCGCCGGGTGGTGCCGATCGAGAGCTTGCCCAGCTTGGTCTCGCCGGCGGTGTCGAGCAGCACGTGGTAGGGCATGATCAGGTGGGCGTTGGCGGAGATGCGCAGGTTGCCGACGTCGATCCCCCGCCGCCGCAGGCCGTCGATCTCGCCGAGCAGGATCCTCGGGTCGAGGACGACGCCGTTGCCGATCACGCAGGTCTTGTCCGCGTAGAGGATCCCGGAGGGGATCAGGTGGAACTTGAACTCCTCGCCGTCGCGAACGATCGTGTGGCCGGCGTTGTTGCCTCCCTGGAAGCGCACGATCGCGTCCGCGCGCTCGGCGAGCAGGTCGGTGACCTTGCCCTTGCCCTCGTCGCCCCATTGGGCGCCCACGATTACCAATCCAGGCATTTCGGCTGGATTCTCCCTGTTGGCCGCTCGCGGTGCCTGCCGGGTACGGCTCGCTAGCTCGCGAGCCGCGCCTGGATCCGGTTGTCGGCGCCGAACAGCGGCAGCGGGTCGCCGCAGATCTCGATCAGGCGCGAGACCGTGCGGGGACCGATCTGCTCTTTGAGGCGACGCTGTCCTTTGTCGACGTCTTCGTCTGCCTCGGCGTTGCTGGTGACGAGCATCGAGCGCTTGCGCTCGTAGCGCTCATTGACCAGTGCGTAGAGCTGCTCGACCACCCAGTCGGTGTGACGCTCGGAGCCGAGGTCGTCGATGTAGAGGAGGTCGACCGAGGCGAGCCGCTCGAAGAAGGCGGGGTAGGAGTCCTCGCCGTCGGCGGCCTGGTAGGTCTGGCGGATCCGGGTCAGCAGCTTCGGCGTGAAGTAGACGCCGACCGAGTGGCCGGCGTCGGCGGCGGCCTTCGCGATCAGCATCCCCAGCGTCGTCTTGCCGGTGCCGGTGTTCCCCATTAGCCAGAGCCCGCGTCCCTCGTCGAGGTTCTCCTCCATCCCGTCGACGAACGTGCGTGTCGCTGAGACCGCAACACGGCTGGCCATGTCGCGCGCCATGTCGCTGACCGGTGGGCGGTCGAAGGAGACGCCGCGGTAGCGCGGCGGGATCACCGAGGCGATGCCGCGGCTGCGCCCGCGCTTGAGCCGCTGCTCGCGGCACTCGCAGGGCCGCGCGACGTCCTCGGGACCGAGGATCCAGCCGGAGCCGTCGCAGACGCCGAGTGGGCAGGCCGCCTCGGCGAACGGTTCGCTGCGGGGGGTCGCGGCGGCCACTAGAGCTCAGGCCCCGCCGCCGCGGCGTCCTCGAACGGCGGGCCCCCGCCGGCGGGCTGCTCGATCGGCTGCTCGCGACCGGAGAAGTCGGCGAACTTGGGGAAGCGATCGAGGAAGACGAGCTTCGGCGTGCCGATCGGCCCGTTCCTGTGCTTCGCGATGATCACCTCGGCCAGCCCGTCGGGCTCGTCGTCGGGGTCGCGGTAGTAGTCCTCGCGGTAGAGGAAGGCGACGACGTCCGCGTCCTGCTCGATCGCGCCCGACTCCCTCAGGTCCGAAAGCATCGGCTTCGGGGGATGGCGCTGCTCAGGGGCGCGCGAGAGCTGCGAGATCGCCAGCACCGGCACCTCGAGCTCGCGGGCGAGGATCTTCAGCCCGCGGCTCATCTGCGCGACCTGCTCGACCCTGTTGGCGCGCGGGTCGTCGGAGCGCATCAGCTGCAGGTAGTCGACGATGATCATGCCCAGCCCCCCGCGGTCCTGGGTCTGGGCGTGCAGCCGGCGCGCCTTCGCCCGCAGGTCGAGGATGCCGAGGTCCGAGGAGTCGTCGAACCAGAGCGGCGCCGCCTCGAGCTCGTTGCAGGCCCGCAGGACCTTGGGGAATTCCGTTTTGACCTGGCCCTTGCGCAGCTTGTCGCCGGAGATCCGCGCCCGGCAGGCGATGAAGCGCTGGGCCAGCTCGACCTCCGACATCTCCAGCGAGAAGAAGGCGACCGGCAGTTCGCGCTTGACCGCGACGTTTTCGGCGATGTTGGCGACCAGCGCCGACTTTCCCATCGCCGGGCGGGCGGCGACGATGATCAGGTTGCCGGGCTGGAAGCCGCCGGTGATCGCATCGATGTCGCGGAAACCGGACGGGGTGCCGGTCAGCTCGGTCTCGCCGGTCGAGAGCTTCTCCAGCCGGTCGACCTCGTCGTGGAGGACCTCCGAGAGCAGCCGGAAGTCGCTCGCCTGCTCCTTGTGGGCGACGTCGAAGAGCAGCTTCTCGGCCCGCTCGGAGAGCTCGCGCGGTTCGCCGTCGCGCTCGTGCACCCAGCCCTGGATCTGCTGGCCGGCGCCGAGCAGGCGGCGCAGCAGCGAGTTCTGCTGGACGATCTCCGCGTAGTGCTTGGCGTTGCCGGCGGCGGGGACCTTGGCGGCGAGCTCGGAGACGTAGTGCTTGCCGCCGGCCTCCTCGATCTGATTGCGCTGGACCAGCGCCTCGGAGACGCTGAGCTCGTCGACCGGCTTCGAGGCCGCGTAGAGGTCGTGGATGCAGCCGAAGATCACCCGGTGCTTGTCGAGGTAGAAGTCTTCGGCGTTCAGCTTCACCTCGTCGATGACCCGGGTCAGGGTCGGCTCGGCGACCAGCATCGCCCCCAGCACCGACTCCTCCGCTTCGATGTTCTGCGGCGGGACGTGGGTTGCGGGAGCTGCAGACGGCATCCGTCTAAGAAACCACACGGACTGGTCGTCCGCGTGCGATGACCCCGCTATTTAAGGCGACGGGATCAGGCCGGCGGCCTCTTGGCGCTGCTCGCCGCGGCGCAGGATCCGCTGGGTAAGGATGGCGATGCTGAGGATCGCGGTGGCGCCGAGGCTGAGCTGGATGCTGAGCAGGCCCTCGCGGGTCCAGTAGACATCGCGCAAGTCGAGCAGGAGCGCCGCCTCGTCGAAGGTGAGGCCCATGCCGGCGCCCATCGGCACGGCGAGGCGGTCCTCGAGCGCGTCGTCGTCGGTGAGCAGCGCCGCGGTGCCGGAGGCGAAGGCGATCAGGATCCCGGGAACGAAGTGGTGGATGTGCCGGCCACCGACGCTGACGTTGCGGAACGGCCCCCAACCGTCGCGGATACCCAGGGTGGAGAGGCGCACCAGGGCGAAGGAGCCGAGGAAGCCGGCGAGCAGGTTGAAGAGCACGGTTTCGCTGCGCGGGGCCGCTTCGTAGCCGCTTACCGCGACGTTGACCGTGTCCAGGGCCGCCGCCGGGGCCGCTTCGACCAGGCCATCCTCGTGCTCATGGGAGCGTCGCCGGAGCAGGCGCCCGAACTGGCCGGCAAGGACGACGCCGGCGCCGCCCAGGGCGACGGTGGCCAGGCCCAGCGTCGCTCGCTCCGAGCGGCCCCAGCCGAGCCGGGTCCTAGCCCTGGCGCGGCGGGTCAGCCGAGTCAGCAGCAGCTACTTCTCCTCGGCGACGATCGTCTTCACCGTGGCCACGGCGCCGTCGGCGAGCTCGATTTCCACCATGTGGGTGCCGATCTCGCGGATCGGCTGCTCGAGCTTCACTTTGTGGCGGTCGACCGGCAGGTCGCGGGCGTCGCGGATCGCGTCGACGATCTCCTTGGCGCCGACCGAGCCGAAGAGCTTGCCGTCCTCGCCGGCGCGCTGGTAGATCGTCAGCACCGTCTTGGAGAGCAGCCCCGCAGCCTGCTCTTCGCGCTCGGCGCGAACCTTCGCCGCCTTCTCTGCCGCCTCGCGGCGACGCTGCGCCTCCTCCAGCGCGCCTGCCGTCGCCGCTGCGGCCAGTTTGCGAGGGATCAGGTAGTTGCGCAGGTAGCCGGGCGAGACCTCGATCGGGTCGCCACGTTCGCCGAGGTCCTCGACGTCCTGGAGAAGGACTGCCTGCGCCATCAGCGCTCGCCGACGTAGGGCAGCAGCGCGATCTCGCGAGCGCGCTTGACCGCGACCGAGAGCTGGCGCTGGTGCTTGCGCGAGAGGCCGGTGACCCGGCGGCCGCGGGTCTTCCCCTTGTCGGAGAGGAAGCGCCGCAGCAGGTTCAGGTCCTTGTAATCGACGACCTCGGAGTTGATCCGGGTGTACTTGCGGGCACGCACCCGGTCGGCGCCTCGCTTGCCGCGACGCGGCGCCGCTGCTGTTCCTGCGTCTCTAGACCTGGCCATCGAAGGCGTGATGCTACAGATTCACCGGCTGCCGCCGGCTCACGAGGCTAAAAGGGGATGTCGTCGTCGGCTCCGCCGCCACCGCTGGGCGTGGCTGCGCCCTCGAAGTCCGAGGTGTCGGCGGGGACGTCGCTGCTCGGGCTGAAGCCGTTGCCGTTCCCGTTGCCGCCGCCAGAGCCGTCGCGCGAGCCGAGGAACTGGACCGAGTTGGCGACGATGCTGACCGCCTGGCGCTTGCCGCTGCCGTCTTTGGCCTCCCACTCGCGCCAGTCGAGCCGACCTTCGACCGCGACGGGGCGCCCCTTCGAGAGGTAGTTGGAGCAGTTCTCGCCCTGCGCGCCCCAGACGGTGACGTCGAAGTAATTGGGCTTGTCCACCCATTCCCCCGTCTGACCGTCCTTGCGGCGGCTGTTGACGGCGACGCGGAGCTCGCAGACGGCGGTCCCGCCGCCCGTATGGCGCAGCTCCGGATCGCGGGTCAGGTTCCCGGTGATGACGACCACGTTGACGTTCGACGCTGCCACGGCTCTCAACTCCTCGTTATCGCTTGCTGGACTCTCACTTTAAGAGTCCAGACGGCGAAACTCTCCCCGCGTCGAGGGAATACCCGCAATTCGCGGGGGTTACTCGTCCGAGGACTCGGCGGGCGCGGCGGCTGGCTCTTCGGCCGCGGCCTCAGGCTCAGGTGCTGCCTCTGCGGCCGGCTCCGGCGCAGCCTCGGCCTCTGCGGCCGGCTCGGGTGCGCTCTCAGGCTCAGGCTCAGCGGGGGCTTCGGGCTCTGCCGGAGGCGCGGGCTGCTCGCTCTCCGCCGCCGGCGGCCGGGGGGTGTCCGCCGGGCGCTCGCGCGAGGCTCCGGGGCCGGCGGAGGCCGTGGCGGGTGGGACCAGGACGGGGGTATCGGCGTCGACTTTGAAGATGCGGAAGCGCAGGACGCCGTCCGCGATCCGCAGGCTGTGGTTGAGGCCGTCGAGCAACTCGGTCGGGGCCTCGAAGCGGTACCAGCGGTAATCGGCCTCGTTGCGCTGCTCGATTTCGTAGGCCATCTTGCGCAGGCCCCATTTGTTCTCGTGCTTGAGCGACCCTTTGGCCTCGATCTGGTTCTTCGCCTCCTGGGCGAGCGCATCGCGCGTGACCTCGTCCCCGCCGGGGTCGAGCATCAGGACCAACTCGTATTCGCGTGCAGCGGCTGCCAAAACGGCGGCTGACTATAGCTAGTGCGGGGCGAACTCCATCGACCCGTCGTCGGGCGGAGCGGGTGGAGGCGCAGGTTCCGGCGGGGGAGGAGAGACGATTTGGGGCGGGGGCGAAGGAGCCGGCAGGGATGGGACCGTTGTGGCGGGCGGGTCCTGTCGCCGGGTCGGGCGACCCTCCTTGCCCTGCGCGCTGCTTCGGGCAGAGGGACGCCGCGGTGTGGATTTCGGAGCCTCGCCCTCAGCAGCCTCCGGGCTGCGGAGTCCCACCCGACCCGACACCACCCGCCCGAGCTGCCGCTCCGGGTGTGGCTCCACACGCACCCGCGGCAGCCCTACGTCAGCTGGGAGGGCCGGCGGCTCGGGCGGCTTCAGTAGCCCGGGCAACGCTTGGAGAGCGAGCAGCCCACCGACCAGCAAAGCGGCTCCCTTGCCAGCTGCACTCCAGCGAATCCGCAACCCCATGCACCCCTAAGTCCCCACAAGCTCAAATTCTCCGTCCCGAGCTGCAGAAGCTCGCACGGTTGCGGGAGGGAGGGTCAGGGGAGGCCTCGGCGCAGCCTCCCCACGGCACCGCGGAGTGTTTCTTGCCTCCCGAAGGGAGGCACAAGATTGTGTTCAGGCGAAGCCGAGGCCTCCCCTGACCCTCCCTACGACTAGACCACCGCTTCGCGCAGCTCCGTGATGTCGGCCAGCTGGTCGTCGACCCAGTCGCCGGGGTTGCGGGCGAAGACGAGCTCTTTGAGGCGCTGGGCGCGCAAGCGGCGCTCCTCGGGATCCATGGTCAGGGCGCGGTAGATCGCGTCGGCCTGCTCCTGGATGTCGAAGGGATTGACCGAGAGCGCGCAGTCGGCCAGCTCCTCGTGCGAGCCGGTGTTCTCGGAGAGCATCAGCACGCCGTCGCGGGTGTTGACCGCCGGCGCCTCCTTGGCGACGAGGTTCATCCCGTCGAAGAGCGAGTTGACCATCAGCAGGTCGAAGTGCTTGTAGCGGGCGACCGCGTCGTGGAAGTTCTCGTAGATCTTGAGGTCGATCGGCATCCAGTCGGTGGTGCCGTGGCGGTGGTTGACCACCGCGACCAGGGCCTCGATTCGCTCCAGGTACTCGGCGTACTCGGGCACGTCCTGGCGCGAGGGCTGCAGGTGGGCGATGAAGGTGACCTGCTCGCGGAACTCCGGGTGCTGGGTGAGGAAGGTGTCGAAGGCGGTGAAGCCGCGCAGCACGTTCTTCGAGAGGTCAGCACGATCGACGCGGATGATCAGGTGCTTGCGCCGCCGCTCCAGCACCTCGCGCTCGGCAGCGGCGACCTCGGGCGACTCCGCCGCCCGCCGCAGCCGCTCAGCGTCGATCGAGAGCGGATAGGCGCGGCACAGCGTCCGCCCGCCGGCGTGCTCGATCGTGCAGCCTTGGTAGTCGACCTCCGCCTCGAGCAGTTCGTCGCAGCAGCGCAGGAAGTTGATGCAGTAGGCGTGGGTGTGGAAGCCGATGATGTCGTTGGAGAGCATGCCCCGGTAGAGGGCCTCGCGGATGCGGCCGGGGAGGATCCGCCAGCTGTCCGGCTGCGACCAGGGGATGTGGACGAAGTGGTGCAGGAAGGCGTCCGGCCGCTCGGCGCGGATCATCGCCGGCGCCGAGTAGAGGTGGTAGTCGTGCAGCATCACCAGTGGCCGCTCCCGCCCCTCGATCTGGCTCAGCACGGCCTGGGCGATATCGCGGTTGACGGCCTGATAGCCGTAGTCCCAGGCGTCGAGCTCCTCCTGGCGGATGTCCGGCGCGTTGGAGAGGTCCCAGAGGTAGTGCTGGATGAACCAGAGGATCGGGTTGGCGATCACGTTGTAGAAGCGGTCGTAGGCGGCGGCGTCGCTGCCGACCAGCAGCACCCGGTACTCGATCCCGCCGATCTCGATCTCGACCGGCCCGCCGCGCTCCTCGGCGACGGCGACGTCCTCGTCGGTCATCGCCGAGGCGACCCAGAGCGCGTCGCGGTGGGAGACGAGGCCCGAGAGCGCAGTGACGAGACCGCCGCCACCGCGCCGCACCGTCCGTTCCCCCTCCTCATCGCGTTCGAACTGAGCGGGCCCGCGGTTGGAGACGATGATCAGCGGATCGGAGGCCTCGGCCACCCCCCCAGCCTAATCCGTCCGCTGACTTTGTCGTTTCCAGTCCAATAGGACGCAAAAAGACAAAGTCAGCCAGAAGGAGGGAGTTGGATCAGCCGTTCAGCTCGGTGATCAACTCGACCCAGTCGCGCAGCAGCCGCGGCGAGAGGAAGTTGCGCCGCGCGTGTTCCTTGCCGGTGCGGCCCAGCTGCATTCCCAACTCCGGGTCGCCGAGAATCTCGAGGCAGCGCTGAGCGCACTCGGTGGGGGAGTCGACGAGGAAACCGCTCTCGCCGTCGTCGATCTGGAGTGGGATGCCACCGACGTTGCCGCCGATCGTCGGTCGTCCCTTCCAGAGCGCCTCGGTGACGGTCAGGCCGAAGCCCTCGCGGATCGACTTCTGCATGCAGACGTCGGACTGCGACTGGAAGGCGTTGACCTCGATCGCGCCGACGTTGTTGAGGTTGTTGAGGATCTTGATGTCGGGGTCGCCGTCGGCGTACTCGAAGGTGCGCTGGAAGAAGTCCCAGCCCTCCGGGTCGTCGGTCGCCATCGAGCCGACCAGGGCGAGCTGCACATCCGGCATCTGCGCGGTGACTTCGCGGTAGGCGTCGATCACGCCGATCGGGTCCTTCCAGGGGTCGAAGCGGGAGACCTGGGTGATCAGCGGCCGGTCGACGTCGATCCCGAACTGGTTGCAGACGAAGGCGGCGTCGTCGGGGGAGAAGGCCATGTTCTTCGGCGAGAGCGGATCGATCGCCGGCGGGATGATGCGGACGCCGTTGTGCCCGTTGACCCCGCCTGGAACGTAGGCGGGCATGTGCCAGACGGTCGCGTCGTACTCCTCGATCAGCGGCAGCAGGCGGCCGATCGGCTCGGGGTTGGGCTCGGAGAGGTCGATGTGACAGCGCCAGATCCATTTGCCGCCCTTCTCAGCCGCTCCGCGTCGCAACCCGATCGGCTGCGGGTCATGGACGATCACCGTGTCCCACTCGCCTTCCAGCCCCTTGGCGTTGAGCTCGTTGACCTCGTCGAACAGCGCCCACTGCTCCCCGCTCAGCGTCTCCTCCGCTCCCTGGAGCGAGTTGTGGAGGAGCTTGGTCGCGTTGTAGAACTCTTCTTTGCCGAAGATCACGTGCCAGTGCGCGTCGAGGCCGATGTCCCGCATCAGCGGCACGATCGTGTAGAGGATCTCCGAGACGCCGCCGCCGAAGGCGGTGGCGCTGACGTGCAGGACCCGGTGTCCCTGCAGCGGCTCGGCCAGCTCGCGGATGCGGCCGACCAGGTCTTTGCCGACAATGTGGGTGTAGTCGGCGAGGGACTTCTGGCCGAGGGAGATTTCCTGGAGCACCCGCGGAGTTCTACAGGCACGGGCGGTCGGGCGACTAGCCGTTCTGGACGTCTTCGGGCCGCTTGCCCAGCGTCACCTCGACCTGCTCGCGCTCGCCGTCCTCGCGCAGGACCTCGAGCGTCACCTCCTCACCCGGCTGGAAGGAGGAGATGTAGCTCGCCAGGTCGTCGGGGGTGACCAGCTCGCGCCCGTCGACGGCAAGGATCACGTCGCCGCCGACTTCATAGGTGGCGGCCTGGAAGCGCAGCTCCTCGTCGCCGCCCTTCAGCCCGGCTCGATCTGCCGGCCCGCCGGGCACGATCTCCGAGATCAGGCCGCCGAAGTCGGCCTCGATTCCCAGCTCGTCCGCCAGCTGCGGGTAGAGCGCCTGGCTGCTCACCCCGATGTAGGCGTACTCCGCCTCGCCGTCCTCCTGCAGCTGGGCGACCGAGCGCCGCACCGCCGAGATCGGCACCGCGAAGCCGACGCCGTCGCTGGCGCCGGATTCGGTCTCGATCTGCTGGTTGATGCCGACCACCCGCCCGGCGGCTTCGAGCAGGGGGCCGCCGGAGTTGCCCGGATTGATCGAGGCGTCGGTCTGGATCGCCCCCTCGATCAGGAACTGGGTCAGCGAGCGCACCGAGCGGTCCATCGCCGAGACGATCCCGAGCGAGAGCGACTGCTGCTCGCCGAAGGGGTTGCCGATCGCGGCCACCGGCTGGCCGACGACCAGATCGCGGTCGTCGCCGAGCTCCAACGGGTGCAGGTCGAAGCCGTTCGGCTTCACCTGCAGCAGGCCGACGTCGTAGAAGGGGTCAAAGCCGACGATCCTGGCGGGGACGATGTTGTGGTCGGGGAACTCGACGTAGACGGCTTTGGCCGGCTCGCGGTCACCCCCCGTTTCGTCGGTCACGACGTGCGCGTTGGTGACGATCCTGCCGCTCTCGTCGAGGACGAACCCCGAGCCCTCGCCGGCGCCGACGTCGAAGATCGAGCGGACCGTCACCACGCCAGGCGCCGCCTCGCGGTAGACCCGGGCGGCGTTGAAGCCGCTGGCCGCCGTCTTCACGATCACCTTCGGCGGCCGCGCCTCGGGGCGGGTCTCCCTCGCGGTCGGCTCCTCGGCCGAGTCGCCGCAGCCGGCGAGCGCCGCCAGCGAGAACCCGGCCGCCAGCGCCGCCGCGAACCGTCGCGCTTTCATGCGATCGCCCCGGACGGGCGCTCCGCGGGGCGTCCCGGCGCCCTGGTCGGAGGAGCCGGGGGCAGATCGAGCGTGAAGGCGGTGAAGCGCTTGCTGGAGGCGACCGTGACCCGGCCCTGCATCCGCTGCGCGAGCTCGCGGGCGATCGCCAGGCCGAGCCCGGAGCCACCGGCGGAGTCGGCGGTGTAGAAGCGCTCGAAGACGCGGCTCTGAATCCGCTGGGGAATCCCCGGGCCGTCGTCGGAGACCGTCAGCTCGGCGCGGTGGTCGACGGAGTAGGCGGTCACGGTGACGTTGGTTCCCTCGGGGGTGTGCGAGAGGGCGTTGTCGAGCAGGATACGAACGATCTGACGCACCCGATCGGGGTCGGCGTTGGCCAGCACCGGATGGTCGGGGGTGCGCAGCTCGAGTCGCGAGCCGTGGCCGTCGGCGCGCGGGCCGAGCTCACGGGCGACTTCGCGAGCGAGCGAGCTGAGGTCCACCTGCTGGGTCGCCATCGCGACCGCGCCGGCGTCGAGCTGGGAGAGGTCGAGCAGGTCGGTGGTGAGCTTGGTCAGGCGCACCGTCTGCTGGCGCATCGTGCGCACGAATTCGTCGCGGTCCTCGGGGCTCGGGTCCTCCTCTTCGAGCAGCTCGATGAAGCCACCGAGGCTGAAGATCGGCGTGCGCAGCTCGTGCGAGGCGTTGGCGATGAACTGCTTGCGGGCGCTGTCGAGCTCGGCCAGGCGCCGCTGCATTTCGTTGAAGGTGCGGGCGAGCTGTCCGAGCTGCCCCGCCGAGGAGATCGGGATCGAGGTTTCGAAGTTGCCGTCGGCGACCTTGCGCGCCGCCTCCTGCAGCCGCGAGATGTCCCGCGCCGCCGAGCGCGCGTAGTAAACGCCGACGCCGACGGAGGCGACGACCGCGATCAGGCCGCCGATCAGGATCTGGCCCTTGACCGACCCGAGCCCGCTGGCGGCGCCGCCGACCGCGACCGTGAAGACGTAGATGGCCAGTGTCGTGCCCGCGGCAATGGCCACCGCGACGGCGGTGATCCGGTTGCCGAGGTTGGTGAAGCCGAGCCGCCGCAAGCTACTCCCGGAACTGGTAGCCGACGCCCCGCACCGTGAAGAGGAACTCGGGCTCCTTCGGGTCGCTCTCGAGCTTCTCGCGCAGGTGGCGGATGTGGACGTCGACCGTGCGCGGGTCGCGGTACTCGGAGTCGCCCCAGACATGCTCGAGCAGGGTCTCGCGGCTGAAGACGCGGCCAGGGCTGTGGGCGAGGGCGCCGAGGATCTCGAACTCGACGTAGGTGAGCTTCACCTCCTCCTCGCGCAGGGTGACCATGCGCTGACCGAAGTCGATGCTGAGGTCGCCGCGCTCGATCGAGCCCTCGCCGGGCAGCTCGCCGGCCATCCGCGAGCGCCTCAGCACCGCCTTGACGCGACTGCGGAACTCGCGCATCGAGAAGGGCTTGGTGATGTAGTCGTCGGCGCCGACCTCGAGACCGGCGACCTTGTCCGACTCGGCGCCCTTGGCGGTCAGCATGATGATCGGCACCTGGCTGCGGGCGCGCAGCGTCCGGCAGACCTCGACGCCGTCCACCTTGGGCAGCATCAGGTCGAGGATGACGAGGTCATAGCGGGCCTCGCCGAACCGTTCCAGCGCTTCCATCCCGTCGAGGACCGAGGTGACGTGGTAGCCGTCCTTGCGCAGCGGGTAGCTGAGCAGGGTCTGGATCGACTGCTCGTCGTCGACGAGAAGGATCCGTGCGGTCCCGTTGGGCATGGACACAGGGTAGTCCCGCCGCAACCTGCGACCGGGCATGGACGCATGTGCTAGTACCAAGAACTAAGGGTTGCTAGAACGAAGCCGATATGAAGCGCAGGATGCAACGACGACAGCTGAAGAGCCTGATCGAGACCGGCCACTACCGGCTCGACCCCGCGCTGATAGCCGAGGCGATGCTGGAAAGGCGCGGCGTTCGCTCCTTGCTGATGCCGACGCCCGCTATGCCAGCTGGTCGAACCCCTTCGGCTCAATCGGCTCCCCGCCACGCGGCCTGATCTCGACGCCCTCGCCGGCCTCGACCTCGCCGATCCGCGTCAGGCTGACCGCTTCCGCCTCATCGACCGCCGCCGTCGCCTCCCCGAGTCGCCCCGCCGGGAGCGCCGCCAGCAGCTCGTAGTCCTCGCCGCCGGCGAGGGCGAGGCTCCAGAGATCGCTTCCGGTAGCGGCGGCCACCTGGGGGACGCCGGCGGCAAGCGGGATCGCATCGGCGTCGATCGCCAGCCGCACGCCGCTCGCCTCCGCCAGGTGGGCGGCGTCGCCGCCGAGGCCGTCGCTGAGATCGATCATCGCCGTGGCGCCTGCCTTGGCCAGGGCCCGGCCGGCGGCCAGCCGCGGTTGCGGCTCGAGCTGGCGCGCGCGCAGCCGCTCCGTCATCGAGGGCGGGATCGCCGCCGCGGCCTCGGGGCGCTCCAGGGTCAGCAACCCTGCCGCCGCGCCGCCGGCCTCCCCGGTCAGGACCAGGGCGTCGCCCGGACGGGCGCCGGCGCGGGTCACGAGCTGCTCCGGCGTGGCGGCGTGGCCGACCACGGTCGTCGCCAGGAACAGCTCCCCTGACCTGGTGACGTCGCCGCCGGCGAGGCTGGTCCCGGTCCGGCCCGCGAGCGCGAGCAGACCGTCGAGCAGCTCGAGGCAGGCCTCCTCATCCAGGTCGGGGGGGACGCCGAGCGTCACGTAGGCCTCGCCCGGCTCCGCCCCCATCGCCGCCAGGTCGGAGAGCGCCGTGGCCAGCGCCTTGTGGCCGATCTGCGCCGGCGTCGCCCGCTCGCGGCGGAAGTGGACTCCGTCGACGATCGCGTCGACGGAGGTGGCGACGGCGCCACCCGGCAGGCTGACCGCAGCGTCGTCGCCCATCCCCACCCGCAGGCGTGGGCCAGGCGGCGGCAGTCGCTCCCTCAATCTCGCCAGCAGCTCGAACTCGCCCATCAGCCGTCAATTGTCCTCACTATGGTGCGATGGAGTGGGGAACGGGCAGCAACCACTCCTACACCGGATCGGCGAGGCCGGCGCGCGGGTCGGCAGCAAGCCGCCGCGCAGCAAGCGCGTGCGCCTGGCCGTGCAGCTGGGGATCGCGATCCTCGTCTTCGGCTTCCTCGTCCTCACCGTCGTCAGCCAGTGGGCGGAGATCCAGGACCAGGGGGTCCACTTCCATGTCGTCTGGCTGATCCCGGCCTTCATCGTCCTGCCGATCTTCTACGGGCTCAACGCGATCGGCTGGGACCTGATCCTGCGCTTCCTCGGCTACCGGCTCGGATTTGGGCGTGCCCAGGTGGCCTGGGGCCAGCCGCTGCTGGCGCGCTACGTGCCAGGCAGCGTGCTCTATGTACTGGGCAGGGTGCTGCTCTCCGAGCGGGCCGGGATCCCGCGCCGGATCACCGTCGCCAGCATCGTCTACGAACAGGCGCTGCAGGCGACCTCGGCGGTCTGCGTCGCCGCCTACTTCGTGATCAGCCACCCCGATCTGCAGGACCAGCCGCTGCGCTGGGCGGTGCTGCTGCTGATCCCGCTGCTGATCGGGCTGTTGCACCCGCGCGTCTTCGGGCGAATCGCCAACCGCGCCCTGCGCGCGTTCGGCCGCGAGCCGATGCCGGAGGCGATGTCGATGCGCGGCGTGATCGCCGTCTTCGCCTTCTACGCGCTCAACTGGGGCGTGGTGGCGGTCGGCCTCTACTGCGTCGCCCGCTCGGTCAGCTTGATCTCGACCAGCGACATCCTCGTGATCGGCTCGGCGCAGGCGATCGGCTACGTGGCGGCGCTCGCCACGTTGATCGCGCCGGCGGGGCTCGGAATCCGCGACGCCGCCTTCGCCTGGGCGGTCAAGGTGGCGGCCCCCGGGAACAGCTTCGCGATCGCCTCGCTGATCGCGATCGTGGTGCGCGGCGTGATGACCGTGGTCGAGGTGCTCTACGTGTTGGCGGTGACGGCGCTGGGGCGCAGGGAGGGATGGTCGATCCCTACTGGTGTGATCCATGCGTCTCCTGAGGAGGAGAAGGCAGAGCGTGAAGAAGCGGAGGCGGCTGAGGAAGAGGCAAGCCCCTCGCCCGGACAAGTGCCGGGCTAATCAGCCCGGCACTTTGAGTATCCGCCCGTTCGGAGGACATCTTCTCCTCCATTCCCGAGCGTGCTTATAGGGGGACGCGGGCGGCTAGTTGCAGCGCTGTTAGGGCCAGGACTAGGAGTTGGAGCTTGGTGTCTCTTGAGAGGGCTGTGAGGGGGAGGGCCCAGATCAGGTACCAGGGGAGGAGCCAGGCGGTGGCTAGGAGGAGGCCGAGGGTTGCCCAGGCGCTGGCGCGGATCCAGTCGGCGCCGTGCCAGACGCGGACCAGGAGGACGGCGAAGAGAGCGAGGAAGGCGAGGAGCGCCGCGCCGCGGACCAGGTCGATGTCGAGGTTGAGCAGCTCGGAGAGCAGGTTGGGGACGCTGTAGTTGCTGACCCGTCCCTGGTTCTCGCCGACGAGCTCGAGCGAGCCCAGCCAGTGCCACCCGAAGGCGCCATAAGCGAGCGCCCCGATCCCGACCCCCGCAACGGCGCCCCCAACCAAGATGCGGCCGACGGGCCTGAAATGTCTTATATCTGGACGTTTCAGGCCCGTCGGCCGCATGACCGCGAAAAGCGCGAACGGAACTGCCAGCGCGGCCGGGGGCTTTGTCACGAATGAGGCGATAAAGGCGACTCCGCCGAGCGCCTCGCGGCCGGAGAGCACGGCGGCGACCCCGAGCATCGCCAGCAGCGTCGCCGTCGCGTCGTTGTGGCCGCCGCCGACGACGTGGGCGAGGACCAGCGGGTTGAGCGCGACGAAGGCGGCGGCGCGCAGCGGGTCGATGCCCCGGGCGGGCGCGAGGCGCGCCACCAGCACCGCGAGCCCGAGGACGGAGATGGCCGCGACCGCCTTCAGGACGTAGACCGCCACTTCGACCGGCAGCCAGGCCAGCGGGTAGGTCGCGAGCGTGAACAGCGGCCCGTAGGCGCTGGTCGCGTCGGGCCAGCCGACCTCGGCGAAGACGGGATCGCTCGGCGCCGCGACAGGAGGGTGCACGTAGGGGTTGAGATCGTGGACGATCCCCAGCCGCGCGTAGTCGACGTAGCTGTAGACGTCCTGGGAGAGCAGCGGCGGCACGGCGGCAAAGACGACCAGGGCGAGCAGGATCGCGCCCCAGACCAGGCGCCGCCCGAGCCGGGGCGCCTTCGCCAGCACGCCCAGGTAGGCGAGGAAACCTGCCCAGAGCAGGGAGTAGGTCGCCGCTGCGCTCAAGCGCCGCTAGCCGGCGCCGACGCCGCCCGAGGGCGCTCCGCCACCCCCACCGCCGCCCGAGGGGGCAGGGGGTGGGCTTGGGGTCGGTGCGGGCTCAGGCGCCGGCGTCGGTTCCTGTCCCGCTCCGGGCGCGTAGGCGTCGGGGTCATAGCCCCCTGTCGCTTCTTTGCCTTTGCGTTCCGCTTCGCTTTCGTCGTCGCCGTCTTCGGTGAAGGATTCGTATTCGCTGTCGCTGCTGCCGCCCGATTCCGTGTATTTGCCGTAGTAGGGGGCCCAGCTGACCGGGCTCTCCGGCGCTTCGAATTCCTCGCAGGGGATTTCGCCGTTTACGTAGAGCGAGTTCCAGATCTGCGCCGGGAAGGTGCCGCCGAAGACGGTCGTGCCGTGGACGCTGGTCATTTCGATGTCGTTCGATTCGGGGTAGCCGACCCAGACGGCGGTGGCGAGGTTCGGCTGGTAGCCAGCGAACCAGGCGTCGGTGTAGTTGTCGGTCGTCCCGGTCTTGCCCGCCTGCCCACCGCAGCCGGTGTAGGCGGAGGTGCCGGTGCCGCCGGTGATGTTGTCGCGCAGAAGCTGCGTCACCTCATAGGCGACCGCTTCCGGCAGGACCCGCTTCGGATCGGCCTCCTCCGGGTGGTCGACGCGCTCGTCGGGGAAGACGACGCGGCGGATCGCGATCGGGTTGCGGTGGATCCCCCCTGAGGCCAGGGTGGCGTAGGCATTGGAGAGCTCCAGCGGCGAGACGCCGATCCGCAGACCGCCGATCCCCTCGGCCGGGATGCCGTCGAGTTCGGTTTCGATCCCCATCGACTTCGCCGTCTCGGCGACGTTCTCGGGGCCGACGTCGAGGTCGAGCTGGGCGAAGACGGTGTTGTCGGAGGCGACCGTCGCCTGCTGCAGGTTGATCGTGCCCTGGTAACCCTCGTCGGCGGTCGCCACCTCCCAGTGCCCCCATTCGGGCAGGTCGAGGCTGAGCGGTTTCGAGGTGTAGTAGGTCGAGTAGGGGTCGATCCCCTGCTTGATCGCCGTGGTCAGGACGAAGGTCTTGAAGGTCGAGCCGGGCTGGCGGTGGCCCTGGGCGGCGAGGTTGAACTGGCTCTGTTCGTAGCTGGAGCTGGAGACCATCGCCTTGATCTCCCCCGTCTGGGGCTCGATCGCGACCAGCGCCGAGGCCGGGTCATCGGGGTAGGGGAGGGCGGAGCGCATCGCCTCCTCGCCGACTTCCTGCAGCGCGGTGTCGACGGTCGTGTAGACCTTGAGCCCGCCTTTGCGCACCGTGTTGACGCCGTACTCCTCGATCAGCTTGTCCTCGACGTAGTCGAAGAAGTAGGGCTGGCGCTGGACGAAGTAGGTGTCGGAGAGCTTCAGGCCGAGGCCGCGCTGCTGACCCTCCAGCGCCCGTTCGCGCGAGATGTAGCCGAGCTTCGCCATCCGCCCGAGCACGTCGTTGCGGCGCTGGCGGGCGCCCTCGGGGTTGAGGATCGGGTTGTAGTCGGTCGGCGCCTGCGGCAGGCCGGCCAGCAGCGCCGACTGCTCCAGGTTCAGCTCCCAGACCGGCTTCGAGAAATAGATCCGCGAGGCGGCCTGGACGCCGACCGCGGTGGTGCCGTTGATCGTCCCGTAGGAGGCGCCGTTGAGGTACTTGCCGAGGATGTCGCGCTTGGAGAACTTCTCCTCGTACTCGAGCGCCAGCTGCGCCTCCTGGATCTTGCGTTCGAGGTTGCGCTTGGGATCGGTGATGCAGAGGTTGCGCATCAGCTGCATCGTGATCGTCGAGCCGCCCTGGACGATCTCGCCCGCCTCGACGTTCTCGATCAGGGCGCGCAGGCCGCCCTCGTAGTCGATCCCGTCATGCTCGAAGAAGCGCTCGTCCTCGATCGCGACCGTGGCGTACTCGAGGTCGGTGGGGACGCGGTCGATCGCGACCGGCGTGCGCGCCTCTTCGGAGGCGATGTAGCCGAGCCTGGTGCCGTCGCCGGCGTAGAGGATCGAGTTGCCGCCTTTGTCGATCGGGCGGCAGTTGGAGAGCGGCGGCGCCTTGGCAGCGACGTCGAGCACCCAGGAGGCGACGCCGATCGCGCCCACGGCGAGCACGCCGAGGACGGCTACGCCCACGAAGACGATCTTGCTGCCCGCGCTGCCACGGCGCCGCAGGCGTCGGCGATTGCGCTGCGTCATGTCAGAAACCGCACCCCACTAACGAAAAGGGTACTTCGACGCGGCCGGCGCTCAGGCCTGCGTGTCGTCGGCGGAGAGGTTGTGCAGGATCCCGTCCACCAGCATCTGGTTCGGGATTACGGCTGTGCTGCCGTCGCCGGGATCGACGTAGGTGTAGGAGAGGGTGATGTCGGTGACCCGGCCGGTGACCTCCTCGAAGGAAATCCGGTCGCCGATCTTGATCGGCTGCGAGACCGCCAGCTGCACGCCGGCGACCATGTTGGCGATCGTGTGCTGAGCGGCGAAGCCGATGATCGCGGCCAGAACCGCGGTCGAGGCGAGGATCCCCGCAGCCAGCCGCTTCAGCTCGGTGAACTGGGCGAGCGCGATCGCGACGAGGACGAGGAAGACGACGAGGACGACGAGGCGGCGCAGGAAGCGCAGGCGGGTCCGCGTAGAGCGCGATACCTGTGAGACTGCCGGCGACATGGAGGCCAACCTAGCCGTCGAGGCGGAAGAGCGACAAGCCCCGGGACGGTTTCCCTACGCGAACTGGGGGGCGGCGGCGAGCGTCTGGGGAATGCTGCTGGCGATCGTGATCGGCCTGGTGCTGGGGGCGATCTTCGCCACCCCGGCGCTTATCGTCGAAGACCAGGACGACGGGACGGTCAGCAGCGCCGCCAACGCGCTCTCGCAGCTGGGGGGTGCGCTCGGCTTCCTCCTGGTGCCGTTGCTGATCGCCACCCGGCGCGGGAGGAACACGGTCATGGAGGCGCTGAGACGGCTGGGCGTGCGGCGCTTCCGGCCCTCGGCGCTGCTCTGGATGCTGGCGACCGTCTTCGCCTATCTCACCTTTGCCGCCCTCTACGTCGCCCTGGTCGGCGAACCGGAGCAGGAGGACATCGCCGAGGGCTTCGGGGCTATCCCGGTCCAGATCCTGCTGATCGTTTTCGCCGCCTCGATCACCGAGGAGATCTGCTTCCGCGGCTTCCTCTTCGGCGGCCTGCGGCAGCGCTTCCCGCGGCTCGCCGCCGCCCTGCTGAGCGCGGTCATCTTCGGCTCCCTACACGCCCTGACCGGGGTCAGCGCCGTGCCGCCGCTCATCGCCTTCGGCTTCGTGATGGCGCTGCTCTACGAGAAGACCGGCTCGATCGTCCCCGGGATCCTCCTCCACATGCTCAACAACTCGGTGGCGCTGCTGGCGCAGTAGTGCCTTGTCCAGCAGGGCTGGAGCAAAGAAACGGCCCGCTTGAGCGGGCCGAAGGTGAAGCTGCGAGGTCACAGCAAGCGATTGATAACCGGATGTCCAGGCTACCACTCCGCCGAGGTCTGAAGACGGTCGCGAGATGGGGACCACCCACAGGCCGCATGATGTTGCACCTCAACCTGACTTCAGACTCTCGGCAAATCGTTGACGGAGGGCGGGGGACTCGAACCCCATTCGAGCGGTTAGCCCGAACTTGCGGTTATCAATCGCTTGCTGTGACCTCGCAGCTTCACCCTCCGCTGCCGCCGAACCTAGCCTCGAATCCGGCTATTTCAAGCCACGTTTCACTCTTTTCACAGACATTTGACTGCCTCGACACATAGACTTCACGAACCGTGAGCCGTCGTCTCGTCCCCGCGCTGGTACTCGTCGCCCTGCTGGCGTTGCCGGCGGCGGCTGTGGGCGCGGCGGCGAAAGAGCCCAGCGGGCCAGAGGCGGCGACGGTCAAGATCAAGCTCGGCCACCTCAGCGGCGGCAAGGCACAGATCATGAGCAAGGTGCCGGTGATCGGCACGCTCAGCCCCTTCGCCCCCGGTCAGCGCGCCGAGGTCAGCTTCTTCCTCGACGGCAAGCGGATCGAGCGCAAGACGGTCAAGGTCAGCCAGGGCAAGGGCGACTTCGGCGTCTTCCGCGCCAAGATCCGGATCGAGGAGGCGGGCAAGTACGCGGCGAGCGCCAAGCACGTCGCCACCGCGACGCTCGGCGGCGACAGCACGGTGCGCAAGAGCTGGCGGGTCAGCTTCCCCTCACTCGGCGAAGGCGAGTGCGGCGACGTCGTCGTCGGCTTCAAGAAGGCGATGCGGAAGATGGGCTACATCACCAACGACGGCCGCTGCTTCGGCGGCAAGACGGGGCGCGGCATCCTCGCCTACCGCAGCGTCAACGACATGACCCGCAGCGTCCGCGCCGGCAAGGGCCTGGTCAAGCGCATCTTCGCCGGCCGCGGCGCCTACCGCGTCCGCCACCCGGGGGCCGACACCCACGCCGAGGCGCCGCTCTCCAAGCAGGTTTTGGTCTTCGCCGAGGGCGACAAACCGGTTGCGATCTACCCGATCTCCTCCGGCAAGTCCTCGACCCCCACGGTCACCGGCCACTTCGAGTTCATCCGCACGGAACCGGGCTACAACTCGCACGGGATGTACTACTCCTGGTACTTCTACGGCGGCTACGCGGTGCACGGCTACGAATCGGTCCCCGACTACCCCGCCAGCCACGGCTGCCTGCGCACCTTCATCGCCGATCAGCCCGAGATCTACAACCGGATTCAGTACGGCGAAGACATCTTCGTCTTCTGAGGGGGTGTGTGGCACGGCGCATATCGGCGTCCTCGGTCGCTCGCGTGCAGAGCACGCCACGCTCCCTGCGTCCTTGATCTGCTTGGCCACACACCCCCTCAGTGACTGAAAGAGCTCTACAGGCAGTCCTCGCCTTCGTCGCCGGCTACCACGTCGCGCTCGGGCTGTTGCAGCTGGTCGCGCCGGGGACGTTCTTCGACGAGATCGGCCGCTACGGGATCGAAAACTCGCACTACATCGGCGACGTCGGGGCGTTCACGCTCGCCTTCGGGGTCGCGGTGGGAATCGCGGTCGTGCGGCCGGGGTGGCGGGCGCCGCTGCTCTGGCTGGGGGCGTTCTGGTACGGCTTCCACGCGATCAACCACGCCTTCGACACCGGAGAAGCGCGCAGCGAGGCGCGCGGCTGGGCCGACACGGCGCTGATCGCCTTCGGCGCGGTCGGTGCGGCTTGGCTCGCGCGGGTATCTGAACGCTTGAACGGAGAAAGCTCTTCAGGAGGTGTGAGATGAAGGTCTTCGTCGCAGGAGCGAGCGGCGCGATCGGCAAGCCGCTGGTGCGGCAGCTGGTCGCCGGCGGCCACGAGGTGACAGGGATGACGCGGCGCGAGGAGCGGGCGGCGGAGATTCGCGCCGCCGGCGCCAGCGCGGTCGTCTGCGACGTCTTCGACCGGGAGGCGCTCGCGGCGGCGATGAGGGAGGCGGCGCCGGAGGCGGTCGTCCACATGCTGACCGCCCTCCCCGACCGGATCGACTTCAAAGCCGACGATCCGCTGGGGCCGACCAACCGGGTACGGACGGAGGGGACCCGCAACCTGATCGAGGCTGCACGGGCAGCCGGAGCGCGCCGGATGATCGCCGAGAGCGTCGCCTTTCTCTACGCCCCGCGGGGCGATTGGGTCAAGGACGAGGATGCGCCGATGTTCAAAGGGGCTCCTGGGCCGTTCGGCGGCGCCGTCGACGCGCTGGCCGACCTCGAGCGCCAGGTCCGCGGCGCCGAGGGGATCGACGGCCTGGTCCTCCGTTTCGGCTTGCTCTACGGGTCCGGCACCTCCTACGCCGTCGATGGCTCCCAGGCCGACGAAACGCGCAAGCGGAGGCTGCCGATCGTCGGCAAGGGCACCGGCACCTTCTCCTTCATCCACGTCGAGGACGCGGCGGCGGCAACGGTCGCCGCGATCGAGCGCGGCGCCCCCGGCGCCTACAACGTCACCGATGACGAGCCAGCGCCGATGCGCGAGTGGGTGCCCGTCTACGCCGAGGCGCTCGGCGCCAAGCCTCCCCGTCGCGTCCCGCTATGGCTCGCCAAGCTCGTCGCCGGCAAGGCCCTCGCCGGCAACGCCGTCGAGCTGCGCGGCGCCTCCAACGCCAGGGCCAAGCAGGAGCTCGGCTGGGAGCCGCGCTACTCGAGCTGGCGCCAGGGCTTCAAAGAGGCTCTGGGGTAGGCCGCAAAGAGAAACGGCCCGCCGAAGCGGGCCGTTTCATTGAAGTTCAAATCCCTATCCGGCTGACACCCGACCTAGACGGTACCACCTAGATCCAGCGGAGGGGAAGGGACTCGAACCCTATCCGGGCGAACCCGGACTTCCGGGTGTCAACCGGTAGCCACACCTTGTGACGTTCCCCTCCGCCGCGGCCAGCGTAGACGCGCTTTTGGCTGTTTCAAGCGATATCTCACACTTTTCACACTCTCGCATCAGAGTTGGCACATTCGAGCGGTAACCCGCCATAGGATGCGGACCACCGTGGACCCCGATGCTGTCGAGATCCGAGTGCTCGGCTGCCTGATCGAGAAGCAGCGGACGACGCCGGACGTCTACCCGCTCTCACTCAACTCGCTGCGACTGGCCTGCAACCAGTCGACCAACCGCGACCCGGTGGTCGATTACGACGAGCAGACGGTGGTCGAGGCGCTGCGGCGGCTCGCCTTGCGGGGCTGGACTCGACTCGCCAGCGGTGCCGGCAGCCGCGCCCGCAAGTACCGCCACTTACTGAACGAAGCGATCGGCCTCGACGACGGCGAGATCTCGGTCATGGCGGTGCTGATGCTGCGGGGCCCGCAGACTCCTGGTGAGTTGAAGCAGCGCGGTCAGCGCCTGCACGCGTTCACCGACCTCGGCGCCGTGCACGAGACGCTCGACCGGCTGATCGAGCGCGAGCTTGTCAGGCGTCACCCGCGCCAACCGGGCCAGAAGGAGGATCGCTACGAGCAGCTGCTGGGCGAGGGTTCCGCGCCGCCGGCGGGCTCGCCCTCCGGGGAAGCCGTCGCTTCGGGCGAGGCTGGCGCGAACGTAAACCTCGAGGTCGCCAAGGCGACGCTGCTCGCCGAGCTGCGCCAGCATTCGCTGGTGATCGGCGAGGTGACGCTGGCGAGCGGCTCCACCGCCCAGTACTACGTCGACGCACGCCGGGCATTGCTGCGCCCGGCCGGCTTCCGCGCCGCCGGCGAGCTGATCGCCGCCGCCGCTGTGGAGGCTGGCGCGACGGCGGTCGGCGGCCCGGCGACCGCGGCGATCCCGCCCTCCTGCGCCGCCCTCGCCGTCCCTGCCGGCAAGGGCCTGGTTGGCTTCTTCGTCCGCGGCGAGCGCAAGCAGCACGGCCTGCAGCGCTGGGTCGAGGGCCCGGTCGGGCCCGGCGACCGCTGCCTCGTGGTCGAGGACACCGTGACCAGCGGCGGCTCTACCGTCGCCGCGATCGAGCGCATCCGCGAGCAGGGCCTCGAGGTCGCCGCCGTCGTCGCCGTCGTCGATCGTCTTGCCGGGGGTGCTGCCGCGATCGAAGCCGCAGCCTCTGTCCCCTACAAAGCCCTGCTCACGATCGACGAGATCTATCCCGAGCGGCCCGATCGGAGCACGAGCAATTCCGAGGGAGGCGATACCTAAGTCTGAAACGCAAGCCTTTCTCTCAAAAACATCTCCTTGACATTTAAAAAGGTCTCTGTTTTCATATCTCCATCGTCCGTTTGCGGGCGACAGGGACACCAACAGGGACAACCGAGCCTCGGGAGGGCCGCACAGGGAAAGCGGCCGGCAGAGGGGCTCACGGGACAAGGAGATTTCGATGTTCTCAGCGCTTCGCACGCGTTTCGGCATCCCGGGAGTGATCTCGGTAGTCGCCCTCGTCTTCGCCATGATCGGCGGCGCCTACGCCGCCAACAACAGCGGCTCAGACAACGGCGCCACCGCCTCGGCCAAAAAAGCCAAAAAAGGCGCCACCGGCCCCAAGGGTCCCAAGGGCGCGACCGGAGCGGCTGGCCCCGCGGGCCCGGCAGGACCAGCGGGTCCGCAGGGCCCCAAGGGTGACGCCGGCAACAACGGCTCCTCCGGCGCTGACGGCGACTCCGTGACCGGCACCCCGATCGCTTCGGGTGGTGCTTGTGGCGTTGGCGTCACCGGCGTCAAATACACCCTCGACGGTGCCTCCACCGACGTCTGCAACGGCAAAAACGGGACCAACGGCAAAAACGGTGAATTCGACTTCGGCACGCTCCCCAGCGAAGCGACGCTGACGGGGAGCTGGG
>Ga0268259_10000073_pt1 | contig 71145 bp, 64 predicted proteins | sample AgamicAsMarz_FD_200246 | JGI IMG/M metagenome (GOLD analysis project Ga0268259, IMG submission 200246) | Agave microbial communities from Guanajuato, Mexico - As.Ma.rz (v2) (version 3) | ecosystem: Host-associated > Plants > Phyllosphere > Phylloplane/Leaf | place: Guanajuato, Mexico... | reverse complement strand
CACTCAGAAATTACCGTCCTGATAAAAGGTTCACGTAGTGCCGCCATGGAGCAGGTAGTACAGAGCTTAAAGGAGAAAGGAACATGTTAGTTTGGCTGGCCGAGCATCTGGTCGCTTTTTATTCGGGCTTCAACGTCTTTTCCTATCTGACGTTTCGCGCCATTGTCAGCCTGCTGACCGCGTTATTTATCTCGCTCTGGATGGGGCCGCGCCTCATCGCCTGGCTGCAGAAATTACAGATTGGCCAGGTCGTTCGTAACGATGGCCCGGAATCGCATTTCAGTAAGCGCGGGACGCCTACCATGGGCGGCATCATGATTCTGACCTCCATCACCATTTCGGTGCTGATGTGGGCCTATCCGTCGAACCCTTATGTCTGGTGCGTGCTGTTCGTGCTGGTCGGCTTTGGCATCATCGGCTTTGTCGATGACTACCGCAAAGTGGTGCGCAAAGACACCAAAGGCCTGATTGCCCGCTGGAAATATTTCTGGATGTCGGTGATTTCGCTGGGCGTGGCGTTCGGGCTTTATGCGGCGGGCAAAGATACCCCCGCGACTCAACTGGTCGTGCCGTTTTTCAAAGACATCATGCCGCAGCTTGGCCTGTTTTATGTGCTGCTGGCCTACTTTGTGATTGTCGGTACGGGTAATGCGGTCAATCTGACCGATGGCCTGGATGGCCTGGCGATTATGCCAACCGTCTTTGTCGCTGCGGGCTTTGCGCTGGTTGCCTGGGCAACCGGTAACGTGAAGTTTGCTGAATACCTTCATATTCCCTATCTGCGTCACGCCGGTGAGCTGGTGATTGTCTGTACCGCTATCGTCGGGGCAGGGCTGGGCTTCCTGTGGTTCAACACCTATCCGGCTCAGGTCTTTATGGGTGACGTCGGCTCGCTGGCTTTAGGCGGCGCGCTGGGCACCATCGCGGTGTTACTGCGTCAGGAATTTTTACTGGTGATCATGGGCGGCGTATTTGTGGTTGAAACGCTGTCGGTGATCCTGCAGGTGGGATCGTTTAAGTTGCGCGGCCAGCGTATTTTCCGCATGGCGCCGATCCATCACCACTATGAACTTAAGGGCTGGCCAGAACCGCGCGTTATCGTGCGCTTCTGGATTATTTCGCTAATGCTGGTGCTGATTGGCCTGGCCACGCTGAAGGTGCGTTAATCATGGCTGACTATCGGGGTAGAAAAGTCGTCATCATCGGGCTGGGCCTTACCGGGCTCTCCTGTGTTGATTTCTTTTTAGCGCAGGGCGTCACGCCTCGCGTGATGGACACCCGTGTCTCGCCGCCGGGGCTGGATAAATTGCCCGGGCAGGTTGAACGCCATCTGGGCGGCATTAACGGTGACTGGTTACTGGCGGCCGATCTGATTGTTGCCAGCCCAGGCGTTGCGCTGGCGCATCCGATTCTCAGCGAAGCGGTAGAAGCCGGAATTGAAATCGTCGGTGACATTGAGCTGTTCTGCCGCGAAGCGCAGGCACCTATCGTGGCGATCACCGGTTCCAACGGCAAAAGCACCGTGACCACGCTGGTGGGCGAAATGGCGAAAGCCGCAGGCTGGCAGGTGGGTGTCGGTGGCAATATCGGTCTGCCTGCGCTGAGTCTGCTGCAATCACCGGCCCAGCTTTATGTACTGGAACTCTCCAGCTTCCAGCTTGAGACTACGCAAAGCCTGAAAGCGGCTGCGGCAACCGTGCTTAACGTCACCGAAGATCATATGGATCGCTATCCACTGGGTATGCAGCAGTATCGTGCCGCCAAGCTGCGGGTTTATGAGAATGCGCAGATCTGCATCGTTAACGCCGATGATGCGCTGACGATGCCGGTACGTGGTGCGGATAAGCGCTGTGTCAGCTTTGGTGTCGATTTCGGCGACTACCACCTCAACAAGCAGCAGGGCAGTATCTGGCTGCGGGTGAAAGGCGAGAAAGTCCTGAATACCGCTGAAATGAAAATGGTGGGTCAGCATAACTACACCAACGCGCTGGCGGCGCTGGCGCTGGCTGATGCGGTGGGTCTGCCACGCGCCTCCAGCCTCGCGGCCTTAACGCACTTTAATGGTCTGGCGCATCGCTTCCAGCTGGTCCATGAACACCAGGGTGTGCGCTGGATTAATGACTCCAAAGCGACCAACGTCGGCAGCACCGAAGCGGCGCTGAATGGCCTGCAGGTAGAGGGAACGCTATGGCTGCTGATGGGCGGTGATGGTAAGTCAGCCGATTTTACACCGCTGATCCCGTGGCTGCAGGGCGACAATGTACGCCTTTACTGCTTTGGCCGTGACGGCGATGCGCTGGCCGCGCTGCGTCCTGACATCGCCGTACGCACGGAAACGATGCGACAGGCAATGGAGCAGATCGCGCCGCAGGTTAACACCGGCGATATGGTCCTGCTGTCGCCGGCCTGCGCCAGCCTTGACCAGTTCCGTAACTTTGAGCAGCGCGGTGAGCAGTTCGCGCAACTGGCGAAGGAGCTGAGCTGATGCGTATTCCTGGCGCCGGACTGGCGGGTTACTTCTCAGGGCGTCTGAAAGACTGGGTGATGGGCGCACGCGAAAGTGATGATTCATCGCTGGTACTTTATGACCGCACACTCTTATGGCTGACGCTGGGCCTGGCAGTAATTGGTTTTGTGATGGTGACGTCGGCGTCAATGCCGGTAGGTCAGCGTCTGAATGACGATCTTTTCTACTTCGCCAAACGTGATGCGTTCTACATCGTGCTGGCTTTAGGTATGGCGCTGGTCACGCTGCGGGTGCCGATGGATTTCTGGCAGCGCTATAGCAACGTGATGCTGATGGTCACGGTGGCGATGCTGCTAATTGTTCTGGTCGTCGGCAGCTCGGTTAACGGTGCCTCGCGCTGGATCGCGCTCGGGCCACTGCGTATCCAGCCTGCGGAGCTGTCGAAGCTCTCCCTGTTCTGCTATCTCGCCAGCTACCTGGTACGCAAAGTGGAAGAGGTGCGAAACAACTTCTGGGGCTTCTGTAAGCCGATGGGCGTGATGGTCGTGCTGGCGGTGTTACTGCTGGCGCAGCCAGACCTGGGTACGGTGGTGGTGCTGTTTGTCACCACGCTGGCGATGCTGTTCCTGGCCGGTGCCAAACTGTGGCAGTTCATGGCGATCATCGGCTCCGGTATTTTTGCGGTAATCCTGCTGATTATTGCCGAACCTTATCGTATGCGTCGTGTGACCTCGTTCTGGAACCCGTGGGAAGATCCGTTTGGTAGCGGCTACCAGCTGACGCAGTCTCTGATGGCATTTGGTCGCGGGGAATTCTGGGGGCAGGGGCTCGGTAACTCGGTGCAAAAGCTGGAATATCTGCCGGAGGCGCATACCGACTTTATTTTCGCCATCATCGGGGAAGAACTCGGCTATGTCGGTGTGGTAATGGCACTTTTAATGGTATTCTTCGTCGCTTTTCGTGCGATGTCGATTGGCCGTCGTGCTCTGGAACTGGATCAGCGTTTTTCCGGCTTTTTAGCCTGTTCAATCGGTGTCTGGTTCAGCTTCCAGGCGCTGGTTAACGTCGGGGCTGCCGCCGGTATGTTACCGACCAAAGGCCTGACCTTACCGCTGATCAGTTATGGTGGTTCGAGTCTGATCATTATGTCGACCGCCATCGTCTTTTTATTACGCATAGATTATGAAACGCGCCTGGCGAAAGCGCAGGCGTTTACCCGAGGTGGTCGATGAGCGGTAAGCGATTGATGGTGATGGCAGGCGGAACCGGTGGACATGTCTTTCCCGGTCTGGCTGTCGCCCATCATCTGATGGAACAGGGCTGGCAGGTTCGCTGGTTAGGCACCGCCGACCGTATGGAAGCCGATCTGGTGCCAAAACATGGCATCGACATCGACTTCATCCGCATCAGCGGGTTACGCGGGAAAGGCATGAAAGCGTTGCTGCTGGCACCGCTGCGTATTTTTAATGCCTGGCGTCAGGCGCGTCGCATTATGAAAGCCTGGCAGCCAGATGTGGTGCTGGGCATGGGCGGCTACGTTTCTGGTCCTGGCGGCTTAGCGGCCTGGAGTTGCGGTATTCCTGTGGTGCTGCATGAGCAGAACGGCATTGCCGGCCTGACCAATAAATGGCTGGCGAAGATCGCCACCAAAGTTTTGCAGGCGTTTCCGGGCGCGTTTCCTGCCGCCGATGTGGTGGGAAATCCGGTTCGCACTGATGTTCTGGCACTGCCTTTACCCGCGAAACGTCTGGCGGATCGTCATGGCCCGATTCGGGTACTGGTGATTGGTGGCAGTCAGGGGGCGCGAATACTGAACCAGACGCTGCCGCAGGTTGCGGCGCTGGTAGGTGACGAGATCACCCTGTGGCATCAGACCGGTAAAGGGGCACAGCCCGAAACAGAGAAAGCGTATCAGCAGGTCGGACAGACGCAGCATAAGGTCACTGAATTTATTGATGACATGGCTGCCGCCTACGCCTGGGCTGATGTGGTGGTGTGCCGCTCCGGCGCGTTAACCGTGAGCGAAGTTGCTGCCGCCGGTTTACCGGCGATTTTCGTGCCGTTTCAGCATAAAGATCGCCAGCAGTACTGGAACGCGCTGCCGCTGGAGAAAGCGGGCGCCGCCAGAATTTTTGAGCAGCCGCAGTTTACTGCGGAGGCTGTAGCGGATCTGCTACGCCACTGGGATCGCGCAACACTGCTGACGATGGCTGAGCAGGCCCGTCAGGTGGCGATTCCCGATGCGACTGAACGGGTCGCTCTGGAAGTGGCTCGCGCCGCAAAGTAATCATTCCGGTCAGCGTGTCTGACCTGTACCCGGAGTGGGTACAAACTGAAATAGCAGGTAACTGAGAGCGATGAATACACAACAATTGGCAAAACTGCGTTCTATCGTGCCCGAGATGCGTCGCGTCCGGCACATCCACTTTGTCGGCATCGGTGGTGCTGGCATGGGCGGTATTGCCGAAGTGTTAGCAAATGAAGGCTACCATATTAGCGGTTCAGATCTGGCCCCTAACCCGGTGACGCAGAACCTGATCGCCCTTGGCGCCACCATTTATTTTAACCATCGCCCCGAAAACGTGACCGATGCCAGCGTCGTAGTCGTCTCCAGCGCCGTATCGCAGGATAACCCGGAGCTGGTGGCAGCACGTGAGCAGCGTATCCCGGTAATCCGTCGCGCGGAGATGCTGGCTGAACTGATGCGTTTCCGTCACGGCATCGCCGTTGCGGGTACGCATGGCAAAACGACAACCACGGCGATGGTGTCGAGTATTTATGCAGAAGCGGGTCTTGATCCGACCTTCGTTAACGGCGGTCTGGTTAAAGCAGCAGGTACTCATGCGCGTCTGGGTCACAGCCGCTATCTGATTGCCGAAGCAGATGAGAGCGATGCGTCGTTCCTGCATCTGCAGCCGATGGTGGCGATTGTGACCAACATCGAAGCTGATCATATGGACACCTATCAGGGCGATTTTGAGAACCTGAAGCAGACGTTTATTAACTTCCTGCATAACCTGCCGTTTTACGGTCGTGCGGTGATGTGTGTGGACGATGCGGTCATCCGTGATCTGATACCGCGAGTGGGACGTCATATCACCACGTACGGTTTCAGTGACGATGCTGACCTGCGCATTGAAAATTATGAGCAGAGTGGCGCGCAGGGGCATTTCACCTTGATCCGTCAGGACAAAGCGCCGCTGCAGATTACGCTGAACGCGCCGGGTCGCCATAACGCCCTGAACGCGGCGGCAGCGGTCGCCGTCGCCACTGAAGAGGGCATTGAAGACAATGCAATCCTGGCTGCGCTGGAGAGTTTCCAGGGTACGGGACGTCGTTTTGATCTGTTGGGTGAATTCCCGACAGAGCCGGTCAACGGACAGCCGGGCAGCGCGATGCTGGTAGATGATTACGGTCATCATCCCACCGAAGTGGACGCGACAATTAAAGCTGCGCGCGCAGGCTGGCCGGATAAAAAACTGGTGATGGTTTTTCAGCCGCACCGTTACAGCCGCACCCGCGATCTGTTTGATGATTTCGCCAACGTGCTGTCGCATGTCGATGTGTTGCTGATGCTGGATGTGTACTCCGCCGGTGAAACCGCGATTCCGGGTGCCGACAGCCGTTCGCTGTGCCGTGCCATTCGTAACCGGGGCAAGGTTGATCCGATTCTGGTGCCGGAACATGACGCGCTGCCGGAAATGCTGGCACCACTGCTGTCAGGCAATGACCTGATCCTGGTGCAGGGTGCCGGTAACGTCGGCAAGGTTGCCCGCAAGCTGGCGGAGACTAAGCTCCAGCCGGAACGCAAAGTGGAGGATCGTCATGGCGGATAAAGTTGCCGTATTAATGGGCGGCACCTCAGCAGAGCGTGAGGTTTCGCTGAATTCGGGTCAGGCCGTCGTCGCCGGACTGCGGGAAATGGGCATCGATGCGCATGGCGTCGATACCCGTGATGTGTCGGTGCTGACGCTGAAAGAGCAGGGCTTTACCAAAGCCTTTATCGCGCTGCATGGCCGGGGCGGAGAAGATGGCACGATGCAGGCGGTGCTGGAGTTCCTGCAACTGCCTTACACCGGCAGCGGCGTAATGGCATCGGCTGTGACCATGGATAAGCTGCGCACCAAACTGCTGTGGCAGGGGCGCGGATTACCGTCAGGAAAGTTTGTCTGGCTGACGCGTCAGCAGTTCGATGGCGGGCTGGATGCCGAGAGCAACGCGGCGATTACAGCACTGGGTCTGCCACTGTTTGTTAAGCCAGCCTGTGAAGGCTCCAGCGTGGGAATCAGCCGGGTTAACGAGCTGAGTGCGCTGCCTGCCGCACTGGAAATGGCGTTTAAGCACGACAATGACGTACTGGTCGAGGCATTTCTCAGCGGCGCGGAGTATACCGTCGCGATTGTGGGCGATCATATTCTGCCCTCAATTGAAATAAAAAGCGCCAGCGAGTTCTATGACTATGAAGCTAAATACATTTCTGACGATACTCAGTACGTCTGTCCGGCCGATTTAAGCGCTGAGCGTGAAGCTGAATTACAGCAGCTGGTGCTGGCGGCCTGGCGTGCACTGGGCTGTCGTGGCTGGGGACGGGTTGATGTGATGACGGATGGGGCAGGGAATTTCCAGCTACTGGAAGCCAATACCTCGCCGGGCATGACCAGTCACAGTCTGGTTCCTATGGCAGCGAAACAGGCGGGCATGAGTTTCCCGCAGCTGGTTGCCCATATTCTGGAGCTGGCCGACTGATATGTCACAGGCGGCGATGAGAGTTCGAAACCGTGAACCGCAGGAGCGTATTCGCACCGGGCGCAGTAACGGAGCCCGACTGTTCGGCATTGTTTTTCTGCTGATCGTTATCGGGATTATGGTTGCCGGCGGGCTGGTAGTGCTGAAGTGGATGAATGATGCGTCCCGGCTGCCGCTTTCAAAACTGGTGGTAACAGGACAGACGCACTACACCACTCACGACGATATCCGTCAGGCAATTCTGTCGCTGGGTCCGCCTGGCACGTTTATGTCTCAGGATGTGGATATTCTGCAGCAGCAGATTGAGCGGCTGCCGTGGATTAAGCAGGTCAGCGTCCGTAAGCAGTGGCCAGACGAACTGAAAATCCATCTGGTGGAGTATACGCCAGTGGCGCGCTGGAACGATTTGCATATGGTGGATGCTGAAGGTGTCTCCTTCAGCGTACCCGCCAGTCATGCCGGCAAAGAGACAATGCCGATGTTGTATGGGCCTGAAGGGAGTGAGAAAGAGGTCCTGGCGGGCTATCACAGCATGGATGATGTGCTGAAAGCCCGGAAGTTTACTCTGAAGGTGGCGTCGATGACGGCCCGTCGTTCATGGCAGCTGGTTACCAGCGATGATGTACGTATCGAACTGGGGCGCAGCGACACCATGAAACGACTGAATCGCTTTATTGAGCTCTACCCGGTGCTGCAACAGCAAGGTCAGAACGAGAGCAAACGTATCAGCTACGTGGATTTGCGATACGACTCTGGCGCTTCTGTTGGCTGGACACCGGTCGTGATGGAGCCACAGGACAGTAATCAGCAACAGAACCAGGCACAGGCTAAACAACAATGATCAAGGCAACGGACAGAAAACTGGTAGTTGGACTCGAAATCGGCACTGCAAAGGTTGCCGCCCTGGTTGGGGAAGTTCTGCCCGATGGTATGGTCAACATTATTGGGGTGGGCAGCTGCCCTTCCCGCGGTATGGATAAAGGTGGCGTAAACGACCTTGAGTCGGTGGTGAAATGCGTTCAGCGCGCCATCGATCAGGCTGAGCTGATGGCAGATTGCCAGATCTCCTCCGTCTACCTTGCTTTATCGGGCAAACATATCAGTTGTCAGAACGAAATCGGGATGGTTCCGATTTCGGAAGAGGAAGTGACTCAGGATGATGTAGAGAACGTTGTACATACCGCCAAATCGGTGAGAGTACGTGACGAGCACCGCATCCTGCACGTGATACCTCAGGAATACGCAATTGATTATCAGGAAGGGATTAAGAATCCGGTCGGACTGTCCGGCGTGCGCATGCAGGCAAAAGTGCACCTGATCACCTGCCACAACGATATGGCGAAGAACATCGTTAAAGCCGTTGAGCGTTGCGGACTGAAAGTGGATCAGCTGATTTTTGCCGGCCTCGCCTCCAGTTTTGCGGTTCTGACTGAAGACGAACGTGAGCTGGGCGTCTGTGTTGTCGATGTTGGTGGCGGTACAATGGACATAGCCGTATATACCGGCGGCGCTTTACGGCACACTAAGGTGATTCCGTATGCAGGCAACGTTGTCACCAGCGATATCGCCTATGCGTTTGGTACGCCACCAACGGATGCTGAGGCGATTAAAGTGCGCCATGGTTGCGCGCTGGGCTCGATTGTCGGCAAAGACGAGAACGTTGAAGTGCCGAGCGTAGGCGGACGCCCACCGCGCAGCCTGCAACGTCAGACGCTGGCAGAAGTGATTGAGCCGCGTTATACCGAACTTTTGAATCTGGTCAATGACGAGATTCTTCAATTACAGGAACAACTGCGTCAGCAGGGCGTGAAACATCATCTGGCCGCAGGCATTGTCCTGACCGGTGGTGCAGCGCAAATCGAAGGACTGGCGGCCTGTGCGCAACGCGTATTCCATACGCAGGTGCGTATCGGACAGCCGCTGAATATTACCGGACTGACTGACTATGCGCAGGAATCGTACTACTCCACCGCCGTGGGACTGTTGCATTACGGCAAAGAGTCGCACATGAACGGTGATGCAGAGACCGAAAAACGGGTTTCAGTAGGTAACTGGTTCAAGCGTATTAACAGTTGGTTAAAAAAAGAGTTTTAATTTTTGTGAAAGGGGATCATGCTGTTTTCTTTAGTGATCTCCAGGCGACAGGCACATAACGGAGAGAAATCATGTTTGAACCTATGGAATTAACCAACGACGCGGTGATTAAAGTCATCGGCGTCGGTGGCGGCGGCGGTAACGCCGTAGAGCACATGGTACGCGAGCGTATCGAAGGTGTGGAATTCTTTGCTGTGAATACCGACGCGCAAGCGCTGCGTAAAACAGCTGTCGGCCAGACCATTCAGATCGGTAATAACATTACCAAAGGTCTGGGTGCGGGTGCGAACCCGGAAGTGGGCCGTAACTCTGCAGAAGAAGATCGCGAAGCACTGCGTTCTGCGCTGGAAGGGGCAGACATGGTCTTCATCGCAGCAGGTATGGGCGGCGGTACCGGTACCGGTGCAGCGCCTGTCGTGGCTGAAGTGGCTAAGGAACTGGGTATCCTGACGGTGGCGGTTGTCACCAAGCCGTTCAACTTCGAAGGCAAAAAGCGCATGGCGTTTGCCGAGCAGGGGATCGCCGAACTCTCTAAGCATGTCGATTCACTGATCACCATTCCAAACGACAAGCTGCTGAAAGTGCTGGGCCGTGGTATCTCTCTGCTGGATGCGTTTGGTGCAGCTAATGACGTGCTGAAAGGCGCCGTTCAGGGTATCGCTGAGCTGATTACCCGCCCTGGCCTGATGAACGTCGACTTTGCTGACGTGCGTACCGTCATGTCCGAAATGGGCTATGCGATGATGGGTTCAGGCGTCGCGTGCGGTGAAGATCGTGCGGAAGAAGCGGCTGAAATGGCGATCTCCAGCCCACTGCTGGAAGATATCGACCTTTCTGGTGCGCGTGGCGTGCTGGTCAACATTACGGCGGGCTTCGACCTGCGTCTGGATGAGTTCGAGACCGTGGGTAACACTATCCGCGCCTTCGCCTCTGACAACGCGACCGTCGTGATCGGTACTTCACTGGATCCGGAAATGAATGACGAACTGCGCGTCACCGTGGTGGCAACCGGTATCGGCATGGACAAGCGTCCTGAAATCACCCTGGTAACCAACAAGCCAGCCAGTCAGCCAGTGATGGATCATCGCTATCAGCAGCACGGTATGTCACCGCTGCCGCAGGAGCAGAAACCTGCTGCCAAAGTCGTTAACGACCAGGCTGCGCAGTCGAACAAAGAGCCCGATTATCTTGATATTCCGGCCTTTTTACGTAAGCAGGCCGATTAGGATTAACCCTATAATTGGGATTCTCCGCTCTTTGTGCTAAAGTCTCTGTCCGCTGGTAAAGTATACTGGCGGTCGGACAGGTGATATTGCGAGATAATACGATGATCAAACAAAGGACATTAAAACGTATTGTTCAGGCGACTGGTGTCGGTTTACATACCGGCAAAAAAGTCACCCTGACATTACGCCCTGCGTCGGCTAATACCGGGGTCATCTATCGTCGCACCGACTTGAATCCACCGGTAGATTTTCCGGCTGATGCAAAATACGTGCGCGACACCATGCTGAGTACCTGCCTGGTGAATGATGAAGGCGTGCGTATTTCAACGGTTGAACACCTCAATGCCGCCCTGGCGGGTCTGGGTATCGACAACATTATTGTTGAAGTCGATGCGCCAGAAATCCCGATCATGGATGGCAGCGCAGCACCGTTTATCTATCTGCTGATGGATGCGGGCATCGAGCAGCTCAACAGCGCGAAGAAATTTGTGCGTGTTAAGCAGACCGTGCGTGTGGAAGAGGGTGACAAATGGGCCGAGATCAAACCGTTTAACGGCTTCTCGCTCGATTTCACCATCGACTTCAAACACCCGGCTATCGATTCCAGCTCACAGCGTTATGCGATGAACTTCTCTGCTGACGCCTTTGTTCGTCAAATCAGCCGGGCGCGTACATTTGGCTTTATGCGTGAAATCGAATATCTGCAGTCTAAAGGCCTGTGCCTGGGCGGTAGCTTAGATTGTGCGATAGGTCTGGATGATTTCCGCGTACTGAATGAAGAAGGTCTGCGTTTTGAAGACGAGTTTGTCCGTCACAAAATGCTGGACGCGATTGGCGACCTATTCATGTGTGGTCACAACATCATTGGCGCATTCACTGCGTTCAAATCGGGCCACGCGCTGAACAACAAGCTGTTGCAGGCGGTTCTGGCTAAGCAGGAAGCCTGGGAATGGGCAACCTTCGAAGACGAAGCTGAACTGCCAGTGGCATTCAAAGCACCGAATCTGGTTCTGGCTTAACTCCCCCAGAACGTGAAACGGCTGGTTATGCTGACACCCTCTCCGGTCAGCGGCACCAGCCGTTTTTTTATTGCCTTTCGTAACATACCTGATAACTGCGACCTCGCCCGCAAAGCGTTGTCTGTTCTGCTGAATTGCTGAACAATCACACGCGTTTTCTCACGCCGCCTCTTTAATCCCAGGTGTGGATGCCCCACATTAATGTTACTATCTGTGGCGCTTTTACAGGCCGAAATCCGTTGCGGCTCGCGGCGGGTACACGAAATCAAGAGCGCAACAGAGCATGCGCGATGGAAAGGTTGTGATCGGGATTCTTCTGCGCTGGCGACAATTAGGTAGACGCTACTTCTGGCCCCATCTCCTGTTAGGGATGGTAGCGGCCAGCTTTGGCCTGCCAGCCTGTGCGCAAAGCTCCGAACTCAACGCCTCGTCTGAATCGCCGGCCAGCAGTCTCTTTCTGGGCAATGCTACCCGCTTTGATCATTTAATCCGGCTTCAGGAAGCATCCCGACGACCGACCTTCAGCGTGGATTACTGGCATCAGCACGCCATCCGCACCGTTATTCGTCACCTCTCTTTCACGCTGGCACCTCAGGTGCAGGCGGAGCAGCAGCAATTGCCGCTGGCGGCACAAAAGCTGGCGCTCATCGACTCACTGCATAATTTACTGACATCACATTCTGCGCTGCACACTGCACCGCAGCAGATATCTGCACCACCTCTTTTCACAGCCGCTACCCGCTCATGGGTAGAATGGCATGCCAGCGTGCATGGCATTCGCGCCGGACCCGCCCGATTGTTCTGCTAATATTTTTGGTTTTATTCACTCTGTTTAGATTTCGCAGTCCGGAATGTTCCGGCTGAATTGAGAATATATTTACTATGTTAAGCAAAATATTGACCAAGGTTTTTGGTAGCAGTAACGATCGTACGCTGCGCCGTATGCGCAAAGTAGTGGACGTCATCAATAAGATGGAGCCCGATTTTGAGAAGCTCTCTGACGATGAACTGAAAGCGAAAACTGACGAGTTCCGCGAGCGCCTGAAAAAAGGTGAATCGCTGGAAAGTCTGATCCCTGAAGCGTTCGCGACCGTGCGTGAAGCGAGTAAACGTGTGTTTGGTATGCGTCACTTCGACGTGCAGCTGATCGGCGGCATGGTGCTGAACGACCGCTGCATCGCTGAGATGCGTACTGGTGAAGGTAAAACTCTGACCGCAACGCTGCCAGCCTATCTGAATGCGCTCTCTGGCAAAGGTGTTCACGTCGTGACCGTCAACGACTATCTGGCACAGCGTGATGCGGAAAACAACCGTCCACTGTTTGAGTTCCTGGGTCTAAGCATCGGTATCAACATGTCGGGTCTGCCAGCGGTGGCGAAGCGTGAAGCTTACGCTGCTGATATTACCTACGGCACCAACAACGAATATGGCTTTGATTATCTGCGCGACAACATGGCTTTCAGCCCGGAAGAGCGCGTCCAGCGTAAACTGCACTATGCGCTGGTGGATGAGGTCGACTCCATCCTGATCGATGAAGCGCGTACGCCGCTGATTATCTCCGGTCCGGCAGAAGACAGTTCTGAGCTTTATACCAAAGTGAACAAGATCATCCCTCATCTGGTTCGCCAGGATAAAGAAGATACCGAAACTCATCAGGGTGAAGGCGACTTCTGGGTCGATGAGAAAGCGCGTCAGGCTCATATGTCTGAGCGTGGTCTGGTGAAAGTGGAAGAGCTGCTGGTCAGCCAGGGCATCATGGAAGCGGGCGAGTCTCTCTACTCACCGACCAACATCATGCTGATGCACCACGTCACTGCGGCGCTGCGTGCGCACGCACTCTTTACCCGCGATGTTGATTACATCGTGAAAGATGGCGAAGTGGTGATTGTTGATGAACACACCGGCCGTACCATGCAGGGCCGTCGCTGGTCCGATGGTCTGCATCAGGCGATTGAAGCGAAAGAAGGCGTTGAGATTCAGAACGAGAACCAGACGCTGGCCTCTATCACCTTCCAGAACTACTTCCGTATTTACGAGAAGCTTGCCGGTATGACCGGTACTGCCGATACCGAAGCGTTCGAATTCAGCTCTATTTACAAGCTCGACACCATTGTCGTGCCGACTAACCGTCCGATGGTGCGTAAAGATCTGGCCGACCTGGTCTACATGACCGAGAAAGAGAAGATCGATGCCATTATCGAAGATATCCGTGAGCGTACTGCCAATGGTCAGCCGGTGCTGGTGGGAACCATCTCGATTGAAAAATCAGAAGTGGTTTCTAATGAACTGACCCGTGCCGGTATCAAACATAACGTCCTGAATGCCAAATTCCACGCCCGCGAAGCGGATATTGTGGCGCAGGCTGGTCAGCCGGGTGCGGTCACTATCGCCACCAACATGGCCGGACGTGGTACGGATATTATGCTCGGCGGTAGCTGGCACGCTGAAGTGGCTGAACTGGAAGAGCCGACTGAAGCGCAAATCGAAGAGATCAAAGCGGCATGGCAGATTCGTCATGATGCGGTTCTGGCGTCAGGTGGTTTGCACATTGTCGGCACTGAACGTCACGAATCGCGTCGTATCGATAACCAGCTGCGCGGTCGTGCCGGTCGTCAGGGTGACGCCGGTTCTTCACGTTTCTACCTGTCGATGGAAGATGCGCTGATGCGTATTTTCGCCTCAGACCGCGTCTCCAACATGATGCGTAAACTGGGCATGAAACCAGGCGAAGCGATTGAGCATCCATGGGTCACCAAAGCGATTGCCAATGCACAGCGCAAAGTTGAAAGCCGTAACTTCGATATTCGTAAGCAGCTGCTGGAATATGATGATGTAGCGAATGACCAGCGTCGCGCAATCTACAGTCAGCGTAATGAGCTGCTGGATGTGTCTGATGTTAGCGAAACCATTAACAGCATTCGTCACGATGTCTACAAAGTGACGATTGATACCTACATTCCGCCACAGTCGCTGGAAGAAATGTGGGACGTGCCAGGCCTGGAAGAGCGTCTGCGTGCTGACTTCGATCTGAACCTGCCGATTGCAGAGTGGCTGGATAAAGAGCCTGACCTGCACGAAGAAGTGCTGCGTGAGCGCATCATGACCCACGCTATGGAAAGCTACGCTGAGAAAGAGCAGATCGTTGGTGCAGAGATGATGCGCAACTTCGAAAAAGGCGTGATGCTGCAGACGCTGGATTCATTGTGGAAAGAGCATCTGGCAGCCATGGACTACCTGCGTCAGGGTATTCATCTGCGCGGCTATGCGCAGAAAGATCCTAAGCAGGAGTACAAGCGTGAATCCTTCGCCATGTTTGCTGCAATGCTTGAATCACTGAAATATGAAGTGATCAGTACGCTGAGCAAAGTGCAGGTGCGCATGCCAGAAGAAGTTGAAGCGATGGAGCAACAGCGTCGTGAAGAAGCTGAACGTCTGGCGCAGCAACAGCAGCTAAGCCATGTAGAAGAAGATCTGCTGGCAGCCGAGCCTGCGGCGGAGCAGAGTGGCGAACGCAAAGTCGGTCGCAACGATCCCTGCCCATGTGGTTCCGGTAAAAAGTACAAACAGTGTCACGGCCGTATTGCCTGAGACTGAATGCTGATGAAAAAGGAGCCGCTGGCTCCTTTTTTTATGTGCTCTGCTAACGTAATCTCAGCGCCAGCGCTGAGCTAAAGCGGTTAACTTCCGCTCCGGCATGCTCTAGAATCAGCCTTCATTCACCTATGACGACCGGATAGTTTCCATGAAGCACCTGCAGGTTGCAGTTGGCATCATTCGCAATGCCAATAAACAGATTTTCCTTGCCCAGCGCGCGGCAAGCTCTTATATGGCGAATAAGTGGGAGTTTCCTGGTGGTAAAATTGAAGCGGGCGAAAGCGCCGAACAGGGGCTGATCAGGGAGCTACACGAAGAGACCGGAATTGACGTCACTGAGGCGCGCCCGATTGGTCATGCAGACCACAGCTATGACGATCTGCACGTAACGCTGCATTTCTTTCTGGTTGAAGGGTGGAACGGCGAGCCGTGGGGCAAAGAGGGTCAGCCACAGCGTTGGGTTGATCAGCATGCGCTGGTGGCGGAGGAGTTTCCACCCGCGAATCACCAGCTGATTGCGCGTCTGGTCGCGGGCGAACTCTGACTGAATGGGGCAGTGCGCCCCATCTTTTCAACGATCTTCTTCACTCCAGTTGTCACTGTCGTTCATGTCGTTGCTGCTGGGAATGCGTTTTTCTTCTGCGGCCCACTCCCCTAAATCGATGAGCTGGCAGCGCTTACTGCAAAAAGGGCGCCACGGGCTGAGCTCATCCCAGATCACTTCTTTGCCGCACTGCGGACAGGAAACGGTCATCACTTCTTGCTGCATATTTACCTCTAACAACAGGCCAGCTGGAAGTTAAGGCGGGCCGGAACTTCACCGCGCTCACTATCAAGTGGCATAAAACGAATGGCGTAGCGGCTTTTATGTCCGGACACCTGTGGATAGAGCGCATCGTCCAGCGACAACTGCAGTCGCAGCAGATCGGCACCCTCGGCATTATCCTGATAAAAACCATTAAGGCTGGTCTGCATATGGAACGCGCCGGACTGGCGGATCAGATCCAGTATCATCGCCAGCGCATGATGCAGTGGCTCCAGCGTCTGCATCCAGGCCTCGACCTGCGCATCACGTGTTTCCTGCGGCAGATGGAGCCAGATGTGCAGTCCCGGTAAATCAAAGCTACAGCATCCGCCGGGGATGCTCAGTCGCTGACGCACCAGGGCAATCAGACGATCCTCGCGCAGTTGCTGGCCCATACGCGGTGCATTCATCAACTGCGTTGACTGAATTTTGAGTTTCTCGCGCAGGGCATCCACCAGCGTCATATCGACGCCGGGTACGTCAGCCCACGCCCGTAATTTTTGCTGCTGGCGCTCAAGCTCTTTCAACAGCTCTGTCCGCATATCGCCGCGCTCAAAAATATCGAGCAACTCGCCAGTCAGACGAAAAAAGGTCAGCGCATTAACGGTTTTATCCAGTGGCGTAGTTTCATCTAACTGATTAATCAAAAACTCAACCCGTAACCAGGTTCGCATTTTTTCATTCAGTGGGTGTTCAAACAGAACGGGTGTGCTCATGGTATTAATCCTGTTTCGTTGCCGCCAGCCTGAGATAGCGCTGATGGAGTTCGGCAACCTGTGGCAAGGCGTCGTCGGGCTCACCACTGTTATCAATAATGTCATCGGCACAGGCGAGGCGCTGCTGGCGTGTGGCCTGTGCGGCAAGAATACGTTTCGCCTGTTCGACGGAAAGATGGTCACGCTGCTGGGTGCGCGCTAACTGCGTTGCCTCATCAATGTCTACCACCAGTACCCGATCAGCCTGGTGCTGTAACTGATTTTCCACCAGTAATGGCACCACCCAGAGCACATAAGGTGAGGTGGACTGGGCGATCAGCTCTCGTGTCCGGGCGTTAATCTGCGGATGCAGCAGGGCGTTTAACCAGCTTTTCTCTTCCGGCTGCTGAAAAATAATGTCGCGAAGCTGTTTACGATCAAGCGTTCCCTGATCCGTCACGATTGACGCGCCATAGCGTGCCTGAATGGCCTGCAAAGCGGGCGTGCCAGGTTCAACAACTTCGCGGGCGATCAGGTCAGCATCAATAATGTCCACGCCAGACGCGGCGAATGCCTGAGCAATCGTACTCTTTCCACTGCCGATTCCCCCTGTAAGCGCGACGATATAGGGCATGTTTCTCACCTGACTTCATAATCCGAAAAAGGTTCAGGGTAATGATCTGGCTAAAAAAGGCAAAAATGCGCGGCAGATCACACTGATAAAGCACAACTAAATTTAACGGATTGTAGCGTAAATAAAGTGAAATTCGCAGTCTTGTCGCGCAGCGAGAGGCGCGTATCATAACGTCACTGGAGCTGTGCTTACTTCGTGAACGACGATTCATTGCCACTTACCAGGACACTGTTTATGCGTATTGAAGAAGATTTGAAACTGGGCTTTAAAGATGTCTTGATCCGCCCCAAACGTTCAACGCTGCAAAGTCGCTCACAGGTTGAGCTTGAGCGCAGCTTTACCTTCAGACATTCAGGCCTGAGCTGGAGCGGTGTACCAATCATCGCCGCCAACATGGATACCGTCGGCACATTTTCGATGGCCGAGGCGCTGGCCAGCTTCAATATCCTCACTGCCGTCCACAAGCATTACAGCGCAGACGACTGGCGGGCGTTTATTCAGCGCGTGCCTGCGACAGTCCTGAACCATGTGATGGTTTCAACCGGCACCTCAGAAGCCGACCTCACTAAACTGGTCGCGATTATGGCGCTGTCTGACGATCTGCAGTTTATCTGCATCGACGTGGCTAATGGCTACTCACAGCATTTTGTCGATTTTCTGCAGCGCGCGCGTGAAATGTTCCCGGCTAAAACCATCTGTGCCGGTAACGTGGTCACAGGCGAAATGGTGGAAGAATTGATCCTCTCCGGTGCGGATATCGTTAAAGTCGGCATTGGCCCGGGATCGGTCTGCACAACCCGGGTGAAAACCGGCGTGGGCTATCCACAGCTTTCTGCCGTCATTGAGTGTGCCGATGCGGCGCATGGCTTAAGCGGACAGATTGTCAGTGATGGCGGTTGTTCCGTGCCGGGTGATATCGCCAAAGCCTTTGGCGGCGGCGCTGACTTTGTGATGCTGGGTGGCATGCTGGCGGCACATGATGAGTGTGAAGGGCAGGTGGTCGAGGAGAATGGCGAAAGCTTCATGCTCTTTTACGGCATGAGCTCCGAATCGGCAATGAAACGTCACGTCGGTGGTGTCGCACAGTACCGTGCAGCCGAAGGTAAAACGGTGAAACTGCCATTGCGCGGGCCGGTCGCTGATACCGCGCGCGATATTCTGGGTGGACTGCGTTCCGCCTGTACATACGTCGGGGCTGAACGCCTGAAAGAGCTGACTAAGCGTACGACCTTTATCCGGGTTAACGAGCAGGAAAACCGCGTTTTCAATCGCTAGTCTTTCGGGGCGCACTCTGCGCCCCTTAATGCATTGCATCACCCAGCCCGAACACCGGCAGATACATCGCAATCACCAGCGTGCCGACAATGCCGCCAATTACTACCATCATCATCGGTTCCAGTGACGCCGCCAGTGTGTCAGCACGCTCTCGCGTTTCTGCCTCGTGCCATTCCGCCAGGCGGGCCAGCATCAAATCCAGTGCGCCCGCCTCTTCACCAACCCGAATCAACTGACCACATAAGGGCGTGAACAGCGGATGCTGCATCAACGCCTGATGCAGAGGACGCCCCTGAGCAATATGCTGCTGCAGGCCGGCCATCGCTTCCCGCCAGAGTAATGAGGAGAGCGTGACTTCAGCAGCAGCCAGCCCCTGTAACAGCGTTAATCCGGCGCGCTGCGTGAGATTCAGGATGGTGTAGATCTGCGTCAGTTGCGAGCCGCGCCACAACCCGGAAAGCAATGGGATGCGCAGGAAAAGCGTCTGTTCGCGGCGTTGCCAGCCTGGAGAGCGTCGTCGCAGCTGATGCCATCCAGCCAGCATCAGCGAAATACCAAAGGCCAGCATACCGCCCCATTCCTGAAGCGCGGCAGATAACTGCATAACCGCGGCTGTAAAAGCGGGCAGGGGCGCGTCAAAAGAGTCATACACCGCAACAAACTCTGGCAGCACGAACAGCAGCATGCCGCAGGTGACCGCTATCGCCACCAGCAGAATAAACAGCGGATAGCGTAACGCCTTTGCCACCTGATGCCATAGCTGCTGCTGGCGGATCTGCTGCTGAGCCAGCTCACTGCAGCAGACATCCAGCTGCCCCGTCAGTTCGCCCACTTCCATCAGAGCCGGGTAGAGCGGCGGAAAAATCTGCGGCCATTCACGCAAAGCCTGTGAAAAAGGGGCACCGCTGAGTACCCGATGATGCAGGGCAAGCATCAGAGCGCGCCAGCCCGTATGCGGATGGCCCTCCGCCAGCAAAGCCAGACTCTCAGCCAGCGGCAGGCCCGCTTTAAGCAGGGTAGCCAGCTGGCGAATCAGGTCGGTTTTGTGCTGCCACTTCCAGTCCCTCTGACGCCAGACTTTTTCCCGCTTCCAGCTCACCGGCAAAAGATCGCGCTGCGCCAGCATCTGCAGCAGGTTGTCAGTGTCGACAGCCAGTAGCTGACCACTGAGTAACTGGCCGTGGCTATCGACCGCCTGCCAGCTGAATAAAGCTGCGTTAGCCATCGTCCAGCCCAATCACCCGTTGCATCTCTTCCAGCGAGGTATCGCCACGGCTTACCGCCTCCAGGCCGGAAACCAGTAAAGTGCGCAATCCCTGCTGTTTCGCCAGACTGAGCAGATTCTCCAGCGGCATCTCGGCTGCAATTGCATTCTGCAGCCTGGCATTGATCGGCAGCAGTTCAAACAGCGCCAGCCGGCCAAAATAGCCGGAAAAGCAGTGGTCGCAGCCGGGGGCCCGCCAGGTCTGCAGGGTGCCGGGCCAGAGCTCCGCAGGATAGTGCGCCACCGCTTCAGCGGGCTGACGGCAATGGGGACAGAGGCGTCGGACCAGACGCTGCGCAACAATCAGTTTCAGCGCCGACCCCAGCAGATAACCCGGAATCCCCATCTGTCGCAGCCGGGTTAGCGTCTCGGCGGTGGAGTTAGTGTGCAGCGTCGACAGCACCAGATGTCCGGTCTGGGCCGCTTTCACCGCAATCTCCGCTGTTTCGGCATCGCGGATCTCGCCTACCATGATCACGTCCGGATCCTGTCTCAGTAGCGCCCGCAGCACGCGGTTAAAATCGAGACCGTTTTTGGTGTGGATCTGCGTCTGGTTAATGCCGGGCAGCGGGATCTCAATCGGATCTTCAACGCTGCACAGATTTTTTTCCAGTTTATTCAGGGCACTGAGTCCGCTATAAAGCGTGAATGTCTTGCCGCTGCCGGTGGGGCCGGTGACCAGGATCAGTCCCTGTGGCTGGGCCAGTGCGGCACAGAAAAGACGCAACTGGGCAGCCGGTAAGCCGAGCTTATCCAGAGACAGCGCCGCACTTTCACTCTGCAACAGCCGGACCACTGCTTTCTCGCCGCCATAGATGGGCAAGGTCGCCAGGCGGAAAGAGGCGGGTTTACCGGCAATCTCCATGCTGAACTGACCATCCTGCGGTAACCGGCGTTCGGCGATATCCAGCCCGCCGAGGATTTTCAGTCGTGCCAGCAACGCCGCAGGTTGAGTGGAAGGCAGTGAAGAGAGCGGATGCAGTACGCCATCAATGCGCAGTCGCACACGCAGACCCTCGCGGCAGGGTTCGATATGCACATCGGAGGCCCGTCGCTCCAGTGCCTGACGCAGGATGAGCTGTGTCGCTTCAATTGCTGACTCGGTAGGAGTCTCTTCGCGCGCCACCAGCGGTTTATCTGCGTGCTGGAGCTGGTCAAGCCGGGCCTGCGGCCAGCATTCGATCTCAATCTGACACTGGCTGGTAAAATTGAGCGCTTCAGCCAGTCCGGGCGGCACGCTCTCCGCAACGGCAACGCGCAGCAGACTGGCATCATGGTGCAGAACCAGAGCGCGATAGCGCTGGCATAATGCCACAATCGTCTCATCAGGCTTGCTCATCGCTGGCTCCTTTATCCGCAAAGCGGAATTGTTCCCGGCAGTTGTCCTGCAGGCTGGTGTTACTGCTGGTGCAGCTGCGTTGCCAGCTGATGCCGCCCTCTGTGCTGTCCCAGATCGGCAACATTTCAACAATCAGGCCATTCAGACTCTCCTGGCCAGTCAGCGTAATCACCCCGTTGGTCACGCTCAGTGCTGAGACATAGCGCGATCCTCTGGCTGCCGGAATGCCGGCTTCTCCGGCCTGACATTGTGTGGGGCCACCGCGCTCCATAGCGCAAAGCTCAACAGCCGTTTTGTAGGGCACCATCGTTTGCAGCATGTCGGTGAGTGCAGCACGCTGCAGATAATTTTGATAAGCGGGCAGGCCAATGGCACTTAAGATCGCCACAATACCCACCACAATCATCAGTTCAACCAGCGTAAATCCACGTTGATAATTCATGACATCGTCTCCTGATTTAAGAAGGCGACAGGGTAAAAATCAGGGACGGTGAAAGACAGTCAGAGATCGGCGAACTGGAAAGCGTAATGTGAAGAAATTTCAGCATTGCAGCGCAGTCGAAACTGCGCCGGAAGCGGGATCGCAAAATCGCCGTATCAGGTCACGGCGAGGCAGGCTACTTTTGTCTGAAACGCATCGAGAGGTCCAGCGCCCGCACATGCTTGGTCAGCGCGCCAACCGAGACGTAGTCTACGCCGGTCAGGGCAATCTGCGGCAGGGTGGTTTCGGTCACGTTGCCGGAAACCTCCAGCAGCGTCCGCCCCTGGTTGAGTTCGACGGCTTCACGCATCGCTTCCAGACTGAAGTTGTCCAGCATCACAATGTCGGCTTCGGCCTCCAGCGCCTGACGTAACTCTTCTAATGATTCCACCTCTACTTCAACCGGCACATCGGGCTGCAGCCACTGCGCGCGTTTGACTGCCTGAGCAATCGATCCGCTGGCAATAATATGGTTTTCTTTAATCAGATAGGCGTCAGAGAGGCCCAGGCGATGATTGCTGCCTCCGCCGCACAGTACGGCATATTTCAGTGCAGTCCGCAGTCCGGGCAGAGTTTTGCGGGTGTCCAGCAGTTGCGTCTGGCTTCCCGCCAGCAGCGCAACATAGCGGCTGACTTCAGTGGCAACGCCCGAGAGCGTCTGTACAAAATTAAGCGCCGTACGTTCGGCGGTCAGCAGCAGGCGAGCAGGGCCACTAATCTCAAACAGCAGCTGGTCAGCCTCGATCTGATCGCCATCTTCGACATGCCAGTTCAGCGTTGCGTGCGCGCCAAGCTGAATAAACACCTCTTCAACCCAGCGTTTACCACAAAAAACACCGGCTTCGCGGGTGATGACCTGCGCATGGGCCTGGGTTTCAGCAGGTAACAGCTGCGCGGTAATGTCGCGGTCAGCGTCAATCTCACCACCGAGATCCTCTTTTAGCGCCAGCGTAACCGCATCCGGAATGTCACTTTCAATACGTTTAATCAGTGCCTGACGGCGGCTGTCGGGATCATAACCACGGGATGACATAGATATTTTACTCCAGAAACAGAAAGGACAGAGGCGGTCACAATAGCCTGAACCGGCATCAGGTTCCAGCAACAGCATGCATTTTGTTTAGTATACTTAACAAGCGACGATTTAATGTCACCTGACCGACACACTAAGAGGCAAGAATCCTTTATTATTCATGCTATTCTCAGCCTGGTGATATAAGGAAACGCGGTATGAAAATCAAACAGGGCTGGCTGACCGGTGTGCGTCACGTGCCGTCAACACACTGCAATGAACGCCCTGACAATGAGGCGCCTTCACTGCTGGTGATCCACAATATCAGCCTGCCACCTGGTGAATTCGGCGGACCCTGGATTGACAGACTGTTTACCGGCACATTACCGCCCGAGGCCCATCCCTATTTTGCGGATATCGCCGCGCTGAAAGTGGCAGCACATTGCCTGATTCGTCGTGACGGAGAAATCGTGCAGTATGTCCCCTTTGACAAACGCGCCTGGCATGCAGGCATTTCGCAGTTTGAAGGACGTGAAAACTGCAACGACTTTTCCATCGGTATTGAGCTGGAAGGAACTGACAGCGAGCCGTATAGCGAGGCGCAATATCGGGCCTTGCAGCAGGTCACGCAGTTACTGCTGCAACACTATCCGGTAACGCCTTCACGTATCACGGGGCACAGCGATATCGCGCCGGTACGCAAAACCGATCCCGGACCTGCTTTTGACTGGGACTACTACAAACAGCTGTTAACGCAGCAAAAATCGTGATTTTTGCGGAGTCAGTATGACGTTGTTTACCTTGTTGTTGGTTTTAGGCTGGGAGCGCCTGTTCAAACTGGGCGAGCACTGGCAGCTCGAACACCGGCTGGAGCCGATTTTTCGCCATCGTCGCCATTACTCCATGATGCGCACTCTGCTGATGACCGTACTGGCAATGGCGCTGACCGCACTGGTGGTCTGGAGTCTGAAAGGATTGCTGTTTGGCGTGCTGCAGTTGCTGTTCTGGATCGTTGCCGGACTGCTCTGTATCGGTGCCGGCTCAGTGCGTCAGCACTACCATAACTATCTGAAGGCGGCCAGCCATGACGACGACGCGGCACATCAGGCGATGGCGGCTGAGCTGACGCTAATCCATGGTGTGCCGGTGGAGTGCAGCGAACGTGAGTTTCTGCGCGAACTGCAGAATGCGCTGATCTGGATAAACTTCCGTTTTTATCTCGCCCCGATGTTCTGGCTGGTGGTGGGTGGCCCGTGGGGACCGGTGCTGCTGGTGGGTTACGCGTTTCTGCGCGCCTGGCAGGGCTGGCTGGCAAAATTCGGCACACCGATGGCGCGAGCGCAATCAGGCGTGGATGCGCTTCTGCATCTGCTCGACTGGATCCCGGTGCGGCTGGCGGGTGTCGCTTACGCGCTGCTGGGCCATGGCGAAAAAGCGCTGCCCGCCTGGTTTGCCTCGCTGACCGATCGTCACCGTTCTCAGTATCACGTGCTGACGACGCTGGCGCAGTTCTCACTGTCGCGCGATCCGCACACCGATAAAGTTGAAACGCCACGCGTGGCCGTGGCGTTAGCGAAACGGACTTCGCTGGTGCTGGTTGTTGCCGTCGCGTTGCTGACGATTTACGGCGCGCTGGTGTAATCAGCCGGTGGCACGCCGAAATCAGGCGTGCCATCTTCCCGCCAGCTGAAATATTTCAGTCGGGTATGGCGGTTCGGATCCCAGAGTGGATCCCCCTCAATTTCAGTGTAATTACGCGCATGGTAAACCAGCACGTCACGTCCTGCCTCATCCTGAGTAAAGCTATTATGACCCGGCCCGTACTGGTGGTTGTCCCAGCTGGACACAAATACTGGTCGCGCTGATTTCTGCCAGGCCGCGACATCAAGCGGGTTGGCATCTGCGGCAATCGACAGGAGCCCCAGACAGTAATTCTCATCGGTGGCGCTGGCGGAGTAGGTCACAAACAGCCGATCGCCGTGACGGATGACCGCCGGACCTTCATTAACGCTGAACCCTGCACACTCCCACTCATATTCCGGCCGGCTTAGCATCACCGGCGTGCCTTTCAGCGTCCAGGGATTCAGCAGCTCAGCCAGGTAGAGGTTAGAGTTGCCGGGAATCAGGGGATCTTTCTGCGCCCAGAGATACCAGTTTTTGCCCTGATGCACGAAGTGGGTGGCATCCAGTGAGAAGCTGTCGAACTGACTGAACACGCGGCGGCAGGGTTGCCATTCGCCCTGCAACGGATCTGCGGCTTCGCATACCAGCGCATACATCCGGTGCTGAAACAGACCTTCTTTGATCTCCCGCGTCGGGGCTGCCGCGAAATAGATGACCCATTGACCGTCAATGTAGTGCAGCTCAGGTGCCCAGATTAATTCGCTACAGGAACCACTCCCGGGCTTGCGCCAGACCACCACCGGTTCGGCGCTGCGCAGGCCAGCCAGCGTGGTAGCGCGCCGGATCTCCAGCCGGTCATACTCCGGAACCGAGGCCACAAAATAGTAGTGCTGCTCATGGCGCAGGATAAAGGGATCGGCGCGCTGCTCGATAAAAGGATTCGGCAGGATTGCGGTCATTTAACATCTCCGGTTGGTGTGACAACACCGTTACGCAGGCGAACAGTGTGTAACTCATGGAAGTTTTCGCGGCGCAGCGCGAGATCCTGCTGGATGGTAATCATCATTTTGCGATCGACCTTCATCAGTCGCACCACGCCTGCAGTAATCAGGTAGCCGACGCCCGGAATAATGGTGAACAGCAGCATGATGCCGTTAATCGCCTCAGGGGACTGCTGTTTAGCGCCTGCATTGTAGCCGTAGATCGACAGCAGAAAGCCGACCATCGCACCAGCCACCGCCAGTCCCACCTTAAGGAAGAAGAGGTTGCCGGAAAAGCTGATACCGGTAATACGTTTGCCGGTTTTCCATTCGCCGTAGTCATCCACATCGGCCATCAGTGACCAGTGCAGCGGAGAGGGGATCTGATGCAGGATATTCAGCACAAAATAGGCGACTACGACCATCACGGTAGCGTGGGGATCGATCCAGTAGAAGGCGCTGGAGAAGAGAGCCAGTGCGATATTGGTCCAGAAGAAAACTTTGAGTTTGCACCAGCGATCGGTGAGCAGTTTTGCCAGCGTGCTGCCGAGCATCATGCCAATGACTCCCAGGCTGATAAACAGCGTGGCAAAATGCGTTGACTGACCCATCACCCAGGTCACGTAATACATGGTGGCCGCCATGCGGATGAAGCCAGGGCAGACGTTACAGAAGGTGAGCAGCAGAATGCGCACCCACTGGTCATTTTTCCAGACGTCACGCAGATCTTTCTTCAGGTCATCATTGCTCGGCACGGCCGGGCGAATACGTTCCCGCACCGTAGCAAAGCAGAACAGAAACATCGCCAGACCAATGGTGGCAAGTACCGCCATCGCCATCTGGTAGCCGCGTGCTTTGTCTTCACCGCCAAACCACTCCGCCATTGGCAGCAGCGACAGCGACAGTATCAGCGTGGCGATGCCGACCATGACAAAGCGGTAAGACTGGCAGGAGACGCGCTCACCGGGATCGTTGGTAATCACACCGCCCAGAGAACAGTAAGGAATATTAATGGCGGTATAAGTCAGCGACATCAGGAAGTAGGTGACGAAAGCCCAGATCACCTTGTTGTGGTAAGTCCAGTCGGGCGTGGTGAACATCAGTACGCTGAAGACCACATAGGGCACGGAAACCCACAGCAGCCAGGGACGAAAACGGCCCCAGCGACTCTGTGTACGATCGGCGATGGCACCCATAATCGGATCGGTGACCGCATCCAGCACTCTGACTGAGAGCAACAGGGTCCCCACCAGCGCCGGGGCCAGCCCGAAAACATCAGTATAGAAGTAGTTCAGGAACAGCATGATGGCACCGCCAATCATGTTGCATCCGGCATCACCCATGCCATATCCCAGTTTTTCCCGAAACGGGAGGGCTGCACCTTTCATGGTTTTCTCCTGCGCATCCAGTGTGAACAGGAATTATTGTCATCAAATCAGCGAGATGAACGGGAGTAATTCGTCATGAAGATGGACAAAACAGGTGCAGGAAGAGAAGTGTGAACTGGATCGGGGCTGAAGAGAGGGCAGGAGAAGGCGGGTGGCGCACTGCAACTCCCATCGGAGGTTGCAGTGCGCAGTAAGGCATCAGGCTTTCTGTGTCTGGTTCTTGATAAAGTAACCCATACCCAGAATGACCAGCCAGACCGGGATAAGCCAGACAGAGATCGCCATGCCCGGCGTGGTCGCCATCAGCACCAGAATCGCGGCCAGGAAGACCAGGCAAATCCAGTTACCCGCCGGATAGAGCAGCGCTTTGAAGCGGGTAGTTACGCCCTGCTGATCTTTCTTACGACGGAACTTGAGGTGCGCCAGGCTGATCATCGCCCAGTTGATCACCAGCGCGGAGACGACCAGCGACATCAGCAGGCCAAACGCTTCGCCCGGCATCAGGTAGTTGATCAGCACGCACAGTGCAGTGGCAACAGCCGAGACCAGAATGGTTAAGACCGGCACACCGCGACGATCGACTTTCAGCAGCGCTTTTGGCGCATTGCCCTGTTGTGCCAGACCAAACAGCATACGGCTGTTGCAGTAAACACAGCTGTTATAGACCGACAGGGCCGCCGTCAGGATCACCACGTTCAGCGCATTTGCCACCATGGCATCACCCAGCTCGTGGAAGATAAAGACAAACGGGCTGACTTCTGACGTGACACGGCTCCACGGCATCAGAGACAGCAGCACCGCCAGCGAACCAATGTAGAAAATCAGGATACGCCACAGCACCTGGTTAGTTGCTTTTGGAATGCTCACTTCCGGGTTATCAGCCTCTGCTGCGGTAATACCCACCAGCTCCAGTCCGCCGAACGAGAACATGATAATTGCCATGACCGCGACGAGACCGCCGATGCCATGCGGGAAAAAGCCGCCCTGTTCCCACAGGTTGCGCACGGTCGCCTGCGGACCCGCGTGACCCCCGAACAGCAGCCAGCCACCGAACAGAATCATGCCGATGACCGCAACCACTTTAATGATGGCGAACCAGAACTCCATCTCACCGAACACTTTCACGTTGGTCAGGTTGATGGCGTTGATCATCACGAAGAAGATGGCGGCTGAGGCCCAGGTCGGAAAGTCTGGCCACCAGAACTGGATATATTTACCAACGGCAGTGAGTTCTGCCATGGCAACCAGTACATAAAGGACCCAGTAGTTCCAGCCTGAGGCGAAGCCGGCAAAGTTTCCCCAGTATTTGTACGCGAAGTGGCTGAAGCTACCGGCGACCGGCTCTTCCACCACCATTTCACCCAGCTGACGCATGATTAAAAAGGCAATAAAACCGGCAATCGCATAGCCCAGAATAACGGCCGGTCCGGCGGATTCAATGACCGATGCGCTGCCCAGAAACAGCCCGGTTCCTACTGCACCACCCAGCGCGATGAGCTGAATATGGCGGTTCTTAAGACCACGTTTCAGCGCTTCGCCTTGCTGTTGTTCCATACAAACCTCGTGATGTTTTTATTCTTCGTTCGCAGCGCAGTCCGCTGTAATGAAGTAGTTACAATAACGTATTGATTATTTTACGGTATCTGGCGTGCTGAATGCTGCCATCTGCTACCCTGGCGACAAGAATAGTGATAAGCGAATCGCTTTGCACCTGCTTTCGCCTTTCGTGCTGAGAGTTGACTGAAAAAACGCCGCTCCGGTCACGTCTCTCCCCCGCAAACTTCTGCCATGAAATGCCGTTAATGACGAATAGCTTTCACTTATGGTTACCGCTGCGCTCAGGCCCTGAGCGGGTGTAAGGTTTGGTAAAAGTGCATTTATTTAACATTTACAGAAACGTAGATTTTTCATTTTTTTAACCGCGAGTTAGCGTCAGCACAGGCTTGCGGGGGAGGTGAATGTCACAGACACCATATAGACACAAGGTGAATACTTTGTTACTTTACCGGCACCTCTTTGCAATTGGTATTACCAATTTACTCCGGACGATTGGCTTAATAAGAAGGGATGATGGCTTACAGTAAGATTCGCCAACCCAAGCTCTCCGACGCTATCGAGCAACAGCTCGAATCCCTGATTATGGAAGGGACCCTGCGTCCGGGAGAGAAGCTGCTCCCTGAGCGCGAACTCGCTAAACAATTCGATGTCTCACGTCCGTCCCTCCGCGAAGCGATCCAGCGCTTAGAAGCCAAAGGATTATTGCTGCGCCGACAGGGTGGCGGAACATTTGTACAGGAGCATCTCTGGCAAAGCATGAGCGATCCCCTCGTTGAGCTTCTCGCCGACCATCCGGAATCACAATTTGATCTGCTGGAAACGCGCCATGCCTTAGAAGGCATCGCGGCCTATTACGCGGCACTGCGCGGCACAGAGGAAGACCTGCTGCGCATTCGCGACTGCCATGTGAATATCCAGCAGGCACAGGACAGCGGCGATTTAGACGCCGAAGCAGACGCAGTGATGCAGTATCAGATCGCTGTCACAGAAGCGGCCCATAATGTTGTGCTTTTACATTTGCTACGCTCAATGGGCCCTATGCTGGAACAAAACGTTCGTCAGAATTTCGAATTGCTCTACTCGCGCCGGGAAATGCTGGCAAAAGTGAGCGGTCACCGCGCCAGAATCTTTGAGGCGATTGTGGCTCGTGAGCCAGAAAAAGCGCGCGAGGCTTCACACCGTCACCTGGCGTTCATAGAGGAAATCTTGCTGGACAGAAGTCGGGAGCAGAGCCGTCGAGAACGCTCCCTGCGTCGTTTACAGCAACGTAAGGAATAACGTGCGACAAAGATCGTACGGACATGTGCGACGAGCCTGCCTGCATCTGCTTTAACAGGCTCCCGATTATTCAACGTATTAGACACAGATAAGGAACACACCCATGTCAGAACGTTTACACAATGACGTGGATCCGATTGAAACTCGTGACTGGCTACAGGCGATCGAATCGGTCATCCGTGAAGAAGGTGTTGAACGTGCACAGTATCTGATTGATCAGGTACTGGGTGCAGCCCGCAAAGGCGGCGTAAAAGTGGCTGCAGGTTCGTCTGCAATCAGCAACTACATCAACTCTATTGCCGTTGAAGATGAACCCGATTATCCGGGCAACACCTCTCTTGAACGTCGTATCCGTTCCGCAATCCGCTGGAACGCCATTATGTCGGTGCTGCGCGCGTCGAAGAAAGATCTGGAACTCGGTGGCCATATGTCCTCCTTCCAGTCTTCTGCGACGATTTATGAAGTGTGCTTCAACCACTTCTTCCGTGCCCGCAGTGACAAGGATGGCGGTGATCTGGTCTATTTCCAGGGCCACATCTCTCCAGGCATCTATGCCCGTGCATTCCTTGAAGGTCGCCTGACTGAAGATCAGATGAACAACTTCCGTCAGGAAGTTGACGGTAAAGGTCTCTCTTCTTATCCGCACCCGAAATTAATGCCGGAATTCTGGCAGTTCCCGACCGTATCAATGGGTCTGGGTCCATTGTCAGCGATCTATCAGGCGAAGTTCCTGAAGTATCTGGAACACCGTGGCCTGAAAGACACCTCTGCTCAGACCGTTTACGCCTTCCTGGGTGACGGCGAGATGGATGAGCCGGAATCAAAAGGTGCGATCACCATCGCCACCCGTGAAAAACTGGATAACCTGGTCTTCATCATCAACTGCAACCTGCAGCGTCTGGATGGCCCGGTAACCGGTAATGGCAAGATCATCAACGAGCTGGAAGGCATCTTTGCCGGTGCTGGCTGGGAAGTGATCAAGGTCATCTGGGGCGGTCGCTGGGACGAGCTGCTGCGCAAAGATACCAGCGGCAAGCTGATTCAGCTGATGAACGAAACCGTTGATGGTGACTACCAGACTTTCAAATCCCGTGATGGTGCCTATGTGCGTGAGCACTTCTTTGGCAAGTATCCGGAAACCGCGGCGCTGGTTAAAGATATGTCCGATGATGAAATCTGGGCATTGAACCGTGGCGGCCACGATCCGAAGAAAATCTATGCGGCACTGAAAAAAGCGCAGGATACCAAAGGCAAGCCAGTATTGATCCTGGCACATACCATCAAAGGTTATGGTATGGGCGACACCGCGGAAGGCAAAAACATTGCCCACCAGGTGAAGAAGATGAACATGGATGGCGTACGCTATATCCGTGATCGCTTCAACGTGCCGGTTGCTGACGATAAAATTGAAGAGCTGCCATACGTCACCTTTGAGAAAGGCTCAGAAGAGCATACTTATCTGCACGGTCAGCGCGAGAAGTTAGGCGGTTACCTGCCAACGCGTCAGCCGAAGTTCACTGAGAAGCTGGAAATGCCAGCACTCGAAGAGTTCAGTGCGCTGCTGGATGAGCAGAACAAAGAGATCTCGACCACCATCGCCTTTGTGCGTGCCCTGAACGTGATGCTGAAGAACAAGTCGATCAAAGATCGTCTGGTTCCGATCCTCGCCGATGAAGCGCGTACCTTTGGTATGGAAGGTCTGTTCCGTCAGATTGGTATCTACAGCCCGAACGGTCAGCAGTACACCCCGCAGGACCGCGAGCAGGTTGCCTACTACAAAGAAGACGAGAAAGGCCAGATTCTTCAGGAAGGGATCAACGAGCTGGGCGCAGGTTCATCCTGGCTGGCTGCGGCGACCTCTTACAGCACCAATAACCTGCCGATGATCCCGTTCTACATCTATTACTCGATGTTCGGCTTCCAGCGTATCGGCGATCTGATGTGGCTGGCGGGCGACCAGCAGGCACGTGGCTTCCTGGTCGGCGGCACCTCGGGTCGTACTACCCTGAACGGCGAAGGTCTGCAGCATGAAGATGGTCACAGCCATATTCAGTCTCTGACTATCCCGAACTGTATCTCTTACGATCCATCTTACGCTTATGAAGTCGCAGTCATCATGCATGACGGTCTGGTGCGTATGTATGGCGAAGCGCAGGAGAACGTTTACTACTACATCACCACGCTGAACGAAAACTACCATATGCCAGCCATGCCGCAGGGCGTGGAAGAAGGTATCCGTAAGGGTATCTACAAACTGGAAACGGTAGAAGGCAGCAAAGGTAAAGTGCAGCTGCTGGGTTCAGGTTCTATCCTGCGTCACGTTCGTGAAGCAGCGCAGATCCTGGCAAAAGATTACGATATCGGCTCTGATGTCTACAGCGTGACCTCGTTCACCGAACTGGCGCGTGATGGCCAGGATTGTGAGCGCTGGAACATGCTGCATCCGACTGAAGAAGCACGCGTACCTTACATCGCTCAGGTGATGAACGACGCACCTGCTGTTGCTTCAACCGACTACATGAAACTGTTCGCTGAGCAGGTTCGTAGCTATGTTCCAGCCAGCGATTATCGCGTACTGGGTACCGATGGCTTTGGTCGCTCTGACAGCCGTGAGAATCTGCGTCATCACTTTGAAGTTGATGCATCTTATGTGGTGGTTGCCGCGCTGGGTGAGCTGGCTAAACGCGGCGAGATCGAGAAGAAAGTGGTGGCCGATGCGATCACCAGATTCAATATCGATGCCGATAAAGTTAACCCGCGTCTGGCTTAAGAGGTAATAGAGTAATGGCTATCGAAATTAAGGTACCGGATATCGGGTCTGACGAAGTTGAAGTCACCGAGATTCTGGTGAAAGTTGGCGACAAGGTGGAAGCCGAGCAGTCGCTGATCACCGTGGAAGGCGACAAAGCCTCAATGGAAGTGCCGTCGCCGCAGGCTGGCGTAGTGAAAGAGATCAAAATCTCTACCGGTGACAAAGTTGAAACCGGCTCACTGATCATGGTGTTTGATGCTGAAGGCGCTGCGGAAGCAGCACCTGCCGCCGCCGAAGAGAAAAAAGCGGACGCGGCGCCAGCGCCAGCCGCTGCTGCGGCCACAGCCAGCAAAGAAGTGGCTGTGCCGGATATCGGCGGTGACGAAGTTGAAGTCACTGAGATCCTGGTTAAGGTTGGCGACAAAGTCGAAGCCGAGCAGTCACTGATTGTTGTGGAAGGCGATAAAGCGTCGATGGAAGTCCCGGCTCCGTTCGCGGGCGTGGTCAAAGAGATCACTATTTCCACCGGCGACAAAGTCAGCACCGGTTCAGCCATCATGGTCTTTGAAGCAGAAGGCGCAGTACCGGCCTCTGACGCGAAGCCAGAAGTGAAAGAAGAAGCGGCATCGGCACCTGCCGCGGCTGCAGGCGCAAAAGACGTTAACGTCCCGGATATCGGCGGTGATGAAGTTGAAGTTACCGAGATCCTGGTCAAAGTTGGCGACAAAGTTGAAGCTGAGCAGTCACTGATTGTGGTTGAAGGCGACAAAGCCTCTATGGAAGTGCCTGCGCCGTTTGCAGGTACCGTCAAAGAGCTGAAAGTGGCGACCGGCGATAAAGTCAGCACCGGCTCACTGATCATGGTGTTCGAAGTCGAAGGTGCTGCTCCGGCTGCCCCTGCGGCCGCGAAACAGGAAGCTGCACCGGCTCCTGCTGCCAAATCTGAAGCTAAAGCCGCGGCACCTGCTCCAGCTAAAGCGGATAGCAAAGGTGAGTTCGCAGAGAACGACGCTTACGTTCACGCTACCCCGGTGATCCGTCGCCTGGCGCGCGAGTTCGGTGTTAACCTGGCAAAAGTCAAAGGCACCGGCCGTAAAGGTCGCATTCTGAAAGAAGACGTGCAGACTTACGTGAAAGAGGCCGTGAAACGCGCTGAAGCAGCACCAGCTGCAGCCAGCGGCGGCGGTCTGCCAGGCATGCTGCCATGGCCGAAAGTTGATTTCAGTAAATTTGGCGAAATCGAAGAAGTCGAACTGGGTCGTATCCAGAAAATTTCTGGCGCGAACCTGAGCCGTAACTGGGTAATGATCCCGCACGTTACGCATTTCGACAAAACCGATATCACCGATCTGGAAGCCTTCCGTAAGCAGCAGAATGCTGAAGCAGAGAAGCGTAAGCTGGATGTGAAGTACACCCCGGTGGTGTTCATCATGAAAGCGGTCGCGGCGGCGCTTGAGCAGATGCCACGCTTCAACAGCTCGCTGTCTGAAGATGCGCAGAAACTGACGCTGAAAAAATATATCAACATCGGTGTGGCGGTTGATACACCAAATGGCCTGGTGGTTCCGGTCTTCAAAGACGTGAACAAGAAAGGCATCACCGAGCTGTCGCGTGAACTGATGGCGATTTCGAAGAAAGCGCGTGACGGTAAGCTGACAGCGGGCGACATGCAGGGCGGATGTTTCACCATCTCCAGCCTGGGCGGCCTGGGCACTACGCACTTCGCGCCGATCGTGAACGCGCCGGAAGTGGCTATCCTGGGTGTCTCTAAATCGGCGATGGAGCCGGTGTGGAACGGTAAAGAGTTTACTCCGCGTCTGATGATGCCGATTTCTCTCTCCTTCGACCACCGCGTAATCGACGGTGCTGATGGTGCACGATTCATCACCATCATCGGCAATATGTTGTCTGACATTCGTCGTTTAGTTATGTAAATGTAAAGAAGGCCGGCGGAAGCCGGCCTTCCTGTAACGATTCGTCGCGCCGCGGTTGGCAGTTTGTTAACAATTCTGTAAACTCTTGCGGTGAAAGTCCCGGTGGAACAAGGGCATTATAAGAAAGTCTGACCCGCCGGATATCAATTAAGAGGTCATGATGAGTACAGAGATTAAAACCCAGGTCGTAGTACTTGGGGCAGGTCCTGCAGGTTACTCTGCAGCCTTCCGTTGTGCGGATTTAGGTCTGGAAACCGTACTGGTAGAGCGTTACAGCACCCTGGGCGGTGTTTGTCTGAACGTCGGTTGTATCCCATCTAAAGCGCTGCTGCACGTTGCTAAAGTGATTGAAGAGGCGAAAGCCCTTGAAGAGCACGGCATTGTGTTTGGCCAGCCATCTACTGATATCAACAAGATTCGCAGCTGGAAAGAGAAAGTTATCAACCAGTTGACTGGCGGCCTGTCAGGTATGGCAAAAGGTCGTAAAGTCACCGTGGTGAATGGTCTCGGCAAATTCACCGGTGCTAACACCCTGGTGGTTGAAGGAGAAGGCGGCGCGACCACTATCAACTTCGATAACGCCATCATCGCTGCGGGTTCACGCCCAATCGAACTGCCATTCATTCCACATGAAGATCCACGCGTCTGGGACTCTACCGATGCGCTGGAACTGAAAGAAGTGCCGAAGCGTCTGCTGGTCATGGGCGGCGGAATCATCGGTCTGGAAATGGCGACGGTCTATCACGCGCTGGGTTCAGAAATCGATGTGGTTGAGATGTTCGACCAGGTTATCCCGGCTGCGGATAAAGACGTAGTGAAAGTCTTTACCAAGAAAATCAGCAAGAAATTTAACCTGATGCTGGAAACCAAAGTGACCGCCGTTGAAGCTAAAGACGATGGCATTTACGTTTCAATGGAAGGTAAGAAAGCACCAGGCGAAGCGCAGCGTTATGACGCGGTGCTGGTTGCTATCGGTCGTGTGCCGAACGGTAAAGGTCTGGATGCCGGTAAAGCGGGCGTGGAAGTGGACGATCGCGGCTTCATCCGCGTCGACAAACAGATGCGTACCAACGTGCCACACATCTACGCTATCGGCGACATCGTCGGTCAGCCAATGCTGGCGCACAAAGGCGTGCATGAAGGCCACGTAGCGGCTGAAGTGATCTCTGGTCTGAAGCACTACTTCGATCCGAAAGTGATCCCTTCAATTGCCTATACTGAGCCAGAAGTTGCCTGGGTCGGTCTGACCGAGAAAGAAGCGAAAGAGAAGGGTATCAGCTACGAGACCTCCACCTTCCCGTGGGCTGCCTCTGGCCGTGCTATCGCTTCTGATTGTGCAGACGGCATGACCAAGCTGATTTTCGACAAAGAGACGCACCGTATCATCGGTGGCGCGATTGTCGGTACTAACGGCGGCGAGCTGTTGGGCGAAATCGGTCTGGCCATTGAGATGGGTTGTGATGCGGAAGATATTGCGCTGACCATCCACGCTCACCCGACCCTGCATGAGTCAGTCGGTCTGGCTGCAGAAATCTTCGAAGGTAGCATCACCGATCTGCCTAACGCGAAAGCGAAGAAGAAGTAAGTTTCTGCTGCTGCAAAGAGAAAGCTCCCGCTATGGGGGCTTTTTTTTGGTCTGGATTTGGTGTTGGATATTAAGTGTGCATTTGGGTTAAGTCAGGGTGTAAAATCCGGTAGATTTTTTCAGGATGATAAAGTCCTGAGTAATCAGCCAGATAGTTTTAGAGTGTTCCCCGCGTGAGCGGGGATAAACCGCATGGCCATGCGCATGATACCGGCGTGTTATCCCGCCAGTGGGGATAAAGAACAGACGCACACAGCGAGTCAGGACTAATAACGCGTCAGACTAATAAGGACCACGATATGAGATATCCGATTTACATTCACAAAACCGACACAGGAACCTACAGTGGATTTGTGCCGGACATCCAGGGCTGTTTGTTTGCCGGTGATACGTTTGACGAGACGATTGAGGATGCCGCGGGCGCTATCGATACACACGTAGAATTCACCGTTGATGAGGGGGGCCGTATACCCGTTGCGCGGACGTTTGACGCCTATTTAGATGATCCGGACTGTCAGGGTGGGATCTGGGCCTATGCCGATGTCGATTTGAGCAAGTACGATAGCCGGTCCATAAAACCAAATATTACGTGTTCCACGTGCAAGCGGGAATAAAGCGATGAGCTGTCAAAAAATGTATCACCGTGAGTATGTTCTCCGCTGACGTGGAGAACATACTGGCTGTGTGCCACCTGTCGTGTTTTTCGACACCCTGCGAGACTTGAAAAAAAATCACTCAGTTAGCCACACGCTTATCCTGCGCCACCCGCTCAACAAACATCTGCGCCAGTTCAGCAATGGCGCTGTTGCCTGGCAGCCTCTCTTCATTGATACACATCACCAGCGAACTGCTGCGTCGGCGGCCCTGAAGCAGCGGCAGGGGACGGAGTTCACCACTCTTTAAAAGCCCCGCGATATTCTGTTCCGGCAGCCAGCCATAGCCTAGCTGGTGCTGGACAGCTTCAATCGTTGCCGACAGGGTAGTGAATGACCAGTTTTCTGCCTGATTGCCACTCACCTCTGACTGCTGCTGTTGCTGGCGATCCAGAATGGTAATGCAGGGCCAGCGCGACAATGTGGCAGCGTTAAGCGGGGCCGGTTCACTGTGCAACGGGTGATCGCGATGGGCGACGGCAACGAAATCGACGCTCATCAGGCTTTCGCCAGCCAATGGCTCAGCGCCATATTGCGCCACCAGCCAGAGATCGGCCTGTTGTTCCGCCAGCCTGTCGGGTGTTTCGCTGCGGACAATTTCGCTGAACCAGATGCGCACATGTGGATAGCGTTGCTGAAATATATTGAGCACATCAAACAGCAGAGGTTTTGGAAAGGTAGCATCCACCATTAAATCAATGCGCGAACGTTCACCCCGTCGCAGGGCACTGGCCTTAGCTTCAAGCGCGCTAAATCCTTCCAGCAGTGGACGTACCTGCGCAAGTAACTGATGTCCTTCAGCACTCAGGACGGCACGGCGTCCCACCTGCTCCAGCAGTTCCATGTCCAGCCGTTGTTGAAGCAGACTCAACTGATAGCTCAATGAGGACTGGCTACGATTATTCTTCTCCGCTGCCAGCGCAAAACTCCCTTCCTTGACGACGGCGTCGAGCAGATACCACTGTTCGAGTGTTGTTTTGTACATGGTGACCTATCTAAAAATTGAATGATTTAGTGCTAAAAATAGCGTTATTCATCGCTTTTGTAACGAGCAATAATCACATCAGGGAAAACAAATGAGGAATGAATCATGAGCACTTTTGATAAACATGACCTGTCTGGCATCGTTGGCAAACATCTGGTTTACACCTATGACAACGGCTGGAACTACGAGCTCTACATTAAAAATGCCAGCACCATCGACTATCGCATTCATAGTGGTATGGTCGGTAATCGCTGGGTTAAAAATCAGCATGTTTATGTGGTTCGTCTGGCGCAGGCTGTCTATAAAGTCTCCTGGACTGAACCCACCGGCACTGATGTCAGCCTGGCCGTTAATCTGGCGGATAAAATTTTCCACGGCACCATCTTCTTCCCACGCTGGGTCATGAACAATCCGGAAAAAACCGTCTGCTTCCAGAATGATCACCTGGAAGAAATGGCGAAATTCCGCGAAGCGGGTCCGGCTTATCCAACTGAAGTGATTGATGAGTTCGCGACGCTGACCGTAATTCGTGATGTCGGTGAAAACAACGAAAGCGTGATTGACTGCCCGCCTGATCAGCTGCCCGCCAATTTTCCGGAAAACCTGAAAAATTAAGAGTTAACTGAAGAGGTCATGATGACCTCTTCTGCTTAGTTGTTTCTGACGTGTAGCTTCTGATGTATAACGTATGAGGACGAAAAATGGATTTATCGACGAAAGTTTTTATCAGCAGTGATCAGCACGACGGTTTCGGTGTCAGTTCCACCATCATCATGGGCGAGAAAGAGGCGATGTTAGTCGACGCCTAGTTCACGCTGTCGAATGCGCATCGATTAGTCGCTGAAATTATCGAAACCGGTCTCGACCTGAAACGCATCTTTATTACCCATCTGCATCCCGATCATTTTCTGGGTCTTGAAGTGATTAAGTCGGTCTTTCCGGCTGCAGACATTCTCTCTTATAAGCAGGTCGCCGAAGATGTTAATGACGCCTTTGACTTCAAAATTGAATACTGGGGCAAGCAGGTATTAAAAGAGAATGGTGCCCGCACTAAGTTTACAATTACCGAACTGGAAGAGGATACGATCTGGCTGGAAGGGCAGGAGATTAAAATTCTGAGCGATCTCAGCGGCGATTGCATCCGGGTGACACCACTCTGGATACCGTCGACGAAAACGCTGATCGCCTCCGATGTGGTCTTCGCGGATGCACACGTCTGGATTGCCGATATGTGCACGCCGGATCGCATGGCGAAATGGATGGAAAGTCTGGATAAACTCGAAGCGCTGGCGCCGAAAGTCCTGATCCCTGGCCATTCGCGCACCACGCCAACGCTTAGCCCGTCGGCAATAGGCTTCACCCGCACCTATATCAACGATTTCATTAAGACGCTGCACAAGGTCAAAAACAGCGAAGAGCTGGTGCAGGAGATGGAGCGAATCTATCCCAACCTGCCGGTGAAAATCTGTCTCGACTACAGTGCGCGAATTCTGAAAGATCACTACGTCTGGCCGGGTGACTGGCCGGTATCACTGCGGGAAATGAAAACCACGCTGTAATCGTCTCAGGCGTCAATAACACCAGGCCTGTCTCCGGCCTGGTGTTGATATCCGCCTGCATTCACCTATGTGGTAACCCGGAGGCCCGTTCACTTCTATTCCTGCCAGTTATCTATTTCCCTGAATCACTTCACTAAAACTGCGCCAACGCTGACATAACCCTGCCGTTTTGACTCTGAGATGCGGTACGCTGCGGAGTGACCCGATTAGCCAGCTTAGCTGGCTGATGCGGGAGTATAAGCGGGCAGAACGGGCACAGTGGATTATGTTGTATTTTTGTAAACAGATTAACAAACAGACGAAATCCTGCTATTCTGCCCTCCGCGAAACCGGGCACCTCAACCTGGACGAGAAAGGGAAGTTTGTTCTCCATAAGTGAGCAAGGTGGTCGGAAAGCCCTACATAATGAGAGCGAGGATAACGTCGTGCTAGAAGAATACCGTAAGCACGTTGCCGAGCGTGCTGCCCAGGGAATTGTACCTAAGCCTTTAGAGGCTTCCCAGATGGCCGCGCTGGTTGAACTGCTGAAAAATCCACCTGCGGGTGAAGAAGAATTTCTGACCGATTTATTGGTCAACCGAGTCCCACCAGGCGTCGATGAAGCGGCGTATGTCAAAGCCGGTTTCCTGGCGGCTGTCGCTAAAGGCGAAGCAACCTCTCCTCTGATATCTCCTGAAAAAGCGGTTGAACTGCTCGGCACCATGCAGGGCGGTTACAATATTCATCCGCTGATTGAAGCGCTGGACGATAGCAAACTGGCTCCCATCGCGGTGAAAGCCCTTTCACACACGCTGCTGATGTTCGACAACTTCTATGATGTCGAAGAGAAAGCGAAAGCGGGTAATGAATACGCGAAGCAGGTAATGCAGTCCTGGGCAGATGCGGAATGGTATCTGGCACGTCCTGAACTGGCTGAGAAAATCACCGTTACGGTGTTCAAAGTCACAGGCGAAACCAACACCGACGACCTCTCTCCGGCCCCGGATGCCTGGTCACGTCCTGACATCCCACTGCACGCTCTGGCGATGCTGAAAAATGCCCGTGAAGGCATTGAGCCAGATGAAGCGGGCAATATCGGCCCGATAAAACAGATCGAAGCACTCAAGACCAAAGGCTTCCCGCTGGCCTATGTCGGTGACGTGGTCGGAACCGGTTCTTCACGTAAATCCGCCACCAACTCGGTGCTGTGGTTTATGGGCGACGACATCCCGAACGTGCCGAATAAAAAAGGCGGCGGCGTGGTACTGGGCAGCAAAATTGCGCCAATCTTCTTCAACACCATGGAAGATGCGGGCGCACTGCCGATTGAAGTGGACGTTAATGCCCTGAACATGGGTGATGTTATCGACATCTATCCGTTCAAAGGCGAAGTGCGTAACCACGAAACCAACGAACTGCTGGCCAGCTTCGAACTTAAAACCGAAGTGCTGATTGACGAAGTGCGCGCCGGTGGCCGTATTCCGCTGATCATCGGTCGCGGCCTGACCACCAAAGCGCGCGAATCGCTGGGTCTGCCGCACAGCACCGTATTCCGTCAGGCGAAAGATGTCGCAGAGAGCACCCGTGGTTTCTCCCTGGCGCAGAAAATGGTTGGCCGTGCCTGTGGCGTCGCCGGTATTCGTCCGGGTGCCTATTGCGAACCTAAGATGACCTCGGTTGGCTCGCAGGATACTACCGGTCCGATGACTCGTGACGAGCTGAAAGATCTGGCTTGCCTGGGCTTCTCGACCGATCTGGTGATGCAGTCCTTCTGTCACACCGCCGCGTATCCTAAGCCGGTGGATGTGAGCACGCACCATACGCTGCCAGACTTCATCATGAACCGTGGCGGTGTCTCACTGCGTCCGGGTGACGGCATTATCCACAGCTGGCTGAACCGTATGCTGCTGCCGGATACCGTGGGCACCGGTGGTGACTCCCATACCCGTTTCCCAATCGGCATCTCTTTCCCGGCGGGGTCAGGTCTGGTGGCGTTTGCGGCGGCGACGGGCGTTATGCCACTCGATATGCCGGAATCGGTACTGGTGCGCTTCAAAGGTAAGATGGAGCCAGGCATTACTCTGCGCGATCTGGTTCACGCCATTCCGCTGTATGCCATCAAGCAGGGTCTGCTGACCGTTGAGAAGAAAGGTAAGAAAAACATCTTCTCTGGCCGCATTCTGGAAATTGAAGGTCTGCCGGATCTGAAAGTCGAGCAGGCGTTTGAGCTGTCCGATGCGTCTGCTGAGCGTTCCGCTGCGGGCTGTACTATCAAGCTGGATAAAGCGCCGATTATCGAATACCTGAACTCCAACATCGTGCTGCTGAAGTGGATGATCGCAGAAGGCTACGGCGATCGTCGTACGCTGGAGCGCCGCATTGAAGGTATGGAAAAATGGCTGGCCGATCCTCAGCTGCTTGAGCCGGACGCCGATGCTGAATATGCCGCCGTGATCGAAATCGATCTGGCTGACATCAAAGAGCCGATCCTCTGTGCGCCAAACGATCCGGACGATGCCCGTCTGCTCTCTGACGTTCAGGGCGAGAAGATCGACGAAGTGTTCATCGGTTCGTGCATGACCAACATTGGTCACTTCCGTGCTGCCGGTAAACTGCTGGATAGCCACAAAGGCCAGCTGCCAACCCGTCTGTGGGTGGCTCCGCCAACCAAGATGGATGCAGCACAGCTGACCGAAGAGGGCTACTACAGCGTATTCGGCAAAAGCGGTGCGCGTATCGAGATCCCGGGTTGTTCACTCTGCATGGGTAACCAGGCACGTGTAGCAGATGGTTCGACGGTGGTTTCTACCTCGACCCGTAACTTCCCGAACCGTCTGGGGACCGGCGCTAACGTCTACCTGGCATCTGCAGAGCTGGCGGCAGTGGCTTCACTGTTAGGCCGTCTGCCAACGCCGGATGAGTATCAGCAATTTATGGCGCAGGTCGATAAAACGGCCAGCGACACCTATCGCTATCTCAACTTCGACCAGCTGGCGCAGTACACCGACAAAGCTGACGGCGTGATTTTCCAGACCGCGGTCTGATCCTTCACCTGCCAGTTATGACTAAGGGGCGATGATTCGCCCCTTTTTTTACGTCTGTGCTTTGAGGGCGGTTCGATCAAAAGCTGGATTTCGCCAGACAGCCTGTAATAATGCGCGACGTGTCACACTATGCCGCGAGAGCTGCACGGACACTTATCAGGTGACGCGATGACGTTAAGAGGAACGGGCGATGGAATATGAATTTTTACGCGATGTGACCGGACAGATTAAGGTTCGTATGTCGATGGATCATGAAGCGGTCGGCCACTGGTTCAACGAAGAGGTGAAAAACGATCCAGGATTGCTGGATGAAGTGGAAGCCGCAATCGAAGACGTCAAAGGCAGCGTACGTCAGTGGCAGCGCATCGGCAGCGAGTACACCATCCTGCTGGATGAGGAAGAGGTAATGATTCGCGCCAATCTGCTGGCACTCGAAGATGACGGGATGGAAGAGGGGATGAACTACTATGACGAAGAGAGCCTCTCCTTCTGCGGCATTGAAGATTTTCAGCTGGTGATCGCCGCCTATCGTCAGTTTGTGAACCAGTACGGTAAACCCGTACGGTAATTTTTACGCTGGGCCGGGCCACCCGAGTCGCCCGGCCTGCTAATTAATTCAGCGACGCACCGCCGCACATCACCAGCTGCTGACCGGTGATCGCCGCGGCCGCAGGCGAAAGCAGGAACCCGACCAGTCCGGCCACTTCCTGCGGCTGAAGATAGCGTCCGATTAGCGGCAAGCGCGGCGGGGAACTGGCCCGGCCCGGCTGTTGCAGCATCGGCGTTTCGGTGGCTCCGGGCGCTACAATATTGGCCGTAATGCCGCGCGGTGCCAGCTCTGCCGCCCAGCTGCGCACCATGCCGATCATCGCCGATTTGGTGGCCACATACTGACTTCGGCCCGACGCACCGCCTGACGTGCGACTGCCCAGCAGCACGATTCTGCCACCCGCGCTCATCCGGGGCGCAAAATGATTGGCCAGCTGTTCTGCAGCGGCAACATGCAGTTGCCACAGGCGTGTACTGGCGTTCAGATCCAGCTCCCCGAGCGGTGCGGCCTGCATCATTCCCGCTGCATGGATCACCGCCTGCGGCACCGGCAGTTTGTCCAGTAAAGCCTGCAACGCCGCGCTGTCGCTGATATCGATCTGGTGGCTCTGCCAGCCCGCGTCTGAGTGCTTTATCGCCGAGCGGCTCAGGCCAGTCACCTGCCAGCCCTCATCCAGCAGGTTCGCCACAATCGCCTGGCCGATGCCGGAACTGGCGCCGGTCACCAGCGCCATTTTTTCAATCACGCGTCACCTCCCTGCACCCATGACTCCTCAACCCGCACATACTTAATCGCCTGGCGATACCAGGTGTAGGCGATATGCAGTTCGCCGTTCACGCCCTGCTTGATGCTGGGGTAAGAGAACTCCCGGTTTAACTTCTGCTGAGAGTTATTGGTCATGCAGTAGCCGTCGCCCTCGTCCAGATTGCGCTGCAGCGGCCAGCTTTTGCCGCCATCCGTTGAGATCGCCAGCGTCATCGGCGCTCGTGGCGCGCCCCAGAAGGCAGTGCGACCGTTGTGTACCACCGGCTCTGCGGCGACCGCAACGTCACCGTCCTCGTCATCATCTTCAATTTCGTCATACAGCGACAACCGGCGCTCGCTGGCCCCTTCGGCGCTCATCGCATTGAACACCAGCGCCAGATGACCGTTGCGCAGCGTCGTGACCTGAATGGAGGAGTTATTGTTGGGCAGCGACAGCGGTTCGGGCGCGCTCCAGCTTTCGCCCTGATCAAACGAGCGACTCTGGTAAATGTGGTCGGCCCAGCGACTGCGGTAAAGCGCCAGCAGCGAGCCATCATCCAGCAGGGTGACGTTCATGTGAACGCAGCCGGTGCTGTCAGGCACGCTGACGTCGCGCCAGCTCTGGCCTTTATCTTCAGAGATTTTTACCGCGCTGACGTCATAGCTGCCGACCCACTTTTCGCCGGGCTGCGTCAGGCAGTAAAACACCGGCAGCAACCAGTTGCCGTTGGGCAGCACCACAATCGGCTGACGAATAAAGGTGCCGGGCTTATCCAGCAGCGTTTTGATCTCGCCCCAGCTCTTGCCGAAATCGTGAGACTGGCGATAGCGCACAATCGCGGTGTCCTGATTGCCCGATTTCTGCGCCGTCCAGAGCAGCCACAGTACCTGGTCCGGATCGAGAAACAGCACCGGGTTCTGTTCTGAACGACCCGAATCGTCAGAAAGCTTCTGCGCGTCACTCCAGCGATCGCTGCCTTTTGTCAGCCGGGAACACCATATCGAGATATCGGCAATCCCTTCCTGCGTGCCGCCAAACCAGACGCAAAGCAGATCGCCATCGGGCAGCGGCAGCAGGTTAGCCGCATGGTTTTGCGGGCAGGAGGAGGGCAGCATCGCAATCTGCTGGGCGCTATCCTGCGGGTGCGGCGCAACCAGGCCGGTGCGTTCTGCGGTGACGGTTTCCTGAGTCATATTAGGCTCCACTATTTTGTGCATTGTGTTGCGGTTGAGGCTGGGACTGGCGTGACGGGATACAGCGGTCAATCACCATAATGATGGCCGGCGTAATCAGCGCCACATACATATTGTCGATACCGAACGGGTTACCCATCAGGAACCAGACGGACGTCACCACGCAGGCACCAATCAGACCGGCGTTGGCACCGCGCGTGCTCTTAAACCACGGCAGATAGAACGCCATGATCGCCACCACGGTGATCGACAGGCGAATCGCGCGGGTAAAGAAGGAGAGCTTCAGCACTTCCGGGAAGAACAGGACAAACAGCAGCGGGAAGAAGCCGATACCAATCGAGATCCAGCGCGTCATTTTGAATTCGCGCTCTGGCGTCGGGTTACGATAGGGCACGTAAAAGTCTTTTACGACCAGCGAGGCGATGGCCAGCGCAACGGTGCCGACGCTGACGAAAATCGAGGCCACCAGCGAGGTGGTAACAATGCCTGCCAGCCACGGTGACATATCCTGCAGAAACACCGGCAGCGCATAGAGGCTCTTGATATCGGGATGCGCAAACTTCGCCGCCACGCCAATCAGCGCCATCGCCAGACCGATCGGCAGGCAGAAGATGAAGGCGACCCAGGTGGCGCGCTTCGCGGACTTCACATCTTTGGTGGAGGAGATCGCCTGGATCACAAACTGCGTACAGAAGATCGATCCCACGGTCCCGATCAGCCAGGCCACAATGGTACTGGCACCGACGTGACCATCCCACGTCCAGTAGAACGCCGGCATTTTCTCGATCATCGGGGCCACGCCGCCGGTCATTTTCAGTGCCACATAGAGAATAATCAGAATCCCGATGTACTTAATGGCGCTGTGCAGCAGCGTAACCCAGGCGACGCCTTTCATGCCGCCAAACGCAAAGTAGAAGGTACTGACCACCGCGGTGATAAAGGCCGCCTGCGTCAGGTCGATCTTCAGCACGGTGGAGATCGCCGCCGCGCCGCTGATGTAGTTACCGACGTTCACCAGCAGCAGCGCATAGATCATGATCAGCGAGATAATGTTCTTGGTCGAGCTGCCATATTTCTCGGCGATGGCACCGGAGATCGTGATTTTTCCGGTGTTGTAGATGCGTTTGACCAGAATCAGACCAAACAGCGGGAACCCAATCGCCGCGCCAATCACCGACCAGGAGGCGGCGAAGCCATCCTCAAAGGCTGCCTGCGCCGTGCCGATGGTCGATTTTGCCCCGATATACTCTGACATCAGCATAATGCCGACGATAAAAGCGGGCATGGCGCGGGAGCCTTCCATGAAGTCGCCGCTGGTTTTACTGCGCAGCCGCCAGGTCAGCCAGGTGGTGAACAGGATATAGGCGACCACCATGCCGACGATCAGTAAGGTGCTCTCAGTTGAAAATGCTTTCATCATGACCTCGATTGTTCTGGCAGATGGCGACCATCAGGTTCGTTCTCATCTGACCGATAGGGTACAAAGGCGATGGACGTTATTGCAGGTAGTGGTTCACGATTTGACGGATCTGCTGCTGTTCGTCGGCGCTGAACTGCACCGCATAGCGGCTTTCACCCACCTCAAAGCCCTGCAGACTGACCGCTTTTTTCACGGCGGCCGGTGAGAAACCGATGCTGTACAGCGCGGTGCGCAGGCCGGTGACGTTCTCCTGTGCCTGATGCGAACCGGTAATGTCACCGGCACTGAAGCGCGCCCAGATGGCGTTAATTGCCTCCGGGGCCACGTTTGCCAGCCCGGAAATGGAGGCGGAGCAGCCATCAACGAATCCCTGATGAATCAGCGAGTCAGGACCGTTCAGCACATCAAAGCCCTCACAGTCGGCGGTGGCCTGTAGAAATCCGCTCAGACTTTCATAGCTGCCTGCGGAGTCTTTAATGCCGATGATGTTCGGGTGCGCGGCCAGCGTGCGAACGGTCTCTGGCTGCAGGGTATTGCCGGTTCGCGCCGGAATGTTGTAGAGGAACAGTGGCACCGTCAGCGCGTCCGCTACGTGCTGATAGTGGTCGATCAGCTCCTGCTGCTTCAGCGGCACAAACCATGGCGTAATCGCCGAGACGGCATCCACGCCAAGGCGGGCAATCTGTTTGCCGAGCCGGATCGTTTCACGGGTCGAAATCTCGCCGATATGCGCCACGACGGCCGCACGGCCATTGACTTCATCGACGCAGGTGGTGGTGACGGCGATCTTCTCCTGCTCGTTCAGCACAAAGAATTCACCGTTAGTGCCGCCACAGAAGATGCCGTTTCCAGCGTTGATCTGGCGTCTGACCTGCTCACGCTGCCTTACCGGATCAAAGGCACCTTCACGGTCAAAGGTGGTGACGATGGCGGTCAGTACGCCGTTGATTTTCTTATTCATGACAATCCTCATTACGCCTGGCAGGAAGGGAACAGCGTCAGGTAGACGGCGCGCACATCGTCAGCGGTGACCGCCATCGGCACGTTTTTTATCAGGCGCTGCACATCGAGTGCCGCTTCCACTAAATAAGGCAGGTGATCCGGGCCGATGCCCAGTGCTTCCAGGCTGGCAGGCAACTGCAGCCGCGCAACCAGCACGGTGAAGTAGTCGACCAGCGCGTGTGATTTCTCTTCATCGCTTAAACGGACGTCAGCGTCGGGCAGCAGGTCATAGGCCTGAGCGAATTTGCTCACCGCGGCCGGACGGACAAAGCGCATGCAGGGGGCCAGCAGAATGGCGTTGGCAACGCCGTGTGGCAGGTGATATTTGCCGCCAAGCGGATAGGACATCGCATGCACCAGATGCGTCCCGGCATGGGCAATCGATGCGCCGCCATAATAAGAGGCCCAGAGCATCTCCAGCCGTGCCTGCAGATTCTCCGGCTCGCGCAGCGTGGTTTCGAGATTCGCGAACAGCTTCTTCATCCCAATCAGCGCATAGTTGTCACTGACCGGATTGGCCACGTTGGCGGTGAAGCACTCAATCAGGTGACACAGAGCATCAATGCCGGTAGACGAGGCGATGTGCGGCGGCATGCTGGTGGTGAGTTCCGGCACCAGCGCCACCACATCGGGCAGCATCACTGGTGAAATAATACCGACTTTGGTCTCTTTCTCCGGGATCGCCAGAATCGCATTCGGGGTCGCTTCAGAACCGGTGCCGGCAGTGGTCGGGATGAGCATTGATCGGGTGCGGCGCTGCGGTTTTTCGCCTGCCAGCAGGGCGTCCAGCGACGGTGCTCCATCGATGCACAGCACCGAGAGCAGCTTCGCCACATCCAGTACGCTGCCACCGCCGATGCCAATCACCATGTCGGCCTGGCGCTGCGAGAGTGTTTCTGTAATCGCGGCCACATCATGCTGGCTCGGCTCGGGCGGCACGCTGTTGACTACGCTGATACGCGGAATCTGATCCCGGAGTTGCCCCATCAGCGCCTGAACCGCCGGAATCGCTTCAATGTTCCGGTCAGTCACCACTATCGCTGTCGTTACGCCACTCAGCAGATAGCGCATGTCGTTTAACGCCTGATAACCGCTAATCACCGTGCTGTTAATGTTCATTTCATACCCTTTTTTCTGTCATGACTGAGCAGATGATTAATTTTGCTCAGCGCAATGCGATGTCAGTCACTCTCTGTGGCTAATTTTATAAGGCATATCGATTTCGATTAATTTGAACTTGCTCACATATAATCAATCATGATTGAATATAATCAAATGCAGTGGCAATAGCCTGACAGGAGTGAGGATGGGCTTATCAGTATGGAAAACCCCGGTGCTGGTCATCGCCGATGACTTTACCGGGGCCAACGATGCAGGTAGCGGACTGGCACAGGCCGGCGCCCGTGTACATGTGCTGTTCGGCACCGCCGCGCCGCAGTCCGACGAGGCGGCGGATGTGCTGGTAATCAGCACCGACAGCCGTGCTGCCAGTGCCACTCAGGCGGCAGAGCATGTCACGCAGGTGGTACAGCATTACGCGGCACAGCTTCAGCAGGGCTGGCTGTTTAAAAAGATCGACTCCACGCTGCGTGGCAACGTCGGGGCTGAAACGGTGGCGGCACTGCGCGCCAGCGGCAAAAGGCTGGCGCTGGTGGCACCGGCCGTACCGCGACTGGGCCGCACCACACGTGAGGGCAGCGTGTGGGTCAATCAGCGGTTACTGACGGATACCGAATTTGCCAGCGATCCCAAAACCCCGATCCTCAGCGCCCGCGTTCTCGATCAGATGCAGATCGACGGCATGGAGATCGATCTCGCCACGCTGCGCAGCGATCGGCTGGATGCAGTGCTGGCAGCGGCGCAGGGCGTCGTGGTAGTGGATGCCGAAACGGAGGCCGACCTGGCGCGACTGATAACCGCTGCATCGCGGCTGAGCGAGACGCCCCTGCTGGTTGGGGCCGCCGGATTAAGCGATGCGCTGGGTGCTGCGCTCTCAGTTCGTCCTTCGCGGCCTGTGCTGGCGGTGGTGGGATCGATGAGTCGTCAGGCAGAGCAGCAGATCGCCACACTGCTTAACCAGCACACGGTTGAGATCGTGGATGTTGATATCCGTCAGCTTTTTCAGCAGCCCGCCTGGCCAGAGCGGGATCGCTGGGTCGAACAGGCGGCCACCGCACTGCGTGCCGGTCGCCATACGGTAATCCGCACCTGCCAGCAAGCATCCCAGCGACACGCGATCGAGGCTCTCTGCCAGCAGCACAGCGTGACGCGCCAGCAGCTGGGCGAGGCGATCTGTCAGCAGCTGGGCGAAATGACCCTGAGTCTGTGCCGGGCACAGCTGCCGCATGCACTCTATCTGTCAGGCGGCGACGTCGCGATTGCCGTCGCTCAGGCGCTGGGGGCCAGCGGCTTTAAAATTCAGGGTCTGGTGGCGGGCTGTGTGCCGCACGGGGTCCTGCTTAACAGTGAATTTACTCTGCCGGTGATGACCAAAGCGGGTGGCTTTGGTGATGAAAATACCCTGGTAGCAGCCATTGGTTTTATTGAGGAGAAGTCGAGTGAGTAAAATTATTGCGATCACCATGGGCGATCCGGCGGGCATCAGCCCGGAAATCATCATCAAAGCGCTCTCTGAAGGTGAGCTGAATGGCATTCCTGCCGTGGTGATTGGCTGTGCCAGTACGCTGCGCCGCATTATGGCGATGAATATCACACCCCAGGCCGAGCTGCGGGTGCTGGACCGGGTACAGGATGCACGGTTTGCGCCCGGCATTATCAATGTGATCGATGAGCCGCTGGCCGATCCTGACGCGCTGAAACCTGGCGTGGTACAGAAAGAGGCGGGGGATCTGGCGTGGCGCTGCGTGAAGCGTGCCACCGAACTGGCACTGGCTGGTGAAGTGCATGCGATTGCTACCGCGCCGCTGAATAAAGAGGCGATGCATGCGGCGGGCCATCTCTATCCGGGTCATACCGAACTGCTGGCGCACCTAACTGACACCAAAGATTACGCCATGGTGCTCTACACCGATAAGCTGAAAGTCATTCATGTCACAACCCATATTGCGCTGCGTAAGTTCCTCGACACGCTCAACCAGACACGCATTAAAACCGTGATTGGTATGGCGGACACCTTCCTGCGTCGTGTCGGCTATAGCGCCCCGCGTATCGCCGTCGCAGGTGTTAATCCGCACGCTGGTGAGAACGGGCTGTTTGGCGACGAGGAGATCACCACCGTTGCCCCCGCGATTGAGGCGATGAAAGCGCAGGGGATTGATGTCTCCGGGCCTTGCCCGCCGGACACGGTGTTTCTGCAGTGCCAGGATGGACGCTATGACATGGTGGTGGCGATGTACCACGATCAGGGGCACATCCCGCTTAAACTGCTGGGCTTCTATGATGGGGTGAACATCACCGCAGGCCTGCCGTTTATCCGCACCTCTGCTGACCACGGCACGGCGTTTGATATCGCCTGGACAGGTAAAGCGAAGTCTGACAGCATGGCGATCTCGATTAAACTCGCGATGCAGCTCGCATAGGGAAATATGAAGGGACAGAGCCGTCTTGACCAGATTATGGATTACCTGAAAAGCCATAATCTGGTGACTGTTGAGCAACTGGTCAGTGCGATTTCCGCCTCACCCGCCACGATTCGACGTGATTTAATTAAGCTGGATAAAGAGGGCGTGATCAGCCGCAGTCATGGCGGCGTCACCCTGAACCGTTTTATTCCTGCCCAGCCGACCACGCTGGAGAAAATGCAGCGGAACCTGGCCGAGAAGCAGGCGATCGCCGAGTGCGCTGCCAGCTTTGTCCGGGCGGGGGATGCGGTGGTGCTGGATGCCGGTACCACTATGCTGGAGCTGGCGCGACAGCTTACGCATCTGCCGCTGCGGGTGATTACCGCCGACCTGCACATTGCGCTGTTTCTTTCTGAGTTTAAGCAGATCGAAGTAACAATCATTGGCGGGCGGATTGATGACTCCAGTCAGTCCTGCGTGGGCGAACATGGACGGCGGTTGCTGCGCAGCATCAATCCCGATATCGCGTTTGTCAGCTGTAACTCATGGAGCCTTGAGCGCGGCATTACCACACCGACTGAAGAGAAAGCGGGGCTGAAACACGATCTGCTGGCCAATGCGGCGCGCCGGGTCCTGCTGGCGGACAGCAGTAAATATGGCTCCTGGTCGCTGTTCTGCGCCTCACCGGTGGATGACCTGACCGATGTGGTGACTGACAGCCGGTTAGATCAGGAGGTCTGCCGCACGCTGCGCGAGCGCGGCATTACGCTGGCGCTGACCTCTGCCTGAACTGAACGCGCCGTGCTTTTCCAGCTTTATCGTAAAGCTGAGTGAGAGCAGCACCGCGCGTTTATCTTCTGCAATTGTCGTTAACGCGCGTAGGCGTCATGCTCTTCGCGCGTTATTGCAGGCGCGTCTACCGTAACCCGTTCAAAACTCAGATTCGTTACGCCCGCTATTTTGCCAAACTCCTGCGCCTGCAGCGTGATGTCGCTGAAACTCAGCCGTTCAATCGGATTTTCCGGCGTGCCTTCAATAAAAAAGGCGCGGGAAAATGTCGCAGGCTCAGTCAGGCTGCTGCTGATATGACTGACAGTGATATTCTCAACCCGCGTCAGGCCAGCATCACCGGTGACGCCTGATGCCAGCTTACGCCAGTGTGGCGGCTGTTCGTTGTCGGTGGCCTGCTCGCTGTAGCTGTACTGCGGAAACCAGTTCAGCTGCAGCATAAACGGATAACAGACATCCTCCATCTTCAGATGGCGAACCACGATGTTTTTAATCCAGCCGCCGCGATTGCGGGCGGACTTGATGCGAAAGCCGACACCCGTGCCGGAGAAACGGTTGTGTTCGATGATGACATTTTCGATACCGCCAGAGGTTTCGCTGCCCAGGGTAATGCCCGAACCTTTCAGCAGGGTGCAGTCGCGAATAATGATATCGCGTGCGGTTCTGCCGAGCTGCTGTGCTTCCGCGCCGCGACCCGATTTCACGCAGATATTGTCGTCATTGCAGGAGACGGTACAGCCTTCAACGCGAACCAACTGGCTGGAATCAATATCAATGCCGTCTGTGCTGGGGCCAGTGGCGTTCATCACACGTAGCCGCTGCAGATTCACCTGTTTCGAATAGCAGACGTGCAGGTTCCAGAAGCCGGAATCCTGCGAGGCAAAGTCCTCCAGCGTCACGCATTCACTCTGATAAACCACCACGTTACGTGGACGCTTGCAGTCGTAATCCACCACCCAGCGCAGGCCGCGACGGGTATAGTCCGCCAGCATCCCGCTGTTTTCGTCGTCGCCCCAGAATTTATGCCACCAGACGGCACCCTGTCCGTCGAGCGTGCCGCTGCCGCACACGGTGACGTTGCGGCAGTGATTAATGTTAAGTATCGCCGCGGGCCACACCATATCAATGCCCGCCACGCGCGTAGCAATGTCCGGATAATCCTCCAGCCGCTCGCTGCCGAGCAGCACCGCATCTTTCGCCAGCTCCAGCGTCATCTCACTTTTTAGAAACAGCGCGCCGGTCAGAAAACGGCCAGCCGGGATCAGTGTCGTGTCGCCTGCTGATGCGCTATCAATCGCGCGCTGTATTGCCTGAGTGGAAAGTGAGGTGGCGTCCGGGACGGCAGCGAAATCAATAATGTTAATTCTTGCCATTTTTTTTGCCTGTAGTAGATGAAGAAATGAGCGTTCAGCGCTGAAAGTAGCACGCTCTGACAGGCAAATTATTGCTGACGATCAGGGAATTCCGGCGGTTACCGTGATGAGAAGTCGGAGGGATAAGCGGGAAGAGACGCGCAGGTTATAGGGTGTCACGCTGCGCGTCTGATCATCAGAGGGTCTTCAGGCCCACTGAGGGGATATTTCTGCCGTAGTAGATCTCACGCATCTCTTTCCACAGCAGGTCAGTAATACGCTTGTGCTCCTGCGGGCTGAGATCTTCCGGGCGGGTGTTAAACAGGTAGTGTTTCAGGTCAAACTCTTTCAGCAACATCTTGGTGTGGAAGATGTTCTCCTGATAGACATTCACATCCACCATGTCATACATCGCTTTCATATCGTCAGACATGAAGTTCTGAATCGAATTAATCTCATGATCGATAAAGTGCTTCATCCCTTTCACGTCACGGGTAAAACCGCGCACCCGGTAATCGACGGTAACGATGTCTGACTCCAGCTGGTGGATCAGGTAGTTCAGCGCCTTGAGCGGTGAGATCACGCCGCAGGTTGAGACTTCAATGTCCGCGCGGAAGGTGCAGAGCCCGCCTTCAGGATGGCTTTCCGGATAGGTATGTACGCAGATATGGCTTTTATCCAGATGCGCCACCACCGAATTGGGCAGCGGGCCAGGATGCTCGGAGTTATCGATATCTTTGGGATCGATCGGCTCTTCGCTGACCAGAATCGTGACGCTGGCTCCCTGCGGTTCATAATCCTGGCGCGCAATATTAAGCACGTTAGCCCCGATAATGGAGCAGGTTTCGGTCAGGATTTCCGTCAGACGGTTGGCGTTATATTGTTCATCAATATAGGCGATATAACCATCGCGTTCAGCTTCAGTATTCGCATAGCAGATATCGTAAATACAAAAACTCAGGCTTTTCGTCAGGTTGTTGAAGCCATGTAGTTTTAGCTTTTGCAATTTTGTTCACCCCCTTAAAAATGCACTGTCAGCACGCGGCCGATAGCGCATTTAACAGATATTGCGGCAGGGCAAAGCTGCCGGTATGGATCGCTGGTGTGTAGTAACGGCAGGTCAGGCCAGCTGCCTTGAAACGTGCCTGCAGGGTAGCGGTATCGAGCTGGCGCAGCGCCGGATTATCGCTCGCCCAGGCAAAGGTCATGATGCCGCCGTAATAGGTCGGAATCGCCGCCTGATAGAAACTGACATCCGCAAAGTAATGGCCCAGCTTGCGATGGCTGTTGACGGCCTCATCCTGCTGCAGGAAGCAGACGCCATTCTGCGCCACGAAGATGCCATTTTCATTAAGGGCCGCTTTGCAGCCGGCATAAAATTCGGAGGTAAACAGACTCTCACCCGGACCAATCGGATCGGTGCAGTCGGAGATGATGACATCGAATTTTTCCTGCGTCTGATTAACGAAGTTAACCCCGTCATCGATCACCAGCGTAAAGCGCGGATCGTCATAGGCGCCTGCGCTGTGGTTCGGCAGATACTGGCGACAAAAGGTCACCACGCCTGCATCGATTTCCACCATGGTAATCTTTTCAATTTCCGGATGACGTGACACTTCACGCAGCATGGCGCCGTCACCGCCGCCGATGATCAGGACACTCTTCGCCGCACCGTGCGCCAGCAGCGGAACGTGGGTCATCATTTCATGATAGATAAATTCGTCGCGTTCGGTGGTCTGCACCACGCCGTCCAGCGCCATTACGCGGCCCATTGCGGCATTTTCGAAAATGATTAAATCCTGATGCGCAGTTTTTTCACGGTACAGCTCTTTATCTACCGTGAAATACTGGCCAAAACCGGCATGAAGGGTTTCATACCACGTTTCATTGTGGGCCATGGTGCTCTCCTCTGATGACATCGCCATGAAGATGGGCGGCACATGATAGCTAACACTGACCGTGGTTGCACGGTCAATGTCCGGCAGCAGAGGGCAGAGTAATTATCTGACGTAGGCCAGCAGGCTCAGTGAATCGCGGGCCAGTGACTTGCACTTTTTGTCATTGGTGATGGCGATACCGCTGAGATCGCGATAGCTGTCTTCACCCAGCGCTTTCATGTTGTAGTTGCTGTAGTTGCTTAAATCCCAGCGGTTCTGCTGAGCAAAAAAGACCAGCGCTTTGCGAATCTGTGCGTCCGGTAAATCCTGATAGCCACAATCATTTTTCAGATAGACGAAAACCGCCGTGAGATCGGCCAGATCTTCTGCTTCGGATTCGCTCAGGGCAAAACTGGTGGAGGAGAAGCCAAGGAGTCCCGTCAGCAGCAGGATCCTGATACTTTGCTTCATAGTCGTTCTCTTCAATGGATATTGCTAATGACGTTAGCACAGTTATTCTCAGGTTTTCGATTAATTTGGCGCTGCGAGCCGCTGCACCGCCTTTTTTCATCAGATTCTCACGGCTAACCCTTGACCTTCCCATAAGGTCAGGGTTTAGGCTGTGCGCTCTGATGCCACAAGGATGATCACCATGCAACGTCGCCACTTCCTGAAACTCACCGCCGCACTAAGTGCAGCCGGAGCCCTGCCGCTCTGGAGCCGTTCGCTGATGGCAGCCACCCGTCCGCTGCTGCCGATTCCCTCTCTGCTGGAAGCGGATGCCAGGGGCAGCTACAGCCTTACCGCGATGCAGGGCACCACGCAGTGGAACGGCAAAGCCGTGCCGACCTGGGGCTACAACGGCAGCCTGCTGGGACCGGTGCTGAAGATGCAGAGTGGCAAACCGGTGACGGTAAATATCCATAACCGGCTCAGCGAAGCGACTACCCTGCACTGGCATGGGCTGGAAATCCCCGGCGCGGTAGATGGCGGTCCGCAGGCAGTGATTGCGCCTGGTGCCTCGCGTCAGGTCTCTTTTACCCCTGACCAGCCCGCTGCAACCTGCTGGTATCATCCGCATCTGCATGGCAAAACCGGGCATCAGGTCGCACAGGGACTCGCGGGACTGATTCTGCTGGAAGATAAGGAGAGCGGCACGCTGCGCCTGCCCACGCAGTGGGGCGTGGATGATGTGCCACTGGTTTTCCAGGATAAGCAGCTGACCAAAGATGGGCGCCTTATCGATTATCAGCTCGACGTGATGCGCGCGGCTGTGGGCTGGTTTGGCGACATGATGCTGACCAACGGCGTGCAGTATCCGCAGCATGCGGTGCCGCGCGGCTGGCTGCGTCTGCGTCTGCTGAACGGCTGTAATGCCCGTTCGCTGCACGTTGCCGCCAGTGATAAACGTCCACTTTATGTGATCGCCAGCGACGGTGGCCTGCTGGCTGAGCCGGTGAAGCTCGACGCACTGCCGATCCTGCCGGGCGAGCGTTTTGAGGTGATGATCGATACTTCTGACGGTAAAGCGTTTGATCTGGTGACGCTGCCGACCGGACAGATGGGCATGACGCTGCCGCCGTTTGACCAGCCGCTGCCGCTGGTACAGATCCTGCCGCTGCGGGTGATGGCCAGCGCCACGCTGCCGGATAAGCTGGCGACGCTGCCTGCGCTTCCCGCCACCGACGGACTGACGACACGCTGGCTGCAGCTGATGATGGACCCGCAGCTGGATCAGCAGGGGATGCAGGCGCTGATGCAGCGCTACGGCGAGAAAGCGATGGGCAAGGGCGGTCATCATTCGATGCCAGAAAAAACGGCTGCCGAGCCGATGCCGCCGATGGAAAACATGGAAGGGATGGATCACAGCATGCACGGCATGGCGAAGCCCGCGGGTTACGATTTCCGCAACGGCAATAAGATCAACGGCCAGGCCTTTGATATGACGAAGCCGTCATTTGCGGTGAAGCTGGGTGATTATGAGAAGTGGACGATTTCAGGAGAAGGCGACGCTATGCTGCATCCGTTTCATATTCACGGCACCCAGTTCCGCATTCTCTCCGAGAACGGCAAACCGCCCGCCCCGCATCGGCAGGGCTGGAAAGATATGGTGAATGTCGACGGCTGGCGCAGTGAAGTGCTGGTGCGCTTCAACTATGTCGCTGCCGCCGAACACGCTTACATGGCCCACTGTCATCTGCTGGAGCATGAAGACACCGGCATGATGCTGGGCTTTACCGTGAGCTGATTACGCCTGATCCAGCGCCAGCCTGATGTCTTCAATCAGGTCACCGGCGTTCTCGATGCCAATCGACAGCCGCACCGTGGCGTCAGTGATACCAATACGCTGACGCACCGCCTGCGGCACGCCGGAGTGCGTGGTGCTGCCAGGATGGCTGGCCAGTGACTCGGTTCCGCCCAGGCTTACCGCCTGCTTAAACAGCGACAGCGCATTGAGAAAACGGAATGCAGCGGGTTGATCGCCAACGATATCGAACGAGAAGGTCGAACCCGCGCCGCTGCACTGCTCGCGATACGTTTTCCCTTCAGCGCTCTCCGCATCCAGATAGGGAAGCCAGTGAAGTTTCGCCACTTTCGGGTGATCGCGCAGAAAGGCCGCGACCGCTTCCGCATTGTGAAAGGCTTTCTCCATCCGCAGCGACAGCGTTTCCAGCGAGCGGCTGAGCATCCAGCTTGAGTGCGGGTCCAGTTGCGTACCGATGGCGCTGCGCAGGGCGCGGACTTTCGCCATCAGCGCTTTACTGCCCATCGCGGCACCCGCAATCAGGTCAGAGTGACCGCCTACATATTTGGTTAGCGAGTAGAGCGACAGATCCGCGCCCAGCGTCAGCGGCTGCTGGAACAGCGGGCCGAGCAGCGTGTTGTCACAGGCGATAATCGGTCGTGAACCCTGCTGCTGGTCAATTTCATCGGCAATGCGCGCCATCAGGCGGATATTGACCAGGCTGTTGGTAGGATTTGCGGGTGTTTCAATCAGGATCACCGCTACCCGGCCCTGAGCCATCGCCTGCTGAGCGGCCTCACGTACTTTGATCTCATCATTGCCGTCGCTGAAACCAACCGCTTTAATATCCAGATTGTGCAGCGTTTTGCTGAGCAGCGTTTCGGTACCGCCATACAGCGGCTGGGAGTGCAGGATCACCTCGCCGGGGCGGGCAAACGTCAGCAGGGCTGTGGAGATGGCGGCCATCCCGGAAGAGAAGAGCGAACAGCTCTCCGCCTGCTCATAGACCGCCAGCCGGTCTTCAACAATTTCGCTGTTCGGATGGTTAAAGCGCGAATAGACCAGCCCGCCCGATTTGCCTTCCGGCGGCTCACGACGACCAGAGACGTAATCAAAGAAATCCCGTCCCTCTTCGGCGCTGTTAAAAACAAAGGTTGAAGTCAGAAACACCGGCGGCTTTACCGCACCTTCAGAGAGGCGGGGATCATAGCCATAGTTCAGCATCTGGGTTTCGGGGTGCAGCGGCCTGTCGCCGATATGCGTCTTTTTGCTTGATGATGAAGTCATTGTGATCTCCGGCCAGCGGCGCGAGTAGGGTAACGATCTGTTGGATAAAGGCTACCACGCAGCGAATCATGCTGGTAAATGCCAGAATGTTCTAAGTTAATGCGCATTTCAGTAACTTAAAGGCCACGGGTAATAATTTTCACGACGTAATCGTTTGCATACAGGGTCGCACAGTCGTCGCTGCTGCGTCTGTGATAGACTTCGGGGCTTTTCTGACGTAACCGGGCTGAACGCAATGAAACACACTGTTGAAGTGATGATCCCTGAACAGGCAATCGCCACGCGCATCGCTGAACTGGGCAAAGAGATTAACGAGCACTACCGCGATAGCGGCAGCGATATGGTGCTGGTGGGGCTGCTGCGCGGCTCATTCATGTTCATGGCTGATCTCTGTCGCGCCATCGATGTGCCGCATGAAGTCGACTTTATGACGGCGTCCAGTTACGGCAGCGGCATGTCCAGCACGCGTGATGTGAAAATCCTGAAAGATCTGGATGAAGACATTCGTGGCAAGGATGTGCTGATCGTCGAAGATATCATCGACTCCGGTAACACCCTGAGCAAAGTGCGTGAGATTCTGCAGCTGCGTCAGCCTAAATCACTGGCGATCTGTACCCTGCTGGATAAGCCTGAACGCCGTGAAGTTGAAGTCAATGTCGAGTATGTCGGCTTTGCCATTCCGGATGAGTTCGTGGTGGGCTTTGGTATCGACTACGCTCAGCACTATCGCCATCTGCCTTACATCGGCAAAGTGGTGCCGCTGGAATCCTGATACTGCTCTGACCGCACATTCTTCCAAGGCCTGCACCGGTTACCTGGTGTAGGCTATGTCGCGCTTTACGCCGCGATCGGCTCAGGCCTCGCCGTTCATCTGCAGATTAGCAATGCCGTGACGGTAGCGCTGTTCAAGGATCTCCCGGCTGTTTGCCGTGACGTCCAGGTTACGCAGGCAGCCATCCTGAATGCCGTAAACCCAGCCGTGCAGGGAGACATCCTTGCCACGTTTCCAGGCAGATTGCAGAACGGTCGAGTGCCCCAGGTTATAGACCTGTTCAATAACGTTGATTTCGCACAGTTTGTCCAGGCGCTTATCCGGCGGGAGTTCCCCCAGCAACACGCTATGCTTGTACCAGAGGTCGCGGATGTGCAGCAGCCAGTTGTCGATTAATCCCAGCTCCGGGTTATCCATCGCCGCCTGCACGCCGCCGCAGCCGTAGTGACCGCATACGATAACGTGTTCTACTTCCAGCACTTCGATAGCGTACTGCACCACGGACAGACAGTTCAGATCGGTGTGGATTACCAGATTGGCGACGTTGCGGTGAACAAAGAGTTCGCCGGGTTCCAGTCCGGTCAGACGTTCGGCAGGGACACGGCTGTCAGAACAGCCAATCCACAGGAAGCGCGGTTTTTGTGCCTGGGCGAGCCGCTCAAAAAAGCTGGGATCTTCTTCAACCAGCAGTTTTGACCATTCGCGGTTGTTTCTGATCAGGGTATTGATGTCTGTCATGGCGTTGAGCGACCGGTTACTGCGCAAAGTGCGCGCGCGTACTATATGCCAGGGCCTGATAAATTTAAACGGCATTGCAATGCCATCAAAACAGGGTATGGATGCAGAATGACTTATGCACTGGAACTTTCCCGGCTGACCAAGACCTATCCCGGCGGCGTGCAGGCGCTGAAGGGCATCGATCTTAACGTTGAAGCGGGTGACTTTTATGCGTTGCTGGGGCCAAACGGTGCCGGTAAATCGACCACCATCGGGATTATCAGTTCGCTGGTAAACAAATCCGAAGGCAGCGTGCGGGTGTTTGGCTACGATCTGGAAAAAGATGTGGTGAATGCCAAGCGCCAGCTCGGGCTGGTGCCGCAGGAGTTTAACTTCAACCCGTTTGAGACGGTGATGCAGATCGTCGTGAATCAGGCGGGTTACTACGGCGTTGAGCGTCGTGAAGCCAATGAGCGTGCGGAAAAATATCTGAAGCAGCTCGACCTGTGGGGCAAACGCACTGAGCGTGCGCGCATGCTCTCCGGCGGGATGAAGCGCCGCCTGATGATCGCCCGTGCGCTGATGCACGAGCCAAAACTGCTGATTCTGGATGAGCCAACGGCGGGCGTGGATATCGAACTGCGTCGCTCAATGTGGGTGTTCCTGAAAGATCTCAATGCCAAAGGCACTACCATCATTCTCACCACCCACTATCTGGAAGAAGCCGAGATGCTGTGCCGCAACATCGGCATCATTCAGAGCGGTGAGCTGGTAGAGAACACCTCGATGAAAGAGCTGCTTTCCAAGCTCAAATCCGAGACCTTTATCCTGGATCTGGCGCCGCGCAGTCCGCTGCCCAGGCTGGAGGGGTTCCAGTACCGGCTGACCGATACCTCAACGCTGGAAGTGGAAGTGCTGCGTGAGCAGGGCCTTAACAGCGTCTTCAGCCAGTTGAGTGCGCAGGGTGTGCAGGTGCTGAGTATGCGCAATAAAGCCAACCGTCTGGAAGAGCTGTTCGTTGGCCTGACGACGCAGGGAAAAACAGGAGCAAAAGCATGACACATTTGTACTGGGTGGCGCTGAAAAGCATCTGGGCCAAAGAGGTTAACCGTTTCGCCCGTATCTGGATCCAGACGCTGGTGCCGCCGGTCATCACCATGACGCTCTATTTCATCATCTTTGGCAACCTGATTGGGTCGCGCATTGGTGAGATGCACGGCTTCAGCTATATGCAGTTTATTGTGCCGGGATTGATCATGATGGCGGTGATCACCAACGCCTACGCTAACGTGGCATCATCGTTCTTCAGTGCCAAGTTCCAGCGCAACATTGAAGAGCTGCTCGTTGCACCCGTGCCGACCCACATTATCATTGCCGGCTATGTAGGTGGCGGTGTGGCGCGTGGCGTCTGCGTCGGCATTCTGGTGACGGCTATCTCGCTGTTCTTTGTGCCGTTCCACGTGCACTCCTGGTCGATGGTGGCGATTACGCTGCTGCTGACCGCGATTTTGTTTTCACTGGCCGGTCTGCTCAACGCTGTCTTTGCGCGCACCTTTGACGATATCAGCCTGATCCCGACCTTTGTGCTGACGCCACTGACCTATCTGGGCGGCGTATTTTATTCGCTGAGTCTGCTGCCGCCGATCTGGCAGGCTGTCTCTAAACTGAATCCAATTGTTTATATGATTAGCGGATTCCGTTATGGCTTCCTGGGCATTAATGATGTGCCACTGGTCTTTACGCTCTCGGTACTGGTGGCCTTTATTCTGGTGTTCTACTGGCTGGTCTATGCGCTGATTCAGCGCGGACGCGGACTGCGCACCTGACAACAGGTTGAATGGTAAGGGCCACGCTGCAATAAGGGCGTGGCTTTTTTTTGGTGAGTGAATAACAACCCAAACGACGGTTCTCCCTGGCCTCGAAATCACTCTGAAACCTGCCTGCGATGAGAAAGTCATCGAAGCCGATGAGAACCCAGGCGGTGTAATTGCAGAAGCAGAAACAAAAAGGGCCGCCCATGTTAATGGCGGCCCTTTTTTGTCAGCTGATCGATTACTCAGGCGATTTGTACCGGCAATGCTTTGGCCAGACGCTTCATCTGGTTGTCACCTTCAAAATAGGCGACTTTAGGCTGCCACTGTCGCGCGACGGCATCCTCGACCTGCACATACGAGCAGATAATTAAAATATCGCCTTCACAGGCGCAGCGGGCAGCAGCACCGTTGACCGAAATAATTTTCGAACCACGCTCAGCCGCGATAGCGTAGGTGGAAAAGCGCTGACCGTTAGTGACGTTATAAATATCGATCGCTTCATATTGCAGAATGCCGGAAGCATCCAGGAAATCCTGATCGATAGCGCAGGAGCCTTCATAATTGAGGTCCGCCTGTGTCACTTTTACGCGGTGCAATTTGCCTTGCAGAACTGTGCGAATCATAGCCAGAAACCTTATCAGAGAAATAAAATAACCTGCAGCGGGCGTACTTACAGCGTCAGGTCAACAGTTTGATTATCAATCAGTCGGGCTTTACCCAGCCACGCGGCCATCAGCACTACCGCGCGCTGGCTGTCCACCGTCAGCGGCTGCAGCGTGTCCGCATCACAGATTGCCAGGCCATCAGGACGCAATCCCTGCGCCAGCAGTGCCTCGCTGGCTGCCTCGATGATCTCTTCAATGTGACGCTCGCCGTTCTCAAGTCGCTGAGCCATCTGATGCATCACCTGGCTCAGCACCGGTGCCAGCTTACGCTCATCGTCTGTCAGGTAGCCGTTGCGCGAACTCAGCGCCAGGCCATCTTTGGCACGTACGGTTGGCACGCCAACAATCTCAATGTCGAACCCCATATCAGCCACCATCTTACGAATGATAGCCAGCTGCTGAAAATCCTTTTCACCGAAACAGGCAATATCGGGCTGTACCAGATTAAACAGTTTGCTGACGATGGTCGCCACGCCACGAAAATGGCCTGGACGCGTCGCCCCTTCCAGCAGGGAAGAGAGCACCGGCACCTCAACAAAGGTCTGATTCTGCGCGCCCTGCGGATAGACTTCAGCCGGTGACGGGGCAAAAACCACGTCAACCTGGTGACGGTTCAGCTTTTCACAATCTTCCTGCAGGGTACGCGGATAGCGGGCTAAATCATCGGCGCGATCGAACTGCATCGGATTGACGAATATCGAGACAATGACGATGTCGCCGCGCGACCGGGCTTCATCCACCAGCGTCATATGGCCTTCATGCAGGTTGCCCATGGTCGGTACCAGCGCAATGCGTTTACCCTGCTGACGCCAGCGACGGACTTCCTTGCGCAGCATCAGCAGCGTTTCAATAATCAACACGGTGACTCTCCTGAATTACTGGAAACTGTGCTCTGCCGCCGGATAGGTTCCGGCCTCGACTTCGGCGATATAGTGGCGAATCGCCGCGCGAACGTCGCCGGTCTCCGCCAGGAAATTTTTGGCAAATTTGGGAATGTGGCCGCCGGTCACGCCCAGCGCGTCATGCATCACCAGAATCTGACCATCGGTGACGTTACCGGCACCGATGCCGATCACCGGGATGGTGAGCGCCTCGGTGATCCGCTGTGCCAGCGACACCGGCACGCACTCCAGCACCATCAGCTGTGCGCCTGCCGCTTCCAGCGCCAGCGCATCGGCCAGCAGCTGATCGGCACCGGCCTCATCACGGCCCTGCACTTTATAGCCGCCAAAGATATTTACCGATTGCGGGGTCAGGCCAAGATGACCGCACACCGGCACGGCGCGTTCGGTCAGCATCTGTACGGTCTCCGTCAGCCAGCTGCCGCCTTCCAGTTTCACCATATTGGCACCGGCACGCATCAGCTGTGCGGCACTCTCAAAGGTCTGCTCAGGCGTGGCATAACTCATAAAGGGCAGATCGGCGAGCAGCAGGGCGTGTGGGGCACCACGGCGCACGGCAGCGGTATGATAGGCGATGTCGCTGACCGTGACCGGCAGGGTGGAGTCGTGCCCCTGCACCGTCATCCCTAAGGAATCACCAACCAGCAGCACCTGAATGCCTTCATCGGCAAACAGGCGGGCAAAACTGAAATCGTAGGCGGTCAGCGTCGCGAATTTTTTACCGCTGGCTTTCGCCTGACGCAGATGTGAAATCGTGGTGGGTTTCATGGCGCTCTCAACTCAGGAATTCTGATGGGCGCAGTTTACTGGATAGCGTGAAAGAGCGGAATCAGAGATGTACGTTTGTCTGATCAGCCATGCCACAGCGTGATGCTGCGACTGTCGAGGGTGGCCAGAACGGTGCTGAGTGCGCGGCCATCGGGCAGGCGGGCATCGGGCGCAATTGCCAGCAGCGGCACCAGCATAAAGGCGCGATTCAGCAGGTCGTAGTGCGGCACAATCAGCCGCTCTGTGTTAATGACTGCGTCGCCAAACAGCATCAGATCGATATCCAGCGTGCGCGGTCCCCAGCGTTCCGCCTTACGCACCCGCCCATGATCGCGCTCAATCTGCTGGGTATGGTCAAGCAGGGCTTCAGCGCTGAGATGGGTTTCCAGCGCCACGGCGGCATTAAGAAAATCGGGCTGATCGGGCGGGCCATAAGGCGGTGTACGGTAGAACGGCGAGGTCGCGATGCGTTGCGTCTGCGGCAACGCATCCAGTGCCGTCAGCGCTGCATCAACCTGATGCAGCGGATCGGCCAGATTACTGCCTAATGCGAGGTAAACCCGCGTCATGACACGTTTTGATTGTCACGACGTGGTGCGGAAGAGCGGCGGCGCGGACGACGCGATTTATTGCGCGGCACCGGATCGTCACCCAGATTATTCAGCATGTTTTTCTGATGCGGCGGCGCAGCGACCTGGAATTCACCCCACCACTGGCTCAGACGCAGCAGTTCCGGGTTGTTTTCTACTTCCGCGCGCAGCGCCAGCAGATCGTATGCGGCACGGAATTTCAGATGCTCCATCAGCTTCCAGGCGCGTTTACCGTGACGGCGTGACATGCGTAACTGCAGTAGCCAGATATCGCGGATCAGCGAGGTAATACGTTTTGGAATCGCCAGCGCACGGCAGGCTTCGTCCAGCGTATCGTTCATCGCCATCGCAAAGGCTTCGAAGTAGGTCAGGCCACTCTCCTGCGCAATGCGTTCGGCCGCTTCAAGCTGCGGATACCAGAACATCGCGGCAAACAGGAACGCCGGATTCACGCGCATATCGTTATGAATACGGTTATCGGTGTTTTTCAGCACCTGTGCCAGCATCCGCTCCATGTGACTGTCACTGTTTTCCGTGAAGTTGCGCGCCAGCGTCGGGAACAGCGGCTGGAACAGCTGATATTCACACAGCTTGAGATAAGTACTGTAGCCATAACCCGCCTGCAACAGCTTCAGCGACTCTTCAAACAGACGCGCGGGCGGAATATCACGCAGCAGCGAAGCCAGACGTGGAATCGGCTCGGCGGTTTCCGGCGCAATGCTCATATTGAGCTTGGCGGCAAAGCGTGCGACGCGCAGCATGCGCACCGGATCTTCGCGGTAGCGGGTTTCCGGATCGCCAATCAGGCGAATGATGCCCTGTTCGAGATCGCTGATGCCGCCAACGTAGTCACGTACGCTGAAATCAGCCACGCTGTAGTAGAGGCTGTTGATGGTGAGATCGCGGCGCTGGGCATCATCTTCGATAGAGCCGAAGATATTGTCGCGCAGCAGCATACCGCTCTGGGCGCGCTGCGAACTGTTACGATCCTCCGCGATCTCTTCAACCTGATGATGACCACGGAAGGTGGCGACTTCGATCACTTCCGGGCCAAACATCACGTGTGCCAGACGGAAACGCCGACCGACCAGGCGACAGTTGCGGAACAGCTTACGCATCTGCTCAGGCGTGGCGTTGGTGGTCACGTCGAAATCTTTAGGTTTTTGCCCCAGTAGCAAATCGCGCACGCCACCGCCTACCAGATAGGCTTCATAACCGGCTTTATTCAGGCGATAGAGCACTTTGAGGGCATTTTCGCTGATGTCTTTACGTGAGATGTTGTGGTTTTCACGAGGGATAATGGCCATCAGACGTTCTGGTTCAACCTCTGCAGGGGCTTCCTCTTCATCACGCTTCAGGACTTTTCGGCAAAAATTAGCTACTCGGGTAAAAATGGGACACCTCGACAGTGGCAATTAGGGTGTAGGTAAAATCAGCGGCTAATCATAGCCTGTTGAGAACCGTTTGAGAATGCTGTTGTCTATGCATCCGGTTTCAGGGCGTTCTGTTGCGGCATCAAAGCGATATTCCACTGCGCTACCGCATCAGACAGCAGTTTGTCCTGCGTTAAGTCCTGCCAGCCACTTGAAACAGGCTGCCCGAGGAAGCGTAATGCCGCTACCAGCAGGGGTCTGGCATCGCCATCGGGCAGGGAAGGGGCATGATTCTGCTTCGATAACTTATTGCCATCGTGATTAAGCGCCAGCGGCAGGTGCAGCCAGGCCGGCACCGGCCAGCCAAACTGCTGATAAAGTGCAATCTGCCGTACCGTCGGCTCAATCAAATCTGCGCCGCGCACCACTTCGGTAATGCCCTGAAAATGATCGTCGACTACCACCGCCAGGTTGTAGGCAAACAAACCATCGCGACGGTGAATAATAAAATCTTCCTGTGCCAGACGCCTGTCCGCCTCTACGCGCCCGCGTAATCGGTCGTCAAACGCAAAGACCGGCGAATGCTGGCGTAAACGCAGCGCGGCATTCTCTGGTCCGCGTTGCCGTTCACGGCAGTAACCATCATAGAAACCGCCAATCGCCTGAATGCGACGTCGGGGACAGGTACAGAAATAGCTCTGACGATGCTGCTGCAGCCAGGCGAGCGCGTCACGGTAGGCCTCATGACGTTGCGACTGCCACAGCACCTCGCCATCCCACGTCAAACCATAGTGTTCCAGCTGATGGAGGATGCGGCTGGCGGCACCCGGCACTTCCCGCGGCGGATCGATATCTTCAATTCTCACTCGCCAGATGCCGTTTTGCGCGCGCGCGCTCAGGTAACTGCCCAGGGCAGCTATCAGCGAGCCAAAATGAAGTTCACCAGAGGGAGAAGGGGCGAAGCGACCAATGCAGGAGGATGACATAAGGTTCAGAAGTGACCACGCAGTGGACAAAACAGTCGTTGTTCCACTGCGCGGTAACAGGCTGGACGCGGCATCAGCCGGCCATTTGTTTCTCACGAATTTCTGCTAGCGTCTTACAGTCGATGCAGAGATCGGCAGTAGGACGTGCTTCGAGACGGCGGATACCAATCTCAACGCCACAGGAATCGCAATAACCGAAGTCGTCGTCTTCGACTTTCTTCAGCGTCTTCTCGATCTTTTTAATCAGTTTACGTTCGCGATCGCGGTTACGCAGCTCCAGGCTGAATTCCTCTTCCTGCGCGGCACGGTCAACCGGGTCCGGGAAGTTAGCGGCTTCATCCTGCATGTGCGATACGGTACGATCGACTTCGTCCCGCAATTGATTACGCCAGGCTTCCAGAATCTTGCGAAAATGGGTCAGCTGCGCGTCGTTCATATACTCTTCGCCAGGCTTAACCTGATAAGGCTCAACGCCAGCGATAGCGAGAATACTCAGGGACGATGTTTTACGGTTTTGACCTTCTTGCATGTTGCTTCTCCTGGATAACACGCACTATACCCTCTGACTTACGTCCCGCAGGGGCGTTGCTGCCGGCCTGCATCTGACGTCTGCGGGGTACATCGATCCCCCATTGGGGAAAAAAACAGGCCGCTATAAATAACAGAAGCAGTCAGGGTTGGCAATTCTTCATGAACACACCTTGACAAGCCTGTGAGGAACAGCGTAATCAGCCCTTAGCTCAGAACATTCTTACCACATAAAATTGCAAAAGATATTACAAGGTTACGTCGATCGGCGATTTAAGAAACATTCCCTCTGCCGATAAGTCTGCCTGATACGCTAAAACCTCTACACCTTCCCGTTGCGCCTGAGCCAGTTGTTCTGCATACGCCGCATCAATGTGACGTGCCGGGGAAACGTCCTCAATCCCCGAGTGCAAAACGGCAAACAACAAAACGGCCCGATGACCCTCTGCCGCTACTGTCGCCAGCTCGCGCAGGTGTTTCTGTCCTCGAATCGTCACCGCATCCGGAAAATAGCCTTTACCTTCATGTAAAAGGGTTACGGATTTCACCTCAATATAGCAGTTGCGCCGTCCCTCTGCTTTGAGCAGGAAATCAATTCTGCTTTTTTCACTGCCATATTTCACTTCCGCCTGTCGATGCGAATAACCAGCCAGCGATGGCAGCCGATCCTGGTCCAGCGCTTCAGCCACCAACTGGTTCGCGCGCAGGGTATTCACGCAGATCCAGTGGCCCAGTTGCGTCTCGGTCAGCTCCCAGCTGTGGGGATATTTGCGCGTCAGGCTGTTGGACGTGGAATACCAGATTGTATCGCCCGGCGTGGCGCAGCCGGTCATGGCGCCGGTGTTGGCGCAGTGGATCGTCAGTACCTCACCTTCCGGCGTCATGACATCGGCAAGGAAACGTTTGTAACGGGCAATCAGGCAGGCGGATTTAAGGGGCGGAGAGAAGTGCATGCGGATCCTGAGGCGTTAATGGCCAGCTGGCCAGCGCGCGGTAGCGGGTGCGGCCCCGGGCATAGTCAGAGGCGAACAGTGAAAAGGTGGAGACACGAAAACGCCAGTGGAAACCGCGTGGTGGCAATGCAACCGGCTGGGTCGCCTGGCGTAACAGCGTGATGTGCGGATGAAACGGCTGTGGGCTTTGATAACAGCCATGTCGGGCGGCCTGCGCCCGCAGCAGGCTGGCGAGCTGAAGCAGGCCGCGAGGTGCACGCTGGCAACCGAGCCAGACCACGCCGGGACGCGGCCAGTGCCCGGCATCATCCAGGTCGAGATCGAAACCGGGCTGGACAATGCGGGAGGCTAGCGTCTGCAGGCGTTGTGAGGTTTCCGGTGCGACCTCACCCAGAAACGCCAGCGTCAGGTGCAGATTCGCTGCGACCACCGGCTGACCTGCCTCTGCAGGAAAGGTGTCGGCCCGCCAGCGCACCAGCTGTTGCTGCATTTTGTCAGGCAGGCTGATGGCAAAAAATAAGCGTTGTGTCGCCATGGCGCTCTCCGGCAAATATCACGTGCTACAATGCGCGCCATCTTAGCACAGGCAGAAGCGGAGTTTGCTGTGAGCGATTTACCGGTCAGCGCGGTGCTGCCAGACATCCTGGCAGCGCTGCGTGACGCCTCTCAAATCCTGCTGGCCGCCCCTACCGGCGCGGGCAAATCGACCTGGCTGCCGCTGCAGTTGTTACAGCAGGCGGCGCTGCCGGGACGTATCATCATGCTGGAGCCACGCCGGCTGGCGGCGCGTAATGTGGCGCAGCGACTGGCAGAGCAACTCGGCGAACAGCCGGGTGCCACGGTGGGATTCCGGATGCGTGGCGAAAGCTGCGTCGGGCCAGAAACCCGGCTGGAAGTGGTTACCGAAGGGATGCTCACGCGCATGCTTCAGCACGATCCGATGCTGGAGGGTGTGTCGCTGGTGATCCTCGATGAGTTTCATGAGCGCAGCCTGCAGGCCGATCTGGCGCTGGCGCTGCTGCTCGATGTGCAGCAGGGGCTGCGCGACGACCTTAAAATCATGCTGATGTCGGCCACGCTGGATAATACCCGGCTGGCGGCGCTGCTGCCGGATGCGCCACTGATTATTTCAGAAGGGCGCAGCTATCCGGTTGAGCGGCGTTACGCGTCGCTGAATCAGAATGTGCGTTTTGAAGAGGCGGTTGCGCGTGAAGTCGCTCAGCTGCTGCGCGATGAAGAGGGTTCACTGCTACTGTTTCTGCCGGGCGTGGCGGAAATTGAACGGGTGAAACGCGAGCTGGAATCACGCATCAGTGACGATGTGGATCTGACTCCACTCTATGGCGCACTGCCGCTGGCGGCGCAGCGACGGGCGATCCTGCCTGCCGCCGCCGGACGTCGCAAAGTGGTGCTCGCCACTAATATCGCCGAGACCAGCCTGACCATTGAGGGGATTCGCCTGGTAGTCGACAGTGCGCTGGAGCGCAGCGCCCTGTTTGACGCCCGCAGCGGCGTAACGCGTCTGCAGACCCAGCGCATCAGCCAGGCCTCAATGATCCAGCGCGCAGGTCGCGCCGGGCGACTGATGCCAGGAATCTGTCTGCATCTGCTGCCGCAGGAGCAGGCGTCACGTGCAGCAGCGCAGAGCGAACCGGAAATCGTGAACAGCGATCTCTCGTCGCTGTGGCTGGATCTGCTGCAGTGGGGTTGTACCGGGCCGCAACAGCTGCAGTGGCTGGATCATCCACCCACCAGAAATCTGAACGCGGCACAACAGCAGCTGACCCGTCTGGGTGCACTGGACAGCAACGGCCTGCTCAACACACTGGGACGGCGTATGGCACAGCTGGGTTGCGATCCGCGGCTTGCTGCTATGCTCTGTGCCGCGGGCGATGAGCCGGATGCGGTCGCCAGCGCCGCGCTGCTGGTGGCGATTCTGGAAGATCCTCCGCGCAGCGGCAGTGCCGATTTGCGGGATGCCCTGCATCGGCCGCAGTCACCGTGGAAGCGGCGCGCGCAGCAGTGGCAGCAGCGGCTTAAAATCCGTGGCGGACGGGTCGATGAAGATCGCTTCGCTGGCCTGCTGGCGGTGGGGTTTGGCGATCGGCTGGCGCGGCGTCGCGACCAGAGCGGTCGCTATCAGCTGGCCAACGGGCTGGGGGCCAGACTCGATGAGCAGGATGGCCTGACGCGCAATGAATGGCTGATTGCACCCGCCCTGTTGCAGGGCAGTGCGACGCCGGATGCCCGGATGCTGCTGGCACTGCCGGTCGATATTGAAACGCTGTGCCAGCAGCAGCCCGCACTGATTGAGCGCCGGACCGAAGTGGAGTGGGATGAAGAGAAGGGCACGCTGCGTGCGTTCAGACGTGAGCAGATTGGCGCCCTGATCCTGAAGACCCAGCCGATGGCGCGCCCGGAGCCGGATGTACTTCACGCGGCTATGCTGCGCTGGATCGCCGAAAAAGGGTTGTCGGTATTGGGCTGGACGCCGGATGCCGAGCAGTTGCGCCTGCGCATTCAGTGTGCGGCGCAGTGGCTGCCGGAAGAGAGCTGGCCCGCCACGGATGACGAAAGCCTGCTTGAGAGCCTGCCGCAGTGGCTGTTGCCGCAGATGTCAGCAGTGCGCGATTTGCGCAGCCTGCAGGCGATAAACCTGACCACGGCGCTCTTACATTTACTCACATGGTCACAACGTCAGCGGCTGGATAGTGTGCTGCCAACTCATTACACTGTGCCGACCGGAAGCCGGTTGCCGATTCGCTACGATGCGGATAAGCCGCCCGCGCTGGCAGTCAGGATTCAGGAGATGTTTGGCGAAGCGCAGAATCCCACCGTGGCGGAAGGACGCATCCCGCTGGTGCTGGAGCTGTTATCGCCCGCCCAGCGCCCGTTGCAGATCACCCGCGATCTGGCGGCGTTCTGGCGCGGTGCCTGGCCGGAGGTCAGGAAAGAGATGAAGGGACGCTATCCGAAACACCTCTGGCCAGAGGATCCGGCTACCGCCTTGCCAACAAGGCGAACCAAAAAAATGTCCCCGCAGGGTTGAGTCCGCTGGATCGAATTCAGAGGGTTCTGCCATGCGGCACGCGAGAAAGCAGTTAGAGTAGCGGCGCTGCCGTAAGCAC
>Ga0268259_10000068_pt1 | contig 76958 bp, 85 predicted proteins | sample AgamicAsMarz_FD_200246 | JGI IMG/M metagenome (GOLD analysis project Ga0268259, IMG submission 200246) | Agave microbial communities from Guanajuato, Mexico - As.Ma.rz (v2) (version 3) | ecosystem: Host-associated > Plants > Phyllosphere > Phylloplane/Leaf | place: Guanajuato, Mexico... | reverse complement strand
CACTGATGCGTAAACATAACTGTTCAGAGCTCGATGCTGCTATTCTCGTAGCAAGAAAACTGGATCGTCTGCGTGGACTGATGACGGCTGAGTCGGCTGGGATGCCGGAATACAACGATAAAAGAGAGAAGCTGACCGCATGATTAAGCTTAAATACGCGAGCCCTGTAACACATACCCCCGCGGCCGATGAGACGCCCACGCCGACTCTTTTCGGTCTGTATCCTCAGGGTGAGCCTGTAGCCACGCAGAGTACCCAGGAGCGGCTTGAGGCGATGAAAGGCGCACTGAAGGAGCGCCTGCAGCCGCCGGTCGCCATTACCTGTAACCCTCACCGGATCGGGAAAAACAGCTGTGTTGCCATTCATCTGGAAGATGGCCGGGGAAAGCGTGCAGACATTCTTCTGACTCAGGAAGGTCGTGCCAGCCTGCCACTAGATAATGAATTTGACTCGCCTCGCTGGTACGTCAACGTGCCCGATGCGGCGGATATGGTTTATATGACGCTCTGGGTTAGCAGTGTTTTTCAGGAGTAATGCCCGCCTCAGATGCATCAATTAGCCGGCCGATCAGGCCGGTTTTTTTTGCAATAACAAAACATCAAATCAAATCTTTTAATCCGCGTTAATTAATATCCGCTTTCAATTAAAACTTGGTCTCATCTTGCTCCCAAATGCTTGAATACATTAACTTCACTAATCAACAATGATCCAATCATGTTATTTCAATAAATCACAAAGAGGATTACTTAGTGGAAAATACAACTGGTATTGCTCAGGAACTGGAGAATTTTTTAAACAATCGCGAAAATGATAGTGCCAGCTGGCGAGCCGAACTGGCTGAGTTTTGCGTTGAAACCATTTATAAATTTGTTAAATTTAATCGCTCTGAAGGCGAGGGTCTTGATGGCCGGGACGGACCTGAACGTCAGGGGCTCGGAGAGGTGCTGGACGCAGCAAAAAATCATAAGTTCGACATTGGCATGGCTCAGATGAATAAGAAAATTTAACAGTAAATCTGCACTGTCCAGCATTTATCTGTTTGTCCAAATGCCTCCTGAAAGCGCAGGAGGCAATTTTCCATCCTGGTTAAACCTGTCACTACAAATGTTCTGTCGCATACTTTTTTTCAGGTGCCGAATTCTGGTGTGATCTGAAAATTTTCAAAATCCGAAATAGAGTTTACTGCTGAATACCTGAGCACACGCTGTCACGCTGGCATCCTGATACCCGTGACGGAGATTTGCAATGCGCATCAGGACACTCCTGGTTTTTTCCCTGCTGATACCGATCCAGGTAATGGCAGGCACCGTCGTTTTTACCGACGCTCAGCACCCTCCCCTGAACCTTACCGCCGATACTGAAGTTGTCTGGCTGGATGGGCCAGATCGTCTGCAGCAGGCCATATTCGGTGATCTGTCGTCAGATCCTCAGCAGGCCGCTCTGCAGGCTCAGCAGGTCATTCAGTCACCCGACTGGCCCCGGAAGCAGGCGCAAATTGCCGGCGCCTATCGTCAGGTGGTCCACGCCTGGGAAATTGGCCTGCACAAGTACCCTGCCGTCGTATTTGATGATCGGGACGTGGTATACGGCACTGCTGACGTGGCGCAGGCCAGCCTGCACCGCACACAGGGGGCAGGCTGATGCCAGGGTCATTCAGAAAGCACCTCTCCGCCGCCGGCACGGCCTCGGTTCTGGCCGTGGCCGCCGCGCCCGCCACGTTTGCCGCCATCAATACCGCCGGGATTATCGCCAGCGCGGTGACGCAGGACTGTATCAGCTGGCGCGTGAGTGGCGTCTGTTACTGGCTGATGTGTACGCCCTTTGGCTGCTCGGTCAAAACTTCGGTTAAGGTGACGCACTACATCCCCGAGGTGGTGGTATCGACCTACACCGGACCGGGCGGCAATCCCTGGCATGAAATGGCCTTTATGAGCGGGGCTGCCGGCGTGGTTGACGGCGGGCTGACCAGCGGCGCAGCCGCCGGCGGAGGGAATGCCGCCGACATCAAGGACGCAGGGCGTCGTCAGTCAAACATCAAATTTAAATACGCAGACGCCATCGGGCATCCGGCGACCTCCCTGATTGGCGGCAGCATCGCCGGCTACTCCTGCGACACCGCTGCCCGGGCATTTAACCCCTACTTCCTCAGCACCCTCGATTCGCTTATGTGGCGCACGGGCCTGCCGGAATCCCTTTATCCGGAGGCGCTTATTCCCGGACAGCGCGAGCTGGGCAGCCAGGCCGCCGCCAACATGTGGGGCAACCTCTATCCACGATCGGGCTTCGTCAGCCAGACGGACGATGACAAGGCTTCCGCCGTCGTCGCCCAGCGCGTGGCCGACATCATCACCCGATCCGGGCAGATCCACGTTTATCAGCAGCTGAAGGGCACCCGTAAGCCGGGCTACTGGCCGCCGGGCGAGGTGAAAGAAAACACCGGCACGGCTAACCATAAATGGCAGCGTCTGTCGCCCACGCTGTCGGCTACCTGTGCCGTATTCCCCGACGGCGCCTATCCCACGGCGCAGGATGGCAACGAAGCCTATGCCCTTTGGCAGCCCTACAGCTGCTGCAAACGTCGCGGCCAGACCTTTCTGTATGCAACCAATTTTTAAGAGGCAACCATGAACACAACCACACTGAGGCCAGCGTTTTTTGCTGTCCTGGTCAGCATATCGATCGGCATGGCACAGGCTGATGACGATAACCGGTCCGGCGCATTTGGCATTTCACTGCCGTCGGTCAACGACAGTGCGTTCGGCTACGGCAAAAACGTCAGCGGCGCGGTATCTGACAAGCTCTATTATACCCTCGGCGGAGGCTCCGTAATTTCCCAGCCAGCCACGCGCAGCAGCATGCGCAAACTGGGAATGGATTTAGGCTGGAGCAGCGATCTGATGTGCGGCAATTTCGATCTTAAAACTACAGTGGGTAACCAGCTGAACGGCGTGACCAGCGGCTATAAAAACCTGATGAGCGACGTTATTCAGGGGGCCACCGGCGCGGTCGCCAGCCTGCCGGCCATGGTAATACAGCGCGCCAATCCGGGCCTGTACGACATGCTGACCAATGGCGTGCTGCAGGGAAGCGTTGCATTTGATAAGGCCCAGCTTAACTGTCAGAACATGTCCAAACGCATGATGAACTTTGCTGGCAACAACAAGTGGAACCAGAGCGCAGTCATGGATGAGTATAAATCGCTTGTCAACAGTGGCGATGCCGACGCGGTACGCGTTAACAACGCCTCTGAAAAGCTGCAGGGCAAGTCCGGACAGAACTGGATAGGTGGACAGAAGCGCGGCGGGCAAAATCAGCCGGCCATTCGTCCTACGCACGATCTGGCCGCCGCCGGCTACAACATGATGAACAGCCAGCCCGTGTTAAGCAACACGCCAATCAGCAACAGCAGCTGCAACGGCGGTGCGTGCGCAAAATATGGCAGCGCAGAAGAGGCGGCAAAAGCCGTGGTCCAGGTAGTTGGCGACAGCTCACTGCGTACCTGCGCTGATGCATCCCAGTGCACCAGTGGCGATGACGAACAACAGCCGGGAGCCACTCAGGCCGGCACCGGCTTTGCCCCCATTCTTGAGGAAACAACAAAAGAGAATACGGATCAGCTTGTGAAACTGGTTAACGGATCTGAGCCGCCCAACGCCACCAACCTGGCGAAGCTTAAAACCGGCAGCCTGCCAATCACAGCCGGCGTCATCAGGGCGCTGCAGCGTGATCCTGACAATGCCGCACTCACAGCCCGGCTTGCGGGCGAGCTGGCAATGGCTGATACGGTAGAAACGGCGCTGATTATGCGTCGTATGATCGTCACCGGCATGTCAGAGCCGAACGCCGCCTCCCAGACAGCCGCCATTGAAGAAGGCGACCGCCGGGTAACTGCCATCGACAGGGAAATTAACGCGCTGCGTAACGAAATGGAGCTCAAACGCGAGCTGTCCCGCAACTCCGTGCTGACTATTATCGAGCGCGAGAATGGCCGCGTAAACAGCAACCCGCAGACCCAAAGCGATGACAACACTGACAGCCGCATGAACCGCCTGGCGGTGCCTGAGACTGAAAGCAAATGAGCGAGGCCCGCACCATGAAACCTGTAAAGGAGGCGCGCCGCGCCTCGTTTTTCCGTCGTCATCCCGTTCTGCAGCGCACGCTGATTATTGCCGGCACGCTGCTGGTTCTGATGCTGGGTGCGATGGTTATGGCAGACAGCGTGATCAAAAATCCTGACCAGGCGGCCGCCTTCAGCAAGTGGATGGAACAGGAGAAATACGGCTGGATGATGTGGCGCCTGACGATATACGGCGCCCTGACGTGGGGATTTTTGAAAATCCTGCGCGCGCCGGGCTTCAGGTCGCAGTACCGGCAGCCACTTATGCGGATTACCGCCGTCAGCGTTATTTTTGCTCTGGTGTGTGAACTGGTGCTGCTCAGCGGCACGGGAGCGTCATAATGCTGACTAACAGTTACCTGGAGTATTTTCTGACCCTGCTCGGCTGGGTCATTAATAACGGCCTGTGGAATATCCTGCTCAGTACCGGCCTTTTTGCCGCCCCGGTGGCCTTTCGTCTTATCGGCATCTGGCTGAAGGTCCGGGAGGAAGGTGAAGATGAGGGAAACAAGGGCGCACTGTCCATTCCCCGGATGGAGCACGCCATTTACACCTCCTTTCTGGTGATAATTGCCTGCTGCATGCCGCTGATGAACGTGGACATGAGCACCATCAAATATGATGCCTCCCGCGCGCAGACGTGTGGCACCTGGACTCCCAAGGCGCCGGACGACACCGGCTATTCGCCCGTGATCTCCAGCCTGAACGACCAGACGGCCGCCGCTCCCGTGTGGTGGTATCTGATGCACAAGCTGGCAAAGGGTATTACTCAGGCGTCCGTCGCCACTATTCCCTGCCGTCCTGACATGCGCCAGATCCGCTTTGAGGTGCAGCATACGCGCATAAATAACAAGGGGCTCGCCGAGGAGCTGCAGGATTTCACCAACGACTGCTATTCCCTGGCACTGTACATGTGGAAGCGCGAGGATCAGGGGCAGACGAAGGATAAATCCACCCTGCGCGACATTGAGTGGATTGGCAGTAAGACGTTTCTTGGTAGCTATTACGGCAGCCTGCAGTCAAAAACGCCCCGCGCCGCATTTCCGTGGAGCGAAAGCCGGGACAGCGGACGGCCGGACACCGGCCGGGGCGGCTATCCGACCTGCAGCGAATGGTGGAGCAAGGCCGAAACCGGCCTTCAGGCCCGCGTCGTGGACCAGGCTGATCCGAGCTTATGGACCCGCCTCTCGGCGGCCATGACCATGATCGGCGGCAATGCGACCGACTACCGGGAGGCCGTAATACGCCGCCTGGTGAGCCCGGAAAGCCTGACGGTTTCACAGGGCGGCCACGTCTATGCCGGCTACGGCGGCAATGCGGATTTCACCCTGGATAACTCGGTGTCGCGCGTCGCGGCGATCGGCGGAACCGCGCTGGGAAGCGTCGCGGCATTTCCGGCGTTTGACGCCATGCGGCAGGCGTTGCCTATGGTTCAGGCCGTACTGCTAATGGCCGTGGTGGTGGTTCTGCCGCTTATTCTGGCCTTCTCAGCATATGAGATTAAGACGGTTATCACGCTGACGTTTGTGGTATTCGCTCTGAACTTCCTGACGTTCTGGTGGGAGCTGGCGCGCTGGCTGGACAGCTGGCTGCTGACGGCGCTCTACAGCTCGGACACGCACAGCAGCTTCAACATGGCCGGCTTCCAGAATAGTTCGGATGATCTGATCATGAACTTCGTGATGGCAACCATGTTTCTGGTGCTGCCGGCATTCTGGATGGGTGCGCTTTCATGGGCAGGTATCAGAGTGGGTGGTGCACTCGATGGCGCACTCAGAAACGGAACTTCGCAAGTACAGCAAGCAGGAGGTAGTGCAGCTGAATTAGCAAAAAAAGCAGTTAAGCTCTAAAAAATTGATCACAAGCGGCAAGGATGCTGCTCTTAGTCATCTTCATCATCTAAATCCAGCCGTGACGATGTGACATTTGCGCTTTCAGGACCACTGTACATACCAAACCCTTCATTGCCATCACGATATTGGTGTCCAGCTAAAGGCTCAGAAGTATCAGAATCTTCAGAGCTTGCAATGATGATGTTACTTAACATGTAAATAAAAACGCAGCTCAAAAGCACGATAGTGCCTAAAACCAGCCCGCTCATAAGTACTAATATGGCTAATATGATTCCGATAAGAGGTACAGGCAGGCGTCCTATAAAAGACGGCATGCCGTGCCGCACAGTCCAACTTACTGAAGCTGAATTGAGAGTTTTGGCCGTTCTGGAAACGCTCTTATAGAATGCAGCCGCCTTAGCTCCTCTTTTAAATGCTGTTTTGTTCACTCTCACTCCCCTGTCCTTCCGGATCACTGTTAATGAGATGGCGCTGCGTAATCCTAATCACCTGACGCTCTGAGATGCCGCATATTGAAGCTGTCTCCCTGATGCTCATCCCGTTTTGCAGACGCAACTTAATGACATTCTGATGCATCTGAAGATTCGGCTGACGACCTTTGAATTTTCCGCTCTCTACTGCCTTAACTATTCCTTCGCTCTGCCGGCGACGTCTGTCCTGATAGTCTTTGCGTGCAATAGCTGCAAGCATATCCAGCATCATTGCATTTATCGCGCGCAGCATGGCGGCCGTGAATTCGTCTCCGCGATGGTTCTCGAGCGCGACATAACTTGTGGGCAGGTCCAGGCTGATGATCGACAGGCTTTTACTGCTTATAAGCTCTTTAAGTGTTTTCCAGCCATCATCATCAAGGCGGGATAAGCGATCAACCTGTTCAATCAGTATCGCATCACCCGGAGCCGCGTTCTCAAGCAGTCGCATCAACTCAGGGCGCCTAAGTGACGCACCCGATACATTCTCAACGTACCAGCTGGCAATCCGATGTCCACGTTCGGCAACAAACTGCTGAAGACGATTTTTGGCGCGTTCAGCGTCTTGCTCTCGCGTGGAAGCACGTAAATAAGCAAAAATGTACATTTTTTACCCACAAGTGACTTTTAGGTTATGACTAAGCATAGCATGACTTTTATATCATGACTTAAAGGTAAAAACGCACGATTTTAGGGGGTTACATTTGGGTATACCCAGCCAATTTTTTGTGCTTTGTAAAAAGCATGCCGGATTTTCCACAGAATTCATGTAGCTCGATCAATTGTAAACAACAAGTTATTGATGATGAATAGTGCAGAAGAAACCACAAGTCAAAAATGAGTCATATATGACAAAATATTTCATTACACGGGGAGGGGCTGGCTTTATAGTGGGAATAATCTTGGACAGATACGGAATAATGGACAATGTCGGTTGGATCACGTTGGTACAAATTCGATTTTCACAATCACACCCCGGCTTCTGACGATTATAGAGAACCAGGCATAACAGAAAGGGAATGGTTGCTGGCGTATATGCGTCAGCAAGTTGATGGCGTTATCATTAGCGACCATAACACGGGAGCCTGGATTGATCGCCTCAAAAGCGAACTGCAGCAAATGGCGCGGGACGCGCAGACCGGTGATTTGCCTGACTATCATCCGCTGACCTTGTTCCCTGGAGTGGAGCTTACCGCTACCGGTAATGTTCACATACTTGCAGTACTGCATACGGACTGCACCAGCGCTGATGTGGAAAAGCTTATCGGGCAGTGTAACGGCCCTTCTTCCTTTCCCCGTGGCGAGCAAAATCACCAGCTGGTTCTACAAAGCGGTCCTGCGGGAATTATTAGTACTATCCGGCGTCATTCCGAGGCTTTATGCATTCTTGCCCATATTGATGCAGTTAAGGGCATATTAGGCCTTACCAATCAGACAGAGCTTGAAGATGCGTTCCGTGCTGAACCACATGCCGTGGAAATCAGACACCAGCCAGGCGCTATCACGAACGGCACCCACAAGCGGCTTATTCAGAATCTGCCTTACTTACGTGGATCGGACGCCCACCATCCTGACCAGGCAGGTGCCCGTATCTGCTGGTTAAAGATGGCATCCCCGGACTTTAACGGGCTGCGGCACGCATTGCTTGATCATGAAAACTGCGTTCTGTTTGATACCCCCCCGCCTGAGGAGCCCACACTTCAGCTGCGCAGCCTCAGGTTCAGAACCCGCCTCTGTTCACCTCCCGGTAATGAAACGGCCGGCGTGGAGTTCAGTCCCTTTTACAATGCCGTCATTGGCTCACGCGGCAGCGGCAAGTCTACTCTAATAGAGAGCATCCGGCTGGCGATGCGCAAAACCACGGGACTGTCGCCAGAGCGAGACAGAACGCTGGCACAGTTCAGGCAAATTGGTCAGGGTATGCACGCGGATTCAGTTATTGAATGCGTGTTTCGTAAAGACGGCGCGGATTTCCGCCTGAGCTGGCGGCCGGGCGATATGCATACTCTGCATACGCTTAAAGATGACGAATGGGTTGAAGATACAGACTGGGCCGCCGATCGTTTTCCACTTTCAGTATTCAGCCAGAAGATGCTCTATGAACTGGCCTCTGACAATGGCGCCTTCCTGCGCGTTTGTGACGACAGTGACATTGTCAACAAGCGCGCATGGACCGACCACTGGGCTCAACTTGAAAGAGATTTTAAAAATGAGCAAATCACGCTCAGGGGACATTTTGCGCGACGCCTGAGCGCCTCTTCCCTGTCTGGCTTACTCGCAGATGCTGAACATGCTGTAAGTCAACTGAGTAAAAGTGCCTATTATCCCGTTCGCCAGAGGCTGGCGGTCGCTGAGCAGGAACTGTCTGCAGCGGGCTCGGCGCTGGAGCAGTACGCGGAAAGGATCATTGCACTGAAAGCGCTTGTGACAGGTTCACATTTAGCGGAAAACCCCGCTGCCCCCTCCGCTGGCTTGGCGGAATTTTTACAGCATCTTTCATCCCTGCAGCAGCGCTTTGATCATGATGCAGGTAATCTGTTGACCATAAATGCCAGAGCGCTTGAAGAGTTCAGAACAGGTCCCCTTTTTTCGGCGCTCAGCACAGCCGCCGCGGTCGAACGGGATAATGCCGAACGCGAGGCAACTGCCCTCAGGTCGCAAGGCCTTAACCCGGACACGTTAGACGAGCTGATGGAGCGGTGCGAGTGCTACAGAAATGCACTGAAGGAATTTGACGGGCTGGATGAGGCCGTTGCCGCATCGGAAGAGCGCATCGAGCGCTTACTCAGTGAGATGCGCGAGCATCGTATGGCGCTCACGAAAAAGCGTCGGGAGTTTCTGGCTTCGCTTCACCTTCAGGACTTGGATATTAAGATCCTGCCCCTTGGCGCACCTCCTGAAATCATTCTGACGGATTACCAGAGAGTAACCGGCATCACGAATTTCGCCGAACGGATTTATGACGGAGAAGCGCAAAGCGGACTGCTTCATTCGTTCATCAGCAGCCTTACATTTAACCCGTTGCCGGCGGTGACAGAAGCTAAATATGCCCGGCTCCATGAACTGAAGATGCTGCATCAGGCAATAAAAAGAGACGAGCCCGACGCAGGACAGGGGATGCACGGGACGTTCAAAAACCGGCTCAGGGGGCTGCAGGATGAGGCACTGGACGCGCTGATGTGCTGGTATCCCGATGACGGGATCTACATAAAATACCGCGCGCCCGGTGGCAGCATGGAAGACATCACGTCAGCTTCTCCCGGCCAGAAAGGGGCGAGCATGTTGCAGTTTCTGCTGTCTTATGGTACCGATCCGCTGCTGCTCGACCAGCCCGAGGATGACCTGGACTGCCTGATGCTGAGTCAGAGCGTGATCCCCGCCATCGCGGCTAACAAAAAACGGCGACAGCTCATTATTGTGTCCCACTCGGCACCTATTGTGGTCAACGGCGATGCGGAATACGTTATCAGTATGAAGCACGATCGGGCAGGACTGCGTCCGGACCTCTGTGGTGCGCTACATGAGAAAGAAATAAAAACCCTGATTTGCCACCAGATGGAAGGTGGAGAGAAAGCGTTTCGCTCGCGGTATGAACGTATTTTGAGCTGACTTACTGCATCAAGCGGCTCAGCCACATTGCATGATCTGACCCGACGCAGTATGACACAACGGCATCGGGTCGTTCAGCCAGAGCTGCTGACAGAGACAGAGACAGAGACAGAGCAGGATTGTGAACGGCGGCTGCAGAATTGTCAGCTGACCGGTTCTGCCGGTTTTACTCCCCTTCCCGGGATGCGTTGAAGCTGTCGATGTACGCCTCCATCTCACCAGTAGGAGGCGGAGCCATCGGCGACGTCAGAAATAACCAAGGCATGTACCAGACTGACATGTTAACAACCAGAATCACCAGGATTTTATCGAGTCCAAACACCTGTACAAATAGATAACACATAAAGAGCAGGTAGGCTGAACTGGCAGGGAGATTCACAAATTTAAAAAAGCCCCATGCAAACCGGTATCGGCCTCGGGCAAATTCCACACGTCCGTCTTTTCCCGATAGGTAGGCCCGCCAGCGGGTGAAGTAGCGGGGCGGGAGGCTAAAGCGGCTGCAGATTTCAGTCAGCTGCTCCTGAATGCGCGGATCTGAAAATCCCGTCAGTTTCTTGCGCGCCATCTGATTAAGCTCTGCCCGGGCAAGGTTCCGGGTTTTCCGCGACAGATAGGGAAGCAACAGCATTTTTTCCAGGTGCTGACGTCGCCTGTTGAAAAGCCCTTTCAACATCCCCATAGGCTCAGCCTGGCTGATCCAGTCAAAAACCAGGTTAACTATCCGGTATGCGGCAAGCGCGATAACTACCGGCCAGCCGTGCTTTATAACCAGCTCAATAAAATCCTTTGCATCCATCACTCAGTCAGTTCTCCTCATCATGTTTATGCGGGCGGCAGCGATCGCAGCACGGCCGCCGCCTCGGCACCCTCCCCGCTGAACGGTACCGCCAGCGTCGCCGCCACGTCCAGCGCAAACACCCGCGTATACACTTCAATCGATCGCGCATCCTTGTGCCCGGCAAGCGCCTGAATGACCTTGGGCGGCTGCCGGTGGTAGAGCATATGCATGATGTAAGAATGCCGGAAAGTATGCGGTGTCACCGGGATGGAGAAATGCACACCGTCGTCATTTGCCCGCTTCACGGCGGCCTTAAGCCAGTTGCGCATCGTCTCGTCGGTGGCCGACCAGAGTGGCTCACGGCGCTTCGGTCGTTCCGTGGCCAGCCAGCTCCTGACTTGATGCACGTAGCCGGCGTCGGTGAGCGGCACCAGACGCACCGCATCTTTCGGCGGGCGCCCGCGCCGGCTTCTCACTTTCTCAGACAGTATGCGAACAAACGGGCGCGGTCCGTCCAGCTCGAACGACTCCGGCGTCAGCGTACAGGCCTCGCCGATGCGTGCGCCGGTGTTCCACAGCGTGCTGAAAAGAAAGTGATGCCTTCTGTCCGGCATATAATAAAGCAGCGCGCTCACTTCCGGCGCGAGTAAGTAGAAGGGCGTGACGCCGTTCGCGGTAGCCATGCGGCGCATAGCCACCGCAGTGGCAAAATCCGCGCCGGGCGCAAACGAAAGCGCGGTGACGCGTTCTGGTGAATTCTGCAGTACCGGAGGGTTCATTATCATGTAATTTTCACGCAGCGTTGCCTGGACATTTATCAGGCTATTTTCCCGCACCCGAGCGGCGGGAGCCAGATCAATAAATCGCGCAGACCGGATCCGAGATTTGGTTTTACCCGCAGATTAGCGGGTTATCCCAATACCGTAAAGGAACCTTTTTCACCGTAAAATGTCGTCAGGCCGCATGGCGCAGGGCCTCAGGCCCCAATCCATGCATTTGGTATAAAGCGCGTAAACCCAAAAGCAGGATAAGTGTCACAGAAGCCAGCTTTCCTGAGTGGGCTGAGAACTGTTCAGGCAGAACTTTGTAAATGAGTCGATGCACGCATAAAACTATTTAATGATCCGTACGAAACCAGACTCAGCGATACTTTTAAAACTAATTGATATGAATAATGCGGTCAGCACTCTGAATTGTCGTTTCACGATGAGCAATAATAATACGTGTGATGTCCATAGACTTTATGGCCTGATTAACGCACTGCTCACTTGTGTGATCCAGCGCACTGGTTGCTTCATCCAGAAAGAGAACCGACGGCTTACGATAAAGCGCCCTGGCAATAAAAATGCGTTGCTTCTGACCACCTGAGAGACCATCACCAAGTTCACCGACGAGAGTATCAAATCCCATTGGTAGGGAAATGATATACTCATAAATATAACTTGCCTTGGCACACTTGATCATCCAGTCTTCATCTACAGAAACAGAAAAACAACAAATATTTTCCCTGAGGGAACCAGAAAACAATTTATCATCCTGCATAACGCAACCGACAGAGCTTCGGTAATCAATTAATCTGTTTGTTTTTATTTCCTCGCCGTTGATAAGTATTTTTCCAGAGGTTGGCTGAAATAAACCACACATTAACTTGATTAAGGTTGATTTACCGGTACCGGATGGGCCGGTAATGGCAACACATTCGCCAGCCTGGACAAAGATATTAAGATTGCTAATTACCGGTGATCCGAAGTCATCATATTGAAATGAAAGATCCTGGCACTCAACACTGACAGCTCCGTTATATGACCTGGATGAAAAAGTGCTGATTTCGTCTTCTTTATCGGTCAGAGCAATATCCGAAACCCGTTCATTATGCAGACTCAACATTCTAAGTTGCAGAAGGTGTCCAAGCAGAGAGATTATGCGATCAGAAAATTGTGAGCGAAACACACCGAAAGCAACAAACATCCCTATAGTCATTTTATTTTCTAGAACTAAATTAACACCCAACCAGAGGATAACAATATGATCGCTTGCTGATATAAGAGTGAGTATAGTACTGAATAATGTATCCATCTTAGTGATTTTGATACCGGTATTGACTGTGTCAATTTCAAGATTTAACCATTGAGAACTACGCACGCCTGTCATACTTTGCATTTTAACAGTACTAATTCCATATAATGTTTCCATGAAATAGGATCCAGCACGTGCTTTATTAATTATTGACTCTTCATAGAGCTGGCGGTAGCGGCTGTAGGTGGCAAGTCTCAGAGTTATATACAGACCCGTAAAAAACAAGCCTACTAAGGTCAGATAGCCCCCATATGAGAACATCATTATGAGCACTGCGATGACCATAATTGAGTCCATCAGTGCACCTACAATACTTCCGGTAAACATGTCCCTTAAAACGTCCAGAGAAGAGAACCTGGATTGAATATCGCCCATCTTCCTTCTCTCAAAATAGCTAAGAGGCAGACGAAGAAGGTGAGAAAGTAAACCCGACTGCCACTGGACGTTAATCAACGCTTCCATAACAAGCGTGGTCCACGTCCTGAAAACTGTCAGTGCAGTTCGCAAAAATATGAAAAAAACAAGAGCGAAGCATATCAATAAAAGAAGGCCTCGATCAGAGGACGGAATAACGTGGTCCATTACCAGTTGAGTACCAACAGGCATTAATACACCGATAACTTCAATTACACAGGAATAAAAAAATATTTTTATAAGAGTGGATTTTAAGCTCCTGATATTTCCGAAAAGTGACTTTAATTCTATACGGTTAACAGTTTTCTCGGGGAGAAAACTGGTGTCGGGCCACATTTCCATTGCTATGCCAGTGAAAAGGCGCGAGGCTTCAGAAAGTTTTACATAACGTCTGCCATAAGCAGGATCGTGAATGACCAGGCTTTTGTTTTTTAGGCCGGTAAGCAATACAAAATGGTTCAGATTCCAATGAAGTATACAGGGTAACTTTAGCTGATTGATCTCTGAAATATCGAGTGAGAACGTACGCGTCTGCATATTGAGTTGTTGTGCAATATTGTTAAGTGAATCAAGTGATGTTCCCCGGGATGAGATATTAAATTTTTGCCTGAGAGACATGAGGTCTATCGTTTTCCCGTAGTAACTTCCAATCATTGATAGACAGGCAAGACCGCATTCTGATGACTCAGTCTGATGCACAACCGGTATTTTACGTCTCAGTCTGAAGTCGAGTTTATCAAATAACTCTTTAAACTTTATATCAGCCATTCAAAGGACCTTTGGAGCTTATACGCATATCGTAGAAGGGTGAGAAAATCCACTGATAAATCCTCCTGTTTTCGAGGAAAAGTGTTCCTTGAGCTTTCATTCCATTTTCGAAACCATATGTTTTAATTTTTTGGACAATTCTTTGTCTGACTGGTTTAACCATGACTTTATAATAGGGCGTGGAAGGGGTGGCTGCTAAGTCCGGGGCTCCCCTGTATGTTTGCATCTCCTGAGGTGATACCGGAGTAGAAGATATAGAAACTATCCTTGAAGCGAACTGCCCGAACTTTTGAAAAGGGTAAGCGTCATATCTGATATTAACGTAATCACCTGTGTTGATATAGGGTAATGCTTCATTTGTTACCCAAAATACTACGTAGAAAGTGTCAACTTTTCCCGGCCTGAGCTGGAAAAGACTGTCGCCCTCTCTTACCATTTGACTTTGCGTTGTACTGACTGAATCAATATAACTGTCAGTTGGAGCTTTAACAATAAACTCCTCATCTACATCATTATTAAGCAACTCCCGTTTTAACTCCAGAGACTGCATCTCAAATGTGTAAATTTTATTATCAAATTCTGATGATTGAGTTATAAGCTCACTATTTAACCTTGATATCTGAATTTCATAATTACGCTTAATGCTAAGCAAGTCAGAAATATTGTTTTGCTGCTGAAAGTAAGTTGTTGCCTGACTGGATAACTGATCTTTAGTAACAAGGCCTCTTAAGCTGTAACTTTTATAGTCGTCGTAGACTTTTTTCATAACCCTGTTTCCTTCCTCAGCACGGATTAAAATCCGTGAGGATAATTCCAGAGCGGAAATATTTTGCTCAAGCTCGGACCGGATAGCATCAATCGTGACTTTTTTATTGGTTTTCAGCCCAGAAATAATACTATTAACTTTATCAATCTGAGAGGATAGATCTGTCCTTTTTTCAAAATTATAAGAACCACGACGTGTACTCTTGCTTACGTCAATTCTCATCAAAACGTCACCTTTCTTTACAAAATCATGTGGTGAAACTAGTATTTCTGAAGCAAAACCCTGAACGCCAGAGTATATCGTCACTCCATGTGGATAAGTTGTAACCTCACCTGAAACGTTAATTCTCCTTGTATAACTTCCAAAAGTAATGCATGAAACTAATGTAATAATGAATATACTGGAAGTCGCCGAAATTACCCAGGCTGAGATCCCACTTATTAATAGAGCTTTGCCATTCCAGTTCTTAGCCTTTGCCTCGTAAACTTCTTTTCGAAACACTGTATACCTGTCAATGTAAAATAGTTAGTTATGTAAATTAGAAAGCTCGTTTCTAATCATAGCTATAGCTGAGGGGTTCATCAGTTCGGTTATAAGGGGATCACTCGGTAATTTATCCACATGCGTAAAGCAGTCATTTAGTAAAGAGTGCATTTCAGAATGTTCTTTATAAATGAGGTAGTATGCTACAGCATAAATTATCGCTATTTCTTTACAGGGATAATGTTCAATCAATTCCGAGGATTTTTTATAGACCTCTTCGTACAAGCCAGCATCAAGTTTCTCAATCATGTACCGGCAGCCAACATTCAGACAGTAAACCTCGATCGGCTCTTCATAGGGTAATGGTTTAGAGTAAAAGAGATCCATGATCTCGCCTCGACGAGGGTCATCTACCTTAAGGTACCTGAGTAGAAAGTACTGCCATCTTAAATCTTCAGGCTCCTCAGCAAGCTGCCTGTCTAACAATTTTATATTTCTTTCTTTTTTTTCTTCTAAGACTAAATCATCGCAGTAACCTGTATGTTCGATGACAAGTGATGGGACATGAATATTTTTCGCTCCCGCTATAGAAGGATATTCATGAACATATCCTTTATATTTCACACCCACTCTTCTTCTGAACAGACGAGGATTATTACGCAGTGGGTAACCGTTGAGATTATTTATCAAAGGTGAATAAAGGGCATCTTTATCCAAGTTAAATAAATCGAAGACCGTACGTCTGAATTCCGATTGTGAACTGCTGGTGAGATACTCATCAGAATCAAGAATAAAAAAAATATCTCCTTTTGCTTTTTCAAGACCAAAATTTCTTACTGCAGAGAAGTCATTTATCCATGGGAAGGCATGAACATTAATCTCAGCTCTTGAGGGCCTGTCATTCAGGCTAAACTGACATCTGCCAGTATTGATAATAACAATTTCATCAACTACATCTGAAACAGAAAGTAATGATTTATTAAGATTGTCTGACTCTTTATCTGTAATAATAATCACACTTATGATGTGAACAAGTTTTTCCATTTCAGTTTCTCCACTCTGAAATTGTACCAAACGGTGTATCAAGTGTCTGTCGGGTAAATCCTATGCCGCTGGATTCGTTTTGGAGTTTTATTATCAAACTTTCATTCAGGTTTTTAGGTTCTATGCGTAGCACTTTAAGCAGATAGCGGATAACTGTACGGATAATCATATCAGGACCGGTAAGTTGCATCGTGACATAAGTAGAGTCACGTAATCGGTCCTCACGATACTGAGCAGGCATAAAAGAGCTTTTTCTTAATGGATTTGTACATTTACACAACCCATAAAGTTTGCCGCTTTTCTCAAGGAATTTATAGGAACGACCTATGTACCCTAGCATCATGCGGATCATACGGCTTCCGGGAGCACAGCAGATAATGTTACTGAAGAATACACCATCAAGGAAAGGGAGAGTGCTCAGTGATATCAGTCCCTTATATACGTAAACTTTTCCCAGTGGTTTTACCTTCAGCTCACAGCTGGAATTCATATCACAACATATAAGTTGAATCACTTGGTTTTTAATTTCGCTCTCGATAGCCGGCATCGATGCTGCGTACTTTCTTAATGCGCATTCAAATTCATTTATTTCTGAAAATTTCATTAAAAATGCTGATGACTTCAAAATCGTAAGGCTTTCGTCCTCAAGAAGCGACTGCTCTTTCAGGTATATATTGGTCAGTTCGAAATTCATATTTATATCGGGCAGCGTATCGACATCTATATAAATACCTCCGAATTGCCTTAAAGCCAGCAACCTGATGATATCGCTTGCGCAGGCAAGATTACCGCGAAGAATAATTTCACAGTAATATGCTTTACGTAGCTGGTCATCAGCTAACGAAAAAAGCTCGTTGATCTCACGATTTTTTATACCGGACAATTTAACTTTTGATTCGGTTAGAATAGTGGAAGTGATGTTTATATTTTTCGAAATAAGGAAATCATCCGAAAGCTTTCCGAATGTTTCACCTTTAGCGATTCCACTCCAGATGAATTGGAAGGCTTCATTGCGAATTTTTATCAGCCTCGAGTCTTCATCTTCTTTATCAGTGATTTTTTCTGCAGCATACTGAGCAAGTTTTCGCTGAAATTCCATGCACATTTCTGTGTCGCTGTCCTGCCACAGAATAATTTCTTTATCTCTGTTATATTCCCCCCAGATTCGAATGTATAATTTCAAATCAGGTATCATGCTGCCGATCCAGACAAAATGAATTATGTCAGGAACAATTTCTTTCGGATTAATACAGCCAGTATTTTCTGAATAACGTGTCAGGCCAAAGTATTCTGCTTCATTAATGTCGCGGTTTTTTTTAGTCAAACGTGTTGACATATCTCATTCATCCCTGAATTATTCCTTATAACCCAAAGCGAGTTTTTATCTCAAGAGCGATTCGATAATAGCTGAGAAACCTATATCACCACTGAAATCCTTCAGGCTCTTGGTATTAATTCCTGTAATTTCATTAGCCTTTGCTAATGCATCTGTCCGGTTCTTTGCCTGGAAATCAGCGCGGGCAAACCCTTGATCTGAAAGCTTTTCAGACTGTGACTTTTCTAATTTATTTAACTCAAGCAGCCTGAAACATTTATCATTAAAGAAAAATACATAATCTTTCACGGTGGTTCCTTACTGTAAATTATCAAAAAGGGAGAGCTGTAACTCTCCCTTGCTACCTTCAGGGATTAGTGGTTGTCACCGGCCCGACGTCCGTTACCGGTACATCCACCCTTGTTGCTGAATGAAGAGCCGCCTTCGCCAAAATGATAAGCCCCGCTTCCGCTTCCGCGGTTGGTCTGCGTGTAGCTTCCTGAGCCTGAGCGCCCGCCACCAGACGATGAACCTGAGCTACCACCGGAAGAACTTGAACTGTTTGAACCCTGTCCTCCGCCATTGTTTCCATTGTTACTGCCAGCACCTGAAACATGCTTTAATAATGCATTATCGATCTGTTTCATTAACATCTCCTTTGTTTAAATTTACTGACTTGTCTTTACGAAAAACTTACAATTGTCGTCAATTTAGAGGGTTTTTATTCTAAAAAATGTGATAGAGATCACATATTTTTTTGCCGCTTTGGTTAAAGCCTAGAGCTTTGGTTATGTTCATGATTCTTATAGCAAATTATTTTTGAGGTACTGCGCTGTTTTAACAGCTGTAAGCTTCGTGATTAATGGAAAGGTAAAACTCAGGCTATAAAGCATTGCGGCGTTTCGCCTGCTCACACCGTAGATTTACGTGTTCAGCAGGGAAGACACAAACGCCATTACGACCGTGACATTTAGGTATACTTTAATGTCATAAAGGTATGCTGTGTTGATGCATGGCTTTTAAAAAGTCAATGATCAAAGCCTTAAAGCATTAGACCAGGTGTACTAAGGGACACAGCTGCGGCCGAAGAACCAGAGCTGGCTAAGTACGTTTATTCGATGAAAAAATCGAGCAAAAGGACATATTGGCTTCTGAGGGGCAGCCTAACGCGAATAGCTTATTAAATTTTGCTACCTTTTATCCCGCCGTAAAAATACAGCGTATGCTCGCGTAAATCGCCACGAAAATAATTTGTTAGCCTGCTATGTTAATCTCGATATACTCATAAATTACCTCCTTATGTTATTTTTCAATACTACCGGGATTGACCCCGGCAGTATTATTTTGCTACTATCATAACCAGTAGGTAAGCTATCAACTCTTATTACTGATTCTCATTACCAAATAGCCAGTTTTTTAGTTTTCCTCCACCCCAGACCACTAATCTGCGAAGGTAGGATAACATTACGGCTGCCACTATGTAGGTCATGAATCCCACGGCAACGCCTGCTACAACAGGTGAGACCCCTGGAAAAATGACCAATACATACGGAAGGAACGCTGCCACATATCCCGAACTTGCCCCTGTAATAGCAGAGCAAAGTGCGGTATGCCATATGTTATTAAAGCAGGCCTCAATAACCGCATTACGAACTTCGACCTTTTCTTTGCCAATCCAGCTTTGTTTTTTATCGGCACCCTTTTTAGCGGTATCTTTATCGTTCTCAAAATCAAAGCCCCACTTCTCTTCTCTTGTATAACTACGTCCATTTTTTGTTTGACGCTCTACCTCTTTTATTGTTTTTTTGAACATTATGATTCTCTCTTATATTACTTTGTTGTCTCTGGAATCTGAATAACGTCATTAACGTCTTCATAGCCATTACTCCAAATAGTTTTAAATGAATAGGTTTTTACTTTTTTACTACCAGTTTATTTATTGTCGTCGCATATCACCCTCCTTATTGTGCTCAAGCTTAATATTTCCAGTTAAAAAAATGCCCGGAGTGTCTGAAACACGCCGGGCATAAGTGGTTTTGAAAACCCCGCTTGCTGATCGTTGTGCTCATTTTTTACATTTCCTGGCCCCTGAATCAAGTTTCAAACCGTTGTCATGTTCAACGATTTATAATGTATCTTACCCTAATAAGTGCATGAAAGTCAAGCTTTTCATAATGTCAACACATTTATTAAGATTTTTTTTGATGTTGTCATCTCGCAAGCCGCATGGATAAAGGCTTTCTTCAAATCTATGACTTTTGATTGCAGAATAATAAATGCTTAAATACGCTTTTATTTATCTTTTTTTAACTCTAATAAGCCATAAATAGCCAAAAATCTGCGTAAAGAAATGTAAATTTAATAAGTTAATTGTGATACACACAGATTTTTAGTAGCGGCCACTCTGTAGGCGGACTGCTACCGGCCGCCAGATAAATCTGTGTAAGATATAACTGCCTTTTATGCATAGAAGATAAGACCATGCTTAGAGCCTTACCCTACATACATTTTACTGCGGACAATATACCCGCCTGGGGCTGTCCCGCCTGTCGCAACGCTTCTCTTGAAGTTGTGCAGGGCAGCTTCCTTACTCATCCTTCAGCTTTTTCACTGGCAAACCGGGGTGAAGACTGGTACGACACAGAACACGAAGGGTTTGTGTTTACCTGTATGCTCCAGTGCAGTCGCCGTAGCTGCAGGGAGTCTGTGGCGGTATCGGGGATTGGATGGTGTGAGCAGGAACCTGATGATTATAATCAGCGGCTGGAGTATTACACTGTGTATCAGGCAAGATCATTTGTGCCACCGCTACCTGTGTTCAGCGTATCGACGTGGTGCCCGGATGAAATTTCGGAGCAGCTTAAAATGGTGTCTGCACTGCTTCCAATAAGCGGTAATTCAGCAGTTAATGCGATACGTGTCACGCTTGAAATGATGCTTGATACACAAGATATACCGAGGAAAACCACGGGCCAAAATCCCCAACGCATCCCGCTGGCGCGGCGCATTGAATTAAACAAAGAGCGCCTGGGTATACATTACGAGGCTTTTCACGCACTTAAGGATTTCGGCAATCACGGTAGCCATACTGATGGCCCGATCCGCCGCTCAGATATCGAAGGAGCCTGTCTTGTGCTGGATGATTTGATTCGCCGTTTGTACGGTCAGGAAACGGATTTCAAAGGAATCGTGGACCGCCTTGCTATCCGCTACGGCAAAAAGCAAAAAAATACACAGTAGCAGAGCTCAATGCGGCTTAAACGTAATAAAGCGGGGTGGGAAATTAGCGTGTTAATAAAATCGACCAGGAATCTTACTTGTGGCGTAAAGCGTATCCCCAAGACGAAAAAAAACCCGGCCTGGTAAGGACCGAGTTTATTTTCTGTGCCGGTATGGCTGGTAACCATTATCGGCACTGTGCTGCTTGTACCTGCTAACTATGCTCAATGTTAACGCTGATTGACGATCTCGTCAACGTTGCGGCCTATGCTGTACAGCCTTATACTCCCCGCAGTTGGCAGCGCTACGCTGTTGCAGCCTCTCAGAAGTGGGTTAAAGCTCAGTCGCGCAGAGATTTACCCCGACCGGAAACAGGTGGTGCTGTCCGGTTTGCTTCCACCCAAAAGAGTGCTGCTTGTACCTGCTAACTACCGGTACGCGACGCAGAGGGGGGAACCCAAAAGCACCTGCGGCGTGTGGCGCTCTCCTGACTAAAAGGAGGCTGCCGAGTGATAAGTCTGACTACTATCCTTGTGGCGTTGAAGATCATTCACGTTACATTGCAGATTATCGTTGCCATCAAGCAACTGACCGGACGCCCGTAAGGGTAGAAGGAACTTGAACAAAGGCGGGGATTAACCACCCCGCCTTTTTTCGTTCCTGCAAAGCAGTTCGGCACAATTGCCGTTTTACCGAATGTCCGGACAGGGCGCAAAGACGGCATTGTCCTATCAGGAGGACAGCGGCCTGGTTTTCTGGAGGATGTTGTAAAGAGTGCGGTAATGCGAAACAACTTCCAGAATCAGTCTGCAATTTTCTTCGTCGGTGCGGTTACTATCAGTCCGCATATTCTGGCCAATAAAAAGGCCGCCAGCACTACACGCTCCACACAAGCCTGCATTGGTGGCAATTCGTCATAAGTAACGTTAAAGAAAGCACTTTCCAACGATACCGACACATTTATATGCATATAAATCAATGTTTTATATTGTTTTTTGTATATATAAGTGTATATACAAATTTTTAATAATGTATATACCCATGTATATACATTGACATCAAACACCCAGCCTGTAAGATGCATATACCTTTGTATATACATGGAACTCCAAATGAAAAAACCTTACATAATCTCTTTTGCTAATAGTAAAGGTGGCGTGGCTAAAACGACTAGCTGTATTGCTGTTGGTTGCGCACTGGCCGCTGCAGGTTATAAGACCCTGCTAGTTGATTTGGATCATCAGGGTAACCTTAGTGATGACGTTGGTCGGGGTGAGGAAGATTTTACAATCACCGATCTCTTTGAAGACCCCAAGTTTGATACAAACAATCTGGTTTATACCGCTCTTGATGGTGAAAACGTTATCCAAAACTTGGATGTCATACCAGCCGACATTACCCTTGCTGTTGAGGCCCGTAGTGCCGAACGCTTCCGTCACCGTTTGAATATTCTGGACGAAGGACTAAGCAGACTTAAAACAACCTACGATTTTATACTTATCGATCTTCGACCAGCTATCGACCTGAGTATCGAAAATGCTCTTCTTATAACGGATAAAATCGTCGTACCAGTAGACATGGATCGCAGGGCTGTGAAAGGTATTGATGATCTATTCCAGGTTGTACGAGAAGTAAGACGTAACGAAGATTTTGTATATACACTTGTAAAGACAAAAGTTAACGAATCTCACTCAAAAATGAAAAAAGCTATTGATGGCTACATCAGTGATGCTGGTTACAGAGTTGCAAAAACTGAAATCCGTCAGAGTGAGCTTTTTAAGCAAGCTACAGAGGTTCATCGACCAGTGATGATGTTTGCTAAGAACGAACGTCCTTACCGTGACTATAAAGCGCTTACTCAAGAGCTTCTGCAGCAAATTGAGGAGGCTGAGAGTGGCAAGAAGTGATCGCATAGCAAAAGGTGTAACGCGTGTAACTGAGCGAAGAAATATCACGACAGGCAAACAAATGAACCTTCGGCTTACTGGCCTAGATGATGATGCCCTATCGATGCTGGTTGAAAAAGTTCAGGAGAAATTGCCTCAGAAAAACATTACTCGTTCGCGAGTTCTCAGGGCAGCTTGCTATCTTGAAGACGATAAGTTCATTGAAAAGCTTTCTCAGCTACTCATTGAAAATACTTAATTTTAGTGGCGAAATGTATATACAAATGAATATACATTGCGCCTTATCGATTTAGCTTTCTCACGTTAACTAAAGTACAGGCAACCTCATCTAGCCCCCTTATGTATATATAAACGTATATACAAAAATGCAAATTTATGTATATGCAACTGTATATACATCACATCTAATCAATTAAGCTTCCTGACGTTAACCAAAGTACAGGCAATCTCATCGAGCTCCATCGTGTATATACAAACATATATACTGAAATGCAGATTAATGCATATGCATATGTATATACACTATAGAATTAAATATGATACAAATCTTGAAGTTAAAGCTCCTAAAATATTAAGCATTTTATTAGAATGATGTAACTAAAATAAATTTAATCAGCTCCATCTTTATATAGCCAAGTGTATTATTTAGCGATGGGCAATTCCTTCAGACTTGTAGTATATCTGGGTGACAACATTTGTCTTTTCATGATCCATGGGTTATCAACTCCTTGCCCAGCAAACCAAACCTTCCCAAGCCCGGATTTATTGATTGTATCCAGGGCTGCCATCAAGGCATCAGCATTGGCTCTAGGCTGGTTTTCACTAAACATATCAAGCTGTGCGATTCCGGATTGGTAAAAATCACCTAACATGATGCCTGCTTTGGCATATCGATAACCGTCACGCCATATGCGATCCAAGCCCCTGATAGCAAAACCCACGATGTCACGCGTATCGCTGGTTGCGTATTCACAGGTTAAGGATGAAGTATTAGCATACTGAGGTTCATCGCCATAGCGGCCAGTGGCTATAAAGACACTGATGTGCCTACATTTGGAACCCTGCTCTCGAATTTTTTCAGCAGCTCGGGTGGCATACGTTACAACCGCATGCTGCATGTCCTCCAGCCCAGTTATGCGCTGTCCAAATGACCTGGAGCATACAATCTGTTGTTTCGGTGGGGGAGCCTCTTCAAGAGCTATACAGGACTCTCCATTCAATTCTCGAACTGTACGCTCAAGAACGACGTTAAAATTTTTCCTTATCATAGTGGTGTTGCAATTAGCCAGATCCAGCACCTTGTTAATGCCCATGGCCTCCAGCCGCTTTCTGATACGCCCTCCGACACCCCAGACTTCATCTATGTCAACTATCGCCATCAGTTTGCGCTGACGTTCCGGGCATGAGAGATCAACCACACCATTAGTTTTACTCCATTTCTTAGCCGCATGATTAGCCAGCTTAGCTAAGGTTTTTGTAGGCCCAAAACCAACGCCAATAACTAATCCCGTTTCTTTCTTAACACGGCTACGCATTTGAAGACCAAATTCTTCTAATGGCATATAACTAGCAATACCTGTGCAGTCCAAAAAGCTTTCGTCGATCGAATAAATTTCCTGACCAGGTGCCATATCCCCAAGAATCGACATCATACGATTACTCATATCGCCATATAAGGAGTAGTTACTTGAGAAGACAATCACGCCATTTTCGCGGAAAAAACGCTCATTTTTAAAAAGTGGTGCACCCATTGGGATTCCCAACTTTTTGGCTTCAGCTGAGCGTGCTATCACGCATCCGTCGTTGTTAGACACAACGCAAATTGGCTTCCCCTTCAAGTCAGGGCGGAAGACCCTTTCGCAAGAGGCATAAAAATTATTAGCGTCAGCAAGCGCAAACATAGGGGTAGGCTCATTAAATACTGTTTATGTATACAGTATTTGTTCTGCGGGGGTTTTTTACAAGATGAAATTTGTAGGCGGGTATTAGTTAGGCTTCTTCGTTGAAATTAAAGCCTGATCCAGCCATATCAGTCAGGACGTATGCGATTACACCCCAGACTGGTACATCTTGGTTGGACGGCATTGGTGTGATTCTTTTAGGACCGTCCAGTTCTTGGAGAGCTGCTATCGGAGTGAGTAGTAAGCGGCGAAGTACAAGATCATCACCAACGTTAGCAATGACGATTTGATCATGTTTAAAGGGGATTGCTCGATCTACTGCCAGCAATGACCCTTTCAGTATACCAATATCAGGGTAATCGCTTGCGCTTTTGAAGACGTATGAGGAATGTGAGGAGAGGTTTACCAGGCTAGTAAAATCAAGACGTTGTTCTGTGAAGTTAGCTGCAGGGGATTGAAACGCCATTTGTGCTCCATCTTCTACGATTTAACTTTATCACCGTTGATCGAAAATTTAGCCGCGATCGTTCTTACTTTATCCGCTTCCGGTTTTGGCAACCAAACACTGACTAATTCAAGGTTTTCTCCATCATCAGTTGTCACCTGTTGGTAGAGTTCCCATATGCGTTTTACTGCATTCGCTACGTTTTGCTTTGTCCGACCTACGCGAACGGCCACATCTGTCTGCCTTTCGCCTTCAACTAAAACTGCATAACCGATCTCAGTTGTTATGTGCGCATAAGTTGCCATAGCTGGAACTAATCGATCCCATTCCTGCTGTGTCATTTGTTTTTTCTGCGCCATATGTCACCTAAAATCATCATTTTGTAGAAGGTTAAGTGTAGCGCTTGTCATAGTCAATAGAAGTATAAAGTCACTGTACTTGTGAAGATTCGTTCGTTTTGAATCAGAACCGCGAGGCAGTGCAAAACTTGTTTTTGCGCTGCAGAGGGGTTGACCGGATGAACGTAGTGAAGCCGGTTTCTATGCCGATGGTAACTTATCCACTTATCCACAGCACTATTTTTAATAGCTTTTTAATTAGTATTTTATATCTTTTTAAAGCTTTTTAGAGTGAATTAAGACAATGATTTTATTGAATAAAATTGCCTTGTTTCTGGGAATTAGCCCTACATGTTGTGGGAATCAGCCCTACTTAATATGGGAATCAGCCCTTCTTCGTATGGGAATCAGCCCTACATGCTATGGGAATTAGCCCTACATCACACACGAATTAATAATTAGTTGACTTGTGTGTACTGAGTGATATTGTGGGGGACATAAATTAACCCATAAAAGATTATTGCTATGGCTAATGTGTTGAAAAAAAAGATAAATGTTAAGCAATCTAATGAGCTGACTGAAGCTGCTTATCATTTATCTTTGAAGGCAAAACGTGTGTTGTGGCTATGTCTTATGCAAACTTACTTCACAGATGAAGAGGAGTCTGCAAATCCAATATTTACCGTTGCTGTTGCAGATTACGAAGATATCTTCAATGTAAGCCGTAATCAGGCTAGTCGTGACGTTAAAGAAGGTGTGTTCGAGCTCTCACGTTCTGCCATCATCTTCTATCCCAAGACTGGCCGCCACGATGTGATCGCACGTCCTTGGTTAACAGAAGCAGGTGGACGCTCCAGTAAAGGGTTATGGGAAATAGAGTTTAACCATAAGGTTTTGCCTTATCTGTATGTACTGGGAAGTCAGTTCACTACCTACTCACTCAGGGACTGTGGAAGCCTCAAAAACCCGCGTACTGTGCGACTTTATGAGAGCCTTTGCCAGTTCAGAAGCTCTCAGATTTGGGTCACTTCGCATGATTGGCTTTCTGAAAGATTCATGCTGCCAGAGTCTCAGAAATCTAATCTCGCAGAACTCAAACGTACATTTTTAGAACCTGCTCTAAGACAGATCAATGATAAAACCCCTTTGCGAGTCTCTTATCAAGCAGATTCTAACGGGAAGTTAATTTTTAATATCTATCCAAAACAATAAGATACTTCATTTATTTATCAGATCCTCAGCTGTACCTTCCTCACTACAGCCCTATATTCTTACTAGGGCTGTTTCCCATATTCTGCACCGAGGTGCCAGCTACCATCACGTAGCGTACGGAAGTAGGGCTATTTCCCATGACTGACGGCGGCAGCTCAGCTGCCGTTCCAGCACGCCGGGAAGTAGGGCTGTTTCCCATAACTGGCGCCGGCGGCTTAGCGGTCGTTCCGGCACGGCGGGAAGTAGGGCTGTTTCCCATAACGAGTGCCAGCGGCTTAGCGGTCGTTCCGGCACGGCGGGAAGTAGGGCTGTTTCCCATAACGAGTGCCAGCGGCTTAGCGGCCTTTCCGGCACGCCTGGAAGTAGGGCTGTTTCCCATAACGGGCGCCGGCGGCTCAGCGGCCATACCGGCACGTCGGCAAGTAGGGCTGTTTCCCACATCCCGCACCGGCGCACCAGCTGCGGTATGTGCATATCCGGAAGTAGGGCTGCTTCCCACATCCCGCGCCGGCGTACCAGCTGCGGTGCGTACATGTCCGGAAGTAGGGCTGTTTCCCACATCCCGCACCGGCGTACCAGCTGCGGTGCGTGCGCGTCCGGAAGTAGGGCTGTTTCCCACATCCCGCATCGGCGTACCAGCTGTGGTGCGTGCGCGTCCGGAAGTAGGGCTGTTTCCCACATCCCGCACCGGCGTACCAGCTGCGGTGCGTACATGTCCGGAAGTAGGGCTGTTTCCCACATCCCGCACCGGCGTACCAGCTGTGGTACGTGCATGTCCGGAAGTAGGGCTGTTTCCCACATCCCGCACCGGCGTACCAGCTGTGGTACGTGCATGTCCGGAAGTAGGGCTGTTTCCCACATCCCGCGCCGGCGTACCAGCTGCGGTGCGTGCGCGTCCGGAAGTAGGGCTGTTTCCCACATCCCGCGCCGGCGTACCAGCTGCGGTGCGTGCGCGTCCGGAAGTAGGGCTGCTTCCCATATCGGCCTGTAATAGCCAAAATAGGGGCTATTCCCATACTTGCCCTTATGGCGCTGAACTGGCAAAACCTGGCAGAAAATGTAGGGGCGATCCCCATGCCGGCCTACATACTTTTAATACAGTGAAATTAAACGGCTAAGCAGTGTAATACTGCAAAATAATGATAATTACATTGAAAATTCAATTGTCGGAAAATTTATAGGCACTTTATGACTATTTATTTCCTCCACTGTTATTACTTGTTAAAAATTAACACCATCACATTAAAAAATAAAATGCATCTGTCGGTAGTTGCTACCAACTCCTGATTAAAGCTTAACTTTCATCGCGAAATTTATTTAATGAATCGATGGTTTCTTTGTTTTTCTTATAAGATCCGTAAATGGGGTATGTGGCAACTGTTACCAATATAGGGGCTAAAAGTGCAATGGATATAATAAACATTGCTATAGCAAGTACAACATCCTTTTCGGGAACCGTAAAAGAAGAAAAGAAAAAGATGTAGTAAGTAACCAGAGAGGTAATTAAAAACCCAAGACCTTCGTTCCTTCTTTTAATATACTTGCTCTTGTTGGGTGTGAATGTTATCTCTTTATTTCCGTTTACGGTATTATTAGTCTCTTGATCAATGCAGTGTGCAAGTCTCTTAATTCTCGACTTTTGAATTTCATTAATATCATTGCAGCTTAATATTTTCAAATGCTGCCGCGCCAAAAGGGGGTCTCTTATTCCTGTCGCCTCAAATAGAATTAGGTTTTTTATTTCCTTGTCAATCGCTTTTATCTCATAGGGTTCCATTTCTATCGCTGCGCAAAGTGGCTTTATATCTTTAAAAACAGATATCCTCTCATTTGTAAGTTTTTTAAATCTTGCGGCAAAAGTATGCACCATTGCAGCCGCTGGTAATATAAAGCTTATTCCTTTTAACCATTCAATATTCGCGGTTCCTCCTGTGATTGATTTTTGTTGCATATATTAATTGCAAATCTAACGTTTGACATTTCTACAGATTGATTGATATATTTTTAACTGTTCTATGTCGTCTATGACGACCACCAATGATCCGGTAGCTTGAGAGGATCGCCTTCGGGTAGCTACAAGAAACACTCCCGCAGCCTGAAAGGGAGAACGCAAAAGCGTGGTAAATCTGCTCACCTTTGGAAGCGGATATCGTCATTAACAGCGCATCTATGTCGCAGGCGATGAAGGTTTATATACACATCTCAGCCACGGCTTTCACATACGCCAGGCATCTTACGAACGGCATAGCTTATGCTGCTTCGCACACTTCCGTTATGAAGCTTTTCAGGTGTACGGCCTGAGCTGCATCCGACTTTTGCTATGACGCATAAGCCCATTTGGAACATTTGGGCGCTTGCGGAAGACGCATTAGGAGCATGAAGCTGCGCGGCGTCACTTTGGTTCGAGTGAAACGAGAACAAAGTGACGCGCGCAGCGCATAACGTCCAAACCCACGTACAGTGCGGTTTTCAACGGGCCGGTACAATCTGACGTGCACGTAGTACGTGTTTTCAGAACAACTCTGGCTATTTATCAACCACAACGCGGCACTGACGAACGAAACGTCAGGGGCGTTTAACTAGAAGGAGAATGATCGACTCGGTATCGATGGCGACATCAGGAAACTGATGTACGGAGGCAGACTGACTCACGTCAGCACGGCGCAAGCCGCAAACAGGTCAGAGACCTGGGGAAGCCTCGCAAGAACTCAACATTTCGCCGCCCCGATGCACAGATACCAGTTGAGCCGCAGGAAGCGCAAAGGCAACCACGCCGTCGGGGAAGAGATGTAAGCGCACAGAGTTACAGAACGATCAGCACAGGCGTGCTGAATGTTCTGGATTCTGGCAGAGGTGGATATGTCCAATAAATTAAGTAAACAACTCGTTACGCTGGCACGTCAGGGCGGAGGAAGTTTTAAAACTGTTTCAGATCGTTCTAAGATTGCCAGTCGCTTTTCGGAGCGACTGGCAACCCTTAATATTCAGATTCGGGACGTAAGCCATGTTAAAACAAAGCATATTGAGAATTATATAAGAAGCCGACAGGAAGAAAATGTTTCTTCCCGAACGCTGCAGAATGAAATGGCCGCTATTCGTTCTGTGCTTTCACAGGGAGGCAGAAATATCCTTGCTAATCCCTCGCATGAAAAATTAAGCAACGAGGCGCTGAAAATTTCAGGGGCGAGCAGGGAAGGGAAGAAAATTGCAATTACTGATGAAAGGCTGGCCGAAATCGTAGCTGCTGTTTCGCTCAAAGATGAAGGAGTGGCGATCGGTATTCAGCTTGCAAGATATATAGGTCTTCGTGCAGAAGAAGTTGTCCAGGCAGCGAAATCTCTGAAAACATGGAAGCAAACTTTAGCTGCCGGTGAAAATAAAATCAGCGTTATTTTTGGATCTAAAGGTGGACGGGCACGGGACGTCACAATATTTGAGCGTGAGAAAGTCATGCACTTATTGAATCAAGCTATTTCTTATGCAAATGAAAATAATGGAAAGCTGATTAATAAGCCTACTCTTCATCAATCGCTTGACCGTTTTCATAACGTTCTAAGAGAAAATGGTATGACCGGCGTTAACGCCCCGCATAGCCTGCGATATGCTTATGCGCGTGACGCTGTTAATTTTCATGTTAATAAAGGAATGAGCCGTAAGGAGGCTGAGGCGCTTGTTTCAATGGATCTCGGGCATGGCGATGGACGGGGTGCATATGTTGCACGCGTATATAATCGAATGGTCAATGATGAATAATATTCCCTTGAACAATAAGTACAATAAACGTTATTATTAACCTGTTTCGCACGTTGTCTTCGGACAACCACCAATGGTCTCGTAGCTTGAGATGACCGCCTTCGGGTAGCACAAATGAACACTTCCAAAGCCTGCAAGGAAGTACACGTAAAGTGTGGTACATCTGCTCACCTCTGGAAGCAGATATCGTCAGTTTTCGCTCCTACTGCGTGACGATCGAGGTTTCTTAACTATCCGGCTTCGGCCTTTGTCCTTCGGGGAAACATTCCCGATCGGGCTAATGTTTCTCCATTTGTCGTGAGAAACTATACCTATGATGAATCTATCAACAACTCTGTCCGATATGCTGAGATTAGCTGAATTCGAGAGCGAATTGCTCACGGCATTAGCTTATAAAAAACTCGGCATAGATGATCCTAATCATGAAGTGCATATCGATAGTGAAATCGCTATTTTCACCTTCGAGTACGGAATTGATATAGGACATTTTCTCGCCCCGGCCTGTGCAGATTTGGTGTGCTCAATACAAACTCTCGCACGGGAAATAAACGGGGTACATGTAGTTTCTTAACTATCCGGCTTCGGCCTTACGTCCTTCGGGGAAACATTCCCGAGCGGGCTCATGTTTCTCCCGTTTTCAGGAGAAATCATGTCACTTATCCGTTCGTTTCTTACTGAGCTCAGCAAACCGTTTGATTTGGCCCGTTCTGCCACAACTCGCGTTGTTTCAGACTGTCCCCGACTCAAAGCTGCAATCAGAAGAACGCCCTGGCTTGCCTCACCCTCCGGTCTGCATGAATACCGCTCCCACGTCTGGTTTGACGATCGTCGTTACCACGCCATTGTTATGGCCCGTAAGATGATCGACGGACAGCCGTCGGAAGCATTTGTGCACAGCCGTCACGGCGAGTTTCATACGTTCAGAGCGGCCCGTAAAACGGCGCAAATGGCAACGTCAGCACTGGCGACACTTACCGTCTTAACGCGTCAGGACTGATTACTTTCTTTACCATCCATCCGCTCAGCGGAGCCCCTCGGGAAACATCTTTCCCGACAGGGCAGGTGTTTCCCGTTTTACAGGAGAAACACCATGATTACCCTTTTATTACCAACCTCCCTTTCCATAAAAGGCATCTTTTCAGCAGCCTTCGCTGCAGCGTTATCCCTGCGGGATCGCGTTGCGGCCGGTAAAAGAAAAGAAGTGTGGATAACGAACCGGACTGGCTCACTCAGCTTCAAGGTTCAGGTTCATCAGTTACCTTCAGGAAAATGGACGGCCGGCATACTTACTCGTTCCGGCACGTTTTACGGTAATCACCGGTTTGGTTCTTTGAAAAAGCCGGATGAGGTATTCCGCTCTTACCGTCAGGCTCGCCGTTTTGCACTGAAGCTGGCGAATCAGATGGCAAACCTGCGTTATGCATATCAATAAAGGAATGTGGAATATGACTATTTCAACAAACCTGGCAGATATGCTGCAGTTATCTAAATACGAGTGCGACATGCTTACGGCATTAGCCTATCAGCGATTTGGTCTGGACGACCTTGACGAGCAGGTGTACCTCTACGGTGAGCTGCCCTTCACGATAGCCGTTCAGATCAACGTCATATACAACCTTGAGTTCGGTATAGTTCAGGATCGTTTTCTCAGTTCTGGCTGTGCTGATTTGGTTGACTCCATCCGTGCCATGAGCATCAGGCTTGACCGCTCTTTACATGAACGGATTTCCTTAAATGGACGTTCTGAAGGCTTGGGCGATCTGGCAATTAGCCGATTAGAATCTTTCTAATCTGACTTAACCCTGTGGGGATTTATTCCCCATCAGGGGGATAAATCCCCTTTTTTTGAGGATTTATCATGACACCAATTTCCGTACCGCCCCAACACGTTACCTATACCGTGAAGCAGAGCGGATGGATATCCCCGAGCCAGTGGCACAGTTTTACCCTGGCAGTCACTGAAGCATTCTGGCTGTTACCGGTACATCTCCGTCCGTGCTCGCCAACTGACGGTACACGTCAGGAACGTGCATCTATGATGTTTACTCACCCCGATGCTTTTGAATTCGGTGGAAAAGACGAAGGGAATTACATATCCAAAAGCGTGATGTTTACCCGGGATATGAACCCTGATTTGCGTATTGAAACAGAAGGTCAGCCCATCGACTTTTTCACGCGGATTGCGCTGCTAATGCTGTATCACCATTGCTCAGGCTGCTTTGAGATAACGTCATCAGCTGGCGGCGTCAGCTGGGCGCTTCCTGTTCGCTGGGCAATACGTCACCAACTGATTGGTGGCAGTGATGCTCCTCAGCCTTTCAGCACGGAAGGTTTCATTACCGGCGCAGCTGATGAACTGCTTATCAGAAGCGTTTCCGGGGGTGAACGTCCGTTTACGACTGCTGACTGGGGACTGGTTTCAGAACTTGAGTTCACACTCGAAGAACAGAAAACCCGCAAACGCTGATCCGGCAATCGTTTTAACTTAACCCAACGGGGATTTACCTCCCTGTGGGCGGTAAATCCCCATTTTTAATGGAGATTCACCATGACACATACACCAACCGAGCCTCTGGTCCTTCCAGGCGTTTACCAGTTTGAACAGGGAGCGTCCATAAATGATGAACAGTGGTTCAGATTTACCGACGCAGTTAAAGAAGCATTCTGGCTTCTTCCCGCTCAGCTCCGGCCTTATAAGCAGCTGGGTTTTGACATGAACCGCGCGTCAGAACTTTTTGACGAAGAGGGTTCAGTCACGTTCAACCATAAGGACGGTGAAGGCTACTGCCTCAATCCGTTCTACCTCAGGCAGACGCTTTCGGATAATTTTCGGCCGTACCGCAAAGTGGAGAGCCAGCGATGCAAACAGGATTTATTTGTGCGCATCGTTCTGGTTCTTCTGCATAACCTATGCCCGGACAGCTATCACATAACCAGTTCCTGTCCAAAAAGCTGGCTTTTCGCGCAGCGATGGCTGGCATGGAATATGGATATGTTTACCAAAGCACCTGAAAAAATACCGGCATCGTTTGTTATACCTGGCGCAATTGAACACCTGCTGCTGGTAAAAACCTCCGGTCCCGGCAAGCAGATCACCACTGAAGAGTGGGAAGCTATATCCGGCATTGAGTTCTGGCTTTCTCAGCAGCATAACGACTGACCTATACCCATCCTTCCGGGATTTGCTCTCCGGAAGGAGACAGATCCCGCTATTACAGCAGGTGATCCTATGTTTACTTTCAACAGTGACGCGCTCGCGCAGCTGTTTCATGAAACCTACCATCAGGCTATGTCAGTCAGGCTTGTTATCTGTTCGCAGGAAGGTTTGTTCCTGGAATTCAGGAACGGATTACCCGGTCAGCTTTTCTACCGCAAAGAGCGCAGTTATGCCCTTGAATACAGCGGTGGGAGTGCCGAGCCGGGCGTGCAGGTAGAACTGAATTTTGGTCAGATCTCTGAGACGTACGATCTCACTGTAGATGACCCGGCCTTTTTCAGTCCCATAACGCCGGCAGACAAGGTGGCTGTTCTATCTGTCCGTTCACCCTATCAGCTGAAGCGCAAAACCATCAGCTGGCTCAATCAGCGTAAACTCGGGCTGTTCCGTGAACGGATGGACCTGATGAGGACTTCGGATTTTTGTGACTGCAGCTGCGACGAAGAGCGGGCCCGGTGGTTCGGTTCGGCAGCTTCAATGCTTGAAGAAGCAATGTTTACTGATAGTAAGCGGCATGACCGCCACGCTTTCTATCATTCCAGGCGACAACTCCGGTTGCGACTAAACAGCATAACCGCCGACGGAAAGATCATTTCTCCGGTGCGTTAACCACTTTCCCTGATGGGCGTATTTCTCGCCCATCAGGGGAGGGATACGCCCTTTTTTTACTGAAGGAGTATCCCGTGAAAAAACCAATCAAAGCGCGTCGCGCAAAGAAAAAAGAAACCGTCGATCTTTATCAGAAGGTAACGGATCGCATTGTTGAAGCACTTGAGAAAGGCGTAGCGCCATGGAAAAAACCATGGCGCACGACACAGAAGTACGCCGCCGCAGGCCCGCTGCCGGTCAATGCATCGACGGGGCGCGCCTATAGCGGTGTTAACGTTCTACTTCTCTGGCTTGAAGCCGAAGAGAAGGGTTACAAAACGGATCGCTGGGTGACGTACAGACAGGCTCAGGACATGGGCGGCCAGGTTCGCAAGGGTGAAACCTGCGCGCAGGCCGTTATCTTTAAGCCTTTTGAAAAACAGGCTGAAGATCTCAGTGGAAACCTGCGTTTCGATGCCGAAGGTAATCCGCTGATGGAGTCGCGGGTGATGATAAAGCCCAACTTCCTGTTTAACGTCGATCAGTGTGACGGGTTACCCGAATCTGCTGTTGATATACCGCATGCCTCTCCTGATGAAGATGAGCAGGGCGGGCTTCACTGGCCGACCGAACAGCGGATAATGGAGTTGCTCGATGCCGCAGGCGTGGCTTTCAGCATTCGTTTACAGGATCGCGCCTACTACAGCCCGGGCACCGACAGAATTGTGATGCCGGAGGCGAAGCAATTTTTTACCGAGGCCGATTACTGGTCCACGCTGCTGCATGAGATGGTGCATGCATCAGGCCATGAGAAACGACTCAACCGCGAAGGTATAACCAAATCATCCAGAAAGTTTGGCGATCCGGTTTATGCATTTGAGGAGCTGATAGCCGAAATGGGCAGCGCGTTTCTCTGCGCCCAGCTTGGCGTTTATGGTGAGGTCCAGCACGAAAGCTATATCGACTCCTGGCTGAAGGCGCTTAAAGAGGACAAAAAAGCCCTTTTTCGTGCCTGCCGGCACGCGAGAGAAGCGTCAGATTTTTTACTGCAGTCAACTGAAAAAGCGGCCCAGGCTGCTTAATTAACCAAACTGGTAGCGCTCACTTCGCGCGCTGCCATCCCGTGAGGGCATTATTCCTCACGGGATGATGCCCTCTTTTTTTACCTGAGAGGAAATCAACCATGTCTGACTGGTGCAGAAATCATTTTGAAATTACCGGTAAATCTCCGCTTCTGGCCGTTGCGGAGGAATGGATAAAAGGCGAAACAGAGCCTCTTTACCGTCATGCCGTTATGCAGAGCATAAAAATTTTTCTTGCTGGCTATAGCGGCCTGCTCCGCCCCGTTAAAACGGCACATTTTTCACCCTTCCCGGAGCTTATAAAACTTGGGGTCGGGCAGAATACGCTGGCTAATCAGGCATATGAACAGTGGCTGGAATATCTGAAAAAAGACGTACCCCTGGACGGTCATCATATCCGGTTGATAAATCGTGTTTATCATCAGTCGGGTATTGGCGCCATAAAGTGGGAAAGCATTCCAGAGTTGTCGCGCAGACAGATTTGCAGGCTCATGGAAGATCGGTATGCCGACTGGTTTGGTGTAGCGTCCCTTTCGCGAGACATTGACTTTGCGTTGTGCTGGGAAAAACTCGGGCAGTTACCCGCACGATCCCAGCCCTGCGATCTGCTGCAGATTATTCCCAGCCGGCTTGCGGCAGAGATAAACGGGAGCGGCGGATTGCTGGTCGGTATGTCTACGGCAACCAGTCTTTACTGTCGGCTGTACGGAATGGAATGGCCCGCCGGCCATAACGTTCGCTTTCAGCGTGAAGGGATAAACAGCATAAAACTGTCCTTCGACTCACCCTGGTTTCCACCGTCCGGTGAATCAGTGGCCGCACTATCGGCTATGTTCGATTGCGAGATTCGTCACTGGTACAGCGAGCCAGCCCATGAACTGGAAGGTTTCGATTGCTACGATCGTGGGCAACACGTCAGCAGCGGCGAAGTCACCATTGACGAACTGGCCGCGGAAGTAGAGGTGGTCGTTCCTGATAATGTGGATGAACCTGAAGCCGTGGACAGCGCGCAGTCATCGTTCACCGCTTCATAACGCTGCCTGAACCATAACGCCTCCTCGGAGGCGTTTTTTTATTGTCCTGTATCAGGAAAAAAGCGGAAGAAGAAAATGTTCAATCTCAACATTCAGTTTATGGTCGTTTATTGCCCTGAAAACCGTCAGCCTTGAGACTACCCATTATTAGAGGTTGCCGAGCTATGTCTTTTAAACAGACTCCCGAACAGGAAAGAATCATTACGTGGACGGGAAACAATCTTGTCGTGGGTGCTTTTGCCGGAACCGGAAAAACATCAACGCTTGAAGCATTTGCCAGAGCGAACCCGGAACGGCGAATGCTGTATCTGGCATATAATCGTGCCATCCGGGATGAGGCTGAACGCCGTTTTCCTTTCAATGTTGAATGCAAAACGTCGCATCAGCTTGCCTGGTCCCAGTTCGGTCGTTTCTTTCAGCATCGGCTTACAACGTCTCTTCGCATAACCGACGTTGCAAAGCTGTTGAACTCACGATACTGGCCTCTTGCAAAAGCATGCCTCACTTCGCTGAATAACTTTCTCTACAGTGCTGATTTAGCTCCGGGTCTTGCTCATTTGCCTGATGAGAACGATCGTAGCGGCCTTGATGCTGGCAAAATTTTGGGCGCCGTACAGGTTTTATGGCGAGAAATGAGCTGCTCTGATTCCCGCTTTCCCGTTACACACGATACCTATCTGAAATTATTCCAGCTTTCAACTCCAGATCTTAGTTTGAAATGGGATCTCATCCTTTTTGATGAGGCTCAGGATGCAAATCCCGTGACCAGTCATTTTGTGCTTAATCAGAGATGTAGCGTCATTCTGGTCGGTGACCAGTATCAACAGATTTACCGTTTCAGGGGGGCTGAAAATGCTCTTAATGCTACTGAGCTGGCAGACGCAGATCGACTCTGGCTAACAAACAGCTTTAGGTTCGGACCGGCTGTAGCAGAAGTGGCAAATGCATTATTGAGAGAGGCAGGAGAAAAACGGAAAGTCACTGGCTGCGGTGGTGAAGACAGTATTGCTGATACGCTTCCGGAAAATGCAGAGCATCACTGTGTGATCAGCAGAACGATAGCAGGTGTTATTGGGGTAGCGCTTACGGCAAGCCTTGCAGGAAAAAGGGTCTTATGGATAGGCGGTATCGAAGGATATCGGGTCGAGGATCTGGAGGATTTATATTGGTTCTCTGTTGATATGCCTGAGCGAATGCAAAAGTCGCTGCTTACCAAAGATTACAGGGATTTTGATGAGTACAAAGCGATAGCAAAAGCTACAAAAGATGCAGATATGGGGCAGGCTATAAAGCTGCTGGAAATGTACTTTCCACTTCCGCAGAAACTCGTGATTTTGAAGCGACAGATAGCACATAACGAAAGCGACGCGGATTTAACAGTAGTAACGGCTCATCGCAGTAAGGGCCTGGAATGGGATACGGTTGTTCTTAACGACGATTTTAATGACATCAATAATCCGCTGATAAGCGCAGAAGACAGAAGAGATGAGCTGAACTTGCTGTACGTTGCAGCGACACGAGCCAGAAAAATGCTGATCCTCAATGAAATAGTCAGGCAAGTCGTCAAACAAACACCATAAATCCCTCTGTATAGATCTTACGAACCAACACCAACTTCTCAGGATTTCAGTATGTTAAACAAGCTGAAAAATTTATTTTCAGGTAAGGATGCAGCTGAAGACAGTTCAGCAAAAAAATCTCCTTCAGGATACTTTACCCCTTCCACAGGCGCTGAGTTGCTGGCTTTGCCACACCGAAAAAAGCTTTTAAAACAGCTCTGGGATAATACTTCGCTTCCTGAAAATGTGTATGAAAGACTTTATCTGGAACCCCTCAGAACGCTCGCGCAAGCTACCCAGAATGTCCCAGCCACTTCAGCTGGAGAATGGAGCTCAGAAGGCGGATATCTTGATTTGACGATCAAGTTTACAGCTTACAGCGTCAGATTAGCGAAGGGGTATATGTTTCCACCCGGAGCTGCTCCTGAGGAGCAGGCGGCGCAAAATTCTTTATGGAATGCTGTGATTTTTTGGGCGGCTTTATTCCATCATCTGCCATTACTGGCTCACTACGAAGGCGAGCTTTTGGATGGTAGTTTCTGGCCTCCCGGAGTTAAAGCACCAGACAGTATTTTCAGGTTCCGCAATATTGCTAAAGATGCCGGCAATGTTAGTGGACAACCATTAGCAACATTTATCGCCGCCCGACTTTTGCCGCAAGACGGAATTTTATGGCTTTCTTCCAAACCTGCAGCTTTGGGGGCCATGACTCATCTGATGCATCAGGGGAAAAGTGGAATACCTTTAATTGAGGAGATCCTTGCAAAGGCAAGGGAGCTGGTGTGCTCACCAGATCTGCGTGCTCCAGGTATTTTAGACAACACACTGACGACTGCAGAAAGTCATCCTTCTACGAAGGAGACATCGCCGATTCCAGGCTTAGAAGATACGCTAAGTCTGACAGCTTCAGGAGCAAGTCTGGAACCTGCAATTGATGTAAGCATTGCGAAGAGTCACCAACTCGGCTCGACATCTTCAGGGGATGCTCTATCTGCTAATCCAGAACTTGCAAAAAATATGGACGCTTTGCTCTCATCGGCTTTACCACATTCTGAAACTGACCTAAATCTGGTACCAGAAAAGCTGCAACAAAGCATAGAAAATACAGAGCCAGAGCAAAAGGTGTGGGAGGACGCTGCTCAGGTTCCGGAGGACGACACTACTCTTTTACTTAGCATGTTCGCTGTTGATAACGATAATGATGACAAAGGATTAGACACAGATCGCCATGCTGAAATGCCTATTAACGCACCCGATTTTTCGGAAAATTCGCAGGAGTCAAAACTGGAGCCAGTACCTCTCCTAAAGGAGGCATGCCTAGCCATTGATCCTACAGTAAAAAGCAATAATTTAGACTTGGAAGATACTGTTGCCCAGGATGGAGAGCTGGAAATTTGCGTTAAGGAAAAATTAAATAATGAAAACCTTAAATCTGTCATTGAAGAACCAAAAAATAATATAAATAACATTAATGATTTAGGTCCCCAGTTTATTTCATGGCTATCAGAGGGAATTGAAAGGGGAGACCTGAGTATTAATGAGAATGAAAGCTTAGTGCATACAGTAAGTGGGTTCTTATTCGTATCGTTACCCGACACCATATTCAAATTCATCAATTCTAACTCTCTTGAAGTAGATAAAAGGAAAGTACAATCAGCAATAGAGAAAATGAATATTTTACATTCTAAAAATGATAATCGTTTTTTCAGGGCTCGTATATATGAAGAGGTTGAATTTCAGGGGAAGTTTAAGAAAAAGAGCGGTTATATGTTGAAGTCTTCAAAGATATTAGGGAGGGAGGGGTTTACCGGTGGGGATGGAAAGTATATATTTATAGATGTTTAGTTAATAGGGAATCCGAACGGATTCCCTTAATATCAATTAGCGAGAGCGTTTTTTACGACATCAGGGACAGACGGACGCCCTTTAACAAGGCAGGTTGCTACAAATACAGCCTCTGCGTACACTGAGCCATTTACTAATATCTGCTGAACGAAGTTGATACGGTTCTTTTTTTCATTTTCCGCAACGGAGCATGTGACCTGCATTTCATCACCTTTTTGCAGGCTTTTCTTGAATTTCATCGTGTACTCAAGAATCATGTGAATTCTACCTTCAGTGAATTCCTGCTCCAGATCCAGACCAAGCTCATCTTTCATAAACGCATGGCGCGTCCATTCCATATAGAACGGATAATAAAGTCCGTCAACAACACCTTGAAAATCAACATGTTTTTCGTCAACAGTAAAATTTTTAGTAAACATTATAAATCCTTAAAATAATTCAGAAGCGCAAAGCGCATTGGGAGCATCAAATTTTCAAACTCCTTTTGCGATGTGTCTTCTCCAGTGCAGACATTGAGGGCCATACTTACATTGTCCTCAATGCCGTAAATAAAGCTTATGCCATGATAAATATTATGCTCGCGACGCTGTTTGTCGATAATATTATCTTTGTCAATCTTAAGGGCTTCATCCCATATAACGGTGCTAACATCACCCTTCCGTATCTTGGTTAATTCGATACCTATTTTTATCAGAAGACTGTCTTTATATTTACCTTCATAATAAAACTTGTTATCCCAATCTGCGTAACCATTGCTCTGATGAGCAGAGATCAGATTATTCTCTACAAGTAAGGTAGATACGTATGTGGTTCGCTCAAATTTATCTAAAAAATTAATTACCTCGTTACTACAACGATGGAAGTTAATTTTTATTTCTTTTGAATCCACTTTATTCTCCGACACTCTATTACGTTCTCTTTTTTTACATTTATTATTTCTTTGCCTTGAATCTGAATTGTATCTTCATCCAAAACTAAGATAACCCCTATCTTTATGCCATCAGCATGCCTGATGTAACACAACTTGCCATTATTAGGGTCGATATTTATCTCATTAGATACAATGCAGAACTCTCCGAAATTTACATACGGCTCACCATAGACGCCGCCAATTTGTATTAGCTCGACGTCAGCCAGCTGCCGGCTTGCAAGTATAAAAAGAGTGTCTTCGTCTAGCGTGGTGTATTCAGCAAACTGAGGAGGAAATCCTTCGCCAGTTAAGATCCATTCCGTTTCAACATGAAGCCCATGATTGTTGAAAAATTCAACAATCACATTGAGTGCCTGGATTTTTTTGACAGGAAAAGCACTGCCGGCTTCCCAGCGTGTGTAAGAAGTGTAAGACAGGTCCAGTTTTTTTTCATGAACATAGGCAACTAACTCCTGAGGAGAAGTGCCGGTTGCAGCTCTACAGCATTTAAGCCGCTTCCCAATCGTATCTAACATGCACACACCATGAGGCTAATTAATTTTATGATTTTAAAGGAAATTTATAAGCATTAAAGGTAAATAAAAAACAATCAAACGCAAAATAATTGCGTTTTTTTCATCAGTAATGTTAATATGTAAACACTAAAGGTATTTAGTGTTTAACATTATCATAATATTGCTCTTTCTTAACACACACTCCTGTTTGAGCGAGGGTTAGCGCGGTTTAAATGGCAGCGCATTAAAATTTCAGGGGCTCAGTTCGTTTTCATATGGAATTTTATTTATGGCTAATTCCACAACAAAACTTAACAAGGAGTCAGAAGCTATGCCCTCGCTCGAAAACGATAAAAAATTAGCCCCTCTGGTTTACATAGGTCCCGCAAGACGAGTCAAAACCGAGCAGGCTGCTATGTCAGCCGGCTCCGCGTTCGGAAGAGTTATGACGTCATCAAAGCTCGTACAAGGCCTGATCGACCGTTATTTAGATATTTACGTGAATGAAATAACGGCCCGCAAAACTAAATAATCTGATTGTTTACTTCTTTATATCTACTTGACGGTAGAGGGGAATTTCATGCCTGAAAAAGCTACTGATATACCTTTTTCGACTGAGGCAGAACAGTGTGTGCTTGGTGCGCTGATGCTGGAAAATGATCGATGGGATGACGTCAATCTACTGCTGAAGAAGGAAGATTTTTTCATTTCCGGGCATCGCGCCATTTATATGGCTATGTCTACATTGTCTGCCGCGTCCCAGCCTTTTGATCTGATCACGCTTAGCGAGAAACTGGAGCGCAGTAATGATCTTGAGCGCTGTGGCGGTTTCGCTTATCTGGCGGAACTCTCTAAAAATACCCCTTCAGCTGCCAACATTATGGGCTATGCCGCCGTCATGGTGGAGAAAAGTCGTTTACGAGAGCTGCTTGTGGTTGGCAATGCCATTCTTGCCGACGTGCATCACCATCGCCTTAGCGCGCCGGAGGTTGCAGAGCATGCTGAAAATGCCCTTTTCAAACTAAGTGAGCAGGGCGTTTTTCAGAATGCAAAAGAGATTGAAGTAACGGAAGCGCTGGACTTACTGCTTAGCAAACTTGAATCAGTTACAGGATCAGACAATTTCATAACCGGCACTCCAACAGGTATGGCAGCGCTGGATTACATGTCCTGCGGACTTCAGCCAGGGGATCTGATTTTGCTGGCCGCCAGGCCATCAATGGGTAAAACCTCTATGGCGCTGAGCTGGTGCATTGGCGCATTGCTGGGACGACCGAAAAAAAGCGTTTTCATTTTCAGTATTGAAATGCCTACCGAACAGCTGATGATGCGGCTGCTTTCCATGCTTAGCAAGGTAGAGCTTAGTCGTCTGCGCAGCGGTGATCTTGGTGACACTGAATGGAATCTCATTAGTAAAGGGGCTCACGAACTGGCCGAATGGCGCAATCGACTTATCATCGATGATAACAGCGCCCAAACCCCGGCAACGCTTCGTACCCGTGCGCGCCGTTATATCCGTAAGTACGGGCAGCCTTCACTCATCATGATCGATTATCTGCAGCTGGTACGTTGTCCTGGCATGGAGAACCGCACGCAGGAAATCGCCGAGATTTCACGTTCTCTTAAGGCATTGGGCAAAGAACTCGGCTGCCCGGTGCTTGCGCTCTCCCAGCTTAATCGTCAGGTAGAACAACGCGCTGATAAGCGCCCTAATAATGGCGATCTTCGTGATTCCGGCGCGCTTGAGCAGGATGCTGACCTGATTAGCTTTATCTACAGGGATGAGGTTTATAACGCCGACACTAACTGTCCAGGGCAGGCAGAGATCATCATCAGTAAACAGCGCCAGGGACCAACCGGAACCCTGAAGGTGCAGTTTGATGGAAAATACACGCTGTTTTCTGAGTACCCTGAAGGCAGTTATGACCTCGGATACGATGACAGGAAGCAGTACCGATGAAAAAAATCCTGCCTGAAAGTTCAATTGCTGGAGTAGAAAGCACTCTTACGCGGGTGTTTACGCTTGATCAGTTACGTCCTAATCCTGACGATCCGCGCAAAACGCCTAATCCGCGCTTCGACTATATAAAAGAGTCAATCAGGGCTCGCGGACTTGCCTCCGTGCCGATTGTTACTCGTGACCCACGCCTTCCTGATGGGATATGGACGTTCAGTGACGGGGGTAATACCCGGTATGCAATTCTTAAAGAGCTTTGGGAAGAAACGGGTGAAAGCCGGTTCAATGAGATTTTATGCGCCATTAAACCCTGGCCTGGCAGATTAAATTGCCTGGTTGGCCATCTGGCCGAAAATGAAGGGCGCGGGTCACTGACATTTATCGATAAAGCTTTTGGCGTGCAGAATGTCCGAAAAATTCACGAGGAAACGGTTGGCCGAAAAGCAACCTTACGTGAGCTGTCAGCTATTCTGGCGAAGGAAGGTCTGCCCGTTCACTATTCCACAATAAGTCGGATGGAAGACACTCTGAAGCATCTTTTTCCCTGGATGCCGACCCTGCTGACATCCGGTTTTAAACGAGAAAGTATCAACCAGCTTCTGTCACTCAGGCAAAGTGCCGAAAAAGTATGGGACAACTGCTGCCTTAATAAAGGCATTGAGCCTGTTAAAACCTTCGCAGAGGTGTACGGCGGCTGCTGCCAAAAATTCGACGATCCAGAAAGCTGGTCTCAGGACATGTTCCTTGACGAGCTTATTGGTGATCTGACTGATGCGCTGCCTGATGATGAAATGGACTATGACCGTTGGTTGCTGGAACTTCGAGACGCCAGAAAACCAATGTTACACGCTGGGGATCTTGAGCAGGAGGTCTTGCATCAGCCTCAAGCGTCAGTCGTGCCAATTGTTGGGGCCAATGATGAGGCAGCTGCTCATACGGCAGAAACAGAGACTGAACTAATCGCTGCTAATATACCGCGAAATAACGAACTCCACATTACAGAAGAAAAGACTCCCTCTAAAGCCTCTGATTTGCTTGATGATATTCAAAGCGAGTCATCTCCGGTTGTACATGCAGAAGTCGCTTCATCAGCGTTTGAAACACATACTGCAACTGATGGACAATCCCCTCAGTCTGCTGAATTCACTGCAAACAACCAATCAGATGTTTCTTTCTGGCAAATAAATGCCCTTCAGGACGATATCGAACATCTGCAAAGCATGGCGTATCGACTGTGCTGGGATATCAGCGAAGCGTTAGGCTGTGCTGAAGGTTTCGAGCCGGCGAGCGAAGACGAAAACGCCCCCGGTTATCGTATGGCATCTGCAGAAACTTCACATCCGGCTGTACTACTTCTGGCTGCGCTCACTGGCACCGCTGCTGACACAGTGAATATGGAGCTCGTTGTAAATCTACTGATCGGTACATCTGAATCTCATCCTCCTCTACTCAATGACGATATGACCCTGACGTTATTTCGCCTGGTCAGGGTGCTTCGTCGCCTCCGCGAACTGCAGCGACAGGCCGCTGTTCCGACTTATGCCTTAACAACTGAAGGGTTGCACAATGAACACTAATTTATCCCGCGCTGCTAACGGTTTTCTGCTCGATCTCGTTATGGAGCTTAAAAATGGTTTCATTCGTCGCTGTGACAAAATGGGGCTGACTGGGGAGGAAATCGCTGCACTCAAGGATATGACGATCGAGGATATTCACTATATCTGTAACAGTGAGGTTTCTGTGCTGTCGTTCCAGATAAACCATGAAAACCTCAGCCGGCTGCTGAATCAGGCGCGGACAGAGCAGACCCGGCTCAAAAGGCTCGATCGTGCCCTGGCCTTGGGTGGCTCCATTGCGCTGCTATCCCACTTCTTTGGCCTACCAAGCAGCGAAGTTGCTACCCGCCGCCGCATTGCCGGCATAAAAGTTCGTGCCGGACGTGGAACGGTCATATCTGACGATGAGAGCGCCCGGCTCTGGTCGATTTGGGATAATAGCGGCAAGGCGGTCTCCTGCGACACGGAAGAAGGTCTTGAAATCATGTTGCTTGCGGCTGAGGAAATGAACATTCCGCTTACCGCCGTCTGGAATACGATCCGTAAATGGGAAAGTGAAAAGCTGACCGCTGCGAGTCGAAGAATGGCATAAGAGCCTGCCCGCGGCTTGAGACAGAGCGGGCATGAACATTCACTGTAATAAGTAAGCTAAGGGACTCATCGTGAAGCTAAATGAAATTATCCCGGGTCTGAAAGCGCCGGCTACGGCTCCATCTGCCATTTGCAACAAGGCCGCCAGAGCGGTACACGGTTTCTATAAGGGGGAGCGTAACTTTAAGCTGCTCCATGAAAATCGGACTGGTTATTACAAAATAGATATTGGCCCGTTCTGGCGCTTACTCAGCAGAGATGAAGGCCAGACCTGGATAATGATGAATCATGAAAGATACAACACTGCGATTCGTAACTGAACGCGAGAGAGACTGCTTAGCGGTACGCTTCCAGGCATAGCGCTAAGTGTTTTTTATAGCCACGATCCGCATAAGGGAGATTAATGAAGCTTCCGGATGACAGCCTGATTAGCCACGCTGTCAAAAAAATGAATGACCGCCTGCAGGCGCGTGAGTCGGGAGAGCAAAATAACTTTGCGCGCGGCGGGCTGCTGTTTATGGGTAACGTGCATGATGCACTTCCCCGACGATTGTTGCTGGATACCCGGTTATCACCTCTCGATAAAATGGCCTGGATAATTATTCGCCTGCACGCCCAGCATAACGACGGCGCGGTATTTCCTTCTTATGACGATCTGCAGCTTCAGCTGGCAACGCCGGGCAAAGGTAAAGCCTCCAGAGAGACCATCAGCCGGGTATTGCTTATGCTGCGCATTACCGGCTGGCTGAGCCTGTGTAAGCGCGTCCGAGATGAAAAGGGACGAATAAGGGGAAACATTTATGCGCAGCATGACGAACCTCTGACATTTGCAGATGCCGAGTTACTTGATCCTCGCTGGCTTCAGACGGTAGCGGAGGCGTGTTTTAACAGCAATAAGACAATAAGCCAGACGGCGAAAACCATTATCAACGATGTTTGCCTTGATCCCGCCATGCGTCATCACCGAAGTCACCTGGCGGTTATAGAAGGGCGCCTGGGGGCAGCGCAAAACCCCTCGGACATGAAAAATCGTATGCAGTTAATGCATCCGGGTTCGGAATCCGAACCCGGTGAAAAAGCCTCTGAAAACAACAGAGTTCGGAAACCGAACAGTTACGTACGTATTGTTAATAACAATACTAAAAATACATACGTACAGCAGTCGTCTGCTTTGCCGGAGAAATTTGCCAGCCTGCTGAGTGAGCAGGACCGTAAAATGCTGAGCGCACAGCTTCAGGCGCTTCAGCCAGAGCAGGCACTGCTGGTTTTGCAAAACCTCGCCAGGGCCATGAAAGATGGCACTCTGCAAAATCCGGTGGGATGGATGCTGACCGTACTCAAGAAAGCCCGAAAGGGCGAGCTTTACCAGCCGCAGAGGGAATCCATCGCTAAACCTGTACCCGCCCGGCCTGAGTACCGGCCAGTCCAGTCCGAACGGCCTTTGAGCCGGCAAGTCACTAATGACGCCCGCGTGCGGGACATCATTCAGCGTGTGCGATCTCACATTCATTCTGACCGCTCTGACAATGACTAAGTCAGCTTCCGGATGGGAGTGTCAGGCGCTCAGTGTTGCACGCTGCAACAAAGTACAAAAAGTAAGCAGTGTTGCAGCCTGCAACAAAGTACGAAAAGTGAGCAGTGTTGCAGCCTGCAACAAAGTACGAAACATAAGCAGCACTCCGCTCCGCAACTCCTTTTTCTGCGGAAATTTTCTGTTTCCGAAAACTGATTTTGAATTGTTCATTCGCTCCTCAGGAATGAGGATGCCCCTTCAGCATAATCGATGCCTTTGCCTAACAGGAGACAGCTATGGCCGAACAAACCCCCCCTCAGGCCACACCACGCCGCTCGGGAGCCCTGCAGTCATCACTTTCCATCGACCTGCATTCACACTACGCCATTCGCCTGTGGGAAGGCCGGCGCCGGGATGAAATACCGAATCAGGGTAAAAAAAGACCAGAAATTATCGGTATGCCGCAGGCTATCTCGCGTGCAGGGTTGGCCGGGCGTGATTCTGCCGCCGGCAACCCTTATGCCGATCAGGTTCTCGTACGTCTTGAGGATGCGCTGAAAGCCGCTACCGACCGGGTACATGAAACCATTGAAAAGGTTGAACGCGTCCTTTCGGCTATCCCGGCAGGTATCAATCTGTCTGACGTCTCATCCGTTGAGCCCCTGAATCTGGATGTCTTCAGCCGATCGCCTCTTGGCTACCGCTGCGTGTGGCTCCTGGTGCACTTTGACCAGCTAGCCCTCAAGGTTTTCCAGGCATTCCATTACGGTCTGATTTCGCTGTCGGAACGTGATCAGTACCTTAACGTGGGTGGTCACGCCGTGCGTCAGGTCTATGGCGTCATTCAGGGATACAAAACCGTGCCGGTGACCTATGACGATATCCGCAATAACACCGCCCGGGGCATCGCCGCTGCTGAAAAGCTTGGCAAAATTGATCCGGCCATCCTTTCCGGTGAAAAGCGATCCTCTTTTTCCCCGCTTCTGACAACCCCTGCTGAGAATGTCTGACATGAAAAACATACTGATTACCGGCGCCGTCTGCGCACTTCTTACCGGCTGTGCCGGCACCGACCTGGCCGCCATAAACAAGAACATCAGCGATACCGCTTTCAGCGTCAGTAAAACCCTACGTGGCGGTGGCGAAGATCCCGGCAATGGCATGCCTGTAATGACAAAAGCGTCAACTGGAGCAACCGAAAGTGTCAACCGCGAATTCAGCCTGCCGGTTGACATCGATACCGCCGCCGCCCGTCTCAAGCGACACTACGGCTATGTCACCCCTGATGAGATCGCCCATATTCGCAATAAAGACCGTAACAGCCGCTGGGCCGCCGCCGCGATAGAAGACAGCCATCCGGTCTGGGAAGCTGTACAGGGCAGTTCTTACCGAATGGGCAGTGATGTAGGTGACAACGATCATATGGAGATTGAGCTGGAAAAAAACGGGGCCGGCACGCGCGCTTATGTCACATATCGGTCGCCGTCGGCATCGCACCTGACCGGCAGCGCATTTGAAAAGCTGATGACGGAAGTTAAGCAAGTCGCATCAGGCAAGGTCCGTTAATCCGGGAGGTCAGCTGTGCAGCTTTATCTTTGTGAAAAACCGTCACAGGCAAAGGATATCGCCAGAGTGCTGGGCGTCAGCCAGCGCGGGCAGGGATATATCTCAGGCGAGAACGTCACCGTCACCTGGGCGGTGGGGCATCTGCTGGAAACTGCCACGCCCGAGGCTTACGGTGAACAGTTCGGGCGGCCATGGCGGGCAAACGTGCTGCCGGTGATCCCCGAAACCTGGCAGATGGTGGTTAAGAAAGAAACGGCAGATCAGTTTGCCGTGATTAAAAAGCTGCTGAAAAAAGCCCGCGAGGTAGTGATCGCCACCGACGCAGATCGCGAAGGCGAAGTGATTGCCCGGGAACTGATGACGTACTGCGGCTACCGTGGCGCTATTCGCCGCCTGTGGCTGTCCGCGCTGGACGAGGGCAGCATTCGGCAGGCGCTACAGAACATGCTGCCCGGCGAGAAAACCGAAAAACTGTATCAGGCGGGCGTCGGCCGTTCGCAGGCCGACTGGCTTATCGGGATGAATCTGACGCGCCTGTACACCCTGAAGGCCGGCGAGGCCGGCCATGCGGAGATGTTTTCTGTGGGGCGGGTACAGACGCCGACACTCGCTATAGTGGTTAACCGCGACAATGAGATCGCGAACTTCACCCACAAACCCTGGTGGCAGGTCAGGGCACAGCTGGAAAAAGACGGCGTGACTTTTCACGCCGAGTGGGTCGGCGCAGAACAATACTGCGACGAGGAAAAGCGCTGCATCAATCAGCCGATTGCCAATGCCGTTCTGCAGCTCTGCCAGAAAACCGGATCGGCTATCGTTCTGACCGCGGAGAAGAAGCGGGAAAAAACGCCCGCCCCGCTGTGCTTCGATCTCGGCACGCTTCAGCAGGTGTGCTCCCGAAAGTGGGGGATGGGGGCCAGCCAGGTACTGACCATCGCGCAGGCGCTTTATGAAACCCACAAGGCGACAACCTATCCGCGTACCGACTGCGGCTACCTGCCGCTGTCCATGCGGGACGAGGTGGCGGACGTTCTCCGGGCTGTTCTGGCATCCGACCCTTCGGTCGGTCCGGCGCTTTCGGGCCTGGACAAAAGCTTTATGTCCCGGGTATGGAACGATAAAAAAATCACCGCTCACCATGCCATCATTCCCACGCGCCAGGCATTTGACCTGGCGCGCCTCAGCTCAGACGAGCTGAAGGTTTATCAGCTTATTCGTCAGCACTATCTGGCGCAGTTTATGCCGCTGCAGGAATCTGACGTCACCGGCGCGACGTTTAACCTGGGAAACCAGCTGTTCCGGACGCGCGGACGCGTTACCGTGGTGCCCGGCTGGAAAACGCTGTTCAGCGGCCTGCAGGACGACGACGAGGCGGAAGGCGAAGAGGACGCGCGGGCCAGCCTGCCGCCGCTCGACAAAGGCGACGTATGCCGCGTGAAGGGCGGGACTGTAAAAGACAACGTGACGAAAGCGCCCGCGCCCATGACCGAGGGCACGCTGATTGCGGCCATGAAAAACGCGGCCAGCCTGGTCAGCGATCCCCAGCTCAAAAAGGTGCTGCGGGAAAACGCCGGGCTGGGTACGGAGGCCACGCGCAGCGGCGTGCTGGAAACGCTTTTCAAGCGTCGATACCTGGAGAAAAAAGGGAAACACATTCACTCCACTCAGATGGCCCGCGAGCTGATCGCCGCGCTACCGGAGACGCTGACCAGCCCCGGCATGACAGCTCTCTGGGAGCAGGCGCTGGACGATATCGCGCAGGGGAAATCGGATCTGCACGGCTTTATGCAAAAACAGGCGCAGTGGACGCGTCACCTGATTGAAAAGGGGCGCGCGCAGCCGTTTCACGTCACAGTGCCGGTCGGTCCAGACTGTCCGCTCTGCGGCAAGGCGATGCGTCAGCGAACGGGTAAAGAGGGCACGTTCTGGGGCTGCGTTCAGTATCCGGAATGCAAGGGGATCGTTGGTGAGGCCAACCGCAAAACAAAACGCCGGGCCGCCGGGAAGCGCAGGAGCAGCGGGCCAAAAGCCCCGGGCGTTTTACAGGTGGACGGTTGACATTGCGAACGCGCGGCCTAAAAATAAAAGGGCTTATCCGTCGTCTCTGACGACCACCAATGATTCATCAGCCTGAGAGAATCGCCTTCGGGTGGCTGAACAGAAAGCTCCTGTAGCCTGAAAGGGAGCGCACACTGTGTGGTACATCTGCGCACCTTTGGAAGCAGATATCGTCAACATATGGCACCTACTGCCTGACGATCAGGGTTTATTCAACTAACCAGACAGTCAGACTCACCTGAATCTGACTCCCCGACGGGAAGACTTCTCCCGTCCGGGCCGAAGTTTTCTCCGTCGATTTTTTTTGACCCCCGGAGATAACATCATGTCTGTAAACAACGCGCAGTCCGCCACCACCACGTCCGCCGCCAGCCGCAACGATTACTTTAACCTGACCATAAAAGGCCTGGGTTACCTGAGTAATGTCCGGCAGGTTAACGCGCAGTCCGGCACCTTCATCAGCTGCGTGATTAACGCGCTGTCCGGCCCGAGTGACAGTCCTTCCTACGTTCGTTTTGACGTAACGGTTGACGGCAAAGAAGCCAGTAGCCTGATTAACCGCTGCCAGAAGGCGGTTGATGAGGACAAGAAGGTTCTGATCGGGTTTTCTCTGAGCAACCCGTCAACCGACATTTTTCAGCTGAAAAACGGTGAGCACGCCGGCGAAAGCCGCGTCAGCCTGAAGGCCCGACTGATCAAGGTAGACTGGATTAAAATCGGTCAGGACATGGTCTACAAAACGGAACGCAGCGATGCGCCGCCGGCACAGAGTGGCTCAGAGCAGGCGCCGTCCTACGCTGACAACTCGTTCTGATTTTACCCTCCCAAATCTGCCCTTTCACGGGCAGTTTTACGGCGTTTGCAGGGTTTTGACTGCCGCTGTAATCTCCACCATAATTCCCTAAAGGTTACTGACGATGCCTGTCATACTTCGGCTGAACGGTTTTCGGTTCTTTTTCTACTCCAACGAAGGCAATCCGCGTGAACCCGCGCATATCCACGTTTCCAAATCTGGCGCTGAAGCTAAGTTCTGGCTTGAACCCGTGGTGGCGCTGGCAAGAAATGACGGATTTGACTCACGGACCCTTAAAGAGCTGTTCGTACTGGTTACGCTACACAAAACGACACTACTGGAGGCCTGGAATGACTATTTCAGCTAGAGACGTCCGGTTCGATGACTCCACCATGTGGGTTGAACTCACGGACGATCGCACGCTTGGCGTACCGCTGTCCTGGTTTCCGCGGCTGCTTGACGCCACGCCCGAGCAGCGCAACGACTACGAACTATCTCCCCGTGGCATACACTGGGACGCCCTTGACGAAGACATCTCCGTTGAGGGGCTGATACAGGGGCGCGGTGACATCACGCACCCTCCTCATCAGGTCGCCTGACGCGCCCTGCCTGAACGCTGACCCCGGTCGGCGTTTTTTTTTGGATCCGGAAAAAGAGTTGTTCGTGGAAGCCCGCTGAAGAGTTCCGCACAGTGATGCCTGTTCTGTCACCTACAGGAATCTTCAGATGAAACTACACGCCCTCGCCGCCGTTCTGCCCTTCGTGCTGCTGACGGGATGCGCCACGCCGCCCCAGAAGCTGCAGGAGCGGGCGCCCGTCCAGCCGACGCTGTCGGTCAGCGTCTCCCGTAACGTCCAGACTCCGGCCGACGATCCCTACGGGCGCGCGCCGGAGGTGGTGCGCTACGACCGTTACCTTCTGGTCAACACCGACCCGCAGGCAGCCCAGCAGGATCCGCTTTCCCAGATTATCGACATCCGCATTCCCCCGTCCGTACAGCCCACGGTCGCCGACGCCATGCGCTATGCCCTGAAGCAATCCGGTTACTCGCTCTGTCAGACCGGCCCGGCCAACGGCGTGCTATACCGGCAGCCGCTGCCGGCGGTGCAGTTTCAGCTCGGCCCGATGCGTCTGCGCACCGCGCTACAGGTAATGGCCGGCGCGGCCTGGCAGCTTGAGGTGGACGACGTGCAGCGCGTGGTGTGCCACAGCCTGCGCGCCGGTTATCAGCTTCCGGCCACCCAGCTGTCGCCGCGCACCGCCACACTGCCTGAGGCGTCCGGCAACACCATTTCCCCGCCGGTGATTCAGGGCCAGCCCGTACGCGGAGGGTTTCTGACAAAATGAGCAATCCCGCCCTTGATGAAGACGATTTCGCCGGTGAAGTGCAGCAGAAGCCACGCAAAGGCGCGGCGATTCTGCGCCGACTGCCGCTTTATGGCGGCGTCGCGGTGGCGCTGGCCGTGGCCGGCCTGACGTTTGTTTCCCTTAAAAGCGTGAGCGCGCTCGATCAGCGTCTCGCCCACGTCGAAAAACAGCAAAACGTGGTGTATTCGCAGGCGCTGACCCAGTCCGATCTTACGCCCCTGCAGGACAGCCTGAAGGCGTACGGTGGAGATCTGAAACGGCAGCAGCAGCAGATCGCCGCCCTGCAGGCCTCGCTGAAGGAGGACCGGAGCGGCCCGGCGCTTGTCGCCCTGCAGCAGGCCGTCGGCGATCTCAGCGCCGCCCGGCAGAGCATGCTGGCGCAGCTGTCCGGGCTCGACGCGCAGCTGAACGCGCTCCAGGACACGTCGAAAAAGACGCCCGAGGCCAACACCCCGCCCGCCGTAAAAAAGCAGGCACCCGCTAAGCCACATCGAGCCGCCCATAAAGTGGCTCGCCGGGCGCCGTTTGTGCTGACCGGCGTGGAAAAGCGGGGCACCACGTCCTTCGCCGCCGTAGCCCCGCAGGGCTTCAGCGACCTGTCGCAGATCCGCCTTATCGGCGAAGGCCAGTCCGTGCAGGGCTGGACGCTAATCGGCGCCGGATACGGACAGGCGCAGTTTCGGGTAAAAGGGCACGTAACCACCGTTAACGTTCACTAACGGAGTCGAAATGAAGATAAAAGCACTGATTCTGTTGCTACTTACCTGCGGCGGCACCGCGTATGCGAGTATCCAGGCCACTGACAGTCAGGGCCAAGCTACGGACGCGCAGCACACCGGTCAAAGCGCGGTTCAGGATCTGCAGCAGCAGGCGGGGCAGTGGGGGCTGAACCAGCAGGACTATCAGCGCTATAAGCAGCTGATGAACGGCCCCCGGGGCACGCAGTCGCCCGGCCTCGATCCACTCTCCACGCTCGGCATCGAGGCGCGCAGCGCAGAAGAGCGCCGTCAGTACGCCGAGAAGTGGGTAAAGCAGGAGTTTGCCCGCACGCAGAAAGAAATGGAGTTTCAGCGCGAGGTGAACAGCGCCTGGCAGCGGCTGTACCCCAACACGCTGGCGGTTAATATGGGTAACGCCGCCGGCATTGCCCACGACACCGGCGGGCGACTGGCGCTGTTCGTGAAGTCTGCCGGATGCACGCAGTGTGACGCGCGACTGTCCGCCGTGCTGGCCGACGACCGTCCGGTCGATATCTATCTGGTTGACAGCCAGGGCGACGATGACGCGCTGCGCAGCTGGGCCAAAGCGCATCACATCCCGCTGGACAAGGTACGCAGCCGTGAGATCACGCTTAATCACGACGGCGGCCGCTGGATGCGGTTCGGCAACGGCATGATGCCCGTGGTGCTGCAGCAGGGGGAAAACGGATGGCAACTCGCAGCGTACTGACCGGCGCGGCCCTGCTGCTGCTGGCGTCGGCAAACTGCTGTTCATCCGGTATGCAGACTGTACCCGACGGCTATACAAAGGTGGCGCGCCAGCACGGCGTGCCACCGGAGGCGCTGTATTCGGTTGCCCTGCAGGAATCCTCCCGCACGCTGCCTCGGGGCGTACGTCCTTGGCCCTGGACGCTGAACGTGGCGGGCAAGGGGTATCGCTACAAAACCCGGCTTGAGGCCTGGCAGGCGCTGCAGGTGTTCATGAAAACCCATTCCCTGAAGCGCATTGACGTGGGCATTGCGCAGGTCAACCTTGGCTGGAACGGCGATCACTTCACGTCCACCTGGGAAGCGCTGGATCCGTACACCAATCTCAACGCCGCCGCCGTTATCCTGCGCGAATGCTGGGACCGTAAGCCCGGCAGCTGGCTGGACGCCGCCGGCTGCTATCACCATCCCGCCGGCGGACAGGCCGCCGCGCGCTACCGCTCCTTTATCAGAACAAAGCTTGCCACGCTGCAGTCGCCGCCGGCCCCCGTGGATAACAGCCCGGCGCCGGCTCCCGTGCAGCTGGCGGACAATACCCCTGTGCCCGCTGCTACTTCCAACACCGGATTCGTCTGGATTGAACCCAGGAGCCCGAGACCATGAAAAACGTCCGCTTTTTTGCCATGCCCCTCATTCTGCTGTCGCTCTCGTCCCACGCGGAGCTGAACGTGCTGGCCGACCTCGGAGGACAGAGCACGCAGGCCATTTTTGACGCGGTTAATCGGCAGGACTCGCCGGCACCCGTTTCCGCGCCGCCCGCCCAGGGCGAAGCGGCCATGCTGCCCGTGACCACGCCGGAAATGTCGCCGGGCGCGGTCAACCCGCGAGACCTGCAGCTGCCCGGCATCGGCGCGCTGTTCATCATCGGAGACGATGATGTATCCCGGTCCTGGCTGCGGCACAACGCGCAGCGCCTGTCGGCCAGAGGCGCCGTGGGGCTGGTCGTGAACGTGGACAGCCAGGACGCCCTTGACGGGCTGCGTGGCCTGGCGCCAGGCATGACCCTTGCCCCGGCCTCCGGTTCGGATCTGGCGCGCCGCCTGCAACTGACGCATTACCCCGTGCTAATTACCGACGGCGGGCTGACCCAGGAGCCCGCGCCATGATGGGCACGCCCCAAGCCGTTGCCCTGCTGCTGTCGGTCAATCCGCTGCTGGCCGCGGGGCTTGTCGTCCTGCTTATCGTCGTCACGTGGCTGTTTCGCCGGGAGACGGCCACCGCCCGCCGGCACCGTCGCTATCGCGCCACTGCCGCGCGCGTGCATCAGCGCCTGCGCGAACTGAACGACGACGGCCAGCAGATGAGTTACCTGCGCAAAATTAATCCCTACGTTTTTGAGGAGCTGCTGCTGCTGGCCTTTGAGCGGCAGGGGCTGAAGGTCGAGCGCAACGCGTCTTACAGCGGCGATGGCGGCCTGGACGGGAAGGTGTTTATCAACGGTGAGTGCTGGCTGATACAGGCCAAGCGCTACAGCCGGGCCATTTCCCCCGGGCACGTCCGGGATTTTGATGCGCTGCTTTCCCGTTCCGGCCAGCGTGGTTTTTTTATCCATACCGGCAGAACCGGGCAGATGAGCCGGGCCGTCTGCCGGACCTCTTCCCGGCTGAAGATCATCAGCGGGCAAAATCTGCTGAGGCTGCTGTCCGGCATTTCACTGAAGGAATGGTCTCATGAGTCGCCACGTTATTGAGTCGCTGCTGCGCGCTGCCGTAGAGCTAAACACGGCAGCTGTACAGAAAGGCTGTAACAGCATAATGGCGTTGTCATGTGCACACGGAATAAAAATGGAAGAAGCAACTGATGGGTTTGTGTGAAAAGGGAATGTTGAGGGCTCAAAACTCCCTTTTAAAAGAAGCGAGAGGCTAGTTTATAACATTGACCTCGGTGACTTTAAAACTGTCTGGCTTGATATCAAGGCTGTTGAAAGGGGCTTGAATTTTAAAGCTCTGGCCGGGCTCAAGGTTCTCAACCATGGCAAAGGTTTGACCGACAACAGTATTATTTTCAAGTAAATTGAACTTTATGCCAACGTGTTTCAGCGTTTTCCCTGTGGTATTCGTACCAGTTCCTTCAATATCCATTAATCCATTCGGTGTATTTTTGAACTGCAAATCAGACAGGGAAATTTGTTGGTTGTCACTTGCAGCTAAAGATAAGCCTGAAAAAGATAATGTAAGAAGTAATGATGCAACGAGCTTTTTAGTCATACCGGACCCCTTTCCTATATTGAAAAGTCATAATATATCAAATCTATTAATGTTTTAACCACCCAGAAAACAATCCATTAAATTTCTTTTTTTCATAAAGAGTTCTGCATTTCGCCGACCTTTAGCTGCTAATAACCTGTGAGCGTTAGCTGAGATGCAACTATCTATAAGCTTCGTTTAAAAATTCACTTTAAGAAAAAATAAGTATCACAGGATAAAGCCCATGAGTAACCGCTACGTTATAGAAGCGCTGCTGCGCCCGGCCGTGGAGCTGAACACGGCCGCTGTGGCGGGCACCGCCGCCGTGGTATGCGTCACAGCGCCCTGGGCGGTCGCCCTTGCCCCCTCCGTCAGCTACGTTACGGCAGGCGGTTTTGCCGTGCTGTCCATCGTGCGCGCCCGTCAGGGCATGCAGGTGATCCGCTACCGGCGCAACCTGCGCCGGCTGCCGCGCTACGTGATGACCTCCCGGCAGATCCCGCTGAGCAAACGACGGCTCTTTATCGGCCGGGGATTTCGCTGGACGCAGACGCATACCCAGCGCCTGCGCGACACACTGCGCCCCGAGGTAGCCCACTACCTGCAGCCGTCCAGGCTGTACCAGCTGGCGCGCCGCGCCGAGGAGGCTACGGAAAAGCGGCTGCCCGCACTGAGTAAACTGCTGAACGCCGACTCCGTTCTGAATCCGGTCCGCCCGCTGCCGCCAGTCGGCGGCAACCCGGCCATACACGGTATCGAACCCAACGAAATCGACGTCACGCTGGATCTGCGCGAGCGCGTGGGGCACACGGTGGTCTACGGCACGACGCGCGTGGGTAAAACCCGGCTGGCCGAGCTGCTGATCACCCAGGACATCCGGCGCGGCGACACGACGATCGTGTTTGATCCAAAAGGGGACGCTGACCTGCTCAAGCGTGTGTGGGCGGAGGCGCACCGCGCCGGTCGCGGCGACGAGCTGACCATCTTCCACCTCGGGTGGCCCGACATATCTGCCCGCTATAATGCCGTGGGGCGGTTCGGGCGCGTCTCTGAGGTCGCATCGCGCGTGGCCGGGCAGCTGAGCGGCGAAGGCAACAGCGCGGCATTCCGGGAGTTTGCCTGGCGGTTCGTGAACATCGTAGCGCGGGCGCTGGTTGCGCTGGGCGAACGGCCCGACTACACGCTGATCACGCGCTACGTGAACAACATCGCGGACCTGTACCTGCGCTACGCGGTGAAAGTCATTACGGACAAACTTCCCGATCTGAGTAAGCAGATCGAAAACAACCTTAAACTCTTTGGTGAGGATGACGTGCCCCGCAACATGCAGGGACAGCCGGACGCCGTGCGCATCTGGGCATATGAGGTGGCGCTAAGCTCCGAACAGGGGCAGCAGCTGTACGACCCGATACTGGACGGCCTGCGCTCCGCTGTGCGCTACGACCGGACCTACTTCGACAAGATAGTGGCGTCCCTTCTGCCGCTGCTGGAGAAGCTGACCACGGGCAAAACCGCCGAGCTGCTGTCGCCTGATTACCTCAACATGGAAGACCCGCGCCCAATCTTTGACTGGGAGCAGGTGATCCGTAAAAAAGGGGTGGTGTACATCGGCCTCGACGCGCTCAGCGACAGTGAGGTGGGCAGCGCGGTGGGCAACAGTATGTTTGCCGACCTGGTGAGCGTTGCCGGCCACATTTACAAGCACGGCATCAACGCGGGCCTGCCGGGAGCGGACGACCGAAAAAATCCGATTAACCTTCACTGTGATGAGTTCAACGAGCTGATGGGCGATGAGTTTATCCCCCTGATCAACAAGGGCGGCGGCGCGGGGATGCAGGTCACGGCCTACACGCAGACGTCCTCTGATATTGAGGCGCGTATCGGCAGCGCGGCCAAAACGTCCCAGGTGCAGGGTAACTTTAACAACCTCATCATGCTGCGCGTACGTGAGAACCGGACGGCGGAGCTGCTGACCACCCAGCTGCCGCAGGTTGAAATCTACAGCAAAACGCTGGTCTCCGGGCACCAGGATTCAGCAGACGTCACCGTTAATCACGACTTTACCTCCAGCACGCAGGACCGTGTCGGCACGATCAAGGTGCCGCTGCTGGAACCGTCGGATATCGTGTCGCTGCCGAAAGGGCAGGCATTCGCCCTGCTTGAGGGCGGGCAGCTCTGGAAAATCCGCATGCCGCTGCCAGCCGGCGACGCCGCCGATGAGCACATGCCGGACGATATCACCCGCCTGGCCGAAGAGATGCGCCGTAATTACCACAGCAGCGAAGGGTGGTGGAACGGCGGCGCCGGCCACGTTGCCCCGGCCGTCACGAAAGGAGAGGACAATGGCTGAACCGCGCCGCAACGTCACGCCACAGAATCTGCAGCAGCCGGTTCCGCCGCGCGAGCACGGGCTGATTTACAACCTGGTCTGGGGCTGGCCGTGGAAGCTGGCCGGCATGATCCTGGCCTCCCTTTTTTTGAGCCTGATTGTGGAATACATCGGGATCGCTTTTTTCTGGCCGGAAATGGGTGCCGCACACAGTCAGCAGGTGATGACGACGGAAATGGGCTACCTGTCATCGGATTTTACCCGCAGCCTGCTGCTCTCTGAACCCTCCGTCACCGTGACGCACTGGATCACGTTTGCGTATCAGTGGGCTTTCGTTGACAGCGGTTTTGTGGGCTGGGTGCAGTCAATGTATGAATCGGAAATGAACAGCGGCAACGAGATATCCCGTCAGCTGAAGTCAGGCAGCAGCTGGCTCGCCGGCTATCTGCAGCAGTATCTGCTTGCCACCGTCTGGGTGGCCGTTGTAACGCTTATCCGGGTCACGATACTGACGCTCTCCATCCCGCTGTTTGTGCTGGTTATCGCCGTAGCCGTGGTGGAAGGGCTGGGACGCCGCGACCTGCGTCGCTACGGGGCGGGCTATGAGTCGTCATTTTTATATCACCGGGCAAAAAGGCTGATTAAGCCGGCGGTCTACATACCGGCAATGGCGTACCTGTCTTGGCCGTCAGCGGTTTATCCCAACCTTCTGCTGCTGCCCGCGGCCATCATGCTCGGGCTTGCCATTACGGTAACCACCGCGTCGTTTAAAAAGTACCTTTGATCTCCCCAGGCCCGCAAAAGCGGGCCTTTCCATTTCTCAGGTCACTGACCTTCTATCATTAATTTTTATCCTCAGTTAAATCTGGTGCTTCCATGCCGACAAAGCGGCATTCATGGGCTCGCTGCGTACTAGCTTGGTTCATTTTATGCCTGCGTTGAATGTCTGCTTTGTGCCAAGAGCAGACGTTGTCTAACCCGAGATGTAACAATATTTAGGGGCCAGTATAAACCCTCAAAGCTAATATGAGGGCTTGCGTAAATCTGATTACGATAATGAGCGCTCTAAACATTAGCCTTTATAAAGCTGCATTTCTCAGACTCAGGAGACCAACTGTCTGAGATTATTTAGAATTAGTTTGCCTGCATCCAGCGGAGCCAAATTATGTATCAGAGCAATCTCATGCACTGTACGATGGACATCACGCGGCCGGAGAGGGGTACCTCCGTGCAGAATAAATGGGCCATCTGTCTCGGTCAGCAATCGGTCAAGAGGCAAAATGCTTATGAGTTTGCGGTGTTTTTCTGATTTAAGCATCTCTTCATTAATCGAGAAATAACAGCCGAGCTCAACTGCCCGCCGGGCTTCAGAAACAGTTCCGGTAAACCAGTGAAGGATCGCCTGACTATTATCAAACAGCCTGCTCTCCTCAAGATGTTTCAGTACTTTTGAGGCTGTTCGCACACTGTGGATACTTAAAATTTTATTACCCTGCTCAGCGCAGGCGCGAAGAATACGTGAAAAAACACGTTCTTGGGCTTCAAAACTTTTATAGAACCGCGGGCCAGCATCAAGACCAACTTCTCCAATATAGCGAGCCGAGGGAAGATATCGCTCAAATAAAGCAATCTCCTGTTCCCGTTCCTGAATCAACTGGGGATGCATACCCAATCCCACCCTCACATATTGTGACTCGGCTGTCAGTTCAGAGTTTCTGGGCCATGCCTTGGGCGTTGTCGTCACCGCCAGCGTGGCGACCCGCTTCTGATCACAGTCAGCAATGATGCCGACGTGATCAGAATAAAGGTCGAGATGACAGTGAAAATCGACCCATAACGGAGACGCTTTTTTCTGCATGGCAGTCATGACCTCGGCCTTGATACAACACCATTAAGCAGGCTTCCGACCTCCTCCATTCCACGCGTATACACACCGACATAATCGGCAATACTGCTTGGATGGTCAGAAAGTGGACCTGGCTTGTGGACATCGAATTTCGCGCGTCCGGGGTTGGCCGCAAGTTTTGCCAGCGAAAGCTGGAATGCCCTGACATGCTCCCCTTCCGCTTTGCGGCTGTCCAGAGTTTGTGCATTGAGATCAGGTATGCGGTAAGGGGTTTCATCAAGGCGGAATGCGGCATGAAGAGACGCACGCCTGATAAGGCAGGGGACGCACCTGCCACAATGCTTGGGAGCACGTTCGGCCGGATCGGGATCATAACGTCGGCTCTGGGGAGAGGAGCATGACATGGTATTTGATGCATGTTGACGGATAAACTGTTGGTCCCTGCACTCCAGTGCCATCTCACCTTTCGTCTTAAATGCATAGGAGTTATGCAAGAAAGCATTGATTCCAAGATTGGTCAGTAATTCATTAAACCGAGCCATATAAAAGGGATGCGTCGTGCGTGTACTAAGTGCCCCTACTCGTAATGGGTCAAGTGGAACATTGAGAGAAATGAGGCCGTTTTCCGGTACATTGATGACCATCCTCTCGCCAACAGAATCTGCAGCCAGGGCGGCAAGCGAGAAGAAGAGGAAAGAGCGTCCCCGCAGTGTGTCTTCCCCTCTCTCCTGTAAAAACGTTGTTCTTTTAAAGCCTACATGTGCGCGCACGTGTCCAAAAGCCTGACTGTATCGGGCCTTCAACAGGGCCGAACAATTTTTCTGATATTTTGCCGTTACACTATCCCAATGGTGGCTGACAAAAAGTGGGGTAAGCCCTTGGGACAACAGATCTATCGCGCCAATAAAGCTGTCGAGCCCTCCCGAAAACAGGCAAACCGATGTTGGGTTCAGGGTACGTGGTTTAGTTGATGCTTTTATCAGGCCGCCCTCCACCTCTGGCCTTTCGCGAAAGTGTAAAGACCAGCGATCTCCTGTCAGGAAGTTAAGTAGTTTGCTGAGCAGTTCAGCCTGAGCTCCCCACAGTGCAGGGTCAGCAACCGGAATGTGAAGCGCAATCTCGCGAGTCCAGAAATCTTGGGCATTGAGGCGTCGGGATATACGTGTATCCGCCGCAGTAACGGTTGCGGCAAGCAATGCGAGATCTACAGACGTATCTGAAGGAGTAAGCCCATACTCACCTAAACCTTCGATAGCCTTATCGAGGCCGAACTCAAGTTTACCGTTATCTTTCAGAAAGTTAATTTCCGTTGACAACGTCTGCAACCGATCAAGTGTTGGCAAAGCATTGTCACCACTGCCCAGTCTGGCTACGATTGTTTGATGGCTCATTCCATGCTCTCCCCTTCGCTGGCAATCAGCTCAAATGCTTTCTCGTAAATCTCATGAACTTTTCTGTCAATGTCATTTCCTGAGAGACCTGAAACATCAGATAAATCGTTTCTGAGCTGGGAACGTGTCGCGGTATCGATGAAACTATGCAGTGTTTCCTGTATATCCGCGATTGCTTCAACATCATCGGGTAGTTTGATCGCATTTTTACCGATATCTGACATTATCTTGCCTTCAATGGAGTGCACGACAAAACCAAGAAATATTTCTTGGAGCTGTTCAGGCGTCAAGGCATCGAAATTCTCCTCACCCGTTTCTGCCAGGTCCCTAATGGTATCGAGCATTGCCTGTCTGGCAATCCCTTCATCAACAGCCCCACCAGGAGGACACAAGAATTCCACCAGAGAAAGGAATACCGATGAGGCTGGCTCACCGGCAAGCGAACCAAGGTCGAAACGCTGAAGAGCCTGAGTTGCGCCCCCTTGTTGGAAATTACCGATAAGGTTCAGTAAACCACCAGCAACAACCCGTGACGACCCCATGCGACGGCTGGCCCTGCTGGGACCACCCGTGCCGTTTCTGACATATCCAGCGACGGCTCTGCCTAGCGCGCTCGGGCTACGAGAGCGTGCATAACGAGTAAAATTTCCTTTAGGTGTGCTCAGCGGCCCCGCGCCACTGGAATCAGAAGGTATATTGCCTGGAGCAACGTTTCCGTTCTGAGTCTGACCATCCGTGGGTATGTCATTTGGAGGCGTTAGCGTTGGTGCCGGCGGATTGTCCACGAAGTCGGGAACTAAACCGTTGGTCGGTCCACCGTAAGATTTTGATGTTCCCATTTACTTTTGTTTCCCTACCAGTTCGAGGAGCATTTTTGCAGAACGGCTTAATGCTGCGTTGTGAGACTGATTTGCCCACTCCTGAAGAATGGAGCGGAATTCCATTTCATAACTGGAGTCAACGAAACATTGTGAAAACCCGGTCATCCAAGCACCCCTTTTTTTGGGAATTTGGATGCGGCGAATAAAATCAATTAACTTATTTTGTGTTCTGGGCAGGCACTTAACGAGGAACTGCAAACCCTCAATCCCTGCTGGCGCATCGACAAAGCTGTCTTCCTGTAGAATGCGTACACAGAGAGATTCAAATACTTCATCGGCTTCCGTTGCAGAAAGTTTCTCAAGGGGGCCTTTAAGACCTGCTACTGCCATCCGCGTCCCCATGAGTTTCTCAATCAACGGTTCAAGATGGCTTGAGGTCAGTGCCCCCTCGAAAAGGCTTTGTTTATCTCTCGTCACAAACACATAAGGTCGTAAGTCTTCATCGGCAAGCCGCGGTTCTGTCCGAGCCCAGTCAACTGCCCAGCCGTTTTTCATCCACACGGCAACGTCAAACTGGTCTGAAGATAAAAGCTGAGTGTGTGGTGTTTCTTCCTCTTTTTCCGAAGCAGTCGCCCCCCTTGCCTGTTCTTCGAAATGTGCAAGTACCTCTGGTTTTCCTTTGTTGTGACTGCTTACTTCCCTAACAATTTGTTCGTAAAAGGTAGGATAGAAGCGCTCAGCCAGCATTATTTTTGCCAGCACAGGGCGCTTTATCTCGTCCCCGAATCCACGTGCTTCAGCAATTGCCTGTCTTAACATCATCGAATTCAGGAAACGTTTAATCTGTCGGGGGTTCCCTCGGGTACCTGCGCTCAGGAGAGGGGTGACATGGGCGCTAATGAGAAGCGCCTGATCGACCGGCTCAGGGATGTCATCTTTAAGAACCTTACTGACCACTTTTCTGTCAAGACCGCTACTCAGCCAAGGGCGCTGCATCTCTTCACGAGCCTTCTCCAACAGGTCCGTAAACTGTTTATGCGTCGGACCCAGTGCATTCTCTGCTAACAGGAGCGTGGTATATACCCGCGTCTCTAAGCTACCTAATGCTGGGATGCGGAAAGGAACCTGTATCAGCTTCTCAAGATAATTACGCGCATAAGATAAAGGGCCTTGGCTCTGGGGCAGATCGGGAAAGTGATTTCGGACGGCATATTCGATCATCGCCTCGTCAGCACCAATCACAAAAGCCGTTTTCTCGACAAACAGGAACAGGCGGATCGCCTCCAGGGTGTCTATCGCCGTTTCTGGCAGGCATCGATCGAGGTCATCAACAATTACGACAAGCTTATCTATCTGGGCTTCTTTGATAAGTTCACTGAATTCATTTCTGAAGGCATGAATATGCTTCGGCAGCGTTTCCTGCTCAGCATCAGCTTCCTTAATAAAATCTCCCGCCTTCCCGACAAATGCTTTGATTCCCTCAGCTGACAACGTTTCCTGAGGATTACTGATAAGCCCGGCGGCGATATCCAGCACGCCTTTGAGTTGATCCATCGTAGGTATGCCAGTGAAAGCGGTAAGCGCCAGTCCTCCCGTTTTGCGGGCGATTTTAAGCCAGTCAACCCTTCGGAGTACCTTCTTGGCTGCGGCTGCGACCTTAGTACAACCCGGGCGGGACCGTACAAGTTCTTCCACAAGCGTTTCGATAATAACCGTCTTAGCATCTTCGAAACCTTCAAAAGTCCAGCCATTAAACCAGATGCAGAGGGTCTTATCTTTATTTTCACATGAGGTCTGCAACATCTTGAGAACACTAGATTTACCCGCTCCCCAGTCGCCGTGAACACCAATTGTAATAGGAGCCTCGGGTGTCTTTTCAATGAGCTTCACCACCGTCTCGGCAATCGCCGAGTAGTACAAAAGATCTGTAGCCGTTTCCTGGTCATTTAAGAACATTTAAGTGTCTCCCCGTGGCATATATTCGTAATCGTTGAGCTCAACATTTCCCGGTCTTTGAACCGATTGGTGATTTAAAAAGATGCGTCGCGCATCAGCTAGTCAGCTATGGCCTGGCATAACTAAGCGCCAGACCTCAGCTTTGCCAGTGGGTATTCAGGGGGTAAAATTGGGGTATTTAACTTGGAGTTCAGCCAGTCTTTTTGCGTCACGTTCAGAAAATTCGGCATCGCCAAACACAGGGTTGCCCTGTGCATCATCGACTCTCATAACGGTGACGGTAAATACAGCGTCAGAGGGAGCATTCACTTTGCCCCAATCGGAAAACATATTCGGCGCCAGGTTCCATTCAGCTTTTTCTCCGGGCTCAAGACCACCAGAAATCTGGTAATTGAAGGTGTCGGTGAACCATGGAACTTCCCTTCCCGGGCTTGCGATGACACCTTTGAAATAAGCGCGCGCGATGGCTTTATTTGTTCCGTTCTCAACGCTCAACTCAATGACGGGTTGATCTCTTCCATAATTTTTTTTCTCAAAGTAAAACCGGGAGCGGGATACCTTGAAGGCTTTAAGTTCCATCAGGCTACTTTCTGCAGTTTTTTGCTTTTGTAGCAGTTCCGAGATTTCCTGAAGTGCCTGAGTTTGTTCGCGTTCAGCTCTCTCCTTTCTTATCGTTTCGGCATAAGAAATGATCTCTTCTCCGGTTTTACCTGAAAGTTCGCTTTTCATTTGAGCCTCGATACCCGAGGTATTTTTTGTCATCCCTGCTTGCATCAGATCAGCAAGATTCAGATGGTTAAGCGCTACAACCTTTAGCGCACTATCGTACGCAGTGCGTTGATTCTCTGGGAGTGATTCCCTTACCTTCTGAATTGATGCCTTCATGCTCTCGTCGCTTGAGGTATCAATCTTGGGGTTATCACAACCACTCAAGGAAAAAACCAGTGCAAGCGCTGCCATTGCCTTCTTCATAAACATTCCTGTCAAATCTCGCCAAGTAGGATAAATCCTAATCTCTAAGGGAAACATTTGGAAGCAATTTGCATTGAAATGGTAAGAGAAATTGATAAAAAAGTTAACGACATCTTTCTAGGCATGGTTGAGTAGCTTTCTATGCAGTAAAGAGGATGGGGAATTAACACTAAGGAGAGAAACAGGAAGAATTTCGATGCCGTGCAAAAAGTGGGGCCGATGGAGAATTTGAAGTTAACGTGACGGTGCAACAAAAACTGTGTGCGGGCAATGTGTGACAAGATCTCCGGTGATAACTACGCTGCGGAGTTAGCAATGTCCGCTCCTCGCTCATAGCGGACTTTGCACTATGTAGTCAAAAGAGGTAACCAAGCCTCAAGCCTGTCGTTTTAACCTTTTCCATTGATCGATAGTCAGAGTGAACATCAGGTTAGCAGGTGGGTCCTCAGGATTGTCTATCCTTTGGGTAAACAACAAACCTGCTTTTTCAAGAACGCGGCGAGAGGCGATATGATTTTCGCGTGTCACTCCGACAATTTCAGGCAGATTTAGCTCGTCAAATCCATACTTCAAAGCGCGACAGGAGAGTTCAGTCGCATAACCCTTTCCCCATGATGCTGGTTCAAAACGGTATCCCAGATTATTCGTTTGTCGTCCATTGAACTGGCTGACAAATACGCCGCCAAAGCCAATTATCCTTTCCGGATCCGTCTTTTCAGAGACAGCCCAGTCGTCAAAACCATAACGTTCGCGGTCTGCGGTTCGCTGAAGGATAACGCTTCGACTCTGCTCAATGTCCCGGTGTGGCCCCCTGGGGTTAAAAGCGTGCGTTCTGACGTCACCGTAAATGCGAAACAGCGCTTCAAGGTCAGACATTAATACTTGTCTGTAAAGCAGCCTTTGTGATTCCCAATACATTAGGCTCTCCATTGCATGTAAGTCATTTGTTTAAACACATTAGTATGCAAGACACAGCCTGAGAAGCATCTTTTTAAAGCTTTTCATCACTCATATGAGAAGCTGTCTGCCGGATGCCTTCTTAGAATCGCAGGATGCAGTTGCTGCTGTCCGCTATGTGCCAGAAGCGGACGTTGCCATTTCACTATAAGTATATATCTGTATGCTGCTAGCTAAGTTGTAACAGAAAACGCTGTAATTCAGCCGTGACTTCTTTTGGATTCTCCTCGGCCATATGGTGACCGCTGGCTATTGCCTTGCCCCGAACATCATGTGCCCAGGTTTTCCAGATACCTAATACATCGCCATATATATCTTCCAGATCATCATATTTCGACCATAAACAAAGCGTTGGGCACATAATCAGGTTTCCTTTCTGGCGATCCTGGAGCTCATGTTCTTTATCGATACTAAGGCCGGCACGATAGTCTTCGAGCATCCCATGTACAGTTTCCGGATCATGAATAGCTTTTCTGAACTCATAGTACTCTTCATTTCCCATTGTTTCAGGCTGCCCTCCATACCACTTGTCAGGATCAGCGAGTATTGCCCGCTCTGGCTTTTCTGGTTGAGCAAAGAAGAACCAGTGATACCACTGCCGTGCAAATTTCTCATTACACCGGTTAAGGGCTTCTAGTATTGGAATGCAATCAAGTACGGCAAGCCGTGTGATTCGCTCTGGATAGTCAAGAGCGGCTCTGTAAGCTGTGTAACTTCCTCTGTCATGCCCAACAAGCGCGAATTGCTCAAAACCAAGATGACTCATCAACTCAATACAATCTTTTGCTTTAGCTCTTTTAGAAGAACCAGCATGATCACACTGATCAGCCGGCTTTGACGATTGGCCGAACCCCCGTAAATCAGGGCATACGACGGTAAATGATTTAGCCAGTTCGGGAGCCACTTTTGACCAGGTTACATGTGTACGAGGGTGTCCATGCAATAACAGAACAGGTGATCCGTTCCCCCCGTAGCGCACATTGAGCTCTGCTTCTGAAAGGCTGACTCGTGTATGTGTAAATCCTTCAAACATATGCTGACTCTCACGGCAGTAGTGTGGGGATAATTATAGGCTGCTGTTTAGTCGGACACTTTGCTACGCAAGAGGCCGAGCATATTCACCCCTAATGGCAAAGCTGGTAATGCAGCGCAAGAGGGCATTTTGGGAAAAAAATTAAAATGAATGTCCGCTTTTCGCTCATAGCGGACATAAACCTGATATCAGTCCGTTTTGTGCCACTAACATACGTTGATAGATTTGCCTCGCATATCCTCTGGATGAAAAAGTTGATAGTGAGATATCCTGATTACTGCTTTTAACAGGAGGATGCATGGAAAGTCTGTTTGTTTACGGAACGCTGGGACCAGGCCGTCCTAACGCTCATATTCTCGAAAAGATAGGTGGTACATGGCGCGAAGGCGATGTCTCAGGCTCTCTTATCAATGAGGGATGGGGAGCCGAAATGGGCTATCCCGGTATTATTTTGGATAACTCAGGTAATCGCGTGCAAGGTTTCCTTTTTACCTCTGAGAATCTGCAGCGTCACTGGCAGGTGCTTGACGAGTTTGAAGGTAGTCAATATGAGCGCGTGCCCGTCAAAGTTACTACGGATAATGGCGAAACCGTCAATTCCTGCATATATATGTTAAAAAAATAATGGCCTTAAGCCCGCTGATTAGCGGGCTGACTTCTTTAAAACAAACATGCTTAAGGTCCGCTTTTCGCTCATAACGGATCTTAGCCTTCCGTAAGTCCGCTTTGTGCCAGAAGCGGACGTTGATAACATCGCAATATCTTAATTTAAGGGGAGCAGTTCATGGGAACAAAATTATGAAGCATGAGCTATGGACAAATGAAGATGGTTTAGATTTGTTTTGTCTTGCCGGTACTCGTGGAGACTCTGCTCGGAAATTGCTGGATCCGGACTACAGACTAGTATGGACATGTGACGCAGATTCCCACCTGGAAGCAATGAAAAAATATTACGCGTTCCGTAACTGGGGAGAATATCAAACTGATTTTCCTGAACAGGATAGTAAGACCTACAAAGAAATGGGATGGGAATAAAAAGCACAACACTCAAAACATAGTCGCTCGGTATTCTGATATCTCCGCGACGTCCGCTTCTCGCTCTTAGCGGACGTTGCTGACATTTGTATTCACTAATCCGCGTAGAACAGATCTTACCGCATTATCATTCACACATGCCGGGGTCAGGGGGGGGCGCGATACGGAAAGAGAAAGGTGCCGGAAATGACCATCCGGTCGCAAAGACGCGCTGAGGGCCTCTGCGGGGTGAGGGCAACATATAGTGTGGTGAATGCGGGTACAAAAAAGCCGCCCAGAAGGGCGGCTTTTTCGTGTCTGCAGAATGAAGAATTAATGACTTATTTTTGATATTTATCTTTCAAATTCTGGATTTTACTTTGGTTTTTACGTACTTGAGCCATCGGAGTTCCAACCCCACGTCGTAAAGCATCTGAAGCTGAAGAATAAAATGATTGATTTAAGTTTTCAGCGGTTTCAATTTTTGCATCAATTAGTTGTTGCAACTCATCTTCAAGCTCTACCGGTTTACTTTTCTCTGCCATTTTTGCTCGCCTCTATTTTTTGCTGTATGAAATTAGATAAATGCATAAAACCGTTGGTAGGTTCTATTTGAACAGGATAAATGACCCAGAAATCATCTGTAAATTTTTTATTTATTGTTGCGCTAAAGCCAATGCCAAGCCCTTTGAAAAGTAAGGTTTTCTTAGGAAGGCATTTTTTCTTGTCGACCAGCTTATCTGTAGATTGTATTTTATAACCCATTGTTTTGAATTTATTTTTTACTTTATCTATCGTTTCAATTATTTCACTATTTGATATAGCTGTGAAGGCATTATCAATATCACTTAAAACGTTAGTTTTTGTCGCGTCCTTTATGTATTTTTTCTTTGAAAAATCAATAACATTTTCCATAAATCCACCATTTCATAAACTACTATTACGTCATTCTATCTTTGAAGGCATGAGATCGCGAATTCACGTATGTCGGGCGTAAAGCATCTAGGAACCTTCTGCTATGCCAAATGATCTGGTCTTACTACTGCACATATCTCAGGCAGTTTAAGCTCACCAAACCCATAGCTGACCGCATAGTTAACAAACTCTGTCGCCAGACCTTTTCCCGATGATTCAGGGGAGAAGCGGTATCCAAAGTTATTGATAACGGTATCAGTATAACTACGGATACTCACTCCGCCAAAGCCGATGATCCAATAGCGTAACCAATGCTTTTACCAGGCTGGACGACGTTACCTGAACTCGTTTCGGGTAACGTCGTCAGCAGGCAAGCCGCGTAGCGGTGCGACAGCAGAACCTAATAGTTACAACACCCTAATTTATTTTGTGCACTTCACCCCGCATCAGCCCCTCCTAATTAATTTTCATTTTCGGGTAATGAGTTAACAGCTGACCCGTCCAGCCGGATTCCGCATCCTTACCGCACCAAACAACCACTGGAGGTGCATATGAAATCTTATCGCCCGGTAGCCCGACTTTTTCTGTGTGGCGGCGTGCTGGGCCTTTCATCTCTCACGGCGCTGTCAGCTCAGGCATCTGAAAAGGATGAGCTGGCGTCTGCCCAGCGCATGATCGTTCAGGTGCAGGCGTCGCTGGAGCGTGCCCGGGTGGCCGCCGCTCAGGAGGATACCGCAGAACGTGGCCGCTACTTCTTTGACTACCAGCGCGCCAACGCCGACCTGCGCACCATCAGCGCCGGTATCGATCTTTACCTTGAGCCTTCCCGCGCTCAGCCACGTGATCTATCGGGCGTAGCCGGTAACTACCGCCGGGAACGCCCCTGATGGCGATGACCGCCGCGCAGGAAGCGGCCTTTAAAGCCGCCTCAGGAAATCTGGAACCCGGCGGGATGCACCTGCTGTGTCTTGGCCTGCTGATTGGCTTCCTTTTTTTCTGGGCCGCCTGGGCCATCGTCGACGTCTGGTCGGGCTGGTCCGGGGATCGCGTTAAGTCAGCCGCCATGGGCAGGGCCGTGGTCCGCACGGTTTTATTGTTAGTCGTAAGTATCTGGATGTTTTGCAGTTAACCCTTAATCAACCCAATACAGGTGAAATCATGTCTAAATTTTCTTCCGTTCTGTCCCGCGTTTCAGTTAAGGCCAAATCCGCATGGGCACGCCTCTTCACCGCGGGCCTGCTGAGCGCGTTTGCCGCCGCCCCGGCCCTGGCCGATCTGCCTCAGGTTGAGGGGCCAACCTCAAGCGGCGCCGGCACCGGCCTGATGGGCACCCTGAGCGGCCACGTACAGGACGGCCTCGTGCTGGGCGGCCTGGTACTCTGCGGCTTTGCCTTCTTCAAAGTGGCCGAGGCAAGCCTGGTGACGTTCGGCGAGGTACGTAATGACCGCGCCTCCTGGACCAAATTCGGTTCCATCGTGGTGGTGGGGATCGTTCTGCTCGTTGCCGTTATCTGGCTGCTGGGCAAGTCCTCCGAAGTTATCAGCTAAGGAGCGCATCCGGATGGCGACCATTCGCTTTCTGCCGGATCGCCTGAACTCTGAGCCTGTTGTTTTTCGGGGGTTTACTACCCCCGAGTTGGGAATGGCGGCGCTGGCGGGGGTGGGGATCGGTTTTGTGCTCTCCCTGCCTTTCGCCTTCATTTTTGGCTGGCTGGCGGTCCCGACAGTGGCCCTGCTGTTCCCGCTCGTGCTGATTGCCTTCGGCGGCAGATGGCTCGCCGCCAGAAAGCGCGGCAAGCCCGAGAACTACCTGTGGCAGCAGGTCGCGCTAAAAATGCGCCGCACGGGCTTCGGCGATCCTTCACTAATCATCGACTCGCGGGGCTGGTCCCTGCGTCGCAGCAAGAGCATCAGGAGCATCAAATGAGTCGTTTTCGCCACGCGGTTAAGGGCCGCGATCAGCATATTTTTACCCTGCGGGCGGCTTGCGTTGTATTGCTGTTACTGCTGATGACCGCCCTGGGCGGCTGGATGCGCGCCCCGGAAAAGCTGACCATTCACAACCCGCCGGACTTACGCAAGGGCAGCACCCGCCCCTGGTGGGAAATCCCGCCGCCGACGGTATATGGTTTTACCTATTACATTTTTCAGCAGCTCAATGCCTGGCCCAAAAACGGCAAAGTGGACTATCCCGCCCGCATTCAGTCGCTGTCCTCCTACCTCACGCCGCAGTGTAAAGCGTTTCTTGAGGAAGACGCTAAGCAGCGCGGTGAGAAAAACGAGCTCACCGACCGCGTCCGCGTGGTTTATGAAATTCCCGGCCGCGGCTACGACACCAACAGCGTGAAGGTGGTTGACCACGATAACTGGGTCGTGAAGCTCGATCTGGTCGCGGATGAATACTACCTCACCGAGCCGGTCAAGCGTGTGACCGTGCGCTACCCGATCAGGGTCGTTCGCTGGGACGGCGACTCCGAGACCAACCCGTTCGGCATGGCCCTGGACTGCTACGACGGCATTCCGCAGCGCCTCTCCGCCGCCCCGGAGCTGCCAAAACACACCAACAAGGGGATGTTCTGATGATGTGCTCAACGTTAACATTCAGCTCCCGCGCCTGCCTGGTGGCGCTGTCGCTTACGCTGATACCGGCAGCCATACTGAGCACGGCACCGGCGCGGGCCGACGAGCTGATGAAGTGGGAGCGCGTTCCCCTGCAGATCCCCCTGAAAACCGGCACCGAGCGCGTTATTTTTGCCGATAAAAACGTGCGCGTCGGCTTTCCGCCCGCGCTGAACGGCAAGCTGCGCGTGCAGAGCACCGGCGGCGCGGTCTACCTGAAGGCCGACAGCGACTTCCCGGCTACCCGCCTGCAGCTGCAGGACATGGAATCAGGCGAGGTGATCCTGCTGGACGTCCGCGCCGCCGGTACGGGCCCGACCGAGCCGGTAAAAATCATCTACAGCGGCGACGTCAGCACGGCCAGCAGCGCAGCCGCTGACTCTGCCCCGACGTCCGGCGATGACGCCGGCAAAGCGCCGGCGCGGCGCAAAAAGGTCAGCTACAAGGCGCCCATTCCGGTACTGCTGACGCGCTACGCCGCGCAGAACCTGTACGCCCCGATACGCACGGTCGAAGGCGTGCCCGGGATTCATCCCGTTAATCCTCACCTGCCGTCCCGCATCACCACGCTTTACCCCACGGCGCCCGTGACCGTGTCACCTGTGGCCGGCTGGGGCGCGGCAGGGAGAATCGTGGTGGCGTTGCGGGTGCGCAACACCTCTTCCCAAAAGATCGTGCTCGATCCGCGTGAGCTGCAGGGCCAGTTCATCACCGCCACCTTCCAGCACCGCTGGCTGGGCTCCGCCGGCACGCCGGAGGACACCACCACGCTGTACCTGGTCACCGCCGGCCGCGCCGATGAGGCGTTCGTGCGCGAGCCGTCCACCGCCCGCAAGGCCGCCCGTTCCGCCCAGAAGGTGATCCGCTATGAAGATTAAGTCAAACGGCCTGGTCAAGGTCCTGGTGCCGGCGGTGCTCGTCGCCGGCGGTTTTATCGCGGTCAAGAGCCACAACAGCAAGACGCCCGAGCCCGCCGCGCAGACAACAGCGCAGGCCGACCCGGCTTTAGCGAACCTCTCCCCGCAGGAGTTGAAGGCGCTCGGCGTCGAAGGTGACACGCCGCAGGACACGCTGAAAACCATCGTGGGCTCCCTGAACGCCGTGCGGCAACAGCAGGCCACGCTGAACAAGCAGAACGCTGACCTGCTGGACGAGAATAAAAAGCTGCGCGAGCGGAATCAGAACGTGTCCGGCCAGGTTAACGAGGCCGTTCAGGGCGTACAGAAGGGCTTCAGCGACCGCGAGAAGCAGCTGCGCCAGCAGCAGAACGCGCTGACGTCAAAAATCAACGACCTGACCTCCCAGTTGCAGAAAACCGGCAAAGGGCTGGCCGACAAGGCCGGCAGCCAGGACGGCGACATTCCTCTGGGCCTCGGGCTGGACGGCATGGGCGCCGGCAGCGGCGGCGCGGCGGCGTCTGGCAGCGACGGCCTGATGTGGGTAACGCCGCAGGATGGCAAAAGCACCCAGTCCGGACAGGGCGGCAGCAGCAACGGCTCAGCCAGCACCGGCGGCACAACGGCCTTCCCGACCTCCTTCATGAGCGAAAATGCCGTCACCCGACAGAAGGCCAGTTACGAACAACAGGTTAAGGGCTCAACCAGCGAAAAAGGTGAGGAAGACGAGGCCGAGCCGGTCTACACACTGCCAGAAAACTCCACACTCATCGGCAGCCGCGCCATGACCGCCCTGCTGGGCCGCGTGCCGGTTAACGGCACCGTGACCGATCCGTATCCCTTCAAGGTGCTTATCGGCAAAGACAACCTGACCGCCAACGGCATCGAGCTCCCGGACGTGGAGGGTGCCATCGTGTCCGGCACGGCCTCGGGCGACTGGACCCTGTCCTGCGTCAGGGGCCAGGTCAGCAGCATTACCTTTGTGTTCACCGACGGCACGGTGCGAACGCTGCCGAAGCCCGACCGCAGCGGAAAGTCCGGCAACGGTCAGAACGCACAGAACGGCGGTAAAGACACCGGAACAAACGGCGGCATCGGCTGGATTTCCGATGAGAACGGCATTCCATGCATTTCCGGCACGCGTAAATCCAACGCGTCCACTTACCTGCCGACGCTGGGCCTGCTTGGCGCTGCCGGCGCGGCCGGCGATGCGGTGGGCCAGAACCAGCAGACCAGCCAGACCAACGTCTACGGCGGTGTCACCTCCACGCTGACCGGCGACGCCGGACAGGCCGTGCTCGGCAAGGCGCTTTCCGGCAGCTCCGACGAGATCACCGAGTGGGTGAAGCAGCGCTACGGCCAAACCTTTGACGCCATTTACGTTCAGCCGGGCGCGCACCTCGCCGTGCACATCACCCGCGAGCTGGCAATCGACTATGAAGACAAAGGCCGCAAGGTGCGCTACGACTTCACCCTGCCCGGTGAAGACGGCAGCACCGGCGGGCTCGACTGAGGAGAAATAACATGCAGATTTCAGTAACGCTCGGCGTTTTTGTGCTGGTTGCGGCCGCCACCCTGACGGGCTGCTCCACGTCAAAGGATGAGATGCTTCCGGCGGGCGACAGCAACATGCTGGAGCTGTGGAAGGGCACGGACGGCGAAAGCGGCCCGTCGCGCGGCGTGGAGGGGCGCGCCGCCGTGCGCCGCGCCCTGACCGATAACGAACAACAGGCGGCGGCCGGCGACGATCGCAGCTACAGCCGCACCCAGGAGTCGGAGATCAGCCAGCAGTTCCCGCGCCTGCCGAATCCCGACATGGTGATGTACGTTTTTCCACACCTGGCGCAAGGCAACACGCCCGTGCCGGGCTACAGCACCGTTTTCCCTTTCTATGACCAGACGCAGTACGCGATGCCTGGTGAACGCACGGAGGCGCTGTGATGTTTGGACTCTTCAGGAAAAACCGGCCGGCCGGACAGGATGCGCCGGAGCAGGACGGCCCGGAGCCGCTGGCGCGCCCGGGAAAAATGAAGCAGGGCGACGAAAGGCAGGTGTACTCACACAATCCGTCGATCGTGGATTACCTGCCGTGGGCGGAGTTCCTGGACGAGGATCAGTGCCTGCTGCTGGACGACGGCGTCTCGGTCGGAGCGGTATACGATATCACCCCGGTTGCCACCGAGGGGCGTCCCGACACGCGTCTGGAGCAGATCCGGGACGTGGTTGAAGACGCGCTGCAGGACAGCTTTGACGACATTGAAGCGAATCCCTGGATCGTGCAGTTTTTCTGCCAGGATGAAAACGATGTGGACGCCTATCTGGACAGGCTGCGCGGGTACGTTAAGCCGCACGCGCAGCACACGGATTTTACCGAGGCGTGGCTGAAGGAAACCGAAAGCCACCTGCGCGGCATCGCCCGCCCGCAGGGGCTGTTTGTGGACAAGCTAATCACCGGCCAGCCGTGGCGCGGCCAGCAGCGCCGGACTCGTATGGTGGTGTATCGCTGGGTGGAGAAAAACAACCGCGACGTAATGCCGCCGGTCGGCATGCTGAACCAGGCGTGCGAAAGGCTGTCCGGCGCGCTCTCCAGCGTCAACATCGGCTGCACGCGGCAGAACGGCCTGCAGGTGCACGCCTGGCTCCTGCGCCTGTTTAACCCGGCGCCGGAAGGCATGGACCGGGAGCAGTTTTACCGCGCGGCAGCCTACGAGGACACCCGCAACACGCCCGACGGCATGATCCCCGTGGAAAACGACTTCTCCGAAACGCTGCTGTTCACGCCGCCGCGCTCGGATGTGGAAAATGGCGTGTGGTGGCTGGATAACCTGGCCCACTCGGCCCTGACGGTTGAGCGGCTGCGCAAGCCGCCCGAGCCCGGCACGCTGACGGGTGAGAAAAGCCGGGGCGAGAAAAAGGTTAACGCCCTGATGGACATGTTTCCCGAGGGCACCATGCTGTGCATGACGATCATCGCGGAGCCGCAGGATACTCTTGAGGAGAAGTTTAACCGGCTGGCAAAGAACGCCATCGGGGAAAATACCGAGTCGGGGCGCGTACGCCAGGACGTGGCCGCCGTGAAGGAGCTGCTGGGCAACCGGCACAAGCTGTACCGCGCCGGCATCACGTTTTTCCTGCAGGCCAGGGATATTAAGGAGATGAACCGCAAGCGCATCGAGCTTTCCACAGTGCTGCTCAACGAGGGGCTGCAGCCCGTGCGCGCCGAGCACGAGGTCGGCCCGCTGAATGCCTGGCTGCGCGCGCTGCCGATGTGCTTTAACCCGCAGCACGACAAAAAGAACTGGTACACCCGACTGACGTGGGTCCAGCACCTGGCAGGGCTGCTGCCCGTGACCGGCCGGGAAACCGGCACCGGCAACCCGGGCTTCAGCTTTTTTAACCGGGGCGGCGACGTGCTGAACTTCGATCCCCTGAACAAACACGACCGTTCGCAGAACGCGCACATGCTGCTGTTCGGGCCAACCGGGGCGGGCAAGTCGGCCACCCTGTGCTCGATGCTCTGCCAGCTGATGGCCGTACAGCGCCCGCGCCTGTTTATCGCTGAGGCCGGCAACAGCTTCGGCCTGACGGCGGACTACTTTGAAAGCCTCGGTCTTACGGTGAACAAGGTCAGCGTCAAGCCGGGCAGCGGCGTGACCCTGCCGCCGTTCGCCGACGCGCACAAGCTGTTTGAAAGCGACGCCCCGCCGCTGGCGGTGGCCGAAAGCGACCTGCCGGAGATCGATGAGGACGACGAGGGCGAGGACAATGAAAAGCGCGACATCCTGGGCGAAATGGAAATTTCCGCCCGGATGATGATCACCGGCGGCGATCCGAAGGAAGACGCCGCGCTCAGGCGCGCCGACCGGGCCATGATCCGCGAAGCCCTGCTGATGGCCGCCCGACAGACCCTGGATG
>Ga0268259_10000058_pt1 | contig 93255 bp, 79 predicted proteins | sample AgamicAsMarz_FD_200246 | JGI IMG/M metagenome (GOLD analysis project Ga0268259, IMG submission 200246) | Agave microbial communities from Guanajuato, Mexico - As.Ma.rz (v2) (version 3) | ecosystem: Host-associated > Plants > Phyllosphere > Phylloplane/Leaf | place: Guanajuato, Mexico... | reverse complement strand
ATCGGTGATAACAACGGCTGAGGCGTCCGGCACATCCGGCGCGGTGGTATCAACGGTGTAATCAATGGAGTCTGAAGGGCCGCTGCCGTTGCCCGCCTCGTCGATTATTTCGAAGGAGATATCGTGGTCGCCCTCCTCCAGCGGCTCGTCCGGCGTGTACGACCAGCTGCCGTCTTCGTTTACCGTGGTTTCGCCAATGACCTCGTCGCCGTCGCTGACCACCACTGTGCTGCCCGGCTCCGCGCCGTCGCCGCTGAAGGTCGGCGTAGGATCAGAGGACGCGCTGCCCGGATCGATGGCGTTGCCCGCTTCATCCGTAATCACTACGCCGGCAGTATCCACCCCTTCCGGCGCAATGACATCAATCACCAAATCAACACTGTTGCTACTGCTGACGCCGTTTATATCGGGGCCAATAACTGTGATAGTGTGGGCACCTTCCGGTAATGCTTCCGGCGTAAACGTCCAGCTGCCGTTTGCCTCGACTACCGTTTCGCCCAGCAGCGCATCACCGTTAGCGATCGTCACCGTGCCGCCCGGCTGATAATTGCTGCCGCTGAACATCGGCGTGCTGTCGCGGGTCGCCTCGCCGCTGTTGATAATGTTGCCGCTGTCATCAGCAATCACTACGACAGGCACTATGCCTTCAGGCGCGGGGATATCCTCGTCCAGGATATTTTCCGGATCGATTAAGCCATCTTCACCACCGTTTTCGGTTTCGGTATTGCTCTGAGCGTCCACCACTACGTCCACGCTGTCGCTGACGCCGTTGCCGTTTATATCTGTGCCATCCACAACGATAGTGTGACCGCCATCCGCCAGCGCCTCATTCGGCGTAAAGCTCCAGCGCCCGTTTTCATCCACGGTGGTTTCGCCAATGACGGCTCCTCCATCGCTGATCACGACGGTGGATCCCGGCGCCATGCCTTCTCCGCTTAACGTAAGCGTGCTGTCGCTGATGGTATCGCCGCTGTTGAGGATATTGCCGCTGGCGTCGGTTAAAACGATGGATGGGCTGACCGTGGACGCGGCATCATCGTCGGATGAAGAGCCGCCGCCGCTGGAATGATTCGAGACGCCGATGCCGATCAGCAGCGCGGCTGCGCCAATCCCCCCTCCCGCAGCCAGCATGACGCTATTGTCCCCCACGGTCAGAAGTTCAGCGGAAGTATCGGTGAGCTCATACACGGCAGAAGCCGGGTCATAGTCAAAGGCATACACGACGCCGTCCGGATCGGAGGCGGTCACGGCTGGCGGCACGTCCGGCGCGTAATTATCCAGCAATACCTCATAATTTTCGCTGGTGGCTTCGTCTGCCCATGTCAGCTTAAGACCGCTATTGCTTTTGGTGGCTTTAATTTGCGCGGGAAGGTTGCCATCATTACTGTGCACTTCAAAAGTAGAGGCGTTTGCAGGCGACGTCAGAGAAAGAGGCTGTTGTGGAATTAAGTTGTGTCTGGCAATGACTTTACCGCTGACATCTTTGATGATTAATTGTAGGTTCATTTTTTCACCGATAATATATTTAAAATATATGAATAGCTTTCCGAAAATCACTACCCCGGTTGGAAAAAACAAATCATTACGGCCTGTTCAGGGACAGGCGTCTTTTTATTAAAAAGATAAGCGTCAAAAGTAATCTTAAAAAAATTAAGTCAGAATCAATAATATTCTGCCGTATTTAATCATTTTTTATTATCACGACCGTGCATTAAACAGCGTCGGCTGCGCTTGTTTTTTTCTGGAAATAATACGGCCTGATCATATCGCCTTTAAGGTAAACGCCTTTACCGCCCGTCATCTGGCAAAAGGTAATAAAATCATGAGGTACATGCAGCGAAAGCAGACGTAACTGCAACAGCTGCATCACCTGCCACAGCCGTTGATTGGAAGATTGCAGTCCATGACGATCCCAAACGTGATAGAGAATATCTTTGAACAGTACGGCATTGTCGTTGGCGTTCTGTAACAGGAAAAGAAGCAGACGCAGCATGGTCTCCCGCAGCCGATATTCTTTGATAGCGCTGTGGTTTCTCTTATCGAAATTGGAAATTCTACGATGGCTCAGATCAAACTGGACGTATTGTCCAATGTAGTAGCCTGCAATAATTTTCCCCAACGGTGCCTCCGATATAAGACGCTTACGGAAATCTTATTGCATTAATATTACATGTTTAAATTAATAATTTAAGCGCTTTGTTAAGAATGATAAAGATAAACAGATACATCTATACAATAAAATAAAAGCAGCATAAAAGCCTAATCAGTTTGTTCACAAGCCGTTAATAATAACATCTGTATAACAACATCCCAGAATTCTCCCTGTCGTGACGCCGTTTTTTACTTAACGGATTATTTTAACTTCCTGACAAATTCAGAATTTAATTCTGATAAAAACAATCAGGAACGAACCTGAGTTATTTTTATATAAATTAAATCAAAGGGTTACCTATAAAATTGGGTTTATCCTGGTGCGTAAAGATTTTGCTGTCTGTAGGTCAATAAACAACAATAAGGAGGATAAATACTGCTGTAAATCCTTGCTGACCGTCACGATTGTCCGGGCGTCAGCCTGTTGTCCAGCCAGTGTGTCGGGCGCGGAACCGGTATGACAGGTTCCCTCCCCCTACATCCATTTAAAATCTTATTTATTATTAATACTTTATATTCGTTTTAAAGCGGGTATTGCTTTGCAAAGACTTCGGCGAACCAGTCTATAAATACCCGGACTTTAGGTGAAAGGTAACGCCGATCGGGGTACAGAATGGATACGGGTTTAGTGACGGTGGCGTAATCGGTCAGGACTTCCGTCAATCTGCCGGCCTGGATATGCGGCTCTCATGGCGGCTTTCTCCTCCTTTATCAGACAAACCGGTAGCGCTTTGTTTCTTAGCAGATAAACATTAATGAGCACCGCTCATATTGTCGTTTTTCGATAAGCCATTATCAGTCGCGGTTATTTCAGTAAGATAGGAAGACCTTTCCTTCAGATAATCATTTATGACTCCTTCTCAGGCTGGCGCGCTGATGGCGACTCGCAAAACCTCCGGCTTTCTTTTTGTCGCTATTCTTAGCGCATTAATGGCCTTTACCTCGTTATCCACCGATATCTATCTGCCCGCCATGCCCATAATGGCAAAAGAATTACAGGGCAATGTGGAATTAACCATTACCGGTTTTTTGATTGGCTTTTGCCTGGCCCAGCTGATTTGGGGGCCGTTGAGCGACCATTTTGGCCGTCGGCTACCGCTGTTTATCGGCATGGCGCTGTTTATTATCGGCTCGGCGGGCTGCGCGCTTTCCACGACCCTGACGCAGATTGTTTTCTGGCGCGTATTTCAGGCTTTGGGTGCCTGTACCGGCCCGATGCTGGCGCGCGCGATGATCCGCGATCTGTACAGCCGTACCCGCGCAGCACAGATGCTCTCTACGCTGATGGTTATTATGGCGATTGCGCCGATTATCGGCCCGCTGCTGGGCGGACAAATGATTAAGGTCGCCTCCTGGCATGCTATTTTCTGGCTGCTGGCCGTGATTGGCGTGCTAATGCTGATACTGTTAGCCTGGCTGCCGGAAACGCTGCCCGCAGAGAAACGCGTCAGGGCGTCTTTAACCAGCGCCTTTCATAACTATGCTCTGCTGCTGAAAAACAGCCAGTTTATGCGCTATACGCTCTGCGTAACCTTCTATTACGTGGCCGCCTACGCGTTTATTACCGGCTCGCCTTTTGTCTACATTACTTATTTCGGCATCGACCCGCAGTATTACGGCTGGCTGTTTGCGCTGAATATTGTTGGCGTGATGAGCGTCAGCCTGGTTAACCGGCGCCTGGTGCATCGCTATCCGCTTGAAACCCTGCTGAAATTCGCCGTGGTCGTTGCGGCCGTCGCCACCCTGGTGCTGGCGCTGGCTGCAAAACTGGCTATCGGCGGTGCCGTACTGATTGCGCTGCCGATTTTTATTTTTTTCGCCATGAACGGCATTGTCGCCGCCACGTCGACGGCCGCCGCGCTGGATAGCGTGCCGCATATGGCCGGTTCCGCCTCGGCATTGGTTGGTTCGCTACAGTACGGCAGCGGCATCGTCTCTTCCCTGTTGCTGGCAGGGTTCAGTGACGGCACGCCCTGGACCATGGCCTGGATTATCGCGCTCTTTACGGTCGCCAGCGCGATGATAGCGCTGACCACGCGGCCGGGGAATTAGCCGGTCAGCTGCCGACAGGATAGGTCAGCACTCGCTACAAGCCTGCCGCCGCTGGCTTCAGTTATGAGCATGGCTAATAAGCTCTTGCGCATTATCCCCTCTAATCGAATAAATCTTTCTGCCGTATGCTTTTTGGACTCGTAAACAAAAGGCAACGTCATGCAAACAGTCACGCTAAACAACGGAATTGCCATGCCCCTGCTGGGCTTTGGCGTTTTTCAGATGACGGATGCGGCAGAATGCGAACGCGCGGTTATCGATGCTCTGGCAACCGGCTACCGCTTAATAGACACCGCCGCGTCTTATCAGAATGAAACCCAGGTCGGTAACGCGCTGAAGCAGAGCGGCATTGCGCGCGACGAGCTGTTTATCACCACTAAATTATGGTTACAGGACGCCAGCTACGAGGGGGCAAAAGCGCAGTTCGAGCGCTCGCTGAACCGCCTACAGCTGGACTATGTCGATCTCTACCTGATCCACCAGCCCTATGGCGACGTACACGGCGCGTGGCGCGCGATGCAAGAGCTGCATCAGTCTGGCAAAATCCGCGCGATTGGCGTCAGTAATTTCCAGCCGGATCGGCTGGCCGATCTGATGGCTTTCAACACTGTGCCGCCTGCCGTGAATCAGGTGGAGGTGAATCCGTTTAACCAACAGCTGCACGCGGCACCGTGGATGCAGAGCCGTGGCATCCAGCCGGAAGCCTGGGCGCCTTTTGCCGAAGGCAGGAACGGCCTGTTCCAGCATCCGGTTCTGAGCGCTATCGGTGAAAAACAGGGCAAAAGCGTGGGCCAGGTGGTTTTACGCTGGCTTTTCCAACGCGGCATCGTGTCGCTGGCGAAATCCGTCCGTAAAGAGCGGATGGCAGAAAACATCAATATTCTCGACTTTACGCTGACCGACGCGGAAATGATGCAAATCGCCGCGCTGGATACGGCCACCAGCGCCTTCTTCTCGCATCGCGATCCGGCCATGGTGGAGTGGCTCACTAAACGCAAACTCGACGTCTGATGCCGTTCGCTAATCAGGCTCTCTGTTCAATCGCAAGGGGTTCAACAATGCAAAAACGTATTCTTGGTCAATCCGGGCTGGAAGTGTCGGCGCTGGGACTGGGCTGTATGGGGTTAAGCTTCGGTTATGGCCCGGCAACCGGGACGAAACAGGCCGTGGAATTAATCCGCGCCGCCGTCGAGCGCGGCGTGACTTTTTTTGATACGGCCGAAGTCTACGGGCCTTATTTAAATGAAGAAGTGGTGGGAGAAGCGCTGAAGCCTTTCCGCGATCGCGTGGTCATTGCCACTAAGTTCGGTTTTACCTTTGGTGAAGACAATAAGCAGCAGATCTTAAACAGCCGCCCGGAGCATATTCGCGAGGCAGTTGAAGGATCGCTGCGCCGCCTGAAAACCGACGTGATCGATCTGCTTTATCAGCACCGCGTCGATCCTGAGGTGCCGATTGAAGATGTGGCGGGAACGGTGAAGGATCTGATTGCCGAAGGCAAAGTAAAACACTTTGGCCTGTCTGAAGCGGGCGCAAAAACCGTTCGTCGTGCACATGCGATCCAGCCGGTAGCCGCGCTGCAAAGTGAATATTCGATGTGGTGGCGCGAGCCGGAGCAGGAAATTCTACCGGTGCTGGAAGAGCTGGGCATCGGCTTTGTGCCCTTCAGCCCGTTAGGCAAAGGGTTCCTTACGGGCGCGATCAAAACGGGCACCGCTTTCGGCGAAGATGACTTCCGCAGCAAGGTGCCGCGTTTTGCCGCCGAGGCGCTGGAAGCCAATGAAAAGCTGGTTACTTTACTGGCGCAGCTGGCCGCAGAGAAAAATGCCACTTCCGCGCAAATCGCGCTGGCCTGGCTCCTGGCGCAAAAACCGTGGATAGCACCGATTCCCGGCACCACTAAGCTACATCGTCTGGAGGAAAACCTGGCCTCGGTCGCGATCCAGCTCGATCAAAGCGATCTGCATAAAATCAATCAGGCGCTGGAGACGATAAAAATCGTCGGCGAACGTTATCCGGCTGCGCTACAGGCGCGCGTCGGGCGCTAACGGTCAAGGCTTGCGGGACACCGTAAGCCTTTTCTTTTCGGCGATTTTCCTGCCCTGCGGGCTTCCCGCCGTTAAGGAGCAGGCTAAGCCATTCTCCGTTGATTAACGCAATCTTTCGCTCGCCAGTTTATAGGCCTGGCTGCGTTCTCGTTTACCTACTGCTACCACGGCAATAATGAGTACATTATCCAGCACCTGGTAAACAAGGCGAAAACCGGAGGCCCTGAGTTTAATTTTATAGCAGTCTGGCATTCCGGATAATTTTGCTGAAGGTATGTGTGGGTTTTCGCGCAGCTTTTTGAGCTTGTTTTTAAATTGCTCACGCACGCTGCTGTCCAGCCCATTCCATTCCTTCAGCGCCTCTTCCCTGATTTTTACCGTATAGCTCATGGCGGTCAGTCCAAATCCAGATCGAGTAAAGGTTGGCTTTCCCTTGCCTTAACCAGGGCGGCCAGTTCCCGATCGTCAATAATTTCAAGCATCTGTTCGTAAAGCTGCGCCGGAATACAATAGAACGCCGGCTGATTACGGTTAAGAATGGCTACCGGAAGGCCGGCACCGGCTTCTACCGTAGCCATAGGGTTCTTTTTCAGTTCGCTGACGCTTGCGCTTGTATCACTGAGAATAATGCTAGCCATATTACCTTCCTGAAAGACCTGTTAAGCAGTCTTATTGTAGAGCGGCTCAAGACCTGTTAACAAGTCTTTTTATCATCATGTTGCGCTGGCAGGAGGCAGTCTCAGGCAAACTTTTTTCGTTTTGCGTTGAGCCGACATACTGTTGTCCTTCCCACACGCGATCCTGTCCGTTTATGGCCTTCTGCGCGGCGTCATTCCTCGTCATTATTGACGTCTCAGCCCTACTCAACGGAGTCCCAAAATGACCGCTACCGTACTGTTAGTGATTGACGCGCAGGAATCTTTCTATCATCGTGGCTACCGCGAAACGTCAGAAACGCCCGCTTTTGAGCAAAAGCTCAGCGAGCTGATTGCCGGCTGCCAGGCCAGGGAAATCCCGGTGGTGGATGTGTTCCACGTCGAGGCGGACGGCCCGTTTTCGCTGGCGTCCGGCCTGGTGAAGCGCCTGCCTTTTTTGCAGCATCACGCCGTCGCTACCGTGCAGAAAACAGTGCATAACGCGCTGACCGATTCCGGGCTGGCAGACTGGCTGCGTCAACATCAGGTTAAACATTTAATTATCAGCGGCCTGCGTACCGAGCAGTGCTGCGAAACCACTGCCCGCGTCGCATCCGATTTGGGCTATAAAGTTACCTTCGTTACCGAGGCGACCCTGACTTTCCCGATTACGCATCAGGGCATTACGCTCAGCATCGCGGATCTGCGGCACCGCACCGAAAGCGTGCTGATCAACCGTTTTGCCGCTGTCGCTACCGTGGAAGAATGTTTGCTGGCGCTGGCGTAACGCGTCAGCTGCACTGGAGAAAAAGTATGGCGGTCCCGGTCTGGTTTTTAACGCTGCCCGGCGTGATGACGCTGGATATCACCGGCCCGGCGGAGACGCTGCAGCTGGCCGGCGATGCCTTTAGCCTGCGCTATATCGGCCCGCAGGAGAGCGTGCCGACCTCGACCGGCATGACCATAGGCCAGCTGGCACCGCTGCCGGAAAACCTGCCTGACGGCAGCCTACTGGTGGTGCCGGGCGTGGCGGATTCCAGCGTCGCTTTCGATACGCCGCAGGCTATTGCCGCGCAGCACTGGCTGATGCGCCTGCAACCAGCCATTTATGCCAGGCAAATTACGCTGGTTTGTATCTGTTCCGGCGCCATTCTGGCGGCGCGCAGCGGCCTGTTGCGCGGCATACATTGCACGACCCATCACGAAGTCATCCATCGGCTGAAAAGCGCTGAACCTACCGCTATCATCAAAGAAAACCGCATTTTTGTGGAAGATCGCGGCATTTGCACCAGCGCAGGCATCACCGCAGGTATCGATCTGGCGCTGCATCTTATCCATCGCCTGTGCGGCCCGCAGACGGCGCTGGCGGTGGCGCGGGAAATGGTGATTTGGTTCCGCCGTTCGGGTGACGATCCGCAGCTTTCACCCTGGCTGCGCTATCGCAACCATCTCAATCCGGCCATTCATCGTACGCAGGATTTGCTGATTGCCCGGCCGGAGCGGGACTGGTCGCTGGAGGAGATCGCCGGGCGCGTGCACGTCAGCGCCCGTCATCTGACGCGCCTGTTCAGGCAGCATTTGGGGATTAGCGTACGGGATTATCATGAACAGCTGAGGCTGGCGCTGGCCCGACAGCGATTACAGCAGGGCGAAGGCACGGAAAAAGCGGCGCTGGCGGCAGGATTTTCTTCTTCACGGCAGCTCAGGCGGGCGCTTCAGCGCTGGCAGGAATAAAAAAGAGCGTCGGCGATAATCCTGTGCCGACGCGCTGTTTTTAATGCTTTACGCTGTCGATAAAGGTCTGGCGGGCCGTTGTGGAACCCAGCCGTTCGGCCTCGTTCAACAGTTTCAACGCTTTATCCACGTCTCCGGCCTTCACGGCCTTTTTAATCGCCTCGTTAAAGTAGCGATCCGACTCGGCCAGCATCGGTTCCGCCGGTTTCGCTGCCGGAGCAGGCTCCGCCCGTGCAGAATGACCGATAACCGCCGGCGCGGCAGGCGCAGGCTCGGAAGATGGGAACAGCTGGCCGATCATAACGTTACCGGCTTTCTGCTCGGCGGTGACCTTCAGGCTGATCTTGCCCGTTGGCGTGTGCGTGGCGATGGGATCGGGGATATCCGGCACCGCATTGCCCACGCCCGCCGCATAGGCTTTGGCAGGATTGACCATTTGCGTGGTCGACTGAAGGTTTTGTTGCGTGGTGTAAACCAGCAGGTAAATCTGCTTCTGGCCCAGCGCCGGGGTCAGCTTCAGCGTGCCCTCCAGCCTGTCGCTGGAGACCAGGCCCGGCTTTTGATAAGGAAAATAGCTGGCAGGATAAAACGCTGCTGGCCGCATCTGTTCGTCAAGCACCAGCACGTTTGGCGCATATACCGTTTTGCCCGTCACCAGGCTGGTCAAAACGATCTCCAGCGAGCCGCGATCGGCAGGCAGTGAGAAGGCCGCAGCGGCGCCCTGAATTTCGCCCTGATTAATCTTCGTTGCGGTGCTGCCGAGCGTCACATCCTGCGTGACGGGCGGCACCAGCGGCGTCCAGGCGAGGCTACGCAAGGTTTGGGCAGAAATTTTCGGGGCGGCGGAGGCATCCTGCTGAGCCGCCTGCGCGCCAGCGATCAGGCTGAGCGACAGACAAAGAGAGAGCAGCGTCTTTTTCATCAGAGTTTCCTTGTTTGCATTACCACCAGACTTCCATCTGCGCACCGAAAGTCACTTCGTCGTCGTTGCCACGGCTGAAGGTGCGCGCGGTGGTGTCGTTCATCGCCAGGCCGTTATCGACGCCGCTGTCGGTGTCGTAGCCCCATTTTTCATCCCAGTTGGCGTAGGTGGCAAAGACGCGGATGGCCGGACGTGACCAGATGCTGTCGCCAGCCTGCCACTGCTGCGCCAGCGTTACTTTGTACTGGCCGTTGCGGTCGCCGGTACGCTGGGATTTCACGTTGTCATAGCCCGCTTCCAGTAGCGTGCTCATGATCGGCGTCCATTTATACATTGGCCGCACGCCTACGGTATACCAGGTCGTGCCGTTATTGTTATCGCGATCGGTATCCTGATACATCGCCACGTACATCAGGCCCCATTTGTCGTTGAAATCCAGCGCGCCGTGGTCGAGTACGCGCACCATGCTGCCGTTATTGTTGATGGCCGCGCCGGTCGAATGGCCGTTAGCCGTGCCGGTACTTTCCGCCGTCATGGCGTCGGCGGCGTATTGCAGCACCAGCTTGTTGTAGCCGTTATAGATGCTCTGCGTATGTTCCGCCGTCAGCAACCAGCCGTCTTTGGTGGCGTCATCGGCCAGCGAATAGCCGTCGCGCGCGTTGGCGCGGCCGTAATCCACGCCCAGCTCTAACACGCCGCCGGGGTTGGTTTGCAGCCCGGCCAGGCGCACGTCGAAGACGTCATTCGAGGTAGGCAGCTCGTCGCGTTGATCGGCGATATAGCCAAAGGAGCCGCCGCTTTCGGTGTTGCGCGTGGCGGCAAAAGAGAGCTTGCCGAAGCCGACGTCGATATCTTCCAGACCGGCACCCGGCCCGGAGATATCCCAGTAGTAGAAGTCGATCATATGCACGTCGTGGCGCTGGTAGAAGCGCTTACCGGCCCACATCGTGGCGCCAGGCAGCCATTCAATCAGGTTTTTGCCCTTAACGTTGGCTTCGCGGAAGGCCGGATCGGTCGATTCCCAGTCGTTCTGCTGCGATACGGAATAGGCGACGTTAGTATCAAAATAGAAACTTTTATCCCCTTCTTTCCACACTTCCTGACCCAGTTTCAGCTCCGCATAAGTTTCGCATTCGTTGCCGAGGCGATATTTGCTTTCCGCGCCGGTGGCCTTAAAACACTGCTGCTCGCCGCCGCTGCCGGACCAGCCAATGCCGGAACGGGCATAGCCGGTAAAATCTACCGCCATCGCCTGGGTGGAAAGCGCGCCGGCCACGGCCAGCGCCAGAGAGGAATTACGTATTGTTATCATCATCTTCTCCTGTAGGGGACTGTTGCTTAAACGCCAGGCTCGGGATGTAACCGACGGCAGGCCGTCCCGTCTTCACGGAACAGATGACAGCGGTGCGGCGGCAAACCAATGGCGAAAGTGGTACCTTCTTCTACCAGCACTACGTCATTCTGGCGGGAGACCAGGTTCTGACGGATGGCCGGGATCTGAATATGGATCTGCGTTTCATTGCCCAGCTGCTCGACGACCTGCACTTCGCCCGTGAGCTTTACCTCTGCGTTCTCACCCGGCAGAAGATGCTCGGGCCGGATGCCAAGCGACAGGTTGCTGCCCGGCACGACGCCGTTGCCTTCGACTTCCAGCCAGACCGCCTGCCCGTTGGGCAGTTCGACCTGCACGCGTTCCGGCTCGGCGGCAAGGATTTTCACCGGCAGAAAGTTCATCCTGGGCGAGCCGATAAAACCGGCGACGAAACGGTTGGCGGGATAGTGATAGAGCGCCAGCGGACGGCCGACCTGCACAATGCGTCCGGCGTTCAGCACCACGATTTTGTCGGCCAGCGTCATCGCTTCAACCTGATCGTGAGTGACGTAAATCATCGTGCGCTTCAGCCGCTTGTGCAGGCGGGAGATTTCAATGCGCATCTGCACGCGCAGCGCGGCGTCCAGATTGGAAAGCGGTTCATCCAGCAGGAACACCGTGGGTTCCGCCACCAGCGTGCGGCCAATCGCGACGCGCTGCCGCTGCCCGCCGGAGAGCGCTTTGGGACGACGATCCAGCAACGGCGCGAGCTGGAGGATTTCCGACACCTGATTAACGCGCCGCTCGGTTTCCTCTTTTTTCGTCCGCGCCAGCTTCAGGCCAAACGACATATTTTCGGCCACCGTCAGATGCGGATAGAGGGCGTAGGACTGAAACACCATGCCGATGCCGCGCTCGGCGGGCGGCACCTCGTTCATCCGCTTCCCACCGATTTTTAGCTCGCCGGACGTAATTTCCTCCAGCCCGGCAATCATACGCAGCAGAGTCGATTTCCCGCAGCCGGATGGCCCGACGAACACCACAAACTCGCCCTGTTCAATCTCCAGATTGATATCGCTGGAAATTGCGGTTTCGCCAAAGACTTTATATACGCCGCTAAGGGAAACGTTCGCCATCCTCTCTTCCTCTTCATCCGTCAGTAAACCGATTACGCCGCAGCATGACGCGCCGCCTGCCAGGAGTAATCAGCCGTCGCGCGGTTTTTGCTGGCGGAGAGGCCAGGAGGATAAAAAGCGAAGCCCCACGCTCAGCGCCGGTGGCGAAAGGGGAAATACGTGATCTGCATTGCAAAAAACAACCTCTGATGGGCTGCATAAGGCCTCATTAACGACAGCCGTGCAGGCGGAGTCACAGTTTGGGCGGTGGGGGCGTAGAGCGGGGGAGGATGAAGCCGCTACCGCTTGATTGCACACTGACCGGTACGCTCTTCGCTGTCTGCAACGTGAAGAAACCTGGGGCTTACCGCTATAAGGACTCGATCATGCTCAGTATCAAGAACATTGTTAAGCACACCGCCGCCCTGTCAGCGCTGGCTACGCTGGCGCTCTCTTCCGCCGCCTTCGCCAAAATCGAAGAGGGAAAGCTGGTGATCTGGATCAACGGCGACAAGGGCTACAACGGCCTGGCGGAAGTGGGGAAAAAGTTTGAACAGGATACGGGCATCAAGGTGACGGTTGAGCATCCTGACAAGCTGGAAGAGAAGTATCCGCAGGTGGCCGCGACGGGCGACGGCCCCGACATTATTTTTTGGGCGCACGACCGTTTCGGCGGCTACGCGCAGTCCGGTCTGGTGGCGGAAGTCAGCCCGGACCAGGCTTTTAAGGATAAGCTGTTTCCGTTTACCTGGGATGCCGTGACCTTTAACGGCAAGCAGATCGGCTACCCTATCGCGGTAGAGTCGCTATCGCTGATTTATAACAAAGATTTGGTGAAGGAAGCGCCCAAAACCTGGGAAGAGATCCCGGCGCTGGATAAGACCCTGCGCGCCAAAGGCAAAAGCGCCATTATGTGGAACCTTCAGGAACCCTATTTCACCTGGCCGGTTATCGCGGCCGACGGCGGCTACGCCTATAAATATGTCGACGGCAAATACGACATCAAAAACACCGGCGTGAACAATACCGGCTCGCAGGCCGGCCTGCAGTTCATCGTCGATTTAGTCAAAAACAAGCATATCAGCCCGGATACCGACTATTCGATTGCCGAAGCGGCCTTTAACAAGGGCCAGACGGCGCTGACCATCGACGGCCCCTGGGCCTGGGCCAACCTGGATAAAAGCAAAATCAACTACGGCGTCGCCCCGCTACCGACCTTCCACGGCAAGCCTTCCCGACCGTTTGTCGGCGTGCTGACCGCCGGCATCAACGCCGCCAGCCCGAACAAAGAGCTGGCGAAAGAGTTTCTGGAAAACTACCTGATCACCGATGACGGCCTGGCGATGGTCAACAAAGATAAGCCGCTGGGCGCCGTCGCGCTGAAATCCTACCAGGCGAAGCTGGAGCAGGATCCGCGTATCGCCGCCACCATGGCTAACGCGAAAAACGGCGAAATCATGCCGAACATCCCGCAAATGAGCGGCTTCTGGTACGCCGAACGCAGCGCGATTATTAACGCCGTCAACGGCCGTCAGACCGTGCCGCAGGCGCTGAAAGACGTTGAAACCCGCATCACCCGATAGCCACTGCTGAACAAGGGGCGGCCGCTGGCGGCCCCGCGTCGAAAAGGATAGCTCCATGTCTCTGGCTCACATTCGCCGCTCTGACAGAAGATCGCCGCTAAGCCGCGTGCCCGGCTGGTTTACCCTTATCTTCTTTGCCCTGCTGGCAGGCTATTTGATCGTGCTGATGTACGCACGGGGAGAATACCTTTTTGCCATGCTGACGCTGGTGCTTTCCGGCCTGGGGCTGTTTATCTACGGCAACCGCCGCGCTTACAGCTGGCGTTATATTTATCCCGGCCTGGCCGGAATGGCGCTGTTCGTGCTGTTCCCACTGGCATGCACCATTACCATCACTTTTACCAACTACAGCAGCCTGCATCAGCTTACCTTTGAGCGCGCGCAGGGCGTGCTGCTGCAACAGCAGTTCCGCGCCGATAAAGCCTGGGATTTCGCTCTCTGGCCGGTGGACGACAAATGGCGGCTGACGCTGACCTCGCCCGATAACGGCGACGTGCTGGTTTCTGCGCCCTTTGCCTTTACGCCTTCCGCGCCGCAAACGCTGACGATGACCCCGCAGGCCGCACCGACCGGCAACAAAGCCGGGCTGCGGGTCATTACGCAAAATCGTCAGGCGCTGGGCCAGCTGGCCGCCAGACTGCCCGACGGCACGCTGCTGCGGATGAGTTCGCTACGGCAGTTTTCCGGCACCCGGCCGCTTTATCAGCTGGGAGAGGACGGCAAACAGCTGACCAATATCCAGAACGGGAAAGTTTACTCTCCTGATATGAGCACGGGCTTTTACCAGTCGGCGGATGCGGACGTCCTCAGTCCGGGCTTTACCGTCGGCATCGGCTGGAAAAACTTCCTGCGCGTGTTTCAGGATGCCGGTATCCAGAAGCCCTTTCTGTCGATCTTTCTCTGGACGGTGCTGTTCTCGCTGCTGACGGTGCTGCTGACCACGGCGGTCGGCATGGTGCTGGCGTGCGTGGTGCAGTGGGATCAGCTGAAAGGCAAGGCGGTTTATCGCATGCTGCTGATCCTGCCTTACGCGGTACCCGCTTTTATTTCTATTTTGATTTTCAAAGGGTTATTCAATCAAAGCTTTGGCGAAATCAACCTGCTGCTGGGCAATCTGTTCGGCATCAAGCCTGCGTGGTTCAGCGATCCCCTGACCGCCAAAACCATGCTGATTATCGTTAATACCTGGCTCGGCTATCCCTATATGATGATTTTGTGCATGGGGCTGCTGAAAGCCATTCCTGACGATCTTTACGAGGCCTCGGCAATGGATGGCGCTTCGCCGATCCAGAACTTTTTCCTGATTACGCTGCCCCTGCTGATCAAGCCGCTGACGCCACTGATGATCGCCAGCTTTGCCTTTAATTTTAATAACTTTGTGCTGGTTCAGCTGCTGACCAACGGCGGCCCCGACCGGATTGGCACCACCACGCCGGCCGGGCACACCGATTTGCTGGTCAGCTACACCTGGCGTATCGCCTTTGAGGGCGGCGGCGGACAGGATTTTGGCCTGGCCGCCGCTATCGCCACGCTGATTTTCCTGCTGGTGGGCGTGCTGGCGGTGATCAACCTGAAAGCCTCCCGCATGAAATTTGATTAAGGAAGCATTATGGCGATGGTAAAACCGAAGTCGCAGCGCCTCAGGCTGCTGGCGACGCACCTTTTCCTGCTGGGCTTTATCGCCCTGATCCTGTTCCCGCTGCTGATGGTGTTCGCCATTTCGCTGCGGCCCGGCAATTTTGCGACCGGCAGCCTGATCCCCGACACCATTTCGTGGGACCACTGGAAGCTGGCGCTGGGGATAGCGGTCACCAACGAGAACGGCACGGTGACGCCGCCGCCGTTTCCGGTGATGCTGTGGCTGTGGAACTCTGTGAAAATCGCCCTGATTACCGCCGTCGGCATCGTGGCGCTCTCCACAACCTGCGCCTACGCCTTTGCCCGCATGAAGTTTCGCGGCAAAAGCCCGCTGCTGAAAGGGATGCTGATTTTCCAGATGTTTCCGGCCGTGCTGTCGCTGGTGGCGCTCTACGCCCTGTTCGATCGTCTGGGCCTCTATATTCCTTTTCTGGGGCTGAATACGCACGGCGGGGTGATCTTCGCCTATATGGGCGGCATCGCGCTGCATGTCTGGACGATCAAAGGCTATTTCGAGTCTATCGATAACTCTCTGGAAGAGGCGGCGGCGCTGGATGGCGCCACGCCGTGGCAGGCGTTCCGGCTGGTGCTGCTGCCGCTTTCGGTGCCGATCCTGGCGGTGGTGTTTATCCTGTCGTTTATTGCCGCTATTACCGAGGTGCCGGTGGCTTCCCTGCTGCTGCGTGACGTCAACAGCTATACGCTGGCGGTGGGAATGCAGCAATATCTGAACCCGCAAAACTATCTGTGGGGCGATTTTGCGGCGGCGGCCATTCTTTCCGCTATCCCTATCACCGCCGTGTTCCTGATTGCTCAGCGCTGGCTGGTGGGCGGCCTGACCGCTGGCGGGGTGAAAGGATAAGGCAGTTCCGGGTAGCGCCAGGCTGCCCGGAAGTTATGCGTTATTGCACGCTGCTACAGGATTAGCACTGAAAATAGCGGTACCTGTACCGTTATTGCTCAATATACCTTTCCTCATTTTTGCCGATGTTTATTACCGCTGCGCCTTCTGCCGTTGTGTAAGGACCTGCTTTATCCACCACAACCTTGTGATGTTTCCATGTTGGAAACATCACAAGGTTGCGCTATCATGTTTCCACGTTGGAACGTGGCTGAGGGAAGCATGCACGTTATTTCAAGGGAGCCGTTCAGGGAAGCGGCAGAAAAATTCCCAAACGATGCAGCCGCATTGGATGCGACCTGGCTGGTTTTAAAAAGCGGTGTTTTTGCCAATCCGGATGCGTTAAAGGCACAGTTTCCCAGCCTCGACCGAATGAAATACAGGAACAAATGGTGGGTGATTGATGTCGGCGGCAATAACCTGAGGATGCTGTTTTTTGCAGACTTTGAGCGGGGCAAGATTTTTATCAAGCATATCGTTACCCATGCTGACTACGACAAGCTGGTTAAGAAGTATCGGGAGAGTAAAGAATGATTACCGAAGCCATTCAGGCAACCAATGACCTGGTTAAAATTGTCCCTTTTTTAGGCGGCAGCACCAGCAAAAAAGATTACGAGCAGGCGCTTGAACTGGTGGAGTATCTTATCGAACACGATCCTGATAGCCCATTAGTGGATATGCTGGCTGATAAAGTCGCCCGCTATGAAGATAACGCGCCTGAATTCGCTGAGTTCAATGCACGCATTGCAAGGCTGCCTCGCGGCGTTGCCTTACTGCGGGTGTTGATGGATCAGCACAAGCTGACGCAATCCTCCTTTGTGGAAGAAATCGGCCAACGCTCTTACGTGAGTCGTATTCTGCGCGGTGAGCGCGCGCTCACCGATAAGCACAAGGCGCGTCTGGCGGCGCGGTTTAAATTACCGTTTGAAGCTTTTAATGAATAAATCCGACAGTAAAACAGTTTCTGCGGCCATGATGACACGGCAAAGCGGCCCTCAGGCCGCTTTTTTAATCCACCGACACCTTACGCCGCCGCCGATCGACATCCCTGATTAACGCATTCACCTCCGGGTCGGCAAACATCGCCTCCAGCGTATGGCTGAGCTTGCGCCGCCAGTTGGGATATTCGCTGCTGGTGCCGGGAATATTGACCGGCGTCGCCATATCCAGCCAGTCTTCCGGCTGCAGACCCAGCAGCGCGCTGGCGCTGTCGGCCACATAGCGTTGCAAGCCCCGGCGGATGGCAGGCGTCAGCGTGGCGCCCGCGCTGACGCTTCCCTGCGGAAGACAGCCATAATGCTCCAGGCTGGCGAGCAGGCTCTGGCGCGCCCTTTGCCGATCGGCACAAAGCCCCTGTAGCACCATTTTATCCGGGTAGAGGCCCAGCTTTTCGCCCAGCGTCAGATCGTCGCTTTGCCAGTAGCCGCGCAGCGTCGGTAAATCGTGCGTCGTCAGGGTAGCCATCGCCTGGAGCGGCCAGGACTGCGGCGCGCGAAAGCCGTTCTGCGCATCCCGCTCAAACCACAGCACCTTGTAGGAATAAACGCCTCTTTCCCGCAGCTTAGTGACGATTTCTACCGGCACCGTTCCCAAATCCTCGCCGATCACCATGCAGCGATGCCGCTGGCTTTCCAGCGCCAGCACCGCCAGCAAATCGTCAACCGGATAGTGGACATAGGCGCCTTTATCCGCCGTTTCGCCTGCCGGGATCCACCACAGGCGCAGCAGCGCCATGACATGATCGATCCGCAAAGCGCCGCAGTGGATCATGTTCGATCGCAGCAGGTCGATAAAAGGCTGGTAGGCACGGTCGATCATCGTGCGGGGATCCATCGGTCGTAAATCCCAGTTCTGTCCTTTTGGCCCCAGAATATCCGGCGGCGCGCCTACGGAAGCCTTCAGGCAGTAGAGATCGCCATCGCTCCAGGTTTCCGCGCCGTCGGCCACCACGCCGACTGCCAGATCGCGATATAACCCCGTCGGCATTTTCCGGCTGGTTTGATAGCACTGCGCCAGCTGCGTTTCGGCCAGCCATTGCAGCCAGAGGTAAAACGCCACCTCCTGCGCATGCTGTTGGCAAAAGGCTCTGACCTCTGGCCCCCGCGCGTTGCGGTACGCTTCCGGCCAGCGATCCCAGCCCCGCGCCTCGCCGCTTTCCGCCTGAAAGTGTTGATATAACGCATCAAAGGCGGCCTGAAACCAGAGGCTTTCTCCGCCCTGTTCGGTAAAGCGGGTAAAGGCCTGCCGTTCAGCTTCCTGCGGGTCACGGCCGAGAAAATGCTGCCAGGCCAGCCGCAGTCCCGCCAGCTTCAGCGCCATAACCTGCGCGTAATCCACCCACTCCGCAGCCCGCGCCGCCTGTAACGCCTGCTGCGTAGCCGCAGAATGCCACCAGCGCTGTGCGGCTTCGCTCAGGCGAAAGTCAGCCACCGCGCTGACGTCGATATAGATAACGTTCAGCCAGCGGCGGGACGAAGGGCTGTAAGGGCTGGCCGCTTCCGGGTTGCCGGGAAAAAGCGCGTGGATAGGGTTCAGACCCACAAAGGCGCCGCCCCGCGCAGCAATGTTGTCGATCATTACGGTCAGATCGCCAAAATCGCCGATGCCCCAGTTGCGCTCAGAACGCAAGGTGTAAAGCTGCACGCAGGCGCCCCACAGCTTTTTACCGGCCAGCAGCGCCTCCGGCTCGTGGCAGCGCCTGGGCGCCACGATGATCCGGCATTCCCAGCGCTGGCCGGGACGGCTCAGCGTCAGCAGGTGATAGCCCGTGGCAAGGTTTTCCGGCAGGGCCAGCGTCATGCTGCCGTGGACTCTGCCCGTCAGGCTCGCGCCCTCTTCCGGGCAAAAGTGCCAGTGGTATTCGCCTTCGCCCTCTACGGAAAGCGCAAAGCGTTCGCCGCTGGTAAAAACCTTTACCGTTGGCACCGGTCTTAGCGGCAGCTGCCGTCCCGCGCGCCAGCCCATCGCCTGCAGCAGCTCGCGCCGGGTTGCTGCCGAGATGGTCTGGGTTTTCCCGTGAGCGTTAATAAAACCGGAAGCGATACCCGCCTCCGTCGCCGCCTGCTCCAGCATCTTCTTTTCCATCTGCGCTCCTTAGCGTTTCGCCTGCCAAATGCGCTGCTGATAGTCACGGATGGCGCGATCCGAACTGAACATGCCGACTCTGGCGGTGTTCAGGATGGTGCTGCGCGTCCACTGCTGCGTGTCGCGGTACAGCGCTTCAACCTGCCGCTGTGCGGCGCAGTATTCCGCGAAATCCGCCAGCACTAAATAAGGATCGCCGCCTGCAAGCAGGCTATCCAGCATTGGCCTGAACGCCTCTTTGTCACCGTCGCTGAAGAAGCCGTTTTCCAGTTCGGTCAGCAGCTTATTAAGATGCTTATCCTTTTTACGCACACTCAGCGGGTTATAGCCTTTGCGCAGCAGCGCTTTTACCTCATCGACGGTATGACCGAAAATAAAGATATGCTCGCTGCCGACCTGTTCAGCAATTTCCACATTGGCACCATCAAGCGTGCCGACGGTGATAGCGCCGTTCAGCGCCAGCTTCATATTGCCGGTGCCGGAGGCCTCTTTGCCGGCGGTGGAGATTTGCTCTGACACATCGGCCGCCGGGATCATCAGCTCCGCCACCGACACTTTATAGTCAGGAATAAACACGACTTTCAGGCGATCGCCGACCAGCGGATCGTTGTTGATTTTTTCCGCTACCTTGTTGATGGCGTAGATAATATTTTTGGCCAGATAGTAGCCCGGCGCGGCCTTGGCACCGAACAGGAACACGCGCGGCACCATGTCCAGCTGCGGATTATCACGCAGCTGGCGGTAAAGCGAGAGGATATGCAGCAAATTCAGGTGCTGGCGCTTGTACTCGTGCAGGCGCTTGATCTGCACATCGAAGATCGCCGCCGGGTTGAGCGTAATCCCCATCGTATGCTGCACCCAGGCCGCCAGCCTGTGTTTGTTTTCCTGCTTGATTTGCCGATAGCGCTGGTGGAAGTTTTGGTCGTCGGCAAAAGCCTCCAGCCCTTTTAACGCATCCAGATCCGTCACCCATTCGGCGTTCAGCTTGCTGTCGATCAGCGCGGAGAGCGCAGGATTACACTGCCTGAGCCAGCGACGCGGCGTGATGCCGTTGGTGACGTTATGAAATTTCTCCGGCCACAGCTGGTGATAATGCGGAAACAGATCTTTGACCACCAGCTCGGAATGCAGCGCGGCGACGCCGTTGACCGCAAAGCCGCTGACCACGCAAAGATTCGCCATCCGCACCTGGCGGTTATGGTGGATAGCCACCCGCTCCCAAACGTCGGCATCGTCCGGCCAGCGCTGCTGCACCAGCGCTTTAAAGCGCGCATTGATCTGCTTAATCAGCGAAAAATGACGCGGCAGCAGGCTGCGCACCAGCCTTTCATCCCAGCATTCCAGCGCTTCCGGCATCAGCGTGTGGTTGGTATAGGCAAAGGTACGGCTGACGATGGACCAGGCCGCATCCCAGTCGAGCTGGTGCTCATCCAGCAAAATGCGCAGCAGCTCCGGGATGGCGATGGTCGGATGGGTATCGTTCAGCTGGATCACCTCGTACTGCGGCAGATCTGCGATTTTTCGACCCGCCGCGTGATGACGACGCAGGATATCCGCTACCGAACAGGCGCACTGAAAATATTGCTGCATCAGGCGCAGCCGCTTGCCCGCCTGGTGATTATCGTTCGGGTAGAGGACTTTCGTCAGCTTTTCCGCCTCTACGCCCTGCCGCTCCGCCTCCAGATATTTGCCGTCGTTAAACAGGCCCAGATCGAAAGGCTGCATCGCGACGGCCTGCCACAGGCGCAGCGGCTGGGTGATGCCGTTTTGATAGCCGACCACCGGCAGATCGCTCGCCTCGCCCATCAACGAAAAAGCGGGCTGCCACTGCTCCCGGCCCTGCGCGTCTTTGCTGAGCTTGCCGCCGAAGCCGACGCTCACGGCAAGCGAGCCGTTGCGCCGAAACCAGGGGTAGGTTTCGCGATGCCAGCTGTCCGGCGCTTCCTGCTGTGCGCCGTCGTAAAAGGACTGCCGAAACAGCCCGTACTGATAATTAAGACCATAACCCACCGCAGGCTGGCCCACGGTTGCCATCGAGTCCAGAAAGCAGGCCGCCAGGCGCCCCAGTCCGCCGTTGCCCAGCGCCGGATCGACTTCCTGTTCCAGCACGTCGGTCAGGTTAACGCACTGTTTTTTCAGCACTTCGCTGACATCATCCAGCCAGCCAAGATTGATCAGATTATTGGCGGTCAGGCGGCCGATCAAAAATTCCATCGAAATATAGTTAACGTGCCGCTGCTGCCCTGACGGCGGCGTTGGCGGGCTGGCGAGCAGCTGTTCGGCCAGTGCGGCGCTGACCGCCTGCCACCACTGGTGCTGCGTCATCGCCTGCGGCTGATACGGCGCGCACTGGCGCGTCAGCGCCGCCATAAACGTGGTTTTACTGAATATTGCCTGCATGACCTGTCCTCATAATCCCTGAATTTCCCTCATGCTGCCGATTTGCAGCGTGCGGATCATCCTCCCAACGGCGATTAGAAAGGGAGGAGCAGCAGGGCGTAGGGGAAGGCGCGACTAAGGCGAATAGCACAGCGAAAAGCGTGATTAAAAAAATGTGACGAAGTACGACTAAATGCAACATAAAAGCTTATCCTGCTTGCAATCAACGGATTGGAGGCGGACTTTAGAAAAAATGATTAATTACGGGCTTTGAAATAATTAGCCGCCCCGCTGACGCTTCCTATAAGAATCCAAAATTATGCTTATCCCTTCAAAACTGAGCCGCCCGATGCGGCTGCAAGATACGGTGGTACGCGAACGTTTACTGGCCCGGCTGGCGGTCGTCCCGGACTATCGTCTGACGCTGGTTACCAGCCCGGCCGGCTACGGCAAAACAACGCTGATGGCGCACTGGGCGGCAGGAAAAAACGCGCTGGGCTGGTATTCGCTGGATGAAAGCGACAATAAGCCGGAACGTTTTGCCAGTTATTTGATTGCGGCGGTGCAGCAGGCCACCGGCGGCCACTGCGTGAAGAGCGAAGCCTTAAGTCAAAAGCACCAGTACGCCAGCCTGAACGCGCTGTTCGCCCAGCTGTTCGTCGAGCTTGCCGACTGGCAGCAGCCGGTGATGCTGGTAATCGATGACTATCATCTGATTACCAATGCGGATATTCATGAAGGGATGCGCTTTTTTCTGCGCCATCAGCCCGATAATTTCTCACTGGTGATCCTGTCGCGCACCTTGCCGCCGCTGGGCATCGCCAATTTACGCGTGCGCGGCCAGCTGCTGGAGCTTATCGTCTCCGAACTGGCCTTTACCCACAGCGAAACCCAGCAGTTTTTTGACTGCCGCCTGAAAGAGCCCATTGAACAGGCGGACAGCAATCGCTTTTGCGACAACGTTGCCGGTTGGGCCACGGCGCTACAGCTGATTGCGCTGTCGGCCAGCCAGTCCTCTACGCCGGCTTTACAGTCTACCCAGCATTCCGCGCGCAAGCTGACCGGCCTGAACGCCAGCCATTTATCGCAATATCTGGTCGAGGAAGTGCTGGATCGGGTCGATACGCCCACCCGCGATTTTCTGCTGCGCTGCTCTTTGTTGCGCTCAATGAACGACGCGCTGATCGTCCGTCTGACCGGCAGCGATAACGGGCAGCAGCGGCTGGAAAATCTGGAAAGCCAGGGTCTGTTTCTTCACCGCATGGACGGCACCGGCGAGTGGTTTAACTTCCATCCGCTGTTCGCCTCTTTTTTGCGGCAGCGCTGCCAGTGGGAGCTGGCCGCAGAGCTGCCGGAAATCCATCGCGCCGCTGCACAAGGCTGGCTGGCGCAGGGTTTTCCGGCCGAAGCTATCCATCACGCGCTGAGCGCGGAAGATACCGGGCTGCTGCGCGATATCCTGCTACAGCACGCGTGGGCGCTGTTTAACCAAAGCGAGCTGGCCCTGCTGGAAGAGTGCCTGAACGCCCTGCGCTATGACCAGCTGATCGTCAATCCTAAGCTGGTGCTGCTCCAGGCCTGGCTGATCCAAAGCCAGCACCGCTATGTTGAAGTCGACGCGCTGCTTTCCCGCGCGGAAAGCGAGATGCAGCGCAGGAATATCTCCATGACGCAGGAGCTTGCCGCTGAATTTAACGCCCTGCGCGCTCAGGTGGCGATCAACGATGGTCGTGAGGAAGAAGCCGCCCGGCTGGCGACGGAAGCGCTGCGCTTTTTGCCGCATAACAGCTATTACAGCCGCATAGTGGCGACCTCGGTCACCGGCGAAATCCAGCACTGCAAAGGCGATCTGGCGCGCGCGCTGCCGCTGATGCAGCAGACCGAACAGATAGCCAGACGCTTTCAGGTGTACCATTACGCGCTTTGGGCCTTGCTCCAGCAAAGTGAAATTTTAATTGCGCAGGGATTTTTACAGGCCGCCTTCGAGATGCAGGATCGCGCCTTTGAGCTGGTGCATGAACAGCACCTTGAACAGCTGCCGATGCACGAATTCCTGCTGCGCCTGCGCTCTCAGGTGCTGTGGTCATGGTCAAGGCTGGACGACGCCGAACAGGCTGCTCGCCAGGGGCTGGAAGTATTAAGCAATTTCCAGCCGCAGCAGCAGCTTCAGTGTCTGGCAATGCTGGCGAAATGCGCGCTGGCCCGTGGTCAGCTTGATAACGCGCAGCACTATTTGCAGCGCTGCGAGAACCTGATCAAAACCGGCCAGTATCATAGCGACTGGGTGACCAATACCGATAAAAGCCGGGTGATTTACTGGCAGCTGACCGGCAATAAAACCGCCGCGCAGCGCTGGCTCCAGCAGGCCGGTAAACCGGGCGGCGCGGATAATCATTTTCAGCAGGGCCAGTGGCGCTCGATTGCGCGCGTACAGATCCTGCTGGAGCAGTTCAGCGAGGCGGAGGTGGTGCTGGACGAGCTGAACAGCAACGCGCGCCAGCTGCGCCTCACCAGCGATTTAAACCGTAACCTACTGTTAAGCAACCTCTTATACTGGCGAACGGGCAGGAAAAGCGACGCGCAGCGCGTGCTGATCGAAGCGCTGAGCCTGGCAAACCGCACCGGTTTTATCAGCCATTTCGTGATTGAAGGCGAAATGATGGCGCAGCAGCTCCGGCAGCTGCTGCAGCTGAACCTGCTGCCGGAGCTGGAACAACGCAGGGCGCAGCAGATCCTGCGTGAACTTAATCAGCACCATCGGCATAAGTTTGCCCATTTTGACGAAAGCTTTGTCAGTAAACTGCTGAGCCATCCGCAGGTGCCGGAGCTGATCCGCACCAGCCCGTTAACCCAGCGGGAATGGCAGGTGCTGGGGCTGATCTATTCGGGCTACAGCAACGAGCAGATCGCGGGAGAGCTGGACGTCGCGGCGACGACTATCAAAACTCATATCCGCAATCTTTATCAGAAGATGGGCATTGCGCACCGTCAGGATGCGGTACAGCACGCCCGACAGCTGCTGGAAGTGATGGGCTACGGCACCCCGGATACGGCGGTGACCTGTCAGCCTTAACTGACAAAATGCCGCTTATCCAGTTTTCTCAGCGCCAGCGCCAGCAGCAAACTGCCCAGCAGCGTCAGCGTAAACACCAGCGGGATATCCAGCAGCGGCCGGTCGGTATGATCAAGATGATGCGTCCGCATAAAGTGGATAAACAGCGCGTGGAAACCATAAATTGGCAGGGAATTACGGGAAATAACGCCTAAGATCGGTAAAATTCGCGCGTTCAGCACGTTTTTAAACAGCACCAGCAGGCTGACCGCCGCGATAAAGACCGCCGGGCCGCAGTAGAGATACCAGGTATCGGCAAAGGCGCCGTTAATCGCCATCTGCTTTTTAGTGCCCAGCGCGATAACCGCCACGCAGGCGATAAAAACCGTGCCGGCCAGCCAGCTGACGGCGCGTCCGCCGGTATTCATCGTGCCGATAGCGCGGCCAAACAGCGCGTAGAGCACGTAGTAGAAGCTGTCGCCGTTGATATAAAGATTAAGCGGCAGCCAGTGAAAATGCCCGACCGACTGATCCACCGTGTTGGGATTCGCCAGCACCGCCAGCACCAGCGTCACCGCCGCCAGATAGCCCGCCCGCACGTTTTTGACCTGAATAAGGGGCGAAAGCAGGTAGATAGCGATAATCGCGAAGAAAAACCACAGGTGATAGAACACCGGCTTCTGCAAAAGCAGCCGGATGGAAATCCCCTGGCTGATAGGCGTCAGCCACGTGATATAGGCCAGCGCCACCGCGCTGTAAAACGCCAGGCAGAGCACGATGCGCAGAAAATGACGGCCCTGCGCGCTGCGCTCGCCAAAGAACAGAAAGCCGGAAATCATAAAAAAGAGCGGCACGCAGACTCTGGAAGCGGAGTTCAGCAGATTGGAGAGATCCCACGTATGTTCGCCTACTTTTGGCGCGTTGGTCACGTACCAGGTGGTGGTGTGGATCATAATCACCATCAGGCAGGCCACCGCCCGCAGGTTATCTATCCAGGCTATCTTGTCCTTCATGTTTTCCTCTGCTAGCACCAATGCGTATCAGAGGGTAGCCAGGCGGCAAGTTTTCAACAACCTGCGCCAGGGGAATATCAGACAGGAGCAGGCCTGCATCTTTCCACGCCATGATGTTTTTTTAATTGGTTAGCTTTTTTAACACCAGCCCGTCGTCCTGCAACCTTTACCTCTCTTGAAATTATAATGAATTCATTATAAATTTGATTATAACTTAAACGTTATAATTACAGATCAGGGACGATCATGTGGAAAATCATAACAACAAAACGGTTTGATGCCTGGTTTTTTGCGCAACCCGAAGATTTGCAGGACGAAATCTTAGCGGCGTTTCTCGTGTTGAGAAAAGAAGGCCCCCATACTGGACGGCCATTGGTCGATACCCTGAATGACTCAATCTATCCGAATATGAAGGAGCTACGTCTGTCATTCAAAGCCAGGCCGATAAGGGCGTTATTTGCTTTTGATCCTGTTCGTCAGGCTATTTTCCTTTGTGCTGGCGACAAAACAGGCGACCGTAGGTTCTATAAAAAATATATCACTCTCGCTGAGGCTGAGTACAAAGCTCATCTGGCGAAACTGGAGGCCCGGTAATGGCAACGTTAGACGAACTGATGAACGAAGTAAGCCCCGCACGCCGCGCTAAAATCGAGGAGCGGGCCGAAGAAATGGTGCGCGAAATCACGCTGGCGCAGATGCGTGAAGAGCTGCAAATTTCACAAACTGAACTCGCCGCAACGCTTGGCGTTAAACAACCCGCCGTCGCCCGTATGGAGCGTGTTGATAACGATCCGCGCCTGTCCACGCTTAAACGCTACGTGGCCGCGCTGGGCGGAGAACTTTCTATTGATGTCAAACTCCCGTCGGGTAAGCGAGTTGCTTACCCGCTATAAGTGTTTTCAGGCAGGCACGCAGACGGAACAGAGAACAGCCAAAGAGGCTTTGCGGCGGCATCCGCGCCTCTTCGGCCAACATCGGGCTGACTAACCGACGGTCAAAGGGTATACTGACGCCCACTTTTAAAACCGTCTCGCGTGCGAAAACAACATGCAAAAGTTTGATACCAAGACATTTCAGGGTCTGATCCTGACCTTACAGGATTACTGGGCACGCCAGGGCTGCACCATCGTGCAGCCGCTGGATATGGAAGTCGGCGCGGGCACCTCTCACCCGATGACCTGTCTGCGCGCGCTGGGGCCGGAGCCGATTGCCGCGGCCTACGTGCAGCCTTCCCGCCGTCCTACCGACGGCCGCTACGGCGAAAACCCGAACCGCTTACAGCACTATTATCAGTTCCAGGTGATCATCAAGCCGTCACCGGACAATATTCAGGAACTCTACCTCGGCTCGCTGAAAGAGCTGGGTATGGATCCGACTGTCCACGATATCCGCTTCGTGGAAGATAACTGGGAAAACCCAACGCTGGGCGCGTGGGGCCTGGGCTGGGAAGTCTGGCTGAACGGCATGGAAGTGACGCAGTTCACCTACTTCCAGCAGGTCGGCGGCCTGGAGTGCAAGCCGGTGACCGGCGAAATCACCTATGGCCTGGAGCGTCTGGCGATGTATATCCAGGGCGTGGACAGCGTTTACGATCTGGTCTGGAGCGACGGCCCGCTGGGGAAAACCACCTACGGCGACGTGTTCCATCAGAACGAGGTGGAGCAGTCTACCTATAACTTTGAGTATGCCGACGTCGACTTCCTCTTTACCTGCTTCGAGCAGTACGAAAAAGAAGCGAAAAGCCTGCTGGAGCTGGAAAAACCGCTGCCGCTGCCGGCCTACGAACGCATCCTGAAGGCGGGTCATACCTTTAACCTGCTGGACGCGCGTAAAGCTATCTCCGTGACCGAGCGCCAGCGCTATATTCTGCGCATCCGCACCCTGACCAAAGCCGTGGCTGAAGCTTACTATGCGTCTCGCGAGGCGCTGGGCTTCCCGATGTGCAATAAAAAATAAGAGGCAGCCATGACTGAAAAAACATTTCTGGTGGAGATCGGCACCGAAGAGCTGCCACCGAAGGCGCTGCGCAATCTTGCCGAAGCCTTTGCCGCGAATTTTACCGCCGAACTGGATGCCGCCGGCCTGACGCACGGCGAAGTAAACTGGTATGCCGCGCCTCGTCGTCTGGCGCTGAAGGTCGCAGACTTAAGCGCTGCGCAGCCCGATCGCGAAGTGGAAAAGCGCGGCCCGGCCATCGCCGCGGCTTTTGATGCCAACGGCGTCGCCACCAAAGCGGCGGAAGGCTGGGCGCGCGGCTGCGGTATCACCGTCGATCAGGCCGAGCGTCTGAGCACCGACAAAGGCGAATGGCTGCTGTATCGCGCCCATATGAAAGGCGAAAGCGCGCAGTCGCTGCTGCCTGCGATGGTTGCCACCTCGCTGGCGAAGCTGCCTATTCCTAAACTGATGCGCTGGGGCGATTCCGACGTGCAGTTTGTGCGTCCGGTACACACCGTGACGCTGCTGCTGGGCGAAGAGAGCATTCCGGCCACCATTCTGGGTATCGACTCCGCCCGCACTATTCGCGGCCACCGCTTTATGGGCGAGCCGGAATTCACTCTCGATAATGCCGATCAATACCCGCAGATCCTGCTGGAGCGCGGCAAGGTGCAGGCCGACTTCGAGGCGCGTAAAGCGCAGATCAAAGCCGATGCCGAAGCCGCAGCGAAAGAGATTGGCGGCCATGCCGATCTGAGCGACAGCCTGCTGGAAGAGGTCGCCTCGCTGGTAGAGTGGCCGGTAGTGCTGACGGCAAAATTCGAAGAGAAGTTCCTCGCGGTGCCGGCCGAAGCGCTGGTTTACACCATGAAAGGCGACCAGAAGTATTTCCCGGTTTACGACGATGCGGGCAAGCTGCTGCCGCACTTTATCTTTGTGACCAACATCGAGTCGAAAGATCCGTCGCAGATTATCGCCGGTAATGAAAAAGTGGTGCGTCCTCGTCTGGCCGATGCGGAATTCTTCTTTAATACCGATCGCAAACAGCGTCTGGAAGACAATCTGCCGCGTCTGGAAACCGTTCTGTTCCAGAAAGAGCTGGGCACGCTGCGCGATAAAACCGACCGCATTCAGGCGCTGGCTGGCTGGATTGCCGCACAGACTGGCGCTGACGTCAATCATGCGACCCGCGCCGGTCTGCTGTCCAAATGCGACCTGATGACCAATATGGTGTTCGAGTTCACCGACACGCAGGGCGTGATGGGCATGCACTACGCCCGTCATGATAGCGAAGCGGAAGACGTTGCCGTGGCGCTGAACGAGCAGTATCAGCCGCGCTTTGCCGGTGATGAACTGCCGTCCAACCCGGTCGCCTGCGCGCTGGCGATTGCCGACAAGATGGACACGCTGGCGGGTATTTTCGGCATCGGCCAGCATCCAAAAGGCGATAAAGATCCGTTCGCGCTGCGTCGTGCCGCGCTGGGCGTGCTGCGTATTATCGTCGAGAAGAATCTGCCGCTGGATCTGCAAACGCTGACCGAAGAAGCGGTGCGCCTGTATGGCAGCAAGCTAAGCAACGCGAAAGTGGTCGATGACGTGATCGACTTTATGCTGGGTCGCTTCCGCACCTGGTATCAGGAAGAAGGCCACAGCATCGACACCATCCAGGCCGTGCTGGCTCGTCGCCCTACTCGTCCGGCGGATTTCAACGCGCGTATGAAAGCCGTGTCCCACTTCCGCACCCTGGAAGAGGCGGCTGCGCTGGCGGCGGCTAACAAGCGTGTCTCCAACATTCTGGCGAAATCCAGCGAAACGCTGAACGACAGCGTGCAGGCCTCGCTGCTGAAAGAGAACGAAGAGATCCAGCTGGCGACCTACGTGTCTGCCTTAAGCAGCAAGCTGGCGCCTTACTTCGCGGAAGGCCGCTATCAGGATGCGCTGATCGAGCTGGCGCAGCTGCGCGCCGCCGTGGATAACTTCTTTGAGAAAGTCATGGTGAACGCGGAAGATCGTGAAGTGCGCATCAACCGTTTAACCCTGCTGACCAAACTCCGCCAGCTGTTCCTGGAAGTTGCGGATATTTCTCTGCTGCAGTAAATCCTCCTCCCACCTGAGGGAAGGGGTTTAAAGCTGACGGTAACAAACCCGCCATAACGGCGGGTTTTTTTTAGCCTTTCGCTTTCATATCAATCACAAAGCGGTACTTCACGTCGCCTTTCAGCATCCGCTCAAACGCCATTTCTACGTCTTCCAGACGGATAACTTCCACGTCTGACACAATGTTGTGCTCGCCGCAGAAATCCAGCATCTGCTGCGTTTCCGCAATGCTGCCGATAGAGGTGCCGGAAATGCTCAGACGCTTAAAGACGACCGGCGTCACGTTTGGCGACTTGTGCGGCGCATCCGGGATGCCGACCAGCACCAGATGACCGTTGGTTTTCAGCGCGTTGAGATAAGGATCGAGATCGTGCGGTGCGGCCACGCAGTCCAGAATAAAGTCGAGGCTGTTGGCCTGCGCCGCCATCTGCTCTGCATCTTTAGACACCACCACGCTGCTGGCACCCAGGCGCAGCGCATCTTCGCCTTTGGCCGGCGAAGTGGTAAACAGCACCACTTCCGCGCCCAGCGCGCTGGCCAGCTTGACGGCCATATGCCCTAAACCGCCCAGGCCAATAACGCCCACGCGCTGGCCGGGCTGAATATTCCAGTGTTTAAGCGGCGACCAGGTGGTTACGCCCGCGCACAGCAGCGGCGCGACCGCGCTCAGCGTCAGGTTTTCCGGCACGTTAACCACGAACTTGCTGTCTACGACGATGCTGTCGGAATAGCCGCCGAAGGTTTTACCACCGATCGTTTTCTCTTCGCCGTTATAGGTAGCGGTAAAGCCCGCTTCGCAATATTGCTCTTCGCCCTGACTGCACTGCGAGCAGTGGCCGCAGGAGTCGACCATCACGCCGACACCGACCAGGTCGCCCGCTTTGAAGGTGCTAACGTCGCTGCCGGTAGCAATCACGCGGCCTACAATTTCATGGCCGGGCACCAGCGGAAACGTGCTGACGCCCCATTCGTTGCGCGCCATATGCAGATCGGAGTGGCAAACGCCGCAGTAGTGGATATCAATATGCACATCGCCGGCTTGCAGTTCGCGGCGTTGAAATTCGAATGGTTCAAGAGAAGTAGTGGCAGATTTTGCTGCCAGGCCTTTAACCTGCATGTGGCTGTCCCCTGTTGGGCAAAGCCGCGTAGAGTAGAGAAATGCGCGGGCCGGGGCAAGCCGGAATTGTAAAAGAGAATATGAGCGCCGGACGCCTCGCTTAAAACACAAAACCCGCCATCGGGCGGGTTTTTCAATTACTGGCACAGCAAAAGACCGTTTTTTACTATCCCAGCAGCTCACGGCTGAGACAAGGATTTGATTGGATCAACAGCATTAATTTTTGAGCACTGCGCGAAGGTTTACTGCGCTTCGCTTCCCAGCTCTTAACCGAGGAAACACTAACGCCCATTGCCAGGGCAAACTCATCAACTTCCATGCCGGTAATTTCCCGTATGCGTTTTGGTTCGGGCATTAACACTTCACCCTTTAATGCGGGAGCGGCCTGGATAACTTCACGCGTAAGCACAATGTGCTCAAGGCTGGACAACAACTCACCCATTGGGTCTTTAACTTCCATAGAGCACTCCTCATAAAAATCACGAATGTGAACAACCAGAGGGAGGATCTGAGGCCCAGATCCCGAATGCTGGCGAACAACAGCCTGAGGAGCTCATCGAGACAGCGCAGGTTAACGCCAGGATTTTTAGTATGGGCGCAAACTCAAACTTTTGCGCTCAAATTTTTGACTATTTTTTAAACCTGAACGCCAAAAATCTTTACATCCCGACAGACGGCTTCAGGCTACGCCATACGGGGCCTGAGGTGGTAACGATTACAGGAAACTGGACAGAGAGTAAGCAGAACGGTAGTTATCAGAAAATTCCTAACACATGGATAACTTTGCTGCTGACAGAAAAAATAAAGCGGCGCATTAGGGCAGATTAAGCGTAGCCGTCAGCGTGGCGGTTTTGCTCTTTGCCGCTGGCGTAGAACAGAGCGTTCCTGCGCCACATTCGGCCCGGTTAAGCGTTTGATTATTCACAATCTGGCAGGGTGAGTATTCCGCGCCGCTAAAAATTCTATTAATAACAATCCGACAGATGGATTATTCGGCGGCGCTAAAAATCCTGTTAATAACAATCTGGCCGATTAATTATTAAAAATGCCATTACTAACAATCCGGCAGATTGATTATTTGGCGCCTCTCCTTTACTGCTACGGAAAAAGCTATCTGGTCAATTTGCTATGCCCCGCCATTAATCTGCACGCCGGTGGCGCTTTATGTCTGCCCACATCTGCACCAAAAAGCGGCATCTTACTGCCTGCCGTTTCCCACCCGGCTGAACAGGTAAAATTTATAATATTTAAATTCAAACTCTTACGTAAATAACCGCGCCGCTCTGCCGTACCAATTCAATATTGGTTCGCTTTTTGCCTCTGTTATCTCCGTGGCTGGCCGTTCGATTACCGCTGCCGTCGCACTATTTCAGGGGCTGAAGAAGCGAACCAATCATGACTGATACAACAAATTCCACCAGTTCCCATTCCGCGCTGGAAAAGCTGCGCCAGCTGATCCAGCAGCAGGAAGCCCAACCGGCTAACCCGCTGCCTACTGAACGGGAGCTGGCCGAACGGTTTTGCGTGGGCCGTCGTGAGATCCGCCGGGCGCTGGACGTGCTGGAAGAAGAAGGCCGCATCTGGCGCAAGCAGGGTAAAGGCACGTTTGTCGGCCCGGCCGCGCCGGTTCAGCCGCTGGCGCTGCACGATTTGCCGCAGCGCTCAAATCTGCTGGAAGTGATGGAGGCCCGTATTCAGCTGGAGCCGGGGCTGGCTCGTCTGGCCGCCCTGCGGGCCAGCGGCGAGCAGGTTGCGCTGATGCAGCGGCTGATGGAGAGGATGCAGAGCATCGCCCCGGACGACAGCGATCGGCACGAACTGTGGGACAGCGCGTTTCACCGGGCTATCGCCGAAGCTGCAGGCAACCGTCTGATGCTGGGGTTGTTCGACGCGGTCGACGCGGTTCGCCGGGATCCGGGCTGGCAGCACCTGCGCGTGCTGGCGCGAACGACGGATCGGCTGCACAGCTACGACGACCATCACCAGCGGCTGGTGCAACATATCGCGGAGCGGCAGCCGCAGGAGGCCGCCGCGGCCATGCGTGAACATTTACTGGCGCTGCAACAGGCGCTCATCGAAGCGCTCAGCGGTGATAAAGAGGAGCTGCCATGAAGGCCACAACGCCGGTGCTGGCTCTGCGCCAGCTCAACGTTCGTTTTAAAGGCAGTCCCGTCAGCGTGCTGGACGATATTTCGCTTCAGGTCGAAGCTGGCGAAACGCTGGCGCTGGTCGGCGAATCCGGCTGCGGTAAAAGCATCACCTCGCTGGCGCTGATGGGCCTGCTGCCCGACAGCGCGGAGATCGTTCAGGGCGAAATCACTTTTCTCAATCGGCCGCTACAAACCCTGAACGCACGCGACTATGCCGATCTGCGCGGCAACGAGCTGGCGATGATTTTTCAGGAGCCGATGACCTCGCTCAATCCCGCTTTCACGCTGGGCGATCAGCTGAGCGAAGCCGTGATGCGTCATCATGCGGTAAACCGCCGTGAAGCGATGGCCGTAGCGCTGGCAATATTAGAAAAGGTGCAGATCCCGGCGGCGGAAATGCGGCTGAAAGCCTATCCACACCAGCTTTCCGGCGGGATGCGCCAGCGCGTGATGATCGCGATGGCGCTCATCAACCGGCCAAAGCTGTTGATTGCCGACGAGCCTACCACCGCGCTGGACGTTACCATCCAGGCGCAGATCCTGGCGCTGCTTAACAGCTTGCAGAAGGAAACCGGCACGGCGGTGCTGATGATTACGCATGACCTGGGCGTGGTTGCCGAAGTGGCGCAGCGCGTGGCGGTGATGTATGCCGGACAGGTGGTCGAAACCGGCGACGTCGCGGAAATTTTCCGCGATCCGCAGCATCCCTACACGATTGGCCTGATGGGTTCCATTCCCGGCGCCGCTACCCGCACCACTACGCTGGCCACCATTCCTGGCGCCGTGCCGCTGCCGGAACAGATGCCCCAGGGCTGCCGCTTCGCCACCCGCTGTCCGTTTGCCGAAAAACGCTGCCACCAGCATAAACCCGCCCTGCAAGCTACCGGCGTCCGCCATCAGGTCGCCTGTTTTCGCGCCCCGCTGGAAGAGCACGTGACGTCTGGAGAATGCGCATGACCTTACCCATCCTTGAATGTAGCGATTTAACAAAAACCTTTCCTGGCCCGACGCGGCTATTTAAGCGCAACCCTCACGTCACGGCTGTCGATCGCATTTCGTTGCAGGTGATGCCGGGCGAAACGCTGGCTATTGTCGGGGAATCCGGCAGTGGCAAATCGACGCTGGGTCGGCTGCTGCTGCGGCTGCTGGCCCCTTCTCAGGGGCAGGTTTTTTATCAGGGCGAAGAGATCACCAAAGCCAGCGGCGCACGTCTGAATCAGCTGCGTCGTGAACTACAGATTATTTTTCAGGATCCCTTCGCCTCGCTTAACCCGCGCATGACCGTGGAACATATCGTCGGCGAACCCTTATGGCTGCACGAGTCGCTATCTGGCAGCCAACGGCAGGAAAAAGTCGCCGAACTGCTGCAAACGGTTGGCCTTCCCGCCGTCTGGGCACGGCGCTATCCGCATGAGTTTTCCGGCGGCCAGCGCCAGCGTATCGGTATTGCCCGCGCGCTGGCTTCCGGCCCGAAGCTGCTGCTGGGCGATGAGCCGGTTTCGGCGCTGGACGTGTCGGTACAGGCGCAGGTAGTGAATCTGCTGGAAAGCCTGAAGCAGCAGTTCGGCCTGACCATGATCGTGGTGGCGCACGGTCTGGGCGTGATCCGCCATATGAGCGATCGCGTCGCGGTGATGTATCTGGGGCAGATTGTAGAGCTGGCGACGGTAGAGGAAATTTTCGATGCGCCGCTGCATCCCTATACCCAAGCGCTGATCGCTTCGGCTCCCCGATTGCAGCCGGGTGCCGCTCGCCAAATTCCCGTTTTGCAGGGCGACTTGCCCAATCCCGCCGCGCCGCCAAAGGGCTGTCGTTTTCATACGCGCTGCCCTTACGTCAGCGACGAATGCCGCGTGCTGGAACCCATTCAGCAGGTCATTGCCGGTGGCCGCCAGGTGGCCTGCCACCGCTGGCAGGAGATCAATCGTGACCGCAGCGTGATTACCGTTACGCCGCCTTCAGACGCTTTTCTGCGCCGTCGCGCGCTATTCGATCGGGCGGTAAAACACCGCGCTTTAACCTCTTTGGGAGAGATAACGCCATGAATCTACGCCATACTTCACTCGCCGCCCTTAGTGGCCTGCTGCTGCTGGGCAGTTTACCGGCGCAGGCGGAAAGCACGCTGCGGATCGGCCTGGGCGCCGATCCGGATATGCTCGACCCGCACCTTGCCCGCACCTACTATGGCCGCTTTGTCTTTGCCGCGCTCTGCGATCGTCTGGTGGATATTGATGAAAAGCTACAGGTGGTACCGGGCCTCGCGACCGACTGGAAATGGAGCGAGGACGGCAAAACGTTAACCATGAACCTGCGCCAGGGCGTGACTTTTCAGGACGGCGAAAAGTTTGATGCTGCTGCGGTAAAATTCAATCTCGATCGTGCCATGACGCTGCCCGGCTCGCTGCGTAAAAGCGAGCTTTCTTCCGTTGAGTCGGTGGAGGTGGCTTCGCCTTCTCAGGTTATTCTGCATCTGAAAAATGCCGACGCGGCGCTGCTCAGCCAGCTGACCGATCGCGCTGGCACAATGCTGGCGCCGAAAGCCGCCGTAAAGCCTGATTTTGCCATGCATCCGGTCTGTTCCGGCCCTTATCAGTTTGCCAGCCGGGTGCAGCAGGATCGCATCGTCCTGAAACGCTTTGACCACTACTGGAATAAGTCGGCCTATCATTTTGATAAGGTGGTTTTTTTGCCCATTCCCGATGCCTCGGTGCGCCTGGCTAATCTGCGTTCCGGCGATCTCGATCTGACCGAAGGCATTGCCGCCAGCGATGTCAAAACCGTTACCGCCGACAGCCGCCTGAGCCTGGTCAAAGTCACCGGACTGGGCTATCAGGGCATCACGTTTAATATCGCTAATGGCAAAACCGCGCCGGACAGCCCGTTTGCAAAAGATGCCCGCGTGCGTGAGGCTTTTTCGCTGGCTATCGATCGCGACGCGCTGAATCAGGTGGCGTTTGAAGGCCAGTACACGCCGGCTAATCAGGCTTTCTCCCCCGTCAGCCCTTACCACGTTAAGCTGCCCGTTCCCGCGCGCGACGTGGAAAAAGCCAAAGCGCTGCTTGCCGCCGCCGGCGTGAAAACGCCGCTCAACGTAACGCTGCTGGTCACCAACAATCCCACCTCGCAGCAGGTAGGCCAGGTGATCCAGGCGATGGTCAGCGAGGCGGGCTTTAACGTGAACCTGCAAATGAGCGAGTTTGCTACCTTGCTGGATCGCCAGCAGCGCGGCGACTTTCAGCTCAGCCTTTCCGGCTGGTCAGGCCGTCCCGATCCTGACGGCAGCATCTTCGCGTTTATCAACAGCAAAGGCACCCTGAACGATGGCCGCTACGGCAATCCACAGGTGGATAGCTGGCTGACCGAAGCCCGCCAGACCAACGATATAGCCGCCCGTCAGGCGTTGTATAACAAGGTGGTGCAGCAGCTACAAAGCGATATGCCGATCGCTTACCTCTATTTTGAACCGCGTATTTTTGGCATGACCAAAAAACTCCAGGGCTTTAAGGCCTGGCCGGACGGGCTGGTGCGCCTGGCTGGCGTAACGATGACGCCGTAAGGCGCAGGAGCGACCATGCTGGAACTGATCTGTAAACGCGTGCTGCTGGCGATCCCGACGCTGTTTCTGGTGAGCATAATGGTCTTCTCGCTGCAAAAGCTGCTGCCGGGCGATCCGATCCTCGCGATGGCGGGCGAAGAGCGTGACCCGGCGGTAATTGCGCAGCTAAGAGAGCATTATCACCTGAACGATCCACTGCCTTCGCAGTACTTTTACTGGCTGGGCAACGCGCTGAAGGGCGATCTCGGCACTTCTATTCGTACTCAGGAACCGGTGACCGCGCTGATTAGCAGCAAGCTGCCGGTGACGCTGGAACTGTCGCTGCTGGCGATGCTAGTGGCGCTGCTGGTTGGCATCAGCATGGGCATCGTCGCGGCGGTGCGGAAAAACAGCTGGGTCGATCACGCCACCAATTTCGTGGCGCTTTCCGGTATCTCCGTGCCGCATTTCTGGCTGGGCATTCTGCTGATCCTGCTCTTTTCCGTGCATCTTCAGTGGCTGCCCGCTTCCGGCTACGTCAGCCTGAGCGAGAGCGTGTCGCAAAATGTGAAAACGCTGCTGCTGCCCGCGCTGGTGCTGGGAACGGGCCTGGCCGCGTCGCTGATGCGCCATACGCGCGCTTCGATGATTGCCGTGCTGAAGGCGGATTATATCCGCACCGCCAGAGCCAAAGGGCTGCTGCCGAAAAAGGTGATCCTGAAGCACGCTTTCCGCAACGCGCTGGTGCCGGTGGTCACGCTGACAACGCTATTGTTTGGCGAACTGCTGGGCGGCGCGGTGCTGACCGAACAGGTTTTTACCCTGCCCGGCTTTGGCAAGATGATCGTCGATGCGGTGTTTAACCGCGATTACGCCGTGGTGCAGGGCGTGGTGCTGGTGGTGGCTATTGGCTTTCTGCTGCTGAACCTGCTGGCCGATGTGCTTTACGTGCTGATTAACCCGAAAATGCGAGGCTGACCATGAGTGAAGTTCTGACGGCTGGCGGCGCGGTGGCCCTGCGCAAGCCCACTAATCGGGTGCTGAAAAAATTTCTCGGCAATAAAAGCGCGATGATCGGCGCGGTGATTGTGGCGCTGTTTGTGGCGATGGCGCTTCTCGCGCCCTGGCTGGCCCCTTTCGATCCGATCAAAGCCGATTTTCTGGCCGTGCGCAAAGCGCCTTCCGCTATGCACTGGCTCGGCACCGATGAACTGGGGCGCGATATTCTGTCGCGGATGATTTGGGGAGCGCGCACTTCGCTGCTGGCAGGCTGTATTTCCGTGGCGATCGCCATTCTGATTGGCGTCCCGCTGGGGCTGATTGCCGGTTACCGACAGGGCCTGTGGGACGGCGTGATTTCACGCTTTATCGAAGCGCTGCTGGCCTGTCCTTTCCTGATCCTGGCGATTGCGCTGGGCGCTTTTCTTGGCCCCAGCCTGGGTAATGCGATGATCGCTATCGGCCTGTCGGCCATGCCCATCTTCGCCCGCCTGACGCGTGGCCAGGTGATTGCTATCCGTAACGAAGAGTATATCGACGGCGCGCGCGCTATCGGCCTGCCCGATCGCTGGATCGTGCTGCGCTATGTGCTGCCCAACGTGCTGTCGCCGATCCTGGTGCAGGCCACGCTGGCCGTCGCTTCCGCCATTATTACCGAGGCGAGCCTGTCGTTTCTGGGCCTGGGCCAGCAGCCGCCCAATCCTTCCTGGGGCGCGATGCTCAACACCGCCAAAGGCTTTCTTGAACAGGCACCGTGGATGTCCATTTTTCCCGGCCTTGCCATTTTTTTGATTGTGCAGGGCTTTAATCTGCTGGGCGACGGACTGCGCGACGCGCTCGATCCGCGCAACGATTAACTTTAAGGAACCGCTATGAGTGGAATCAGTGATTTTAACGTGGGCTATCCGTCTTATCGCGTGCCGATGATGGGCCGCAACGCCGTCGCCGCCTCGCAGCCGCTGGCGGCACAGGCCGGGATCAAAATGCTCCAGCTTGGCGGTAATGCGGTGGACGCGGCGATTGCGACAGCTATCGCCCTGACCGTGGTGGAGCCGACCGGCAACGGCATTGGCAGCGATGCCTTCGCTATCGTCTGGGACGGCAACGAACTTCATGCGCTGAATGCTTCAGGCCGCGCACCCGCCGCCTGGTCACGCGAAACCTTCGCCCATTTGCAGGCGATGCCGGAGATTGGCTGGGATTCGGTAACCGTGCCGGGCGCGGTGTCCGCCTGGGTTGAGCTGGCGGAGCGTTTCGGTACGCTGCCATTAACCACGCTGGCCCAGCCGGCCATCGACTATGCGCGTAACGGCTTTCCGGTGTCGCCGCTGATAGGGCACCTGTGGGAACGCGGCTACCAGAAGCTGCGCGATCAGCCAGGCTTTAGCACCTGCTTTGCGCCCGAAGGCCGTCCGCCGCGCGTCGGCGAGCTGTTCCGCAATCCTCGCCAGGCGGAAACCTTGGAGAAAATCGCCGCCACCAACGGCGAAGCTTTCTACCGCGGCGAGCTGGCAGAAAAAATCGCCGCTTTCGCCAAAGAGCACGGCGCGGCGCTGACGCTGGAAGATTTGCACAACCACCGCGCCGACTGGGTGACGATGCTTTCCCGCCCTTTTGCCGGCGGTTCGGTGCAGGAGCTGCCGCCGAACGGTCAGGGCATCGCCACGCTGATGGCGTTGGGCATTCTGGAACAGTGGGATATTGAGCGTTACGAGCCGGATTCGGCGCAGTGGCTGCATCTCTCTATTGAAGCGATGAAGCTGGCGCTGGTGGATCTGGAACGTTATATCGCCGACGAAGAGCACATGGAGTTTCCTGCTGAACTGCTGCTGAGCGACGACTATCTGCGGGAACGCGCCGCGCTGATCGATCCTCATCAGGCCGGCGATTTTACCTTTGGCGCGCCGAAGCAGAGCGGAACGGTTTACCTTTCTACCGCCGATGCTAACGGCATGATGGTGTCGTTTATTCAGTCAAATTATATGGGCTTCGGCTCTGGCGTCGTGGTGCCCGATACCGGCATCAGCCTGCAAAATCGCGGCGCAGGCTTTGTGCTGGAGGAAACGCATCCCAACGTGGTGGCGGCCGGCAAGCGCGCTTTCCATACCATCATCCCTGCCTTCGCGCTCGACGGCGACGGCCAGCCGCTGATGTCGTTTGGCGTAATGGGCGGCCCGATGCAGGCGCAGGGGCATTTACAAATGGCGCTGCGCATTATGCTGCATAAGCAGAATCCTCAGGCGGCCATTGACGCGCCGCGCTGGCGCGTGGTGGCGGGCCGGGAAGTGATTGTCGAACCGGCGTTAGATCGCAACGTCATTGCCGCCTTACGAGCGATGGGCCATCACATCGTGGTGGAAGATCCGCTGCAGACCTACAGCTTCGGCGGCGCGCAGGCGATAGTTCGCGATCCTCAGGGATTCTGGATAGCCGCCACCGAAAGCCGCAAGGACGGCCAGGCACTGGTATTTTGAGGCTTATGCTCTGCCTTTGAGCAGCCACAGTTTCGGATTGCCCGTACTGCAACGGGCATGGCCGGCAGATGGGCAAGCGGCGGATCGGCGTACAGGCGGGCTATATCAGTGCCAGAAATGATCCAGTCATCCTGGTGCCGGAACTGGCCGCCCTTTTTCGAAAAGCTGGTAGCTAAATGCGAAAAAGCAAAGGCCATGTAGATCACCTTTTTCAGAAAGCGGCCCGTTCATAATTCTGCTTTTCTCTTAAAATCTTTCGGGTGGCTATAATATGCCTCCCGAAGGTTTTCCAGCCCACAAAATACTATATTGCATAATAGATTCGGGTTAAAATTGCTCATAATGGAAATGAAGAAGGAGAGTAAGTAATGGATAATATGAACACTGACAGCCTGACAAGGCGAGATATAAATTATATATCGCAACTAGCCCAGCGTGAGGGCCTGAGCCTTCCTGAAACCTGCAAGCGGCTTGTTCGTGTATTTGTTGGTATGTTGTTGTTGATTGCTTTTATTACATTAATAGGTGCTATAGAGATTTATCGAAAAAATATTGAGAATTTCTATGCGTATTTAATCGCCTACATAATAGCGATTATTATTTTTATGATGATAGCTCCTGTGAGATTAGGAGCCAGATTAATTATAAACAGAAAGAAAATGAAGTTTTAGCTTCCGGAGTTATTGCGATTTTCGTAAACAGACTTGATCGTCAGGGCATCACCCAGCGCCTCAATCGTCAGCGCAGGCGCGCCCATAGTTTTTATGTTTCGAATATAGTCTGCTGGTATAAATCGGAAAAGTCGCCAGGCATCAGGTTTCAATACCATCCGACCTAATCCGTAGCCTGACAGCATTAAATCCATTGAGCTGAAAGCGACAATTCCTGTTTTGGCTTCAAATCCTAAAAACTTCGCAGTGGCAGCATACCCATCACGAAGAAATCCGGAATTACCATCGCGATTATTAATGATATTCGCAGTACTTTCCTGAATATTATTTAATCCATGGAGTACCAGTGATGCCCCAGCGATAACGCCAACTATATTACCAGTAAACAATGAAGCAGAGACTATGCCACCACCTGCCAGCACCTGGCCGCCCCCCAATATAATACCCACACCGTTAATAAAATACCCCCATGTTCCGAGAGTATTGGTCAGCTCTGCTGACACCACAACCCTGGCCTTTTTAATATTAAGAGAAAGGCTCTGCTCACTAATAAACGCTTTTTCCTGATGTAGATTATCCAGGAAGAACTTGCATTCTCGTTCACTACTGGCTCTGTTAATCGATTTCAGCTGTTCTTCTATAAAACTGCCCATTTCACGATTAAAATTTTCGCGTAATATCAGGCTTTTGATATGCCGTATTCCAGCCTGTCTGGCCATGTCTCTGAGCGCATCCGCCTTACCCATTGCCTGTATGCGGTAAACTTTTTTAAAGCGATTCTTATCCAGATAGTTATCCATAACGATTCCTTGTTATCAGTGCCAGAAATGTATACCACAGCGGTAATGCCAGGCACAAAGCTACGGCGCTTAACCAGAAGCTGAAAATTTGCTTCTGCATAAAACGGGTTTATTCCCGCTGGCAGGTAGGATTTCTGTGCCTATGCCGTTTACAAATTAGCGATTACAGGAAAGATCAACAAACCGGTATAGGAGGAATAACCCTGCTGGGAGCGTTATATTTGGCATATGAAAGGCTATACAGGATCACAGGATTATTTTTTCGGGGCCCAGAAACGCCCGGCAGCTCGAGCAGAGAAAAGAGAGATACACAGGCTATGGATTTATTCGGATGCCGTAATCCAGGCCCAACATTGCTGGCGCGAACCCCACAAAATTTGTGAAAAAGGCAGCCCGTCCTCTTCATGAAGTCAGGCAAAATCAGGCTGGCCTTCCCGCATGTAAGAAGACATAAGCGACAAGGCTACACAACCTGTGGAAAAGCGACCGCACAGGCAGAAATCTGAGTGCTTTCCAACCGAAAATTAAATTTTCTTCACGTATAAGCAACCGATTTCCGTATCCTCGTCAGTCGAGTTGAACTATTCTTCAGAGGCGACACAGGTCGCCTTTTGCTTGTAGCATTTCTATTACAGGAGTTACTTCCGATGACGACAGGAACCATTCGCGGCTGGACGCGTCTGCTGGCGCCTTTTATGGCGCTGATGCTGGTGTTTCAGCTAACGGGTTGTGGCGATAAAGAAGCGGATCAGCGCAAAGCCTTTATCGATTTTCTGCAAAATACGGCGATGCGCAGCGGCGAACATCTGCCCGCCCTTAGTGAAGATCAGAAACAGCGTGTCGGTAATTACGCCAGCGACTACGCTATTGTTTATGGCTTCTCCCAGCAGGTTAACCGCGCGGTGGATAACGGTCTGAAGCCGGTAGTGGATGAATTGTCTGCTATCCGTGCGCCGCAGGACTACCTGACCCGTCGCGATTCTCTGCGTCAGGCCAGCGGTTCGCTGGAGGTGCTGGCACAGCAGATCCAGACGGCGAAAACGCAGGCCGACAGCAGCAAAGCCGGGCTGAAACAGCCAGCGGAGCTGAAAACGGTGTATGACAACCTTTATAACAAGGTCGTCACGCAGCCAGCCGATACGCTGCTGCCGCTACTGCCTGCATTACAGAAGCTAAGCCAGGACGCGGTGCAGACGGGCGATTTCCTGCAGCAGCAGGGTTCGCAGGTGACCTTTAACGGTCAGACCATACAGTTCCCGACCCAGCAACAGGCGACCCAGTACAACACGCTGATGAGCAATATTTCTGCCAATGCGCATGCGCTTGGTCAGGCGCAAATCGCGCTGCAGGGCCAGTAACATTTTGCTGCGGGCCGCTCGCTTTAAACGGCCCGCCTCTTCTTCCGCTCAACAGCCGTTATCTGTCACAGACAATTTTCGCTCAACAGCCCTTTTCAGCCACAGACCATTTCGGCTCATCAGCCCTTCACAGCCACAGACCATTTCCGCTCAACAGCCCTTCTCAGCCACAGACCATTTCGGCTCAACAGCCCGTATCAGCCACATACCATTTCGGCTCATCAAATCTTTTCAGCCACAGACAATATTAGCGGTTGCCCAGCCGCTGTAAATAAATTGTGAACCACATCACGTATCAGGCATAAAGTCCCGAAAACAAAGTGTGATATCAATCACATAACACTCCCAGGCAAGCCCATTTAATAAACAGCATCAGCCTGTTTTTTGTTCTTTATGTGATCGGCTTCACGTAAAAACCCCCTGTTCACCGCGCTATGTGGTGATAGAGATCACACTTTACCCGGTGGCTACGCAGCGCTGCGGACGCGTGCTAGAGTCCGCCTGCACAGGGCAACGTTTTAAACAAAAATCAGCGCGCTCTCTTGTCGGCGCGTACCAATAAGGGGTGTGCTTGTATGTCCTCATCAGATATCAAGATTAAAGTGCAGAACTTTGGTCGCTTTCTGAGCAATATGGTAATGCCAAACATCGGCGCCTTTATCGCCTGGGGTATTATCACGGCGCTGTTTATTCCAACCGGCTGGCTGCCAAACGAAACCATGGCCAAGCTGGTTGGCCCAATGATCACTTACCTGCTGCCGCTGCTGATTGGCTACACGGGCGGACGCCTGGTCGGCGGCGATCGCGGCGGCGTAGTAGGTGCCATCACCACCATGGGCGTGATCGTCGGCGCGGATATGCCGATGTTCCTCGGCTCCATGATTGCCGGGCCGCTGGGCGGCTGGGCGATCAAGAAGTTCGACCGCATCGTTGACGGCAAAATCAAAAGCGGCTTCGAGATGCTGGTCAACAACTTCTCTGCCGGTATTATCGGGATGCTGCTGGCGATCCTGGCCTTCCTGGCTATCGGCCCGCTGGTGCAAGGCCTGTCGCATATTCTCGCCGCTGGCGTGAATCTGATGGTGCAGAATAACCTGCTGCCGCTGACTTCCATCTTTGTTGAACCAGCGAAAATCCTGTTCCTGAACAATGCTATCAACCACGGCATCTTCTCGCCGCTGGGCATTCAGCAGGCCAGCGAAGCCGGCAAATCTATCTTCTTCCTGATTGAAGCTAACCCAGGCCCCGGCATGGGCGTGCTGATGGCCTATATGTTCTTCGGTCGCGGCAATGCTAAACAGTCCGCTGGCGGCGCGGCTATCATCCACTTCCTGGGCGGTATCCACGAAATCTACTTCCCTTATGTGCTGATGAACCCGCGCCTGATTATCGCCGTAATCCTGGGCGGCATGACCGGCGTCTTTACGCTGACGCTGCTGAACGGCGGCCTGGTTTCTCCGGCCTCTCCGGGTTCTATCCTGGCGGTGCTGGCGATGACGCCAAAAGGCGCGTACTTTGCGAACATTGCTGCGATCGTAGCGGCTTTTGCCGTCTCTTTCGTGGTTTCCGCTATCCTGCTGAAAACCAGCAAGGTGAAGGAAGAGGATGATATTGAAGCGGCAGCGCGTCGCGTCACTGAAATGAAGGCGCAGTCCAAAGGCCAGACCGTGTCCACCGCCACGGCCACCGATGCCATGAACGGCGACCTGAGCCACGTGCGTAAAATCATTGTTGCCTGCGATGCCGGTATGGGCTCCAGCGCCATGGGCGCAGGCGTGCTGCGTAAAAAGGTTAACGATGCCGGACTGAGCAATATTTCCGTGACCAATACCGCTATCAACAACCTGCCGGGCGATGTGGATCTGGTGATTACCCACCGCGATCTGACCGAGCGCGCGATACGTCAGGCACCGCACGCGCAGCATATCTCGCTGACCAACTTCCTGGACAGCGGCCTGTATACCGACCTGACTTCGCGTCTGGTGCAGGCAAACCGCAGCGAGGGCCACCGTGAAAAAGTGACCGCCGCGCTGAGCGACAGCTACGACGACGGCGAGCAGCATCTTTTCAAATTGGGCGCAGGCAACATCTTCCTCGGCAATCACGCTACCGATAAAGAGCAGGCGATCCGCTTTGCGGGCGAGCAGCTGGTGAAGGGCGGCTACGTGGAGCCGGAATATGTTAATGCGATGCTGGATCGCGAGAAGCTCACGCCAACCTATCTGGGCGAGTCCATCGCCGTGCCGCACGGCACCATCGAAGCGAAAGATCGCGTGCTGAAAACGGGCATCGTGTTCTGCCAGTATCCGCAGGGCGTGCGCTTCGGCGAGGACGAAGAGGATATCGCTAAGCTGGTTATCGGCATCGCGGCCCGTAATAATGAGCATATTCAGGTGATTACCAGCCTGACCAACGCGCTGGATGACGACAGCGTCATCGCCCGCCTGGCGACCACCAATGACGTGCAGGAAGTGCTGGATCTGCTGTCAGGCAAGCCGTCAGCGTAAGCGCACCGGATATTACCCCAGGGCCGGGCATGCCCGGCTCTTTTTCGGGTCGGGCCTGTCCGGCCTTTCATTAATATGGGAAAAATTATGAAAGCTCTTCATTTTGGCGCCGGTAATATCGGTCGTGGTTTTATCGGCAAGCTGCTGGCGGACGCGGGCGTACAGCTCACTTTTGCCGACGTTAACCAGGTGGTGCTGGATGCGCTGAACGCCCGTCACGAATACCCGGTGCACGTGGTAGGCGAGCAGGCGCAGGTAGAAATCGTTAAAGGCGTCAACGCGGTCAACAGCGCCAGCGACGAGATTATTCCGCTGATTGCGGAAGTGGATCTGCTGACCACGGCGGTCGGCCCGCAAATTCTGGAACGCATCGCGGGCGGCGTCGCCAAAGGGCTGGTGCAGCGTCATGAAAGCGGCAACGCGCGCCCGCTGAATATTATCGCCTGTGAAAATATGGTGCGCGGCACCAGCCAGCTGAAAGACCACGTGCTGAAAGCGCTGCCGGAACAGCATCACGCCTGGGTGGAAGCGAACGTCGGCTTTGTCGACTCGGCCGTGGATCGTATCGTCCCACCGTCCGCCGCCGGCACCACCGATCCGCTGGAAGTCACGGTAGAAACCTTCAGCGAATGGATCGTCGATAAAACCCAGTTTAAAGGCGAACCGCCTGCCATTGCAGGCATGGAGCTGACCGATAACCTGATGGCATTTGTCGAGCGTAAGCTTTTCACGCTGAATACCGGCCATGCGATTACCGCCTATCTGGGCCAGCTGGCAGGCCACGCAACCATTCGCGATGCCATTCTGGACAAGAAGGTGCGCGCCATCGTTCAGGGCGCGATGGAAGAGAGCGGCGCGGTACTGATTAAGCGCTACGGCTTTGAAGCGGCGAAACATGCCGCCTATATCCAGAAAATTTTAGGCCGTTTCGAGAATCCTTATTTGCAGGATGATGTGGAGCGAGTGGGACGTCAGCCGCTGCGCAAGCTGAGCGCGGGCGATCGCCTGATCAAGCCGACGCTGGGCACGCTGGAGTATCAGCTGCCGCACGACAATCTGGTGAAAGGGATCGCCGCCGCCCTGCACTACCGCAGCGATCAGGATCCGCAGGCGCAGGAGCTGGCCGAGCTGATTAACCGTCAGGGCGTGCAGGCCACGCTGGCGCAGGTTTCCGGCCTGGAGGCCGAAAGCGAAGTGGTGAAGGCGGCGGTCGCGGCCTGGAACGAGATGGCGTAACGGCAGGCCGGGCCAGTAGGCGGCCCGGCTTTTCCCGCCACGTTGAGTACGGTTTTACGGATAAAATGATGCAGGCTCTGATGGAAAAACCCCAGGCTTTTGAAAATCGGGTGCTGGAACGCCTGAACGCCGGCCGCACGGTCAAAAGCTTTTTCGCGGCGGCCGTCGAGCTGCTGGGCGAAGCGATCGATCTGTTGGTGGTACAGGTGTTCCGCAAGGATGACTATGCCGTAAAGTACGCGGTAGAGCCGCTGCTGTTGGGCAACGGCCCGCTGGGCGAGCTGTCGGTTCGGCTGAAGCTGGTATATGGTCTGGGCGTGATCGGCCGACATGAGTACGAAGATGCCGAGCTGCTGCTGGCGCTGCGTGAGGCGCTGAACGACGACGGCACCGACTACCGCTTTACCGACGACGAGCTGCTTGGCCCGGTTGGCGAGCTGCACTGCGTTGACGCGCTGCCGCCCCGCCCCGATTTCAGCAGCGCCGATGCCGAACTGCGCGCCATGCTGCAACAGCGCTACCAGCAGATGGTACGCTCGACGCTGGTACTGTCGCTGACGGCGCTGATTTCCCCTATCGGCACCCGTCAGGCTTTCAAAAAGTAACCCGCGCTTCCTGCTCTTCCCTGCGCTTTCGTGTATCCTTGCCCCATGATCCACTCTACGGTTAATGATAATGAAAGAACAAATCCAGGCAGAAATTAAAATGCTCAGCGACAAGCTGGATGCCCTGACGCGTAAGGAGCCGCTGCTGCTGGAATCCGGCGATGCGGAAAAACTCGGCGAGCTGCTGAAAGAAAAAGAGAAGCTGGTTATCGAGCTGGAACGCCTGCGCGGCGCACGCGAAGAGAAGCTGAGCAAAGAGGCGCAGAAGCTGAAACAGCTGCCTTTTAACCGTGCCATCACCAAAAAAGAGCAGGCCAATATGGGCGCGCTGAAGAAAAGCGTACGCGGCCTGATCGTGGTGCACCCGATGACCGCGCTGGGCCGCGAAATGGGACTGACCGAGGTAACCGGCTTCGCGAAAGCCGCTTTTTAATCCTCAGGCGGGCGCCAGCCGCGCCCGCTTTCTTAAAACCGCCAGTTAACGCCAGCCGTCGCGCTCCACGGCGATTCAATATGACGTCCCTGCATATAACCTGCGCTAACGTGCAGCGAAAGCGTTGATGACAGCGCCGCTCTGACCCCTGCCTGATAAACGCCCCGGCTGCCGCTCAACTCGTTTTTGAAAGACTCGCCGTTTATCCTGACGCGATTTTTAGTCACCGTTTCCCTTTCCAGGCCGATGCTGGCCCAGGGATGCAGCAGCGTTTCCCTGACCTGTATCGCATACTCCGTGCTGACGCCGACAGCGCCCGTCAGCGATCGCTGCGGCCCGATGCGCGCCTTCATGCCGTTATTCAACGACAGCGTGCTGCTGTTGCTCGTAAAACCGGTTACGCCGATCCACGGCGTGACTTTCGCCGTCCCGACCAGAAAGTGTTTGCCCGCCCTGATGCCGGTGCCGATGCCCGTGGTATTAAAGCTGCCGTTGGCCGCGCCGCCGCTGGTCATGCGCGCGCGCACCTCGTGCGTAAAGCGGTTGAGCTTGAGAACGCCATCCAGCCAGTAACCGGTATCATGCTGCCAGCTGCCGTAAAACCCGCCGGACCAGCTGTCGATATCCGCCTTGCCAATCCCTTTGCCGCGAAAACGCATATCGCTGTGACCATAGCTGAAGAATACGCCCTGCCACGCCGCGCTTTCCGCTCCCTGCTGCGCCCGATCGATGCCGATAGTCAACGAGTTGAGGCTGAGCCGATAATCCGCGCCCGCCTCGTTGCTGACGTTCAGTCGACCGTTGCGCACCGTGCCCCAGACATTATGGTCATGTTCAGGCGAGTCGCTATTGGCAAGGCGCTCGCTGAGCGTTTCCAGCTCCTGACGGAATATCAGCGGATCGACGGTCGCTACCGACAGCACCGCCGCTGCGGCAGGCGTAATGACATAGTCAGCGGGCGGCGACGGCTCTACGGCCGCCTCCTCTCCGGACGTCCCGTCCTGCTCGTCTGGCGTCACATCCGGCTGGTTATCAGGTAAAACGTCTGCCTGATTATCCGGCTCGTCTTCATCCTCTGTCGGCGCGTCCGTTTGCGCGTCGTCAGCCGGGGAAGGTTTTTCCGCCTCCTCATCCGAATCTGGATCTGGATCTGGATCGTCTTCGTCCTCCGCTTTATGCGGCGTCAGTGACCAGCCGCCCTGGCCGTCAGCAACCAGATAATATTGATAAGTGCCCAGATCCACGACCTCACCGCTGTTCGCCAGCGCAAACGTCGCGTCGCCATCGCCAATCTGGATAACCTGAAGGCTGTCGCTATGGGTTGGGCTGACGCCGTTGTCGATCACATAAAGCGCGAAATCACCGGTCGCGCGGCCCGTCACCGTCAAAAAATCGCCCTGCAAGGCGGAAATTTTCGTATCCATCAGAAACGTGCCGCTGCCGGACAGCGTTTTCAGGGTCAGCGTGGAATAGCCTTTGGGATCGTAAATAACCGTGCCGCCTGCCAGGGCGACATCGCCCAGGGCAAAATAATACTCGCCGCTAAAGGAAGCGTTGCTGGAAAGGTAGACCGAGCCGGACACGTGATAGCTCGCCTTATCCGTATCGGCGCCGGTAACGATAATAAGGCGCCCTGCGTCATTTACCGTAATATTCCCCTGTAATGAGGACAAAACTTCAGGATTGATATTATTAGGCGTAACAATCAGCGAGCCATTTATGGTGGCATTATTAATAGTCCCGGAGTTCAGATTTCCATATCCATTGCTGTTTATGGTTAAATTTTCCGAGTAGGCCTGCCGGGTGCCGCCCAGAAAGTACGTCCCGCCATTGATAACGGTATCGATATCGCTGCCTTCAACATTGACGAAATAGCCGCTGTTTAGCGTTGTATTTAGCGTTTTCCCGGTCTCCATCCAGAAACGTCCGGCATTAACAGTGGTGTTTTTCATTACCGAACTGGAACCTTCCATATAAATATGGTCCAGCTTACCGGCATTAATCGTCCAGCCCTCCGTCTGCACATAATTATTAATAACAACAAGCGCAGCGCTTTCAATCAGCGCGTTATTCGACAGGGCGTAGCTGTTCGCCTGGCCTGCCAGCAAAAAGGCGCCGCCCGATTTTACCGTCGTCGCGCTATCCTTACCGCCGTTGTTTTGTAACTTCCCACCGTTGTTCACCACGGTACTGTCAGTAACGCCGCCAGCGTTGATTATCTGCACGCCTCCGGCATCGATAGTGGTATGCATAGTGGTCCCGTATACCTGCTGCGTGCTTTCCCCATCGGCACTGCCGATGATTTCGCCCTCCACCAGCACGCCAGCGGCGACGTTTTCCGTAAACGCCACGGATATCTCAGGAAGCAGCAAAAGGATGAACGAAGCCGCGACACCTGATAATATCGATTTTGTCGTTTTCATGATTGCTCATTTTCCATCAGAAAATAAAATGAATGAAACGACGCGCGGTATGTGTTGACGCACATACCGCTTCCCACCCGCTTGCTACCGGCCAGAATGTTTCATTCGATTGTTTTAACGCTACAAATTAAGCGTAAATACTATTCATAAACCCCCACTCTTATCCTTATATAAAAGAAAGATAATTTCCTGATATGCGCGATATAATCACCCTGAAACAAAACAAATTAAAGACATCCGCCTATCACAGAGGAAACTTTATTTTAACAGAGTATCTTTATACCAAAACAGGGCGGAAAGAAAAGCGCGCTTTTACGGCGTTTATTTTCGGAGAAAAAAGATAAGATAAGAAAAAGAAAGGAGATTAACGTCATTACCAGGAAAACTCCTGGCAATTTTTATCGTAAAAAAACCCGCACGGGCGGGCTTTTATCGTCTTTATTTTTTCGTCTGCTGTGCCGCCAGCGTGGTAAACCACGGTGCGACGAAATCGGTTGATTCGCCCCAGCCAGGAATAAGCTTATTCAGCGTGGCGACATTCACCGCCTGTCCGGCCAGCTGCTCCTGCGTGATAGCCGATGCCTTGAACTGATAAGTCGCGGGCGTTGCTTCGCCTGCCAGCTTGTTCGCTATCAGCCGCATATTGACCGCGCCAATCAGTTTGCTGTCCACCGCGACCGTCTGCTTCCAGGGGCTGTTTTTCTCTCGCATCAGCTGGAGATCCTGGTTAGAGGCATCGATGCTGTAGAGTTTGATCTCGGTCCGGCCGTTTTCCTGGAGCGCTTTATAAGCGCCCTGGGCAAAAGCGTCCCAGGCCCCCCAAATCGCGTCAATTTTGCCTTTAGGGTATTTAGCCAGGATCGCGCCCACCTTGTTCGCGGTATCGCCCTGCACGTCAGAAGAGACCGCGCCGATAGATTCCAGCTGATGGATGCCCGGATTGGCCTGCAGCACTTTTTCATAGACCACCTGACGGCGCTCCATGGCCGGAAAGCCCGCGACCCACAGCTTGACGATATTGGCTTTACCGCCGCTGTCTTTCACCAGGCGATCGAGCGAAAGCTGCGCCAGCGACGCGTCATCCTGCGCGGTCACGGTTACGCCCGCTATCGGCTGATTAACCGGCGTGTCGAACACCGACACTTTAATGCCCGCATCGGCAATACGCTTTACCAGCGCCGTTGCGTAGGGATCTTTGCCGTGCGACAGAATGATGCCGTCATACTTCTGGCTGATGGCCTGCTCCACAAAATCCTGAAAGCGGGCGTCGTCGCCGTTGCTCAGAAAGGCGCTGACCTTAAAGCCCAGCTGGCGGCCCTGCTGGATAGCGCCCGCGACAAACTGGGTGGTGTTGTCGTCAGATCCCAGATTGCGGATCACCGCCACACGAACGGGGCCGTCATGGCTGGCGATAGCGGCAGGCACCGCAACCGTATCGGCAAAGGCGGTAGTGCTGGTCAGCAGGCTGACGGCCAGCAGTGAAAGCGTTAATTTTTTCATCGTTATCCCTACGCCTGGCGGCGCTGAATGTAAGTGATTGCCAGCGCAGCGGCCAGCACCAGACCTTTGATAATATCCATGGCGTAATAAGGCACGGAAAGCATGACCAGACCGTTTTGCAGCACGCCGAGGATCACCGCGCCCAGCAGCGTGCCCAGCGCATTCGGCTTGCCGGAGCCGGCCAGCGACAGGCCGATCCACGCCGCCGCAACGGCATCCATCAGATAGCCGCCGCCGGCATTCACCTGCGACGAACCAATGCGCGAAGCCAGCAGAATGCCGCCCAGTCCCGCCAGCAGCGAGGCGAGCACGTAAGCCAGTACGCGATAGCGATTCGTGCGAATGCCGGAAAGCCGCGCCGCTTCCGGGTTGCCGCCGATGGCATACATGCGGCGGCCATGCTTTGTCAGCGACAGGCCAAGCTGCGCCACCACGGTAACCACCAGCATAATGATAACGATGGTTGGCACCTGGCCCAGTAGCGAAAAGTCCGGCGGCACGATCCCTTCGGCCATCTCGCCGCTTGGCATCACCATATTCTCCGTGACAGAGCCGCCGAAGCTCCAGGTCATCGCCACGCCCTGCACGATAAACAGGCTTGCCAGCGTGGCCAGCATATCGGGAATTTTCAGCACTACGATCAGAAAGGCGTTAAACAGCCCGACCAGCGTGCAGAGCAGCAGCGTCAGCGTTATCGCGGCTGTAGGGCCAAAGCCGTACCAGACAAACAGCGAGATCACCAGCGAGTTTGCCAACGATGCAGTAGATCCCACGGAGAGATCGAAGCCGCCGATGGTCAACGAGATCGAGACGCCTACGGCAATCACCGTCACAATGGCGATGGCGCGCAGAATATTGATGATATTGGCTGGCTCCAGAAAGCTGTCCGAAGCCAGGCCGAAGGCGGCGATCAGCGCCACCACCGTTAACAACATTCCCCATTTATAAAGGAATTCAAACAGCTGGTGACGCAGCCCAGGCGTCGCCTTCAGGGAAAGTTCTTTGCTGCTCACGCAGGGGTTCCTCCGGTGGAATAAAGTAAAAGCGTTTCTTCATCGGCCTGACGCGCATCCATCTCCGCCACGATTTTACCGTCCCACAGCACGCAGATGCGGTCGCATAGCCCTACCAGTTCGGCAAACTCGCCCGAGGCGTAAATAACCCCTTTTCCCTGGCGGGCCAGCGCGTCGATTAGCGTGAAGAGATCGGTTTTGGCCTTGATATCAACGCCCTTGGTTGGCTCATCAAAAATCAGGACGTCAGCGTCGTTGCGCAGCCATTTGCCGATGGCCACTTTCTGCTGATTGCCGCCGGAAAGACGGCGCAGGGATTGCTCCGGGCCGAGAGTGCGCACGCCCAGCTGGTGAATAATCTCTTCGGCCCAGCGCCAGGCCTGCCGGTGACCGAAAAGCCCCCAGCGGGAAAAGCTGGTATCCGCGCTGATGCTAAGGTTCATTGCCACCGACTCGTCGATAAAAATGCCCTCTTTGCGGCGCTCCTCCGGGATCAGCGCCATGCCGTTCGCTACCGCAGCGGAAGGCGAAGTGGGCCGCCACGGTTTGCCATGCAGCTCGCCCCGACCGATGCGGCTTTTGCTGGCGCCGAACAGCGCTTTGCACAGCTCCGTTTTTCCCGCGCCCGCCAGGCCGGCGATACCCAGGATCTCTCCCTTGCGCAGCGTTAAAGAGATATTGTGCAGCAGCGCGTCGTCGTGCAGCGCCTCGACATGCAGCAGCGTTGCGCCGTTGCTGGCCGGACGACGCGGCGGATAGATATCCGCCAGCTGGTGGCCCAGCATCTTTTCCACGATTTGTTCGCCGCTCAGCGCGCTCATCGGCACGGTTTCAATCAGGCGCCCGTCGCGCAGCACCGTAAGCCGATCGCAAATCGCGCGCAGTTCGTGGATACGGTGGGAGATAAACACTACGCCGATACCGCTTTTTTGCAGGCGGCGAACCACCGCAAACAGGCGTTCGCTTTCATGCCGATCCAGCGGCGCAGTGGGTTCATCCAGGATCAAAAAGCGGCAGTGATGGGAGAGCGCACGGGCCAGCAGGATTTGCTGTTTCTCCGCCAGCGTGCAGCGATCGACGCGGCGATTGACGTCAATATCCACCTCCAGCTGCGCCAGCAGCGCACGAGCCTGGCGACGGATAGCACGCCAGCGATAAATTTGTCCGCCTTCGGCCAGGCGATCCAGCATGATGTTTTCCGCCACGCTGAGCGTGGAAACCAGCGCCACATCAACTTCCTGCTGCACCAGATGAATGCCCAGCTTCTTTGCATCACGCGGAGAACGAATCGATACCGGCTCGCCATCCAGCAGGATATCGCCGCTGTAATGCTCATGGGCACCCGACAGCACGGCCATCAGCGTTGATTTTCCTGCGCCGTTAGCGCCGGTCAGCGCATGAACACTGTGGCCGTCAAGGCGAAAGTCGACGTCGGTCAGCGCGGCAAAACCGCCAAAAGCGATGGCGATCTGCCGCATTTCAAGATGGTTCACTGCGGTCATAGCGAGCGCTCTCTGAAGGGTAAGCTGCCTTATTTTTTAATGGATTATCACGACAGGCAACGAACGAAAGGAGATAAGCTAACACGAAATGTTATTAGCCATCCAGACGCCCAGCCATTTAAGCGGTTAAAACCAGCGGCATCCCGTTACGCAGCATGAACAGAGGTAATCAGAAGATTAAGCAGGGTTTCGCTCGGTCAGGACGGCGAGGAAAAGTACAGAAAAGAAAAAGGTGAAAACAAAAGACCGCCAGCATCCAACAGGATCGGGGAAACAGACGCAGGTCACCCCATCAGCCGTCGCTGGCGTACATTCGCCAGTCATTGCGGCAACCGCAGTATGGACGCACCGTTAACAGTAAAAGAATTTTAATGATGGTTTTCATATAGCCGCGCGTTCGTTTTTCAGAAAACGGCGAGTAATTTCGGGCAAATAGCAGCCAGGCTATATCCACTGGTTACTTAACAAGGCGTATTAATTCCGCCTTGAATATGGCCGCAGTTATCCAGGATTATTTACATAACTTTGGATAACCGCGGCCTCTCTATAGCTTCAGGACTTGTGGTGTCTTAAGTTATCAGGGGCGAGATCCGGAATCGCCAGGATAAACGCAACCATATCCGGGGACATAAATACCATCAGTACCACACTGACCAGCTTTATATTGCGTTTGAGATGAAGACACCGTGGCATATGACAAGGTTGATACCCCAAAAGACAGACATGCACCGAGTAACAATAATTTTACTAATTTCATATTTCCTCCAGAGTTTAAAGTACCTAAAATCAATAAAATTATTAGCATAATAAGTATGAAAAGTGTCTAAACACTTGCCTGATACCACAATGAGGCGAAGGGCTTTATGCTCGGTTGATAAAATCCAGATCACCTTTATTCTTCTTTAATAACAGCGCCTTACTTATATTATTATTTTATATCTGTCAAAAGGGCACCGAACAATGTTCTTATAAAGTGGCGGACTTACTGTAAAAAATGAAAAATCGAGATGGTGCAGGAAGCTATTGTTTGTAGCAGTTGAATGTACGCTCCGTATAGGCTAATTTCTGTGTTAACAGATTAAATTCCTTAACAACCATTTATTTTAACAGGCGTTAATCTTACGTACCATCTGGTAAATGCATAGCTTTTATGCCGATAAAAATTATGATATTGCAACGCATCAGCCATTTTCATACAGCCGTCCCTTTTTTAACGAGATAAGGGACGAATGCCAGTTACAAAAGCTTAATTTTTAATATCGTCTTAACAACAGCAGATTAAAACCTCCTTAAAAAAAGTTCCTGTCACAAAAAAAGGACGATTAATAATGGCGCTTCAGGATCAAATTAACGCCGCTCTTAATAAAAAATTAGAAAGCAGTCAGGCAAGAAAGGCTGGCGGGGGATTTTTACGGCAAAAAAATACCCCGCTAACTTAGCGCCAGCAGGGTATTTATCAGACGCTTAGCCTACAAACGCCTGTCGTTTTCGTCCGGAACGGGCTTATTTAGCCGCAGCGAAATTCTCTGCCGCCACGTCCCAGTTAACCACTTCCCAAAACGCTTTGATGTAGTCAGGACGTTTGTTCTGATATTTCAGGTAGTAAGCGTGTTCCCACACGTCCAGGCCCACGATTGGGGTACCGGAAGCGCCAGCGATCGCTTCGCCCATCAGCGGGTTGTCCTGGTTAGCGGTAGAGACTACAGCCAGCTTGCCGTCTTTCTTAACCAGCCACGCCCAGCCGGAGCCGAAACGGGTAGCGGCCGCTTTTTCAAACGCTTCTTTGAAGGCATCAACGCTGCCGAAATCTTTTTCGATAGCCGCTTTCAGCTCGCCGCCCAGCGTGGTGCCGGTTTTCAGACCTTTCCAGAAAAAGCTGTGGTTAGCGTGGCCGCCCGCGTTGTTACGCAGTACGGTTTTCTTATCGGCAGGCACCTGATCCAGTTTGGTGATCAGCTCTTCTACCGGCAGGTCAGCGAACTCGGTGCCTTCCAGCGCGGCGTTCGCGTTGTTCACGTAAGTCTGGTGATGTTTAGTATGATGGATCTCCATCGTCTGCTTGTCGAAATGCGGTTCCAGTGCGTCGTATGCGTAAGGCAGGGATGGCAGTGAATAACTCATGTTCATCATCTCCATTGGTTTTTTTGGCAGCACGTCCCGATGGAGTGCCGCGTAAGCAGTCGGATCATTATAGTTAAATTAATGATCTGGAAAAGGGTTATCAATGCCCCGATCTTTATAAGGTTATTATAGACAGCACGCTGGTGAAGGGCGTCAGAACCTTATTGATGACCTACAGAGCAAAATGGTCTAAGCCGTTTACGCCTGACAAAACAGAGCCGACTGCTGCGGCTATCGTCTGTGGCATTGATAAGACAGGATAACTTTCCACATAACTTTTTTCAGGACAGGGAGTTTTGCAAAAGTGAAGATCGGTGAGGTATCAAAATGGCATCCCTTCGTTGATTCTGAAGGAACAGTGTAGGATCTCTCTTTTCTCAACAAACCTTTACCCCACCCCTGAAATAACAAAACCCACCTTAAGGTGGGTTTCGCCAGAATTTCTTCTGGTATTCAGAATCGCCTTTACCGGACCTGGCCTGACCCTGTTAAAAATGGTTCGGAACCATCCTTATTGGGGTAGCGGGATGTCTGGGCTAACCAGTCTGCTGCATCCTTTGCAGTACCAAAGTACTACGCATAAAGATTAACCAGATTTGATGCGTTGGTCAAATTTGGTTAAGAGAAAACAGGCACGCCGCAGGCGCCGCAATACTCTTTGGGATAAGCGTTGTCGCTTTCCAGTTTGCGTTACTGATGTCAGGCGGGCTGCTGCTGGCGCTGTTAATCTTCAGCCTCGCCCACGGCATTTTTACCTGATTTTGGGCAGGAAAAATGTTCGTTTCGCTTTTCCACCGCACCCCAAGCCGGGCTTTATATTTTCTCCGTGCTGGCACGAAGCTGTAGCGTTACCGGCAGCTCGTTCCAGACCGGCGGATCTTCTCCCTGTAGCGCAGCCAGCAGGCGTTTACCGGCCAGCTTGCCCATTTCGCTGTAGGGCAGCGTCACCGTGGTTAGCGGCGGCGAGCAGACGGCGGAAAGCTGTCCGCCGCCGATACTGGCTATCGCCAGCTGACTGGGCACCGCAATCCCCGCCGCGTGGCAGGCCATCATCGCACCACAGGCTACCTCTTCCGCCGTGCAGATCAGCACGTCGATTTCGGGCCAGGTAAGCTGAATATCCGCCAGCAGCGCGTGGCCAGCGGCAAAGCCGGGCGGCAAAGGCGAAGTTACGACGCGATGCGGCGACAAATTATGCGCCAGCATCCCGCTGTGCCAGCCGTTCAGCAGCTGGCTGAACAGCGTGTTGCTGGTTTGCGTGCAGAGCAGACCGGGATGACGAAACCCCTTCTCCACCAGCGCCTGTACCAGCAGCCGTACCGCTTTGGCATAGTCGACGCCCACGCTGATGCCCGCCGAATCATGATGCACGCCGCCTATGTCGATAACCGGCAGGCCGGAGTTGCTCAGCAGCCGATGCGCCGCCTCCACGTTATCAAAGTTAAAATGCACCATCGCCGCAGGATTGTAAGAGAGCAACATTTCTATCAGCTCGTTCTCGCCCGCCGCAGAATGGTTGGCCTCTGCCAGCATGACGTTGTATCCCTCAGGCCGCAGTATCGCCTGTAACGCTTCCGACACCGCCGCGCAGCCTGGCGTAACGAAAGAAGGCACCACCATCGTGATTAGCTTTGAGGAAGCTGACGCCAGATTGCGCGCCTGCACGTTAGGTACGTAGCCCAGTTCGGCTATCGCCGCCTCGATCCTTTCACGAATATCGGAAGAGACTTTTTCCGGCATCCGCAGCGCGCGTGATGCGGTCATCGTACTGACGCCAACCAGACGGGCGACATCGGCCAGCGTACTTTTCCCGGTACTGCGCCGCCGTTTTTCTGCCATGCATTCTCCTGCAGCCAGCTGTTTCAACTGGACGCAGCTTAAAACCAAAAGCCCGGTCGCGCCACGTTAAAAGCGATCCTTCACCTTGTTATGCGAGGCGGCGCAGAAAGGTTGCAGGCGGCGCTCATCCTTATTTCCCTCCGGGCCAGGCGGCATAAAGCGCCATTGATCATGCTTCGTGTGCAGCAGAAATGTTAGCGATAACACATATTTTAACATTGCTGATGTTAGCGCTAACTTTTGCGACAACAATCACGGAAAAGCGTACAGAAAACCACCTAAAGTGCAGGCAGACCCTTACCGGAGAGCGAACATGCTGTCGAACTGGCTTCAACCTGAAAATATTCAGCTGACCGAAAGCGTCGGCCACTGGCAGGAAGCAATCCGCCAGGCTGCCGCGCCGCTGCTGGCGCAGCAGGCTATTACACCGGACTACCTGGAGGCGATTTTCCGCTCTCATGCTCAGCTTGGCCCTTACTACGTGCTGGCGCCCGGCCTCGCCATGCCTCATGCGCGCCCCGAAGAAGGTGCGCTGAAAAACGGGCTTTCTCTGCTGCGTATTAATCAGGGAGTCAGCTTCGACAGTGCTGAAAACGATCCCGTATACGTGGTGATCTTGCTGAGCGCCGTCTCCGGCGAAGAGCACATCAGAATGATCGGCGAACTGGCCGGTTTGTTCAGCGACGACTTCCGTCTACAGCAGCTGCTGTCGGCGACCACGCTGTCGGCCCTTGCGGCCGCCGTTAGCGATCCCTCTCTGGAGAAAACCTCATGAAAAAAGTGCTGATTGTGTGTGGCAATGGTTTGGGCAGCAGCTTTATTGTCGAAATGAACGTGAAAAAAATCCTGGCGGAACTGGGAAAGACGGCGGAGGTCAGCCATACGGATTTAACGACCGCGCGCTCGGAACCGGCAGATTTAATTTTAAGCGCCCAGGATATCGCCGATCGGCTTGCCGATCACGAGGCGCAGGTATTTGGCCTGAGCAACCTGCTCGATAACGCCAGAATTAAAGAGATCCTGGCCGAGCACTTATAAAAACGCGGCAACTCAAACGCACGGAGTCGTTTATGCTTCAGTTTATTATTAATGACGTTCTCGGAACGCCAGCAATTTTGGTCGGCCTTTTTTCCCTGATCGGCTTATTGCTGCAAAAGAAAGCTTTTTCAGAAGTCATTTCCGGCACGCTGAAAACTATCATGGGCTTTTTAATCCTGATTGCCGGCGCTAACCTGATTGCGACAACGCTGACGATATTCAGCCAGCTGTTTGAGCACTCTTTTAATATTCAGGGCGTGGTGCCCAACACCGATGCAATGGCCGCGCTGGCGCAGAAAAGCTACGGCACGGCTACGGCGATGATTATGGTGTTTGGGATGCTGATTAATATTCTGCTGGCACGCATTACGCCGCTGAAATATATCTTTTTAACCGGCCACCATACGCTTTATATGTCTGCGATGCTGGCGGTGATCCTGTCGGTCGGCGGCTTCAGCGGTTTCTGGCTGGTGGCAACCGGCTCGCTGATTTTAGGCGCGATGATGGTGATCAGTCCGGCTATCCTGCAGCCCTTTACCCGCAAGATTACGCGTTCCGATGATTTGGCGCTGGGCCACTTTGGCTCGACCGGCTACCTGCTGGCGGCGCTGGTCGGCAAGGTGGTGGGCAAAGGCAGTCCTTCCACAGAAGAGCTGAAGGTGCCGAAAACGCTGAATTTCCTGCGCGACTCATCGGTGGCGATTTCGCTTACCATGATGATCCTGTTTGTGGCGCTGGTGCTGGTGGCCGGCAAAACCTTTACCGAAAGCCAGGTCAGCGGCGGTCAGAACTTCCTGGTTTTTGCCGTTATCCAGTCCATTACCTTTGCCGCAGGCGTTTATATCATCCTGGCGGGCGTGCGGATGGTCATAGCGGAAATCGTGCCGGCTTTTAAAGGCATCGCCGACAAGCTGGTGAAGGACGCTAAACCGGCGCTGGACTGCCCGACGGTGTTCCCCTTCGCGCCCAATGCGGTAATTATCGGTTTTCTGTGCAGTTTTGCCGCCGGTTTGATCAGCATGTTCCTCTGCCCGCTGTTCGGCCTGAGCGTGATCGTACCGGGCCTGGTGCCGCATTTCTTCTGCGGCGCAACGGCCGGCGTCTATGGCAACATTACCGGCGGTCGCCGTGGCGCGATGATTGGCGCTTTCGTGCAGGGCCTGCTGATCTCTTTCCTGCCGGCCATCCTGCTGCCGCTGATGGGCGAGCTTGGCTTCGCTTCCACCACCTTTGGCGATGCGGATTTCGGCGTAATCGGCATTATCCTCGGCAAGCTTATCGCTCTGTTCCATTAAGGCCGCATAACAGGACAACTTCCATGAACGCGAAATTTTCACCTTCTTTAATGTGTATGGATTTAACCCGGTTCCGTGAGCAAATAGAGGCAATGAATGATAAAGCCGCTTTTTATCATGTCGATATTATGGACGGCAGTTACGTAAAAAATATTACGCTGTCGCCGTTCTTTATCGAGAACCTGCGCAAAATAACCGATGTGCCGATTGATGTGCATCTGATGGTTAATCATCCGGAAGATATTATTCCAATGTGCCTGGAGGCGGGCGCGGACATTATCAGTTTTCATCCCGAAACGGCGAATAACAAAATATTCCGCCTGCTGATGCAGATTAAAGAAGCGGGTAAACGCTGCGGCGTGGTGCTTAATCCGGCCACGCCCGCGGCAGCCATTATGGAATATGCGCATCTGCTGGATAAAGTTACGGTAATGTCAGTGGATCCGGGCTTTGCCGGGCAGCAATTTATTCCGCAAACGCTGGATAAAATTCGTCAGCTGATCCGGCTTCGCGAACAGCATGGCTGGCGCTACCTCACGGAAATCGACGGCTCCTGCAATGCGGCCACCTTCGGGCAGATTGCAGCTTCCGGCGTCGAGGTGTTTATCGTCGGCACCTCCGGACTGTTCAGCCTGGCGGACGATATGAACGACGCCTGGGCGCGGATGGAAGCTAACTTTTCTCAGCAGATCGCCGCTGCCTGAGCAAGCTTTCCGGCTGCCTGAAGGAGCTTGACTGCCGCCTGAGTGAGCTGTTCAGTCCATGAGTAAGCTTTCTGGCCAGCAGACGGCGCGCGGGCCGCCGCTGTGGTTAGCGCAGTACGGCCCGCAGGGAGTTATCCAGCGCGCCGACCAGCCAGTCGATATCGCTTTCCTGAAAAGCCAAAGGCGGACGCAGCTTTAACACGTTGCCGTAAGGCCCGGCCACCGAGGTCAGCACGCGGTTTTCACGCAGCTTTTCGGTGACATCCAGCGCCAGCTGTTTGTCCGGCGTTTTGCTACTCTTGTCTTTGACCAGCTCAAAGCCGATAAACAGCCCCGCGCCGCGCACGTCGCCTACGCATTCGTACTTCTCTTTCAGCGTCAGCAACTCTTTCAGCAGTTTTTCGCCCACGACGCGGCTGTGTTCCTGCAGCTGTTCTTCTTTAATCACCTGTAACACTGCCTGCGCCGCCGCCATCGCCACCGGATTGCCGCCAAACGTATTGAAATAGGGAATATCGTCGCTGAAAGCGGCCAATACGTCGCTTTTCGCCAGCAGTCCGGATACCGGAATGCCGTTGCCCATCGGCTTGCCGGTGGTAACGATATCCGGCACGACGCCGTGCCGCGCAAAGCCCCAGAATGCCTCACCGGTACGGGCAAAGCCGGGCTGCACTTCGTCGGCGATAAAGATGCCGCCGTTGTTGTGCACCACTTCAATCGCCTTTTGCAAAAAGCCTTTCGGGCCGGGCAGCACGCCATCGGAGGAGAAAATCGAGTCGGCAAGGAAGCCGGCGAATTTAATACCGTGTGCGGCCATATCGTCGATCTGCCGCTGGATTTCGTTGGCGAACCAGTCGCCCAAATCCGGCGCGGTGACGCGATAGCGATCGGGCGGCGAAACCAGGCGGGTGGTGGTGGCCAGCGGCTGGCCGGAGCCTAAAGCAGGCGAAACGCCGGAGGTCAGATCGCTGGTGCCGTGATAGGCCTCCTGGCTGACGATAATACCCGTGCCGCCGCTGAAGGCCCGCGCCACGCGGATAGCCAGGTCGTTCGCCTCCGAACCGGTGCACATATACATCGCCCGATCGATTTCGCCGGGCAGCGTCGACAGCAGCGCTTCCGAATAGTCGAGAATGCGCTCATGCAGATAGCGAGTATGGGTATTAAGCTGCTGCATTTGCTGATATACCGCATCAATGACCGCAGGATGGCAGTGGCCGATGCTCGCCACGTTGTTATAGGCATCCAGATATTTTTCTCCGGCGGCATCCCATAGATATTGCCCTTCGCCCCGCACCAGATGCACCGGCTTGCGGTAAAACAGCCGGTAGGATTCGCCCAGCACCCGGCTGCGTTTATCGGTAAGTTTCCGCACGTCGGCGTCCAGACCGGCGGCGTGCTCTGCGCGAAAACTGTTGGTATCCATGATGGTCGAACGTGTAGCCATGATAACTCCCGTTGCGAAAGGATGAAGGCGTGCAGCCGTCTTTTTATAATGACTCTTTTTTGTTTTAATGCAACAAAATACACATATGCAATAAAATACACATGCACGGCGATCGTTTGTCGGTTAGGCTGGTGCCCTTGTCCGGTTAAGGAACGCAATCATGCTTCAGGAATCGCGTCTGCATCGCATTCGCGCGCTGCTGGCTACGTTGGGTCATGTCAGCACCGAGCGCATTATCAAAGAGTTAGGCGTTTCACGCGAAACCGCCAGAAGAGACATTATCGAGCTGGAGGCGCTGGGCGCGGCCCGTCGCGTACACGGCGGGCTGATGTCGCTGACGGCGGAGCCGGAACCGCCGCTGATGGTGCGCAGCGAAGTCCGCGCCAGAGAAAAACGCGCTATTGCGCGTGCCGCCGCGCGGCTGTTAACGCCGGGCCAGACGCTGTTTATCGACGCTGGCAGCACCACCACCATGCTGGCGGAAGAGCTACGCACCATGTCCGGCCTGACCATCATCACCAACAGCCTGCAGGCGGCGCTAAAACTTTCCGCTGCCGAAGAGGGCGAGCAGCTGAACAACAGCATTATTCTGCTGGGTGGTGCGATGCTGGCCGGTGCGCAGGAAACGCGCGGCGAGCTGACGGTGGCGGAAATTTATCGCTACCGCGCCGACGTGGCGATGCTGTCGCCGACCGGCATCGACAGCAAAAACGGTGCCAGCAGCTTTCATCCTTACGAAGCGGCCATCGCGCGCGCGATGGTGCATCAGGCGGCGCGATCGATCCTGCTGGCCGATCACAGCAAGCTGGGCGTGAGCAGCCGGATGCAGTATGCCCGGCCTGAACAGATCGCATTGCTGGTCACCGACAGCGGCGCGGCGGGCGTTCAGGCTTTCGCCTCGCTGGAAACGGCACTGCCGCAGGTGGTGGTGGCGTAACGGCCACCTGCGCCGAGAGATCAGGCGGTCAAATCAGCCGCTGCGGATGGGTATAAACCGTGGCGCGGCCCGGCTTGCTGAAGCCGACCAGCGTCAGATTGCTGCGCTGCGCCACCTCAACCGCCAGTTTGGTCGCGGCGGAAACCGCAAAGAGAATTTCCACGCCGCACATGGCGGATTTCTGCACCATCTCGTAGCTGGCGCGGCTGGAAACCAGCACCGCGCCCTGCTGCCAGCTGGCCTGCTGACTGCGCAGGCCGAGCAGCTTATCCAGCGCCACGTGACGACCTACGTCTTCACAGCCGCCCGCCAGATTGCCGTCTGGCGCTATCCAGGCCGCCGCGTGCGTGCAGCCGGTCAGCTGCCCGACGGGCTGGTAGCTTTTCAGCTGCGACAGCGCGCCGTCCAGCCGATCCAGCGAAAAGGTTTGGCTGAAAGGCAGCGGCTGCACGGGCTTGCCGATTTCCGCCAGCTGCTCCACGCCGCAGACGCCGCAGCCCGTGCGGCCCGCCATTGCCCGGCGCTGCGCTTTCAGCCCCATAAAACGGCGGCTGGACAGCTCTATCTGCACCTCAAGCCCGCCGCAGGAAGGCTGAATATCAATGCCGTAAATATCGCCGGGCGAGCTGATAATCCCTTCGGAGAGGGAAAAACCGATGGCGAATGCCTCGAGATCTTTCGGCGTTGCCATCATCACCACATGCGAAATGCCGTTATACACCAGCGCCACCGGCACCTCATCGGCCAGCCAGTCCTCCTGTGCCGTCTCCAGCGTACCGCGCTGCCAGACCTCAATCTGACTGACGCCGGCCATGCTCTGTTCACCCGCCTTGCTCATTTCACTCACCTGTCTTTCCCGTCACTCAAGCCGCGCCGCTAATTTTTTCGCCTGTAATTTTGAACCCGCAAGAGAACGACCGCAAAACAATAATCCGCGCAACGGTGTTTTCCGGCGGCAAAAAGCACAAAAAGAAACGGATAACCAATCGCTGCCAGGGCCTCGGGTTGCAACCGGCCTGGTGGACAGCGACGGTCGCAGACCGGAACACGGACATGCCGTAGAGGCTTTTTTGCTGCGTGCAGCAAACCGTCGTGGTTAAAAAACATCCCTTAAATTACGCTTAACAAGGAAGTTGACGAGAGCGGACGCTATAATTTTAGCCATAAGCGCGTTTTTCAGGCCGCCGCAGGCGCGCAATACGTGATGCGGCGGCCCTGCTTTACCGGTAAGTTGAGCGTGACAGGAGATTGACCACCGCGCGCCATGCGGGTTTACGCCGCTTTAGAGGCGAAACAGACTATTTGAAGACCGGGTGACCGACTACCGGGCAAAAAGTGCGGCTAATGCGCGTTCCGCCGACGATATTAGCGCGCCAGATAACAGGAATTCCTGATGACTATTCGCATAATCCCGCAGGATCCGCTGGAGAAAAGCGAAACAAAAATGGCGGAGACGATCCCGCCGTTACTTTTCCCCAGGCTGAAAAATTTGTATGCCCGCCGCGCCGCGAGACTGCGTCAGCTGGCAGAGAAAAATCCGTTGGGCGACTATTTGCGCTTTGCGGCCGTTATCGCCAGCGCGCAGGAGATAGTGCTTTACGATCATCCGCTGCGGCTGGATTTGCAGGCGCGTCTGGCGGAAGCCGCACGCATCGGCAAACCGCCGCTGGATATCAACACGCTGCCCCGCGATCCGCACTGGCAGCGTCTGCTCCATTCGCTGATCGCTGAAATGAAGCCGGAAATGTCCGGTCAGGCGCTGGCGGTACTGGAGAATCTGGAAAAAGCCTCTGCGCCGGAGCTGGAAGCCATGGCTAACGCGCTGTTCGCAAATGACTTTTCACAAATAGCCAGCGACAAATCGCCTTTTGTCTGGGCGGCGCTCTCGCTGTACTGGGCGCAGATGGCGGCGCTGATCCCCGGCCGCGCGCGCGCCGAATATGGCGAACAGCGGCAGTTTTGTCCGGTGTGCGGCAGCGTGCCGGTTTCCGGCGTAGTGCATATGGACCAGCAGGAGGACGGCCTGCGCTATCTGCACTGCAATCTGTGCGAAAGCGAATGGCACGTGGCGCGCGCGCGATGCAGCAACTGTGAGCAAACGCAGGACCTGCACGCCTGGTCGCTGGAAGGCAATCTCGCGTCCATTAAGGCCGAAAGCTGCGGCGACTGCGGCACCTATATGAAACTGCTCTACCAGGCAAAAGATCCGGCCGTAGAAGCGGTTGCCGACGATCTCGCCTCGCTGGTGCTGGATGCGCGAATGGAGCAGGAAGGCTTTTCACGCAGCAGCCTGAACCCATTCCTGTTTCCGGGAGAATAACGTGATAAACAGGCCATTCGGTTTTGAAGGGGAATTCGCGTAATGAAATTAATCGGCAGCTATACCAGTCCTTTTGTACGGAAAATTTCGGTCATTTTGTTGGAAAAAGGCATCACCTTTGAATTTATCAACGAATCGCCCTGGACCGACGAAAGCCACGTTCCGCACTACAATCCGCTGGGTAAAGTCCCGGCGCTGGTGGCTGGGGAAGATACCTGGTACGACTCGCATATCATCGCCGCTTACCTGGAGCAGCTGGATATCGCCCCGGCGCTGATGCCGCATGATCGGCTGGCGGCGCTGAAGGTACAGCAGCTGGAAGCGCTGGCGGATGGGATCGGCGATGCGGCGGTGATCCTGCTGCGCGAACAGATGAGGCCGCCGGAGCTACAGATGGAGAGCCAGCTGCTGCGCCAGCGCGAAAAAATCGCGCGCGGTCTCGACGCGCTGGAACAAGAGGCGGCCAAAGGCACCACGATCAACGGCGAGGCCATCAACGTGGCGGATATAGCCGTCGCCTGCCTGATAGGCTTCCTGAATTTTCGCCGCGTGATCCCTAACTGGTGCGTGGAACGGCCTGCGCTGGTCAAACTGGCGGAAAAAATGTTCCAGCGGGAAAGCTTCGCCCGCACGGTGCCGCCATCGGCCTGATGGTGACCCCGTTTACCGCCGCCCGGATAACGGCGCCTCCGCCGCGGCGCCTTAGCGCCGGGGCAAGCTGATGGTCATCGTCAGCGCAGGTCATGCCGCACACGGTAAAACTACGCTGCTGCAGGCGCTGACCGGCGCGGCGCTCGATCGGCTGCCGGGTGAAAAGCCTCAGGACAGCACGGTCGATCTCAACTACGCCTGGTGGCCGAGGCCGGATGGACGGATCTTCAGTTTTATCGACGTGCCGGGCCATCAAAAGCACCTCGCTAATATGCTCAGCGGCGTCACCGGCCCGGATCACGCGCTGCTCGCCGTGGCGGCCGATGACGGCATCATGCCGCAAACCCGCGAACATCTGGCGATCCTGCAACTGAGCGGGCAGCCGCCGCTGACCATCGCAATTACCAAAGCCGACCTGGCCAACGCCGCACGCATCAGCGACACCGAGCGGGAAATCCGTACGCTGGCCGCGCTGATGGGCTGGCCGGACGTCACGCTGTTTGTCACCAGCGCGCTGAACGCCACCGGCATCAGCGCCCTTGCCGACCATATCAGCCAGCTGCCACCGCGCGCGATCGCGCCCTGTAAACGCTTTCGCCTGGCTATCGATCGCGCCTTCAGCGTGCCGGGTACGGGCACTGTGGTCACGGGCACCGCGCTGGGCGGCGAGGTTCGCGTCGGTGACAGGCTCTGGCTGACCGGCATGAATAAAAGCGTCCGCGTGCAGGGTCTGCGGGCGCAAAACCAGCCTGCCAGCGTCGCCTGCGGCGGCCAGCGGCTGGCACTTAACCTTGTTGGCGGCGTCGAAAAAAGCGAGCTGTCCCGCGGCGACTGGCTGCTGCAAGAGCCGCCCGCCGTGCTTTCCAGCCGGGTGGTGGTGGCGCTCCAGCCGCTTCAGCCGTTAAAACAGGCGCAGCGGCTGCATATTCATCATGCCGCCAGCCATATCACCGGCAGCGTGACGCCGATGCAGGATAACCTGGCCGAGCTGACGCTGGATAAACCGCTGTGGCTGGCAGATAACGATCGGCTGATCCTGCGCGATATCACGGCCCGGCAAACGCTGGCGGGCGCTCGCGTGGTGCTGTTGATGCAGAAAAAAGGCTGTATGCCACAGCCCGACGCGACGCGCTGGCTACAGCAGCTGGCCAATGCGCAGGACGATGAGGCAACGCTGCGGCTTTTGCTTCAGGCCCGCCCCTGGCGCAAAACGCAGCTGGCCTGGGCACGCCAGCTGACCGCCGAAGGCTTTTCCGCTGCGCTCAGCGCCATTGCGCCGGTTGAAGCGGGCGACTATCTGCTGCTGGCAGAGGTTACCGCAGGATGGCGGCGGCAGGTGCTGGATACGCTGGCGGGCTACCATCGCAAGCACGAAGACAGGCCGGGGCTGGGGCGAAGCCGCCTCAGAAGGATGGCGCTGCCCGGCCTGCCGGAAGCAATCGGGCTGGCGGTTATCGACTTATTGCTGGCCGACGGCGCGCTGGCGTTTCGCTATGGCTGGCTGCGTCTGCCTGCTTTCTCCGTCAGCTTTACGCCAGAAGAGCAGGCGCTGTGGCAGCAGGCCAAACCGCTGCTGGTGCAGGATAGCGGGTGGGTACGCGATATGGCAGCCTGCCTGAACGCCGACGAGGCGCTGATGCGTCTGACGCTGCAAAAAGCCGCCAGCAGCGGCGAAATTGCGGCGATTGTTCACGATCGCTACTACTCCCGCGCGCTGATTGAACGGTTTGCCGACACCATTCGCCAGCGGCATCAGCAGGGGCTTGCCACCCGCGCGGCGGACTTTCGCCGCCTTTTCGCTATGGGCCGCAAGCTGGCGGTGCAGATCCTGGAATTTTTCGACCACAGCGGCTTTACCCATCGTCAGGGCAGCGATCATCTGCTGCGCGACGACAGCATGTTCCCCTAATCCTCCTTTTTCCCTAACGCTTCCCTTATTGATGCGACACAAATTTAGCCCGCTGATTTTGTGGGATAAATAAGCCTGTTTTTTAAACAAAGGGATTTGAGCTTATATGAAAATTTTCAGTAAGCGCCGCTGGCCGTTTATCGCGCTGATTGCTATCGCCACGCTGCTGGTCGTCGCCGGCAGCGCGGTAGTGCTGCACAAAACCAGCGACACCGCTTTTTGCGTTTCCTGCCACAGCATGTCGAGGCCACTGGCGGAATATCAGGGCAGCATTCACTTCCAGAACCATGCCGGCATCCGCGCGGAATGCGCCGACTGCCACGTTCCCAACGAGCCGCTGGCCTGGATGGCGACCAAGCTGGGCGCGAGCAAGGATCTGCTGGGCGAACTGACCGGCAAGCTGGACAGCGAAGAGCAGTACAATGCCCACAAGCTGGCGATGGCGGAGTCGGTATGGCAAAAGATGAAGGCCAGCGATTCTGCGACCTGCCGCAGCTGCCACAGTTTTGCCGCGATGGATATGCTGGGCCAGCGGCCGGAAGCCAGGAAAGCGCACCCTGTCGCGCTGAAAAGCGGCGAAACCTGCATCGACTGCCATCGTGGCGTGGCGCATATCCTGCCCGATATGCGCGCCAGCAACGCTTCCGGCGCCGCTCAGCTAACCGCGCTGGCCGCCGCAGCCAAAACCGATAACCGTCCTCTGTATCCCATCAGCACGCAGCCTTTCACCCTGGCATCCCATGACGGGCCTGCCGCAGGCACGCTGTTTCCGGCGGCGGAGCTGCTGCCGTACCGGCATAAAAATGGCCGTACTGAAGCACAGCTGAAAGGCTGGCAGCAGGATGGCTCGACCGGCGCGATCTACGCGGCCAAAGGCAAACGCATTATCAGCGCCATCGTCGCGCCGGAAGCCGCGCCGCAGATAAAAATCCTCGCCACGGAGGAAGACAGCCAGACGGAAACAAGCTGGCACCGCGTTTCGCTCGATATAGCGGTCGCCAGCGACGCGCTGATCGCCGATCGGGACAAGCTCTGGCAGCAGGCCGCCAGCCTGATGACCGCCAACTGCACGGGCTGCCACGGACTCACCGCGCCCGACCACTACACGGCGAACCAGTGGACGGGGGTGATAAAAGGCATGGCCTCGCGCACTTCGCTGGATACGGAGCAGCTGCGCCTGCTGACGCGCTACGCACAGCAGTACGCCAGCGACATGAAGTCGACCGCACAGGGAGAACCCCATGAAAAATAATCGTTTCGGCCTCAGCCGCCGCCAGTTTCTCGCCGCAGGCGGCACGCTGCTGGCCGCCGGCTCGCTGGATCTGCTATACGCCCGCTCCGCGCTGGCTCAGGCCATCAGCCAGGCAATGCCGCTGTTTACCGCGCTCAGGCCCGCCAGAAAAGGCATCCTGACCGCCGCTCACTGGGGCGCTTTTGAAGCGCTGGTAGAGAACGGAAAAATGGTCGGCGTACAGCCCGTGGAGGACGATCCCGCGCCCAACGAGCTGATCACCATGGCGCCTTATCAGGTTCACGCGGCCAACCGCATCACCGCGCCGATGGTGCGGCAAAGCTGGCTGGAGCACGGGCCGGGCAGCAATACGGCGCTGCGCGGCCGCGATAAGTGGGTCAGCGTCAGCTGGGAAAAGGCCACCGAGCTGGTCGCCAACGACATCCGCAGGCTACAGCGCGAGCACGGCCCGTCCGCTATTTACGCCGGATCCTACGGCTGGAAAAGCACCGGGATGCTGCACAACTCCCGCGCGCTGCTGCACCGCCTGATGAACCTGGCGGGCGGCTTTCTGGGCTACAGCGGCGATTACTCTACCGGCGCGGCGCAGGTGATTATGTCGCACGTGGTCGGTTCCATGGAGGTTTACGAGCAGCAAACCAGCTGGCCGGTGGTGGTGGAAAGCAGCGAGCTGGTGGTGCTGTGGGGCTGCAATCCGCTGGTAACGCTGAAAAACAGCTGGAACGTGCCGGATCACGTCGGGCTGGAAGGATTTGCGGCGCTGGCCGCCAAAGGCACGCCGGTTATCTGCATCGATCCCGTATTTAGCGACAGCGCCAAAGCGCTGAATGCGGAATGGATCGCGCCGAAAGCCTATACCGACGCCGCGATGATTTTGGGCCTGGCGCATACGCTGCTGGCAGAAAAGCGCCATGACGAGGCTTTTCTTGCCCGCTACACCACGGGTTTTGAAAAGTTTCGCGCCTACCTGCTGGGCGAAAGCGACGGCCTTGTCAAAAGCGCGGAATGGGCCAGCGAGATCTGCGGCATCGCGCCGGCGCAGCTGCGCCAGCTGGCAAGAAGGATGGCAGGTCAGCGCACCATGATCATGGCCGGCTGGGGCATTCAGCGCCAGCACCGCGGCGAGCAGCCGCACTGGCTGCTGGTAACGCTGGCCGCCATGCTCGGGCAAATCGGCCTGCCGGGCGGCGGTTTCGGCTTCAGCTACCACTACTCTTCCGGCGGCAGCCCAACGGCGCGAGGCGGGATCCTGTCGGGCATCAGCGCGGGCGTCGCGCCTGCCGGTTCGCCGCCGCCGATCCCGGTAGCGCGCATTGCCGACTGCCTTGCCAATCCCGGCAAAACTATCGCTTTTAATGGCAAAGAGGTGACTTATCCCGACGTCAAAATGGTCTACGTCGCGGGGGGCAATCCTTTCCACCACCATCAGGACACCAACAATTTGCTGCTGGCCTGGCAACGCCCGGAAACCATTGTGGTGCAGGATCCTTACTGGACGGCCACCGCCAGACACGCCGATATCGTGCTGCCCTGCACCACCAGCTATGAGCGCAACGATATGGATATGGGCGGCGACTATTCGCAGCGCTATCTGTTCCCGATGCGCCAGTGCGTGCCGCCGCAGCACCAGGCGCGCAGCGATTTCGCCATTTTTCAGGCCATTGCGACCAGGCTCGGCGTCGAACAGGCTTTTACCGAAGGCCGCGATGAAATGCTGTGGCTGAAAAAGCTGTATGACGATATGAAGCAGCAGGCCAGAAACGCCGGCGTCCCGCTGCCGCCGTTCGATCTGTTCTGGCAGTCCAATAACTACATTCGCTTTCCGGTACCGGAAGAGAATAAAAAGTGGGTGCGCTTTGCTGACTATCGCGCCGATCCGCTGTTGAATCCGCTCGGCACGCCCAGCGGGAAAATTGAAATCTTCTCTAAAACTATCGCGGCGATGCACTACGACGACTGCGCGGGCCTGCCGGGCTGGCAGCCGCCGCAGGAGTGGCACGGCAGTGCGCAGGCGCTGCGCTATCCCCTGTCGCTGAATACCTCGCATCCTGCCCATCGTCTGCATTCCCAGCTGGACAACACGCCGCTGCGGCAAAAATATGCCGTCAGCGATCGCGAAGCGATCCTGATCCATCCGCAGGATGCCGTCACCCGAGGGATCCAGTCCGGCGATCTGGTCAGGGCATTTAACGATCGGGGTCAGATCCTGGTCGGCGCGCTGGTAACGGAAGCGATCCGTCCCGGCGTAGTGCGCATCAGCGAAGGCGCCTGGTACGATCCCGCCGAGCCTGCCGAGCCGAAAACGCTGTGCAGGAACGGCAACGTAAACTGCCTGACCTTCGATATCGGCACCTCACGGCTGGCGCAGGGCAACTGCGGGCAGATGGCGCAGCTGGAGGTGGAGAAATTTACGGGCGCGCCGCCGCCCAATACCGCTCATGCCGTGCCGGAAAGCGCACGCCAGCCGATCAGAAACGCGCGCTGACGCCCAGGTTATAGATAAACTGCTCGCCGGTGCTGAGGCCGCCGGTTTGCGACACCGAGGCGAAGGCCGCCGCGCTGTCGCCCAGCGGCAAGTTTGCGCCGACGGTCACGTCCGCCCAGTTGCTGTCCTGGCGGGCGGTATCGCGCGTGAAGCGGGTCTGCGTTGACTTCAGCCCGCCGCCGGCGCGCCAGACGTTATCGCCAAACTGGTGGTTATAGCTGACCGCCGCCCAGGGATTGATCCCGCCCAGCGTGGCATCCAGCCGCCAGCCCAGCGCGCCAATCTGCGAATGGTAGTTCTGATCGGCGAAGCGCATGGCGGTGCTGCTCTCGCCCCGCTCGCTGTAGCCCTCTACCGAACTGTAATCCAGCGCGTACTGTGCCGTCGGGCCGGTGGTAAGCGAAGCGCCCAACGGAAAATCCCAGCCGGTGGTAATACGCGCGCCGAGCTGTTTACCGTCGGTATCGCCCTTTTCCGTCCGCGTCGCCGGGCCGATGGCAAAACGCCGCTGGATATCGTCATAGCGGGCAAAAGCGTAGTACACATCCGTATTTATCCAGCCGTTGTCCAGAAAAGCGAGCTCGCTCCAGGCCGAAAATAGCCAGCCGCGCAGCTTGTAATCGAAGCGCGGTGAAGGATGCTGCGTGTCGTCCGAGCCGGAAACCAGCGCGCCCACCAGCAGCGAATCGGTCAGCTTATAGTCCACGCCCAGCGTCAGGTTATGGGTGGTGGCGTTGCCGTCGCCCGCCGCCAGATTGGCGGCATAGTCGTAATGTTGACCGGCGTAGCCGCCGAACACGTTAAGCGATCCCTGCGGATTGTCGCTGTGGCGCTGCTGCTGCAAGCGACTGTCGAGCGTGGCGCGCGCATCGCGAGAGAGCGCCAGCATCGCCTGATCCAGCGCCACCACCTGCGCGGGCGCGTTCAGCACGGCCTCAATATAATCGGCGATCAGCTGGTGCGTAGCGGGGCCGGGATGCAGACGATCGGCAAACAGCAAAGCCTGCTCGTCGGAAAAACCGGGCGTAGCCGAAGTGCAGACCGCCGCTGAAACGCCGGGCGGGCAGGCCATGCCGGCCGTATTGCTTAAGCCATAGCGCGCCGGGTCACTGAGGATCTCGCTGAAAAGACCGTTGATATCCACGCGCACAATGTTGCCGCCCAGCTGCGCCAGCCGATCGTCTTCCAGCTGGTTATAGCGGTTGGTCAACGCGCTGCCCTGCTCGCTAAGGCTTTGCCACGCGGCAAACAGCCGATCGGCGATAGCCTGCCGCACGGCGGTCACGCTGCTGGCCTCACCGGCGGCGGCGTACAGCGCCTGGTAAATCGCCTGATTGCGGCTGTTCAGATCCGGCGTCGTCTGGCCGTTCAGGGAAGCGAAGGCCGCAGCCAGCGCCGTACCGGCAACGGGCGCCAGGCCGGTCTGGATGACCGCCTCCAGCAGCACCGGCGCCGCACCGATATTGGGCACGGTCGGCACGATAACCGTTCCGGCTCCGGCAGCCAGCAGCTGCTGTACCTGGCCTGCGGCGGCAAAAGCACTGTTGCTGACCAGCCCTGCCGCCTGCTGCGGATTCAGCGCGGCCGCCGCCAGATCGTTGCCGCCGATCCAGTGAATATAGAGGCCGTCGGCATCCGCCTGGCCACCCCTGGTCGCCAGATAAGCGGCGAGCTGGTTAGCCGTATTGTTGTCGGCATTCAGCAGCGGCAGCGCCACCGCTTCGCCCGCGGCATAGTTGCTGCCGCCGTTATTGGAAGGCTGGAGCGACTGGTCGATTTTTGCGGCCAGAATTTCGTCATAGAGCGGATGTCGGCTGCTGTCCCAGGTATAGCGGCCGTTATTACCGCCATCGCTCAGGCTGTCGCCAAAGACGGTGTAGCTATCCCAGGCCAGCGCCGGAAAAGTCGAGACGGCATAAAAGAGCCACGCGCTTCCGGCAGCGCGCAGGCGCGAATATTTTTTTAGCATGGCGTGACTCCAGAAAGAGCCTGAAAGCGGCGGCATGACGCCGGTTATTTTGTTGCTATCATCGTCAACCTGTCAGATAACTATTGCCTTTCCGGGCATTGCGTCAAGCCTTTTACGTGTATTTTTTAACCGATTCAGATAAGGAACTTTACTTATGCAGCGTTGCGGTTGGGTGACTCAGGATCCGATCTATCTGGCCTATCATGATACGGAATGGGGCGTGCCGATTACCGACGCGCAGGCGCTGTTTGAAATGCTGTGCCTGGAAGGTCAGATGGCCGGCCTTTCCTGGCTGACCGTCTTAAAAAAGCGGGAAAACTACCGGCGGGCGTTCTGCGGTTTCGATCCTGAGCAGGTGGCGTTGATGACGGAAAGCGACCTCGATTGGCTGATGCTGGACAGCGGGCTGATCCGCCATCGCGGCAAGCTTTCCGCTATTGTCGCCAACGCGCGCGCGCTGCTGGCGATGGCGGCGCAGGGCGAGGCCTTTGCTGAGTTTATCTGGCAGTTTGTTGATCGCCAGCCGCAAATCCACCGCTACAGCGACTATCGCGCTGCGCCAACCTTCAGCACCGTTTCCGATGCCCTTTCTAAAGCGCTAAAAAAGCGCGGCTTTAAATTTGTCGGCACCACTACCTGTTATTCGTTTATGCAGGCCTGCGGGCTGATTAGCGACCACACGACCAGCTGTTTCTGTCATCCGGATAACCTCAGGTAGCGTCTCTTTACAAATTTAGGAAGACAACACGGTTTTTTTTCGGCGCGGGGTCGGCATAATCGCTTCTTTTCAGGCTATTTTCGCCAGTCGCTGTTCAGGAAACGCTATCCATGAAAAAACGTTTTGTTACTCTTGCTCTGGTTTTAAGCGGTACCATCGCCCTGTCGGGCTGCACCACGAATCCTTACACCGGCGAACGCCAGGCGGGTAAAGCCGGTATCGGCGCGGGCCTGGGCGCCGCGCTGGGCGCAGGCGTCGGCGTGCTCTCCTCTTCCAAAAAAGATCGCGGCAAAGGCGCGCTGATTGGCGCAGCGGCAGGCGCGGCGCTGGGCGGCGGCGCGGGCTACTATATGGACGTGCAGGAAACCAAGCTGCGTGAAAAAATGCGCGGCACCGGCGTCAGCGTGACGCGTGAAGGCAATAATATCGTGCTGAACATGCCGAACAGCGTCACCTTCGACAGCAGCAGCAGCTCGCTGAAGCCTGCAGGTGCCAACACGCTGACCGGCGTGGCAATGGTGCTGAAAGAGTATCCAAAAACCGCCGTTAACATCGTCGGCTATACCGACAGCACCGGCAGCCGCCAGCTGAACATGAACCTGTCGCAGCAGCGTGCCGACAGCGTAGCCAGCTCGCTGATCACCCAGGGCGTGGCGACCAATCGCATTCGCACCGGCGGCATGGGGCCGGACAACCCGGTCGCGACCAACAGCACGGCCGCAGGTAAAGCGCAGAACCGTCGCGTGGAAATCACCCTCAGCCCGCTGCAGTAATCCCGCCAGCCGGACAATCTTTGTCCGGCTGTTTCCCTGCCCAACCGCCTGACTGTGGGCGAGACCGCCCTTATGCTTTATGATGGCCGGATCCGCTTCCCGCCATTACCCGCTATCTTAAGATTTAAGCCCGTGATGGCTGCTTTCATTTTTACTCGTTCAAGGATCGCTATGAACCGCAAGGCCGCACGCGCGACAATCAGCGACGTTGCCAGAAAAGCCCATACGGGCAAAACCAGCGTTTCTCGCTATCTCAACGGCGAGCAGCACCTTCTGTCCGCCGATTTAAAGCAGCGGATTGAAACCGCCATTGCCGAACTTAACTATCGACCCAGCCAGATGGCGCGTGGCCTGAAGCGCGGGCGCACCCGCTTAATCGGCCTGATTATCGCGGATATTACCAATCCTTACTCCGTTGATGTGATGTGCGGCATTGAGGCGGCCTGCCGCGCGCAGGGCTTTACGCTGCTGATGTGCAACACCAATAACGAGGTGGACCAGGAGCAGCACTATCTGAATCTGCTCAGCAGCTATCAGGTGGAAGGGATCGTGGTTAACGCCGTGGGGATGCGCGAGGAAGCGCTGAGCCATCTCCAGCAGTCGCTGCTGCCGATGGTGCTGATTGACCGTAAGATCCCTGATTTCGCCTGCGACGTGGTAGGGCTGAATAACCACGAGGCCGCCGCGCAGGTCACAACGCATCTGCTTGAAGAAGCCTTTGACGCCATTCTGTTTGTTACCGAGCCATTGGGCACCGTCAATACCCGCCACGAGCGCCTGAAAGCGTTCCGGGAAACGATGGCGCAGCATCCGCAGCGCGAGGCCGAACAGGCTGAGGTCGCCTTAAACGACAGCGCGCGACTGGATGGCATCCTGCAAGATTTTTATCAGCGCCATCGCCACCAGCGCTGCGCCGTATTGGCCGTTAATGGCGCGCTGACGCTGCAAATCGCGCGCAGCTTCAAACGCCTGGATCTGCGCTGGGGCGAAGATTTAGGGCTGCTGGGCTTTGACGAGCTGGTCTGGTCGGAACTGGCGGGCGGCGGCATCACTACGCTGAAACAGCCTACTTGGCAGATTGGCTATGCGGCGCTGGAGCAGGTTATCCGCCGTATTGAAGGTGACGAAGCGCCGCCGTGCGAGCAGCTCTACTCCGGCGAGTTGATTATCCGCAGTTCCACGAAGTTCGCCTGATTTCCCTTCTTTTCACCGTATTAACGCAGCGGTCGGCTTGACCCGCTTCGTTCTGACGCTTTTCCAGTAAATTTCCAAATAATTGTCCACATCGTGAGCGCGATCATAAAACCGCGCTCCGCCCCTTTCGGTTGGAACCGGTTCCAGTTAACGTTTTTGTAACGTCAGGGCCACCGCCCGGAGGAAAAGATGAAACCTGAAATTATTGTAGTGACCGCCGCCTATGGCCGCGATCGGATCGGCGAACTCGGCGGTCAGCAGGCCGTGGTGCCGATTGTCGCCGCTGCCGGCGCAGACGGCATTGAGATCCGCCGCGAGCTGTGCAGCGAAGCGGAAATCCAGCAGCTGCCCGCGTTGGGCAAGACAATCAGTGATGCCGGGCTGACGGCGTTCTACTCGGTCCCGGAAGCGCTTTATACTGAAGAGGGTGCGCTGAATCCTCGGCTGGCAAGCCACCTCAACGAGGCGCAGCAGTTAAACGCCCGCCTGATAAAATATTCATTAGGCCACTATCAGCCCGGTTCGGACGGCTCGCCGCTGCGCGACGGGCTGCCGGTAACGCTGGTGGTGGAAAACGATCAGACCGATTGCGGCACGCTCGCTGCCCTCAACGGCTATTTTTCTGACAACGCGCCTGTTGGGATGACGTTTGATATGGGCAACTGGCTATGGGTGGGCGACGACCCCATCCGGGCCGCGGGAAAGCTGGCGTCTTTCGTCAGCTACGTGCACGTCAAAGCCGCCGCGCCGACCGCTGACGGCTGGCGCGCCATCGCACTGGACGAGACTGATAATCTGTGGCGGGAAACGCTGGCGCTGCTGCCCTCCGACGTGCCGCGCGGTATTGAGTTCCCGCTGGAAGGCGACGACCTGGTGGCCGTCACCCGTCACTATGTAGATTTGCTGCGAGAGGTATAAATCATGACCCTTCATGAAAACGGCACGCTGGATGCGGTGACCATCGGCGAAGCGATGGCGATGTTTATCGCCAGCGACACCGGCGATCTGGCGGCGGCGGAGCATTTTACCAAACGTATCGCCGGGGCCGAGCTGAACGTCGCTATCGGCCTGGCTCGCCTGGGCCTGAAGGTAGGCTGGGTCAGCCGCGTCGGCGATGATTCCTTTGGCCGCTTTACGCGCCAGCAGCTGGAAAAAGAGGGCGTCGACAGCCGTCAGGTGACCACCGATGCTCGCTATCCTACTGGTTTCCAGCTGAAATCCCGCGTGGAAGACGGCTCCGATCCGCTGGTGGAATATTTCCGTAAAGGCTCTGCGGCCAGCCATCTGTCGGTTGAGGATTTCAACCGCGACTATTTTGGCGCAGCGCGCCACCTGCACCTGAGCGGCGTGGCGGCGGCCATCTCCGACAGTTCGCTGGCGCTGTCAAAGCATGCGGCGCAGGAGATGAAGCGGATGGGCAAAACCATCTCCTTCGATCCGAACCTGCGTCCCGTGCTGTGGTCAAGCGAGCGCGAAATGGCTACCCAGCTCAACGCGCTGGCAGGCTTTGCCGACTGGGTTTTACCGGGCATCAGCGAAGGCAAAATCCTGACCGGCTACGACCAGCCGGAAGCGATCGCCGATTTTTATCTGGCGATGGGCGTTAAAGCGGTCATCATTAAAACGGGCTGCGAAGGCGCCTGGTATAAAACCGCCGAGGGCGAAAAAGGTCAGGTCGACGCGATCAGAACCGCTAACGTGGTGGATACGGTTGGCGCGGGCGACGGCTTTGCCGTTGGCGTCATCAGCGCGCTGCTGGAAGGGAAAACCCTGCCGCAGGCGATTAAGCGCGGCAACCGCATCGGCTCGCTGGCTATCCAGGTCAGCGGCGACAGCGAAGGCTTGCCCACGCGCGAAACGCTCGGCGATTTTTAAACAGCGGGCGACACGAACCGGACCAGGCTTCTAACCGAACCATAATGAGCCGCACCTACCCTACAACGCAGAGTGCGGCCACCTCCAACAGAGGAAGCAGACGATGAATAAGCAGACAATCGCGCCTAAACGCTGGTGGTACATCATGCCCATCGTGTTTATCACCTACAGCCTGGCGTATCTCGACAGGGCCAATTTCAGCTTTGCCTCGGCCGCCGGCATCAATGAAGATCTGGGCATCACGCACGGCATGTCGTCGCTGCTGGGCGCCCTGTTCTTTCTTGGCTATTTCTTTTTCCAGATCCCCGGCGCGGTGTACGCCGAACGCCGCAGCGTAAAAAAACTGGTTTTCGTCTGCCTGGTGCTGTGGGGCATTTGCGCCTCGCTGACCGGCATGGTCAGTAATATCCCGATGCTGGCGGCTATCCGCTTTGTGCTGGGCGTGGTGGAAGCGGCCGTGATGCCGGCCATGCTGATCTATATCAGCAACTGGTTTACCAAGTCGGAACGCTCTCGCGCCAATACCTTCCTGATCCTGGGCAACCCGGTCACGGTGCTGTGGATGTCCGTGGTTTCCGGCTATCTGATCAATGCCTTCGGCTGGCGCGAAATGTTTATTTTTGAGGGCATTCCGGCGGTGATCTGGGCCGTGGCCTGGTGGTTTATGGTGCAGGATAAGCCCGCTCAGGCGAAATGGCTGAGCGAAGAGGAAAAAGCGGCGCTGGCGGCACAGCTGCAAAAAGAGCAGGAAAACATCAAGGCGGTGCGCAATTACAGCGAGGCGTTCCGCTCGCGCAATGTCATTATCCTTTGCATTCAGTATTTTACCTGGAGCATCGGCGTCTATGGCTTTGTGCTGTGGCTGCCTTCTATCCTGCGCAACGGGATGCAGATGGGCATGGTGGAAGCGGGCTGGCTCTCTGCGGTGCCTTACCTGGCCGCCACCGTGGCGATGATCCTGGCTTCCTGGGCTTCCGACAAGCTGCAAAACCGTAAACTCTTTGTCTGGCCGCTGCTGTTAATTGGCGCGCTGGCGTTTTTAGGTTCATATCTTGTAGGGGCGAATAATTTCTGGCTGTCGTTCAGCCTGCTGGTGGTGGCCGGTGCCGCGATGTACGCGCCTTATGGCCCGTTCTTCGCCATTATCCCGGAAATGCTGCCGCGTAACGTAGCGGGCGGCGCAATGGCGCTGATTAACGCGATGGGCGCGCTAGGCTCTTTCCTGGGCTCCTGGGTCGTGGGTTATTTGAACGGCGCGACGGGCAGCCCTTCCGCTTCGTATATCTTTATGGGGGTATCGCTGCTTATCTCGGTCTGGCTGACGCTGATCGTAAAGCCAGCAGCCAATAAGCAACCCCCGATGCCGCATGGCGCTAAACACGCTTAACGGTGCGGGCCGCCTGGCCCGTGCCTTAAAGAAACAGGGAGACAAGCATGAAACCATCCGTGGTGCTGTATAAGAAGCTGCCGCAGGATCTGCGTTCGCAGCTCGACGAGCATTTTAACGTTACCGAAATCAACGGTCTGACCCCGGAAACCCTTAGCCAACACGCGGAGGCCTTTCAGCAGGCCGAAGGTATTTTAGGCTCCGGCGGCAAAGTGGACGCTGAGTTCCTGAAAAAAGCGCCGAAGCTGCGCGTCGCCTCTTCCGTTTCCGTGGGCGTGGACAACTTTGATATTCCCGCGCTGAGCGAACGCGGCGTACTGTTGATGCACACCCCGACCGTACTGACGGAAACCGTCGCCGATACCATGATGGCGCTGGTGCTGACCAGCGCGCGTCGCGTGGTGGAATCCGCCGAGCGCGTGAAAAAAGGTGAGTGGCAGGGCAGCATCGGCGCGGACTGGTTCGGCATTGACGTGCACCATAAAAAAATGGGCATCCTGGGCATGGGTCGTATCGGACTGGCGCTGGCGCAGCGCGCGCACCTGGGCTTCAGCATGCCGATCCTTTACAACGCTCGTAAGCACCACGAAGAGGCGGAGCAGCGTTTCGACGCGCAATACTGCGATCTGGATACGCTGCTGAAAGAGTCCGATTTCCTGTGCATCAGCCTGCCGCTGACTGAACAAACGCATCACCTGATCGGCCGCGAGGAGCTGGCGAAAATGAAGCCTTCCGCCGTGCTGATCAATGCCGGACGCGGCCCGGTTATCGATGAAGAAGCGCTGATCGCCGCGCTGCAAGAGGGCACTATCCACGCCGCCGGTCTGGACGTGTTTGAGAAAGAGCCGCTGCCAAAGGATTCGCCTTTGCTGACGCTGCCTAACGTGGTGGCGCTGCCGCATATTGGCTCTGCGACGCATGAAACCCGTTACGGCATGGCAAAAGACGCGGTGGAAAATCTGATTGCCGCCCTGAACGGTAAAGTGGACAAGAACTGCGTTAATCCTGAAGTAGCAAAATAATTTTCTGTGCCGATGCGCTTTGCGTGTCGGCACGTTTTTCAGCGCCCTGCCGACCTCTTTATCCCGCAAAAATTCCCTTCTTAGCCTAAACAGGCGCTAAACAAATAGCCTGTTCGTTCCTGAACGCCTCAGTGCCCTGTTGTTATTTAGTTGATCCACTCAGGTAACCATAAGCTAAATCATTATTTAATTAAGATGATATAAAATGAGATCCTGCGACTTTTTAATTAAAAAAAAGCGGTCATGTTGTTAATTAAATGCTCAACATAAAGAAAGCAATAGAAATGTAAAGATCCCTTTTTGTTACCTGGCCTTTTTTCCCCCTTTGGGGCGGGCATTGTACCAACTTAAGATTGTGATATAACTACGCTCATTCGGAAACTCGCTTATCGGTATAAATCATGCCGAGGGTATTATTTTGCCCGTAATAAGCGCCGCGTTAATAAGGAGAGAAGCTTCAACGATTTAAAGATGTTTAATTATCCGTAGCGCCAGCAATCACGAGTGACAGGTTTATTATTCATGGGCTCCCCTGAATTAATACAGCACGCTCACGCTGGCTGAAATTCTCTTTTATTTAATATAAAGAAACCATGAAAAATAAACCTGACCTTAATAAAGAAAATAAGTCGCCGTGGCGGCACCGTTTAACCTGGCTGACCGTAGCGATTCAGGGCGCTTTCCCGATTGCCTGTGCGTTTACGCCCGCGCTGGCCGTTGCCCGCCAGCATTTTTTGACGCAGTCGGCGGATGCCGTTGCTATCCGCACCCAGGTTTATACCCTTGGCCAGGCGGAAACGGTTAAGAGCGTGGCGCAAAAATACAATATGAGCGTGGAAGCGCTGCGCAAGCTGAACCAGCTGCGCACTTTCGCTCACGGCTTTGATCGGCTACAGCCGGGCGACGAGCTGGACGTGCCGCTTTCTCCTTTGCCAAAAGTGCACTGGCACAACGCCGACAACGGCCTGGAGATGAAAGCCGCCGGTCTTGCTACGCAGGCGGGTTCCTCGCTCGACAGCCGCAACGGCAACGGCGCCGCCTCTGCCGCCGCCAGCATGGCCGCAGGCGAAGCGAGCGAGCAGGCGCAGGCGTGGCTGGGCCGTTTCGGTACCGCGCGCGTGCAGCTGGACGCGGATAAAAACTTCTCGCTGAAAAACTCGCAGTTCGACCTGCTGCTGCCTTTAAGCGATCGTAGCGACCGCTTGATCTTCACTCAGGGAAGCTTCCACCGCACCGACGATCGCAACCAGGCGAATCTTGGTCTCGGGATGCGTCATTTCGGCCATGACTTTATGACCGGCGCTAATGCCTTCTTTGATTACGATCTTTCCCGTCAACATGCCCGTTCCGGCATGGGCGTCGAGTACTGGCGCAACTTTATCAAAGTGGCGGCAAACGGCTATGTGCGGCTCACCAGCTGGAAAGACTCTAAAGATTTTTCCGGCTACGAAGAGCGTCCGGCCAACGGCTGGGATATCCGTACGGAAGCCTTCCTGCCTGCCCTGCCTCAGCTGGGCGCGAAGTTTAACTACGAACAATATTACGGTAACGACGTGGCGCTGTTTGATAAGGATAACCGCCAGAAAAATCCGCACGCCATTACCGCAGGCGTCACCTTTACGCCCTTCCCGCTGCTGTCGCTGGAAGCGGAACAGCGCCAGGGCAAAGCCGGAGAACACGATACGCGGCTGGGCCTGACGCTCAATTATCAGCTCGGGATGCCGTGGCGCAAACAGCTGGACAGCGATGCGGTAGCGGCGATGCGTAGCCTGGCCGGCAACCGCTACGATCTGGTGAACCGTAATAACAACATTGTGCTTGAGTACCGCAAACAAGAGACGATCAGGCTGAGCACCGCGAAGCTCATCAGCGGCACGGCCGGCGAGCAAAAAACGCTGAACGTTTCGGTCAACAGCAAATACGGCCTGGATCGCATCAACTGGTCCGCGTCGTCGCTGCTGGCTAACGGCGGGAAAATTATCGCTAACGGCCCTACCGATTTCAGCGTGGTGCTGCCGGCCTATCATGCCGACGCCACCGGTACCAACAGCTACACCCTCAGCGGCGTGGCGATCGATAAAAAAGGTAACGCCTCAAAGCGTACGGAAACGCAAATTACCGTCACCGAAGCCGCTATTAACGTTAACAGCAGTTCACTGCTGCCGGTCAGCAGCACGCTGGTATCAGACGGCCACGCTCAGCAGACGCTGACCCTGACGGTAAAAGACAGCCTGGGCAATCCGGTTGATATCAATGAAAAAGAGATTAGCGTGACCAAAAGCGCGCAGGCCGCCGACGATACCAAAGTGTCTGCCTTTACTCGTCAGAGCGCGGGCCGTTATACCGCCGTGGTGACGGCGGGCACGCATCCGGAAACGCTGACCATTACGCCTGTTGCCCGCAATATGACTTTTCCTGGTGCAACGGTAACTATCGCGGCGGATAACGCAAGCGCACGGCTGGCAAGCCTGACCGTGGTCAGCAACGATGCGGTAGCCGACGGTAAAGCAGCCGATCGGGTTACAGCGCTGGTAACGGATGCGCAGGGCAATCCGCTGGCCGGACAAACCGTGACCTTCAGCGCTGATAATAGCGCCGTCATTACACAAAGCGCGATGACTGACGCACGCGGCGAAGCGTCCGTTCCCGTTAGCGATACCAAAACCGGTCAGAGTAAGGTTGTCGCGCAGATGGGCTCCGCCCGTAAAGAAGCCGAAGTGAATTTTGTGGCAGGCAAGGCGGCATCGGTTTACATGCATCGGGTCACGGGCCGCGCCGTTGCGGATGGTACAGATACCAGCGTGGTTGAGATCTTTGTAAAAGATAGCAACGGCAATCCCGTCACCAACAGAAAAGTCGCCATTACGGCCACTGACGACCGCGTCAACATTCCTTCTGAAGTTACTTTAGATAAATATGGCGCGGCGCGTTTCCCGACCTCCAGCAATCACGATGGCGGCTGGAAAGTAGAAGGAACTATTGATGGCCTCAAAGGCTCGGTGATTGTCTATTTTTACGCGGGCTATCCAACCGTCAATAACTCTTCTTTCACCGTAAGCGCCACGAGCGTGCCGGCTGACGGCGTCAGCGCCATCACGCTTACCCTCGTCGCCCGGGATATGCGCAATAACGCGGTGAAAACGCTGCCGAACTTAATTAACTTTGATACCAGCGGCCTGCCTGGCTGCCATATCAGCGCGGTTAAGGTCAGTGGTAACGTCTATACCGCTCAGCTGACCTCAACTAAAGCGATGAGCGGAAAGATTGCGGTTAATTTGATGCTTCGCCGTGGCGTGATGCCGATTAACGTAACGTTTACGCCTCCGGCCCGGTAATGTTGCCAGGGTAAGATCGGAAAGGCCCCATTTTGAGCGCGTACGCCAAAAACGGGGCCTTTCAACTGACCGGCTGGCGCGGGTAGCGCCGCAGACCAATAAAACCGTCCCTGACAGCTATCCGGGGCGGTTTTTACTTTTAACGAGCCAGCCAGCCGCCGTCTACGGCAATGGTGTAGCCGTTAATATAGTCGGCAGCCGGAGAGGCCAGGAATACCGCTGGCCCCATCAGATCGGCCGGCAGTCCCCAACGGCCTGCCGGGATACGCTCCAGAATATCGGCGTTGCGCTTTTCATCGGCACGCAGCTGTGCGGTATTGTTGGTCGCCATATAGCCCGGCGCGATGGCATTAACGTTAATACCGTGCTTCGCCCACTCATTGGCCAGCAGACGCGTCACGCCCATCACGGCGCTTTTTGATGCCGTATAAGAAGGCACGCGAATGCCGCCCTGGAAAGAGAGCATGGAGGCAATATTGATGATTTTCCCACCCTTGCCCTGTTTGATAAACTGACGCGCTACCGCCTGCGACATAAAGAACACGGATTTAATATTCAGGTTCATCACGTCGTCCCAGTCTTTTTCTGAGAAGTCGATCGCATCTTCACGACGGATGATACCGGCGTTGTTGACCAGGATATCGATTTTGCCGTATTCCGCCACGGCTTTCGCCACAACGCCTTCAATACATTCGGTTTTGCCCAGATCGGCGGTCAGGCTGAAAAAACGGCGGCCCAGCGCGGTGACGCGCTCAATGGTTTCTTTCGGCTCGACAATATTCACGCCAACGATATCGCATCCCGCTTCCGCCAGCCCCAGCGCCATGCCCTGACCCAGTCCCGTATCGCATCCCGTGACCATCGCCACGCGGCCTTTTAAATCAAATGCATTCAAAATCATAACTGCTCCTGTAAGCCAGAGGGCGGACTGCGTGTCAGAAGCCGGGAAAGTGGCCTGTTATCCGAGACAGGGCAGCCCTGCCCGGTTTCCGAGCGCACACTATAGCGGAGGGAAAAGCACGCACGCCGTGATCGAAATCAGGAAAAGGGGGATAATGAAATCACTATTTATAAAATATAAAACAATGTTTCATTTTAAAGGGCGAAACGGCGTCCGCCCTGGCTGGCTTATTCTACGGCTATCGGCGTTTGCTCCACGTTGATTTTGGTCTCGCCCTGAAGCGTTTTGATACGCTCTTCGACTTTTTGTACCGCGCTGGCATCCTTCAGCAGCGAATAGGTCAGCGTAAACTCCGCGCTCTGGCCCGGCTGCAGCTGTTTAACCCTGCCCTGCTCTTTTTCAATCGTTACCGGATAGGCATAGTTGGTACCGGGCTCGATCCCCGTCACGTAGCCCTGCTTCAGCGTATCGGTGTTTTTCCACATCGTCAGCACCGGCAGCTGCCGCGTATCGAATTCGATAGCCGCGCCCTTGTCGCCTTTGCTGTTAACCACGGCCGCCACGGTTTTGCCATTGCTGTCGGCAATGGGCTGCAGGTTAAAGACCATTTCATCGAAATCTTTGGTTGGCGCGCCATAGGTCTGCCAGTTTTCCAGCCCTTTTTTCGCATAGTCATTAAATGGCGAAACGGATTTTACCGGCGCCAGGAAGCGGGCGTTTTCTTCCAGGATCGGCGTGCTGAAGTTGCTGTGATAGATAATTTCATAGTCGTGCGGGTAGTCAGCCTGGTTGGTCAGCACGTCGTGGAGGGTAAAGGAGTCCGCGCCCGGCACGTAGCGCAGCTCGGTCCAGGTTTCCAGACGCGCTTTTTTAAAGGTGTTTTCTTTCAGCAGGCCGCGAATACGGATTTCATGCGGCGCCTGGTCATCCACGATCACTTCCACTTTCGACGCTGGCGTATTGCCCGCTTTACCGTGCAGCGTGTAAATACGCCCGTCTTTGGTGACCGGATGGCCGGTCCACTCAAAGCCGCAGCGCACCATCATCTCGTTAAATCCTTCCAGCCAGCCCAGGCCGTTACGGCTTTCCAGATTGATATAGGCCGGGTTCACCACCTCATCAACCGGCGAATCCCAGCCCAGCCGCACGCCGTGACCGTTAACGTGCAGCAGATCCATACCGCGCGTCGGGCTGAGCGCGATAGTCAGGCCGTTTTTGCTGGTCAACGTCAGCACCTTCGAGCCTTCCTGCTTGCCGCCGTGCAGCACCTGCTGTTCCAGCGTAAAGGGTTCGCCGCTCAGCTTGAGCTGTCTGCTGTCGATCCGCCAGTCGCCTTTTTCCGTGCCCTGCGTATCGGTTAACACCCAGCTTTGCGCCGCCGCCTGCCCGCTGAACATTGCTATCACCGCGCCCGCCAGAAGAGTCTTATGCATTTTGTTGTCCTTGCTGAAATGATTAAGCTGAAGAGCAGCCAGCCTACAAAGCATGCGGTATCAGGACTGTGACTGGCGTCACCGCACGGATTTTTAAGAAATTTTTATCAATAAGTCGTGCAGTTCATCACAAATTATTAACTGAAATAGCCAGCTGACGGAAAAAAGCGGCAGGGCTAACGGCGAAAAAAAGCTAATCAGTTGAAACGATTCACCTTTAACCTTCGCTGCCTGCCTGACCACCGCCTGCTCTTGCTGGCCGACACGGCTGCCCGCTGACGTTGCATCACGCCTGGCGTGGCGTTAAGGTTAGCTTTCACTTGCCTACGATAAGCAGTTAATACGTTATGAGCTTTTCCGCTTTCGGTAACAAATTCACACGCGCCTCAGGGATCACCCGCCTGATGGAAGATATGGGCGAAGGGCTGCGCACGCCCGGTTCGGTGATGCTGGGCGGCGGTAATCCGGCCCAGATCCCGGCGATGAACGACTATTTTCAGCAGCTGCTGCAGCAGATGCATGATGAGGGCAAGCTGGCCGATGCGCTTTGCAACTACGACGGCCCAAGAGGAAAAAGCACGCTGCTGGAATCGCTTTCCACGCTGCTGCGCGACGAGCTGGGCTGGCAGGTAGGGCCGCAGAATATCGCCCTGACCAACGGCAGCCAGAGCGCCTTTTTCTATTTGTTTAATCTTTACGCGGGCCGCCGCGCAGACGGGCGCAAAAAGCGCGTATTGTTTCCACTGGCTCCCGAATATCTGGGTTACGCTGACGCCGGGCTGGACGAAGAGCTGTTTGTTTCCGCCCGTCCCGATATCGAAATGCTGCCCGAAGGGCAGTTCAAATATCACGTTAATTTTGAACAGCTGCACATTACGGAAGATACCGGCCTGATTTGCGTTTCCCGGCCGACCAATCCAACCGGCAACGTGATTACCGACGAAGAGCTGATGAAGCTGGATGCGCTGGCGCAGCAGCATGAGGTACCGCTGCTGATTGATAACGCCTACGGCGTGCCTTTTCCCGGCATCATCTTTAGCGACGTTCGCCCGCTGTGGAACCCGAATATTATTCTGTGCATGAGCCTTTCCAAGCTGGGCCTGCCCGGCTCACGCTGCGGCATCATTATCGCTGATGAAAAAGTGATTTCCGCCATCGGCAATATGAACGGCATTATCAGCCTGGCGCCGGGCAGTATCGGCCCGGCCATCGCGCATGAGATGATCCAGCGTGGTGATTTGCTGCGCCTGTCGGAAGAGGTGATCAGGCCGTTTTATCAGGAGCGGGTTAAGCAGACTATCGCCGTTATCCGCCGCTATTTACCGGAAGATCGCTGCCTTATCCACAAGCCGGAAGGCGCGATTTTCCTCTGGCTCTGGTTTAAAGATCTGCCCATCTCTACGGAAATCCTCTATCAGCGTTTAAAAGCGCGCGGCGTATTGATGGTGCCGGGCCACTTTTTCTTTCCGGGACTGGAGCACGAATGGCCGCACACGCACCAGTGCATGCGCATGAACTATGTGCCGGACAGCGACAAAATTGAGAAAGGGATCGCCATTCTGGCGGAAGAGATTGAGCGGGCGCACAGCGAATCGGGCGGCAGAACCCTCTGCTGATGCAAACGAAAAAGGCCGCACAAAGTGCGGCCTTAATTTTACGCGCGGTCTTATTTCAGAATTTCAATGCGGCGCGGTTTGTTGGCTTCCGGCACGATGCGCTCCAGATCGATATAGAGCAGGCCGTTTTCCAGGCGTGCATCACGCACGTTAACGTGCTCGGCCAGCTGGAATTTACGCTCGAAGTTGCGTTCCGCAATACCCTGATAGAGATAGGTTTTTTCCTGCTGCTCTTCAGGATGGGCGCCGCGCACGGTCAGCATATTGTCGTGAGAGGTGATCTCCAGTTCGCTCTGCGCGAACCCTGCCACGGCAATGGTGATTCGGTACTGGTTTTCCGCCACCAGCTCCACGTTATAAGGAGGGTAGCCGCCGTTGCTCTGACCCTGGTTGGATTCCAGCAGGTTGATCAGACGGTCGAAACCAATAGAAGAACGGTACAGCGGGGCGAGATCGAAATTACGCATGGTATAGCTCCTGATTATCAGCGAGGGTGTAATGCGACCTTCCACTATGGACAGATCGTCGGGCTACAAGCGGTATCCTGTCGGCATACGTTTTGTGACCCTGAACATAAAATGGTGACATTAAGATCGCTTTCAAGGGCCCGTTCAGGAAATTTTTCGGCCAATCCGGTGCGAATGTCATACACTCAGAAAGAGATTAATCGGAGCGTTAAAGCAGCGGGCACATGCTGATCATGATAAGCAGAGCGGTTTTGCCGCTGCTGAAGGGATAAAGAATATGATGGTACTAAAAAAAAGTCGTTTCGCTGGCCTGCTGGCCTGTCTGTCACTGGCCGGCACGGGTGGCTGCTCCAGCTTTATGTCCCATTCCGGCCCCGATCAGGGCTATTATCCCGGTACGCGCGCCAGCGCAAAAATTGTTAGCGACAGCGACAGCGGCTGGGTAATGCGCCCGCTGGCGGCTATCGACCTGCCTTTCTCCGCCGTGCTGGATACGCTGCTGCTGCCGTTTGACTACTACCGCTCAGGCCGCGATAAAACCGGCGATTCACCGCGTGAACGCGTGTTGCGCAGCGAGCAGCAGAATCATACCAGCGACAGCCTTTCGCAGGCCGCGCCGCTGGTGATCAATACGTCGCCTCGACATCAGCAATAAAAATCTGCTGAAAGCCCGCCACGTTACGCAAATAGGCCACATAAAGCCCGTCCGGCGAGCAGACGACCGCTTCCGGCGAAGGCGCTTCGGCGGTGCGGGCCGTCAGCCTCCGCATTTTACCGCTGCCCGTATCGCATAACACCACGCTGTTATCGTTAATAAAAGCCACCGACTTGCCGTCGGGATGCCAGCTGAAGGCGGACTGAATATCGCTGGCGGCGTGGGTGATCTGACGAGGCTTGCCGCCGCCGGGCACGATGGTCCACAGCTGCACCACGCCTTCGTCGTCCTTCATTAAAAAGGCGATGGCGCGACCGTCGGGTGAGCTACGCAGCCAGTGACGCGGCGAGGTCGCCAGGCCCGGAAAGGGGCGATCGTGCGTAAAAGTCAGCCGACGCTGCCTGACGCCCAGCGGCGGAGCGGGCAGCGTGGCGGCGGTGCCAGCCAGCGGAGCGTCGCCTTCCAGCGCATAGTCGGCCATCTTTTCCGGCAGATCGACAATAAACACTTCCGGTACCTTCTCGCCTTTTTCGCTGAGCGTATCGCCGATAAACGCCAGCGCCCAACGCTGCCGGTGGCCGTCGCTTTTCAGGTAGCCCTCTTCGCCGATCCAACCCTCTTCATAGGCTCGATTGATCTCATCGCTGCCGGGCGTCGGCGTGGCGGTGGTGGCGCTGACCAGCACGCAGAAATGGCTGCCTGCATACTCTCGGGGATGCTGCAACGGCGGACAAACCGCATGTAGCGGCACGGCCACGCCGACGTTGCGCAAATCTTGTTTCACGTCCAGCTCGTGCATCACATGATCGTTATAGGTAAAACTCAGCCTGGTGCCGTCGGGGCTGAACACGTGTACGTGCGAGCCGCCGCGCAGCGCGCCGGGCGTAAAGGGCGGCGTAATATCGCAGGCGTCCATATTTTCCACCAGGCCGTTCTGAATAATAACGCCGCGGCGATGATGAAAGTCGTAGCGCCACTGGCTGTCAGGATGTTCCGGGCCGTGAATGCAAACGTAGCGCGGCGGCAAATCCGGGCTGACGGTGATCACGCCAACGTGCGCGCCCGCCTGCGCCTGGTAAAGGATTTCCGTCTGGCCGCTGAGATTAACGCGCTCGACGGTTAAGCTGTTGAAGGTGGAGGCATTGCTGCGAACGTCGTAGACCAGCCAGTGGCTGTCGGCCGTCCAGACGTTGATATTGGTGAGCTGGTGATTGCGCTGAGCAAAAGTGAGCTGTTTTTCCGTCATCATGCTTACCCTTAGCGAGGTTTGCTGCTAAGGGTAATGCATTACGCGCTTTTGCGGTACTGGCGCTTAAAGCGTGATACCGCCGCCCTGTCAGAGCGCGAATTTTTCGATAGCGTGCGCCACGCCGTCTTCCATATTGGTTTTGGTAACGAACTGCGCAATGTTTTTTACCTTGTCGATACCGTTGCCCATCGCCACGCCCGTGCCGGCGAAGGTCAGCATCGCCAGATCGTTTTCCTGATCGCCGATAGCCATCACTTCATCGCGGGAAAGCCCTAAACGCTCGGCCAGCGCTTTGACGCCCGCGCCCTTATCGACTTTCTTATTAAGGATTTCCAGGAAATAAGGCGAGCTTTTCATAATGGTATAGCGATCGTAAGCTTCCTGCGGAATGCGGGTAATGGCCTCATCCAGCGTTTCTGGCGTATCGATCATCATGACTTTAGGGAAAGTGGCGGTTTTATCCATCTCTTCCACCGCGCGGTAGCGCAGCGGCATCCCGGTCAGCGAAGCTTCGTGGACGGTGTATTCGCTGATGTCCTTGTTGGGCGTAAACAGCAGCGATTTCGTCAGCGCCTGAAAATGTACGCCCAGCTCGCGCGCCAGCTTTTCCACATACAGGTAGTCGTCAAAGTTCAGCGTAACTTCCGCCACGCACTCGCCCGATTCCGCTTTCTGCACCAGCGCGCCGTTATTGGTAATGCAATACTGCCCTTCCCGTTGTAAATCCAGCTCCATCAGATAACGCTCCACGCCGATAAACGGCCGGCCGCTCGCCAGTACAATCGCTATTCCTTTATCACGGGCTGCCTGAATGGCCCGCTTAACGCCAGGCGTCACCTCATGCTGAGGATTAAGCAGCGTGCCGTCTATATCAATCGCAATCAGTTTTATCGCCATAACTTCCTCTTGAGCTTCACGGTTTCTTTCATGCTAACGCGATTCAGCCAGCCATGACCAGACGAATCATGCCCGGTAATTTTAAGTTCGATTTGGTAAATCTTCCGGTAAATGTGCTCGCGCTTACGGCCTTTGGGCGAAAAAAGCGGGAAACGGGCTTGTCAGCTAAGCCCTGAAAAGTAGCAGTAAAACCCTCACCGCCCATAAGCGCGCAGGCCGGAAATGAAAATAATGGTCAGTTTTATCAGCGCGCGTTTGGCGATCCGGCACAGCAGAAAAGCTGAAAAAAAAGGCAGATCGAACGATCTGCCTTTCAAACGCTGTTGCATGGCCGGAGGGCCTGCGTCCTGCTTTATCAGATATCGATATTGGCGGCTTTCAGCGCGTTCTCTTCGATAAAGGCGCGGCGCGGCTCCACCGCATCGCCCATCAGCGTGGTGAACAGCTGGTCAGCGGCAATCGCATCCTTCACCGTAACGCGCAGCATACGGCGGCTGTCCGGATCCATCGTGGTTTCCCACAGCTGCTCCGGGTTCATCTCGCCCAGTCCTTTATAACGCTGTACCGACAGGCCGCGACGCGACTCTTTCACCAGCCAGTCCATCGCCTGCTCGAAGTTAGCGATCGGCTGACGACGCTCGCCGCGTTCGATAAAGGCATCTTCCTCAATCAGGCCGCGCAGCTTCTCGCCCAGCGTACAGATCTTGCGGTATTCGCCGCCCGAGATAAATTCGCTGTCCAGCGGATAATCGGTATCAACGCCGTGCGTACGGATACGCACTACCGGTTCAAAGATATGCTGCTCGCGGTTCTGGCGCACATGGCTGGCATAGGTGCTGCCGTGCTGCTCGTTCTCGTTCAGGCGCGTCACCAGCTCGTCGATCCACTGCTGAACCGGCGCCTCTGCGGAGATATCGCTCAGCGTCGGGTGATAGATCAGCGCGTTCAGCAACGCCAGCGGATAGCGGCGCTCCATACGCTTGATCATCTTGCGGGTGCTGTTGAACTCGGCTACCAGGTTTTCCAGCGGCTCGCCGCCCAGCGCAGGCGCATCGGCGTTGGTGTGCAGCGTTGCGCCGTCCAGCGCGATGGCGATCTGATACTGATCCATCGCCTCGTCATCCTTGATGTACTGCTCCTGCTTGCCTTTTTTCACCTTGTACAGCGGCGGCTGCGCGATATACACGTGGCCGCGCTCGATAATTTCCGGCATCTGACGATAGAAGAAGGTCAGCAGCAGCGTACGGATGTGCGAGCCATCCACGTCCGCATCGGTCATGATGATGATGCTGTGGTAGCGCAGCTTGTCCGGGTTATATTCGTCACGGCCAATGCCGCAGCCCAGCGCGGTGATCAGCGTCGCCACTTCCTGCGAAGCGAGCATCTTATCGAAGCGCGCTTTTTCCACGTTCAGGATTTTTCCCTTCAGCGGCAGGATAGCCTGGTTTTTACGGTTACGGCCCTGCTTGGCGGAGCCGCCCGCAGAGTCCCCTTCCACCAGATAGATTTCTGACAGCGCCGGATCGCGCTCCTGGCAGTCCGCCAGCTTGCCCGGCAGGCCGGCCAGATCCAGCGCGCCTTTACGACGGGTCATTTCGCGAGCGCGCCGCGCCGCTTCACGCGCGCGGGCTGCATCGATGATTTTACCCACGACGATTTTGGCATCGCCCGGATTTTCCAGCAGGTACTCTGCCAGCAGCTCGTTCATCTGCTGCTCAACGGCTGATTTCACTTCGGAAGAGACCAGCTTGTCCTTGGTCTGCGAAGAGAACTTCGGATCCGGTACCTT